>Ga0335082_10001879_pt1 | contig 22492 bp, 23 predicted proteins | sample Lox_Sample_41_FD_206718 | JGI IMG/M metagenome (GOLD analysis project Ga0335082, IMG submission 206718) | Soil microbial communities from Loxahatchee National Wildlife Refuge, Florida, United States - Lox_Sample_4.1 | ecosystem: Environmental > Terrestrial > Soil > Wetlands | place: USA...
GCGTCAGCCGGTCCGCAATTTCCTTGGCTACCTCGAAGAGGTTCATGAGCTTGCCTGAACCCGTCGGGCACTCAATTTTGAAGTTGTTGCCGTAGTAGAGATAGAAGCTGAGCAGCGCCCGGATGAGCAGGGCATTGACCGGGAACCAGATCGGCCCCCGCCAATTGGAGTTGCCGCCAAACATGCCGGTGTTCGACTCCGCCGGCAGGTAGTCCACCCGGTATTCCTGGCCCTGCACGTGGAAAATATACGGGTGCTGCTCGTGGAACTTGGAAATCGACCGAATGCCGTAGGGGCTCAGGAATTCGTTTTCGTCGAGCATTTTAGAGAGGATCCGGCGCAGCCGCTCCGAGTTGACCAGGGCAAAGATGCCGCGCCCGTCCACCCCAAAGTGACCTGGACCCGTCGGATGGATCGACTCCAGGAGTTCCGGCATCTGGCGTACGCGGTCCAGAAACACGGCCGCTACCCGCGGCACGCTCTCGCGCTGCAACTGCTCGACCACTGTCGTGGCACACAGGGGCAGGAGCCCGACCATCGAGCGCACCTTGAGCCGCGTCGCGCTGCGGTCAGGGAGCCGCAAAAGATCGTAGTAAAAGCCGTCCTCCTCGTCCCACATGCCCTGCTGTCCGGGCTTGTTCATGGCCGCGGCGATATAGAGGAAATGCTCGACGAATTTTGCGACCATGTCCTCGTAGGTAGGGTCGTGGTTGACGAGTTCCATGGCGATCTCGCCCATGTTCTGCGTGAACAGAGCCATCCAAGCCGTGCCGTCGGCCTGCTCCAGATAGCCTCCGGTCGGCAGCGGCGCGCTGCGGTCGAAGACACCGATATTGTCCAGGCCGAGAAAACCGCCCTCGAAGACGTTCTTGCCGAAGCGGTCCTTGCGGTTGACCCACCAGGTGAAGTTTAGCACGAGCTTGTTGAACGCCGCCTTGAGGAACTCGACATCGGCCTCGCCGCGCAGCGCCTGCTCGGTGCGGTAGAGAAACAGGGTCGAAAACGCGTGCACCGGTGGGTTCACGTCGCTGAAGTTCCACTCGTACGCGGGAATCTGGCCGCTGGGATGGAGGTACCCCCCGCGGAACATGAGGTGCATCTGCTGCTTGGCAAAGTCGGGGTCGACGATCGCGATCGGCAGCGTGTGGAAGGCGAGGTCCCAGGCAGCGTACCAGGGGTACTCCCACTTGTCGGGCATGGAGATGATGTCGCTGTTGACCATGTGGAACCACTCTCGGTTCCGAAACTCGCGGCTGTCGCGGTGCAGGGGATGGGCCCGGTGTTCATCTAGCCACGTATCAGCGTCGAAGTAATAGTACTGCTTGGACCACAGCATGCCGGCGATGGCCTGGCGCATCACGTTGGCCGCATCCAGCGAGACCGACGGCGGCGTCACGGATTTGTAGAAATCATCAGCCTCCCGCAGGCGCGCAGCCAGGGTAGCGTCGAAGGTTTGGTCAAAGGGGAAGGCACTACGATTGGCCTGCCGGCGCGGCTGAGCCGGCGCCTGGGTGGTCAAGCGCAACCGGACTGTCGCCGACTGGCCGGGGGCGACCTTCAGCCGGTAGTGCGCCGCGGCCTTGGTGCCGCAGCGCTCGGGGTTCACCGCCTCCTGCCGGCCCTGGACCACGTAGTCGTTGATGCCGTCCTTCACGTACGGGCTGGCGTTCGGGTCCTGGGGGAAGAGCCGGGCGTTGTTGGTCTCGTTCTCGGTAAAGAGCAGCGGCGCATTACCTTCGCAGTAAAGATGGTACGTACCCAGGAGCGCATGCGTCGCGGCGACCGCACTCGCGCCCGTGGGCCCAGCGATCAGCTTGAGCAGCGGCTTCTCGGCAGGTCTGGCTATCCACGATGCCCAGTTGTTGCGAAACCATAAGGTCGGCAGCAGGTGCAGCTCGGCCTCCTCCGCGCCACGGTTCCAGGCCGTGATCTTGAGCAGGATGTCCTCGGGCGCTTCCTTGGCATACTCGACGAACACGTCCCAGTAGCGGCCATCATTGAAGACGCCCGTGTCCAGCAATTCGTACTCCATCTCCTCCTTGCTGCGCCGCCGATTGGTTTCGACGAGATCCGCATAGGGATAAGCCGCCTGCGGGTACTTGTAGAGGAACTTCATGTAGGAGTGAGTCGGCGTCGAGTCGAGATAGAAATAGTATTCCTTGACGTCCTCGCCGTGGTTGCCCTCGCTGTTGGTCAGGCCAAACAGGCGTTCCTTGAGGATCGGGTCCTTGCCGTTCCACAGCGCGAGCGCGAAGCAGAGAAACTGATGGTCATCGCAGATGCCTCCCAGCCCGTCCTCGCCCCAGCGGTACGCGCGCGAGCGGGCCTGGTCGTGGGTAAAGTAATTCCACGCATCGCCATTTTCGCTGTAGTCCTCGCGCACCGTGCCCCACTGGCGCTCGCTCAGGTATGGTCCCCATTTCTTCCAGGGAATGTTTTGCGCGCGTGCTGCTTCGAGTCGGTTATGTTCAGCGGTCATTGGGTCTCCATTCTTTTCCGTAGCTAAGACGGCAGGTCAGGGATGAAACAACCCGCTCATCCCGTGGGAATCGTGAGGATCGGCAGCCCTTCTGCGGGAGCGGTGTGCGTCAACGAGAAGAGGATCATCAGGAACGAAAAAATCGACTTCGATCGGTAGTCCCGATTGTCGATCCAGTACCAGTAGTCCGCGTAAGGTATAGATACGAACGCGTTGTCCGGCTTCTTCGGCCCGCTCTGGATCCGGATCATCGGTTGGTAGCCGACGACCGCGTCCGTGTCGAAGACCGCGGTCCTGGTTACACTCCCGTCCGCCACATGAGCATCGGGCACCTCGATGGCAGCGGCCGTATCCAACAGGATTTCCAGCATCGAGCGGGTTACCACGGCCAGTTCCTCGTCGTTTTGCGGGGCCGACCCGTAGACCACGTGGATCTCCTCCGCGTCCAGGCGGATCCCAAGGAGTTCCCGCAGGGTCTGGATGTCCTCCAGGAGTTCGGGGGTGACGTTCGTCCGGCGCAGGCTCATCACGGCCCACTCGCCGTCTTTTGTTTTGTCGATCCTCATCCCCACGCCCCCGGAGCCCTGGATCCGGCGGAGCGTGGCGCCGATCTTCTGGAACTCCGGATCGGCTCCGCGGGCACGCGCCGAGGCCCCGAAGCGGTTCTGAACTCCGTTGATCGAGCTGACCATCATCTGCAGTACGAGGTCCGCCGGCCAGCCCGACTGGATGAGGGACATCACGATCCTGGGCGGGATGGGGGTCATCAGGCTCCGGGTGAACTGTTCCCCCAGCAGCGGGTGGTAGGTGATCGTCGGCCTGTCGGCGTAATGCCCCGAGGCCCCGGCGTTACCAACTTCAGATCCGGGCGACGCGGTCAACGTCCCAGACAGGTTGACCGTGGTCTCGAGGGTGTACGAGTTGATGATCGAGGCGACGTCCGTGAACATCGGGGTGTCCCCGTACCGGAGCTTGACAAGGTTGAGCAGCATCGTCCGTTTCCACGACGTGCTGACGGCACTGTCGTAATCGAGCCGGTCGCGCGCGATGGTAGCCGGGCCCATGCTCGCGCAGCCAGCCAGCAGAAACGCGCTCAGGCAGGACACTCCAATGGCCACCCTCATGGCGGATGTTGCGTCAACCATGCACTTTCTGCGGCGGAGTTACGCGCTTTCCACTCTCCGACACTACTAGACACTCACAGCCGCGTGGTCCTGGCCGGCGACCCTTCTGTGGGTCGGCGTCGAGTCGAGATAGAAATAGTATTCCTTGACGTCCTCGCCGTGGTTGCCTTCGCTGTTGGTCAGGCCAAACAGGCGTTCCTTGAGGATCGGGTCCTTGCCGTTCCACAGCGCGAGGGCGAAGCAGAGAAACTGATGGTCATCGCAGAGGCCTCCCAGCCCGTCCTCGCCCCAGCGGTACGCCCGCGAGCGGGCCTGGTCGTGGGTAAAGTAATTCCACGCGTCACCACTTTCGCTATAGTCCTCGCGCACCGTGCCCCACTGGCGCTCGCTCAGGTACGGTCCCCATTTCTTCCAGGGCATGTTTTGCACGCGCGCTGCTTCGAGTCGGGTGTGTTCGGTGGTCATTGAGTCTCCATTCTCTTCCGTAGCTAAAACAGGTCAGGAATGCTTTTTTGATGGCCGGAAATCAAGACCGGCGCGCCGCCGCCGCGGCGTAGCGCGGAACTCGTCCCTTCAGCCATCCCGAGTGCCCGTCTCTGCCAGCAATGCTCGACGGGTAAATGCATCTCGGTGCGGCATCAACCGTCGAGGCAGTCAATACCCTGGCTAGCCAATACGCGCGCCTGATTGCGCGCGACGCGTACTGCTCGACGGCGTGGTTCGATGACACCCTACCCGCATGGGATTGCTGAAAGCCGCAGCCTGCGGTAAACGACCCGCTCAATAGAGATTTCCGCGAGTGTGCCGCGAAGCGTCGGGATGTGCATGACCGTCGTGATCGACGAAGCGCGATCGCGGCACAGCGAATCAGCAGATGAGAGGCAGGTTCGAGGAGCGATCGCGCCGACGTAGTGGGGAATGAGGAGGGGGAGGAGTGACGAGAGTCCATTTCGAAAAGTTGCCAATCCGGTGTCGCACGCTCGCCATGTTGGCGGGCATGTTGCTGCTTGTCAGTGCTGCCCAGGCACAGGACGCCAAGAAGCCTGCCAGCGGGGAAGATGACGCCACCAAGCTCGCCAAGCAAACGCAGAACCCGGTAGCAAACTTGATCAGCGTGCCGTTCCAGAACAACTTCAACTTCAACACCGGCACCACGCACGCCACGCAGTGGGTCCTCAACGTCCAGCCGGTGATCCCCATCCCGGTCGGCAACTTCAACCTGATCACGCGGACCATCATACCGATCATCAACCAGCCGGAGCTGTTTTCGGCGGGTCCGCGCACCGAGGCCTTCGGGCTGGGCGACATCAATCCGACCGTGTTCCTCTCGCCGGGCAAGCCGGGGAAGTTCATCTGGGGTGTCGGGCCGACGATGACCCTGCCGACGGCAAGCGTGTCGCGCCTCGGCAGCGGCCGTTGGAGCGCCGGTCCGGCGGCCGTCGGCCTCTTTATGGACGGCCCGTGGGTGGTCGGCGCACTGGCCAACCAGCAGTGGGACTTCGCCGGCTGGAGCGACAAGCATGTGAACTCGTTCCTCATGCAGCCATTCGTGAACTACAACATCGCCAACGGCTGGTACCTGACCAGCGCGCCGATCATCACTGGCGACTTCTCCGCGAGCGGCGGCAATCACTGGACCGTTCCCGTCGGCGGCGGCGCTGGCAAGCTGTGGCGGGTGGGCAAGGTCGGGCTGCCGGTGAACACGCAACTGCAGGCGTTCTACAACGCCGAGACGCCGGAGTTCGGCCCGGACTGGCAGCTGCGGGCCCAGGTGCAATTTCTGTTTCCTCGGTGAGCACAGTCCGTTGGAGACGGAGAAGGAAAAGCCAGTAATGTGATCGAGCGACACAGGGCGAAATCCATGATCCGGTGCGCCGCCTGTGGACATTTGTAGTAATCAAGCGCTCTCCTTGCCGAGGGAGAGCGCGATGAGCGGGTAGAACAAAACGGACAGGACGCCGGCGCCGACCAGAGCGGCGGCGTTTTCCGGTTGCATGCGACCCGTCGCCTTGCCGAGCTCGGTGATCACCACCACCAACGACAGCGTCGTGGCCGAGAAGAGCGCCAACCGGAGCCGTTCGCGGACGGCGAGGTCGCGGCGGTAGAGCAGGCTGGGGCCACCGCGAATGACGAGGAGGAGCACGAGGAATATGGGTACGCGCGCCACGCTGCCGGCGCTGGCGAACAGGGCGGTGAGATCGATCTGGGCGCCGCTGGTGACGAAGAAGATCGGGATGAGGAAGCCGAAACCGAGCGCATCGAGCTTCTGGCGGAACGGTTCCGCCCCCGGCCCGCGAGACACCAGACCGACCAGGCTGCCGGCGGCAAATGCACCGAGGAGAATGTCGAGGCCGAGGATGTCCGCCAGCACAACGAGGCCGCCGAGGAGGAACATCGAGACCCGCACCGGCAACTGGCTGGTGCTCTGCAGCTGGCGCGAGAGCACCTCGATCACCCGCGGGGGGCGCAGCCGCAGCGCGACCACGGCGCAGGCGACGGCGATGAAGACGAAGGTCGCCAGCAGGCCGGAGCGCACTGCGAGCCCCTCGCCGCCGGTGATGATGAGCGAGAACAGGACGATCGGCCCGAACTCGCCAATCGCACCCGCACCGAGCACGAAGCGCCCGAAATCGGTTTCGAGCTCGCCCGCCTCACGCAGGATCGGCAGCAGCGTGCCGATGGCCGTCGTGCTCAGCGTCAGGGCGACGAGAATCGGGTCCGAGACCAGTCCAATGGCCTGCAACGCGTGCGTCAGGGCCAGGGCGGCGGCGATAGAGAGCAACCAGCCGCGCAACCCGAGGCGCAACGGCCGCCCGCGCAGCTTGTTGAAGTCGAGGTCCATCCCGGCGAGGAAGAAGAGAAACGACAGGCCGAGCGCCGACAACATTTTGAGGCCGCCCTCGACGCCCACGACATCGAAGACGTGGGGCCCGACGACGACGCCGAAGAGCAGCTCGAGCACGACCAGCGGCAGGCGCAGGCGGATGGGCAGCTCGTTGAACAGGGGTGCAATGGCTGCGACAAACAAGATGACGAGGAGTGCGTGGGGATGTGGGTGTGCCATATCAACGCGCGCTAACGCCCGCAGCCCAAAGTCTAAAGTCTAAAGCCCAAAGCCAGAATGATTTCATTGCGCCACGCAAAGAATCTTGGAATTCGTAACCTAGCGCGGGCTGAGGCCCGCAACCCAACCGGACCGCTACCGGCCAGTAGTTTCGTCGCGCCACGCGCTCATCCACGGGAATCGTAAATCAGAATGGTTCGTACTGCTGCGGCGCCGCGACCGTCCGCGTCGGTGGCGGTGTCGGCGCCAATGTCGGCGGCGCCTGTGTCTCGGGTGTACTCGTTGGCGTCGGTTCCGCCGCCGGCGCACCCCGGGTTTCGCTCGGTTCGGCCCGGTCCGCCGCTTCAGTCGCCGTCGATGCAGGAACACGCCAGACGAGCTTGGCGTTATCCACCCAGCCCGTGAGGCCGCTCTTGCTGGCTGACACATAGGCGTAGCCGCGCTCCAGTCGAGAGCGGACGACTTTCTCGTAGAGCGCCAGGTGACCGACGACTTTCGAGGATTCGGATGCCTCGGCGTAGACGGCCAGGCCCTCAACGGCAGCGTAGTACGTCAGGCTCTCGACGGCAGACGTCTGCCCCTGGCGCGCGGCCGCGGCGGTCGCTTCTGGCGGCGGTGTCTCGCCGAACCAGCCACCGATGCTCTGGCGAACACTGGCGCAGCCGCCGACTGCAATCGCCGCCATGACGGCGGCGATGAACCCTGCACGTCCGCGACGCGCGCTGCCAAGCAAAATCCGAAATTCGAAGCTCAAAATCCGAAACAAATTCGAAATCCGAAAACCCCAATGCTCAAAACAAGCCGGGCCATCCCGTTTCGAATTGTGTTCCCTGTCGGACATTTGCTTCGAATTTCGACTGTCGAGATTCGAATTCCCCCCTTTCCTTTCCGTCATCATGCGCTGACTATGCCATCAGTTCGGCCAAGTAAAGCGGGCGAACGCGAAGGCCGTTTTTCGGCGACACCAGCGGACCGAGAACCCGAACCCATGACCGACGGCGTCGCGCCGCCCCCTCGAAGCTCGACTTGGCCAAAATACTTATCGCGGCATGACCAAGGTGCAAATCGGTGAACTGCGCGACCGCGTCAGTCACTACGTACGGCGCGCCGAACAAGGCGAAACGATCGTCATCGTCAACCGGTTGCGAGAGGTTGCCGTACTCGCCCCGCGGAGTCGTCGCGCTGCCCGTTCGGCTCGACTGCTCGGCTGCCCGCCGGCGAGCCGGATGATGCGAGGACGTCGTTCACTCAACCAGAAAATTTTAAATACAAGTCACCCAATGTCCACACGACAGCATTTCACCTACTCGCTCGCCCGATTGTTCCGCTGGCTCTCTTCCATCAGGCGCTTCTCGTCCGCTGGCGTCAGCTGCGGCCGATCGAGCTTGAGCGTCAGCTTCACCAGCTTGCCGGTGAACTTGAACGGCACCTGGTAGTCCTTGTCGTCCACCGGCGTGCCGGTGTCGGAGCCGATGTCGAAGGTCTCGTCCCACTGCAAGATGAGCGGCAATGTGTGCTCCATCTTCTGCGTGGCGACTGCCGTGCCGTCGACCTTGAGCACGCCGGTTCCAGCCTGGCCGATGCCACTCATATTGTTGAACGCCAGCGTCGCGCCGCCCAGGCCCTCGTACTTGAAGTCGAACTCCAATGTGTGCTTGCCAGCCGTCAGCACGTCCGGGCCCTCCCAGCGCAGCCGCTTCAGATCAACCAGGTTCCAGAGAAACACTGGCTTGCCTTTCAACAGGTAGAATCCGTAACCGCCGAAGCGGCCACCTGAGGTCAACAGCATGCCTTCGGCCCCACCCTCCGCCACCTCCACGTTCGCCGTAATGGTGTAGGACGTGTTCAAGAGCAATGGAGAGTCGCCCTGCGGGATGCCGGTCAGCGGCGCAGTGTAGACAAACTCAGACCTTCCCGCCGTGATGTTGGGCCGCGGAGCCACCAGACGTGTCGCCACGGAGGCATCGAGCGGCAGCACCTCGTACTTGTGCGCCTCCTTCATGAACAGCTCTCGCAATTCCTTCACCTTTCCCGGTTGGGCTGCGGCAACATCAGTGGCTTGCGTCCAATCCTTACTCAGGTCGAATAGCTCCCATGTAACGTTGTTGGCCGGATCCTGGTTAACCGGACCGATGACCTCCCACGGCGGACGGATCACTTTCGTGCTCAAGATCCAACCGTCGTGATAGAGGGCGTGGTCGCCCATCATCTCGAAGTACTGGGTATGGTGGGTGGACGGCTTGGTGGCATTCGCCTTGTCGAAAGTGTAGGCCATGCTCACCCCTTCGATCGGCTTCTGCTTGATGCCGTTGACCGTCTCGGGCGCGCGGATACCACTCACGTCGAGGATCGTCGGCACTATGTCGATGACGTGGTGGAACTGGTTGCGGATGCCGCCTGTGTCCTTGATGTGGCCGGGCCAGGAAATCGCCATCCCCTGCCGGATACCGCCGAAGTGCGAGGCGATCTGCTTGGTCCAACTGAACGGGGTATCGAAGGCCCACGTCCACCCCACGGCCATGTGGGGGTACGTTTGATCTGAGCCCCAGGCGTCGTAGAAGTACTTCAACTGGTCCTCCACCGGGACCTGGACGCCGTTGAACATGGCGACCTCGTTCGGCGTGCCGATCGGTTGGCCCTCCGCACTCCCACCGTTGTCGCCGCTGATGTAGATGATGAGCGTGTTGTCGAGTTTGCCCATGTCTTCGACCGCCTGAATGACGCGGCCGATCTCGTAGTCGGTATAGGCAAGGTAGGCGGCGTAGACCTCGACCTGACGGATGAACATCTTCTTCTCATCGGGTGTGAGCGCGTCCCACTTCTTCAGGAGGTCGTCCGGCCACGCTGTCATCTTCGCGTCCTGCCGAATTACACCAAGCTTCTTCTGGTTGGCGAAGATCTGGTCGCGCAGATCATTCCAGCCTTTGTCGAACAAGTGCATGTCACTGATCTTCTTGATCCACTCCGGCGTGGGATGATGCGGTGCGTGGGTGCCGCCGGGAACGTAGTAGCAGAAGAACGGTTTACTGGGATCGATCTGGTTGATTTGATTCATCCATGCGATGGCGTCGTCCGCCATGGCGGTGGTCAGGTTCCAGCCCGGGTTGCCAACATACGGATAAATCGGCGTCGTGTTGCGGAAGAGGTTGGGCTGCCACTGGCTGGTGTCGCCACCAACAAAACCGTAGAAGTACTCGAAGCCCATGCCGATCGGCCACTGGTCGAACGGCCCGACCTGGCTGGCCGTGAAGGTGGGAGTGTTGTGGTCCTTGCCGAACCACGAGGTGCTGTAGCCGTTCTCCTTGAGGATCTCGCCGATGGTCGCTGCGTCCTTCGGGATGATGCTGTCGTAGCCCGGGAAGCCCGTTGACTGTTCCGAGATCACGCCAAAGCCGGCCGAGTGATGGTTGCGTCCCGTAATGATCGCGGCGCGCGTCGGGGAGCACAGCGCGGTTGAGTGGAAATTCGTGTACCGCAGTCCCGCGTTGGCGATTCGGTCCAGGTTCGGAGTGGGGATCACGCCACCGAATGTGCTGGGCGCGCCGAAGCCGACGTCGTCGGTCATGATGAGCAGCACGTTGGGAGCGCCTTTCGGCGGCACCACGCGCGGCGGCCACCACGCTTTCGACTGCGCCGCGTTCTCCTTGATCACGCCGCCGAACTTCGGGTCTGGCGGCGGAAGCTGTTTCCCGTCGATGGTCGTCGTGGCGCTGGCCGAGCCAGGCACGCCGGTGACCTGCTGGGCCAGCGAGGGGACCACGCCGGACAGCAGCACGGCAATGGAAGCGAGGAGGCTCGCGATGCGACGGTCGGAAAGCTTCGACATGACTCTACCCCTTTCAGTTAAACGCCTTCGGATTTCCTGGTTGCCTAGGGAGGGAATGTACAAAAAGGGCGGTTTGTCACCCGCACAGAATTCCCCAAACCCGACGAGTCCGGAAGATTCGCGGAAAACTCACGGAAATCATCGGCGCCGCTGTAGCACATCGCCGCGCGTCGTTGAATGGGGGGAAGGGAATCACGCGCTCAATTCGCAGGGAGTGAGAATAGGGATCATCTCATCACCTCACCCCTATTTCCTCTTCCGGAAGGACTCGGCAGCCAAGGCCACCGCTTCAACAGCTCGTTTTCAGCGCGAACCGAGTGAGAAGTGCCGTCAGGATCACGTGCAGCACGACCGCCGGCCACAGAAGTATGCCGGTCAAACCGCCCGCGAAGCCGACGTAGGCGAGATACAGCGTGACGGCCGCGCTGTAGGTCAACATGCCGACTAGCGGCGGGCCCGGCCAGCAGGCAACGCCCAGTGCGATCAGGGCAATGCCGGCCACACGGCCCGTCACGATGCCGCTGCCGTCAATCTCCACGCCCAACAACAGCTTGACCACGATCGGCGGAGAGACCACCAATGCGAGACCCGTGAGCGCTTCACCTACCGCGGCGACAGGAAGCACCTTCATTCCACGCTCCTGATCGGCGGGCTCGTGTTCGTAGCGTGCGCGGCTTCAGGGAATCAAGCCGCACTCGAACAATTTGTTTGCGATCGGCGCTGCCACACGGTTGAGGAACTGCGTCCGCACTTGCGGGTCGTCCCGCAGGACTTGCATTGCACGCTGCTCCATCTCAGCGCGTTGCCCGGTGGGCGGCTGGTTGCGCTCCAGCGCCAAGGTCTCGCAGGAAGAGTTCTGGTAATGCGCTATGACTCTCTCGGCGACCAGTTCAACCACCTGAGGCGGCGGCCCGCCCGCAGGCATCCCCATTTGCGCCGGTGGTCCGCCGGGGGGCACCCCGACCGGCGGTGGTGGCCCCCCAGGGTATGCCCCCATCGGCTGCGGCGGGGCGCCGGGGTAAGCTCCCATCGGCTGTGGAGGCGCACCGGGGTACGCCCCCATTTGCTGTTCCGGCACGCCCGGTGGCGGCATCTCCATGGGCTGCTGCCTGGCCGCACAGCCCCCCAGCAGGGTGAACCCGACGAGTGCGATCGCAGCGAGCGTCGATCCTGCGTTCAAGGGGTTGACCATGCCTTCATCTCCTTTTCTCTGCGTCGGGAATACGGAATACCATCCAAGCATACCGCACGCACCTGTGTTGACTCCTAGCAGGCTGTCGGACTTGGAACCCTGCAGCGACCCATCGGGGAGCGGGCCATAGAAATGACGCCGGCCGCAGGCCCTAGTCTATCGCGCGGGCGACTCGGTCGGCAATGGCCGGAAGCTGCTGGCGCTCCGCTTCCGTGTACTCCGCCGGGCCGCGGTCGAAGGTCAGCTTGTTGATCTTGCCCGTGAACGTGAACGGACAATCATAGCGATACTCGATGAGGGCCAACGGGGTGCGCGTGTCTTGCCCGACGTCGAAGTCTTCGTCTTCGGGGAACATGATGGGGGTGGTGTGTTCCAGCTCAGATCCGAAACTCGAAACAAATCCGAAATCGAAAGTTCGAATAAAGAAAAATCCGAAATTCGAAGCTCGAAATTCGAAACAAATTCAAATGCCCAGTGGGAGGAAAATTCGAAATGGGGCGTTCGCAGCACGCTGTGTTTCGGGTATCGGGTTCTCGGATTTCGAGTTTGTTGCGAGCTTCGAAATTCGAGCTTCGAATTTTCCGTCAACGGATAATCACTGGATCCAGCCCTGTTGCTGGAATCGCGGCTTGATCTGGTCGGCGATTTCCTTGGCCGTCGCTTTGGCTCTGCCTTCGAGCTTGCTGCTGCCGCTCTCTTCGCCGTAGACTTTCATCCCGGTGCTGACGATGAGTCCGGCCGGATTGCCAGTGGCAATGAGGCCGGCAACCCCAACGGCCGCTCCCGGGCTCTTACTTCCACCGGAATCTACCGTGCCGGAGCCGAGCTTGCGCAGCCCCTGCGGCGTCATCTGAAAGCCTTCGACCGCCGTCTTCAACTCCGATGCCCCGGCGCCGAAGCCGATTGCGAGGCGTTCGGCCTCGCTGCCCGCTTGCACCGACAGCAGATAGCCTTTGATGACGATATCGCTTACCTGCGGCGGCGTGCCGATGGGGACCGCCTGTGCGGGCAGGCCCATGTCGCGAATATCTGCGGCCAGCTCGCTGGCAATTTGGGCGCCTAGCTGGCGGCCCGCCTGAATCTGCTCGGCGGTTTGTGGCGTGCCGCCTCCGGCATACTGACCGGCGAGCGCGGGGTCAGCTGCGGCAGCATCGCCGGGTGTGGCGGCGAAATTGTACACCAGGATGTTGTTGGGCCGCGGGACTTGTTGGGTCACGAGGATCTGGCGGTCGCTGACCGTGGTTGAGGCGCACCCCGCCACAAGCACCAAGGCAAGCAGCGAAAGCACAACGTTGCTATGAGCCTTCATCGCGAACCTCCGATCGCAAAGTTGCTTTTCAAAGCACGAAATCCGAAATTCGAAACTCGAAACAAATTCGAAATTCGAAACCGTAGAAAATTCTCAACCCCCGATCCTTCGTTTCGATATTTCCCCCGTTTTCCGGCATTGGAATTTGTTTCGGATTTCGTGCTTCGAATTTCGGATTCTTCACCTTCACGGAGCAGGCACGACGCGATAGTAGACGCCGTTGGCACCGTACGACGGCTTGAACCACGTGTTGCCGGAAACGTAGTATGTGACGCCGCCAACGGTAGCTGGAGTGGCGCCGGCGGGGAGCGTGGGATAGATCGCACTCATTGCATACGCGGTGTTGGTCGCCCCGGCGGCGTAGCCGGCGGAGTAGGCATTCGAAGTGGCGGCTTGGGTGTTGGCCGAAGCGATCGCCGTCCCAGCAACCACGCCGACCGCGGCGCCCGCAGCGGCGGCGCCGGCGGTGGACCAGCCGCCGCAGTTGCCGCAGCTGGATCCGTAGACGTTCACGGTGGTGGGCGGATGGTACGGGTAGTAGGCGGGTGGATGGTAGCCGTAGTAGGGGCTATGGTAGACGGTCGCGCTACCCCCGGAGGTGTTGGTGTAGGTCGTGGAGTCTGACCCGTAGTGGTGCGTCGCGGTGTCGCCGTACTCGTTGGTATGCTCGGTGCCCTCGCCGTATTTGTGCTCCGTGCTGCCGCCGTACACGTTGCTATGTTCGGTCCCGCCCCCGTAAGCGTGCTCCGTACTGCCGCCGTACGCATTGGTATGTTCGGTGCCCTCCCCTTGTTCGTGCGTCGTGCTGCCGCCGTAGCGGTTGGCATGCCCCCAGGCCGCAGCCGGCCTAACCGCGAGCGCCGAGATCAAAAGACTCACGCAGCCAATGACGATCGTTTTCATGATGTGCTATTCCTCCTCACTGAGTTTTTTGCTGCACTGGCGGTTTTTTTGCCTTGCCCTTCATCGGCGGCCTGCCCTTCACCGGAGGACGAAGCCCCGGCGGGAGCTTGGCCGGGTCGGCGAACTCGATGTGCGTCGCGCTGGTGGCGCGCGACGACGCGAAAGCATCCGCCGCGACGGCACCGTCGAGTTGCCACTCGGAGAGCTCCACTTGGTGGCGTAGCTGCGCCGGATCTTTGCGGTACACCGCGCGGACCATGCGCGGCAGTTTGTCGTCGGCGCCGATCCAGATCTGTATGAACACGTCATTGTTGGCGTACGCCAGCATGTCCGTTGTCGTTCCGCCCACGACGTGGGACTGGCCGATGTAGAAGGCGACCTTCAGCCCATCGGCGATGTCCGCATAGGGGTCGGCGACGATCACGTCGGTGAAGGGGAAGTAGATGGCGGCGGAGTCGAAGGCCGCCTGCAGCGTCGCGTCGATCGTCGGCGGCGCATCGGCTACGGCAACGAGGTTCGCGGCCGGTTCGAAGGCCACCATCGTCTTGCCGTCGTAGTAGAACTCGGAGGCGGGCCCGTCGCCGGAGGTGATCACCCGCAGCTTGTCCGGCCGCTGCAGAGTGACCTGGGACTTCGTCGTGTAGACGAGCGGCGGGCCGAGGAGGCTCGGGTTCTCGTAGGAGACCACTGCAGTGAACGCCATCGATCGCGCCGCAGCCAGGCGGGCGCAGGCGGCCTTGAGAATATCGATCGCTTTGGGCTCGAGCACCGGCTCGACCGCGGGCGCCGCTCCCTTCTTCGGCGACGTGGCGCGCTTCGCAGCCCGTGGCGCTGGCTGCGGCTTTTGTTGCACGTCCTGGGCGCCTGCACCGGCGGCAGCCAGGAGCACACTTAATCCGAACAGCAACATCAACTTGTGGGAATTGGATTGGATCATCACAGCTCCAGACCTGTCACAAAATGAGAGTCTTCGCCCGAGCACGCTCACGGAAGCATACCACATTCGAACATCTTGTTGGCGATCGGAGCCGCCACTTTGTTGAGGAACGCGGTGCGCATCTGTGGATCGCCATGCAGCAATTGGATCAAGTTCTTTTCCTCATCTGTCTTCGGCTTGCCCTTCCGCTGCCACAGCTGCTGGCAGGAAGCCGCCTGGTATTTCTGAATGACCTTATCGGCGATCATGTTCATCAGGGGATACTCTTGGGCGCCTGCGACGCCCGCGAACAGTATCCCAAACACGATGAAGACATAGGAACGTTTGAGCATGGAGATCTCCTTTCGGCGTTATCTCAGAATCGTAATCTGACCCTCGTCACCGACACTCCTTCTTTGTTGCGCTGGTTCCCACGAGCGCCAGACCATACCGCCGGGCGAGAACCATAGTCAAACTCCCCAGCCACCCGCTGATACGCGAGATCGAGGCGCACGCTGCACAGAACAATCCGAAATTCGAATCTCGAAATCCGAAACAAATTCGAATGGTGACTCCTCGAAGAGGAACTCCATCCTTTGCGCCAACCGGCACCTGATGAGGTGTCCCTGTTAGCCCCATTCGGAAAATATCCACCACGAAGGACACGAAGATCACGAAGGAAGCCCACCCAAGAGCGGATTTGTGGATGAAGCGTCCAGGATCTCTTCCTGGTGGATTTTTGAGAACCCTTCAGGGAATCCTCTTTCGGCCCGTTCTTCGTGCCCTTCGTGGTCTTCGTGGTTTAAGTTTTTCTCCGGTTGATGCACTGCGCGCCGAGTGGCGTGAGGCGAAGCGTTCGTGAGTTGGCTGTCACCGCAGCGCACGCTTCTGGCCTTCGCGGAAACACGCCGAGTAGCGGCGCGACGATCCGGTCAGACGCCCGTGAACAGCAGATCAAGGGCAGCGATTAGCTCGTCGCGACGGCTGCGGAGGCTACCCACAGCATCGCCGATGGCCGCTACGGGGAGTGCTGCAAGCTCTTGAAACAGAATCGCGTACTCCGCTCCGTCGACGGCGACGACCGGGTTGAGCCGGCTGATCGGTTTGCGGCCCAGCCGCTTCACCGGGGTGAGTGGTGCCACGACCCGCGTAGCAAGATCCCGTAAGAGGTCGGCTTGGATATCGAGGAGAAGGGGATAGCGTTTGTTGCGCGCGTGACGGAAGAGATCGAACTGCGCCATCAGAACTTGCGCCACCGATCGCTGAACACCCCATCTCGTGCCACCGCGGCGTTATAGGACTCGATCGCCTCGCGGTTCTCCTCCAGCCACGCCTCTTGCCGCTTGCGCCGCACCGCATCGCCGACCGCCACGTCGAACACTTCGGACAAATTCAGGCCCAAGGCCCTGGCTTCCTTCACAACGTCGGCTCGGACCGATAGGTTGGTGGCAACTTTCCGCGCAGCCTTCATGTTACCTCCTCATGCACCTCCTGATGCGCATATGGTATGCGCAAGCCTGTGAGAAGACAAGCAGAACGTCTCGTCAACGCCGAGCCTTCCCTTGCGTCGTTGGCTGTCGCTATTGGATTCCGCACTTCTGCTTGATCTGCGCGATGCGCTCATCGATCTTCTTGTTGTACTCGCCGACCGCGACTTGGTACTTCACATCTTCCGTTCCACTGACCAAACCGACGACCAGCGAGGCGGGGTAGACTGCGGTCACACCCTCGGCGATCCGCTGAGCGACGTTCGCCTTCTCCTGCTGCAGCATCCGGATGTCACCTTGGGCTGTGCTGCAATGGATCGGCGGCGGCTGCGCCAACTGTTCTTCAACCTGCTTCTGCTGGAAGGCGCAGCCAGCCAATAGCGTACCGCCCATCAGCGAAGCAGCGACGACTCCTCCCATCACGAAACGGTGAATGCGCATTTCGATCTCCTTTCTCCTCGTCTGCCGGTTAAGAAAACGGCCGTATACTATAGTTCGTGAACGGTGGCGAGAAGGGGGGCTGTTTTGCTGGTAACGCCTCAGAGTTTGTGAATCTCTCGTCAGGGCTTCAGACGTCAGGCCTCTGACTGCATGCCTGCCATCGCCCGCCACTCGACCTGTGGATACTGGGCTCGGAATTCGTCCGGTAGCTTCTTGGCTGCCTCGCCGATAACTTCCAGACTGCGAACGAACGCTCTGCGGAGCGTTTCGTTCTTCAGAAATGCTTCCTTGCTGATCGAGAGAGTCTGCTCGGCCAGATAGTCGGCCTCGGCCACGATGTGGCGCAGGTACTCAAGCGGCTCGAACGACATCCTCGGCCTCAGCCAAGATGTGAGGTCCGATGTAGGGGCCGAGCGCCTCGGCGGTCACCAGGTCGACGCGCCGCCCAAGAAGGCGCTCGAGCAACTCCGAAAGAGCGAGGAAACGATCGAAGCTCTTGCCGCCGGGCTCGAACTCGACCAGCAGGTCCACGTCGCTGTCGGCGGCCGCTTCCCCGCGAGCCATGGAACCGAATAGCGCGATCCGCCGGACGCCCATCCTGCGGATTTCGGGTTCCGCCTGCCTGCAGCGCTCGATCACATCGTCCCGATTCGTAGCGGCTGTGGCCATCAGCAGGATGCTACGAGAAATCAGGGCGGGAGAGAAGAGCTGTGGCTGCATGGGCTGAGTCCCTACGAGGAGCCGTTCGTGATCACCTGCCGAATGGCTACGGACTCGCTTGTAAAGGACGATGTGAAGGCGATATTTGCGGTGCACGGTAGCTGCAGTGAGGAGGCGGCGTATGCAATGCTGGTTTCAAAACCTCTGCTGGGCCGGCGCGCTCCTCGCTCTCCTGCTTGCGCCGGCTCGCCTGACCGCGCAGGAGCCCCAGGGCGCGCAGCCCAGGCGGCGGCTCGCCGCCGCCGCCGAGGGACTGTCGTACACCTGCCAGGTCACGAAGACGCCGGTGGGCGGCATCACGACCTGGTAGCCGCCACTCACCTGCGTGTAGAACGTCCCGTTGCAGTAGGAATACCCGCTGCTGGCGCCGTACACGGTTGGGCAGGACCCGGCAACTGTGACACCACGGCGCCCTGGGGCGGCTGCACCACCACGTACTGCGATCCCTGCGGCGCGTAGTAGCTTCCGTTGGCGTAGTAGTAGGGGCTCCCTTGAACATACACGGTCTGTGCGGCGGGGGGAATGCTCGCGACGGCGCCGCTCCGCCCTCATAGCTGGAGGCATTCACGCTGCCGAGGCCACCACCACCGAAGGACCCACCCCCGGTGCCGGTGCCGCCGAAGTGACCGCCGCCGAAGCCGCTGCCACCCCCGCCACCGAAGCCGTGAAAGCCGCCGCCGCCGAAGCCGTGGAAACCGCCGCCGCCGAAGCCGCCGCCGCCTCCCGAAGCCGTGGAAGCCACCACCACCGCCAAAGCCGCCGCCGCGACCCCAGCCGAAGGTTGCGCCAGGCAGACCGGGTACCGCCGTCATCAGCACTGCGGTGAGCAGCACACAGCCTGTCTTCATGATTCGCCTGAAACCACGGGCCGTCATTTGGTCTCTCCTCCACTGGCCTTTTTCTTCGCGGCTGCCGCAGTGGCCAGGAACGAGATCCGACCCGCATCGGCGGGCAACTGTGGCGTGAACAGTGCGTCGGGCGGCCGGGTCGCGAAGTCTCAGTCGGAGAGCACGGCGGTGGACTGCGGTGCCCCGGGGAGGGTCTTGTACGTGATGACGAGCTTGCGCGGCACCCACTGCGTGCCGTCCTCGATCCAGATCTGCCAGTCGATGTCCTGCTCGACGAACGCAAAATGGTGGCAGCGTACGCCTTCCACTTGGGTGACGCCCACGGAGAAGCCGAACAGCACATTCGCCTTCGCCAACACCTCAACCCGCGCCAGGCAGTAGGCACCTGCGCGCACATGGGATGCGAGACCCACGTCGCTCCGTAGATCGAACGTAGCGATGCGTGCGAACGCTGTCGTAGCCAGAGCGTTGCCCTGGGAACGCCGTGGGCTCAAGCCCGCGGCTCAGACAGTAAGCCGGGTGAACCCGGCTTGGTGGCGCAGAACATGCCACCGGCTAGGGCCTGCGGCCAGCGTCATTTCTATGGCCCGCTCCCCGTTGGGTCGCTACAGGCTTCCAAGTCCGACGGCTGCTAGTGCGGCATAGTGGGTTCGACCAGTACAGAGACCCCATCATCGTTCTCGGTCGTGCGCTCGTAGACGCTGATCGTGGAGCCGCCTTGGTGATGGCGCACCTGATCTCGCACGTATGCGATGACGTCTGGCAGCGACCGGCCGCCGACACTGAGCGCGCCGTATCCTGCCTGCCATCGAAACGCTGCGGCGCCATCTCTTCCCAGGTTCACCGCATGCGAGCTGGCACCCTTGAGCTTCCCGACACACTCCGCCAGTGCGAGCTTCGGCGGCACGGACGCGACGAAATGAATGTGATCCGCCATACCACCGACCGCGTGGACGATGAGAGCCAGTTCCTTGGCCTTTCCGTACAAGGCACGATGCAACACGTCGATGTGCGCGGTATCAATGATGGGTCGGCGCTCGTCGGTTGCCCAGATCAGATGGTAGTGCAGTCGCCAGTACGCCATGCAACGGAGCGGCTTGGCAAGAGAGAGACCAGAAACGCTCCGCACTAGGCGACAATGCACTCGCTGTCACACCCCTGGTTCACAATGAGTAACGTGAGTGCTCGTTTCGAGTGCGCCCCAGCTTCAACCAAGCCGGGTTCACCCGGCTTACTACCTTCAGCCGCGGGCTTGAGCCCGAGGGCGCTGGTTCGGACGTGAGAGCCCCGTAGCGGGAGTGGGTTCCTCTCCAGAACGAACGCACGGCCGTGGGGCCCGCAGGTGGATTACAACGTATAAACCCCAGGCCCAGGGCACCGCCCCGGAGAGCCGCGGGTTCAAGCCCGCGGCTCAGACAGGAAGCCGGGTGAACCCGGCTTGGTGGCGCGGAGCATCGCACCGGCTAGTGTAGCGGCTCAGAAATGTCTTTACAGAGATCAGACATTGGGAGGGCGAGCCTCCCGGCGAGCCGTTTGCCGTTCAACTGCGCCTCGGCAGGAGCCTCGCCCTCCCAGTTCCCGCACAACGCATATGTAAACCCAATTGTGAGACACTACACTAGCGGGCCGGGTCAAAGATCAGCTTGACATCCTTCTTCGCCGACTGGGGTGGTTCAAGGCTTTGCTCAAACGTTTACACATCCGTGCGGCGTTACCTACCGTGGAACACGGGCCGGCGCTTCTCGAGGAAGGCCGACATGCCCTCCAGCTGATCTGCCGAGGCGCTGCACCGCCGAAACGTGTCGCGTTCGACGCGCAGCGCGTCCTCGAGCGGCAGGTGCTCCGCGCCGACGACGGCGCGCAGCACCCCGGCAACGGCGAGCGGAGGCTGTGCGGCGAGTTCTTCGGCGAGCCCGATGGCCTGGCGCTTGAGATCGCCGATCGGGTGGATCTCATGGACGAGGCCGATGGCGAGCGCCGTTGGTCCATCGATCTTCTTGCGGCGCAAGATCATGTCGAGTGCGTGGGCCCGACCGACCGTGCGCGTCAGGCGGGCGGTGCCACCCCAGGCCGGGACGGTGCCGAGGTCGAGTTCGGGGAGCCCGATTCGTGCCCCTTCGCTGGCCGCCAGGCGGAAGTGGCACGCGAGGGGAAGCTCGAGTCCGCCGCCGAGGCAGTAGCCGAACAGCGTCGCGATCACCGGCTTGTCGAGCTGCTCAATCATCGACAGCACCCGCAGCCGCTGGTCGAGCACGGCCTCGAACCCGCCCCGCGCATCGCTGCTGGAGATGAGTTGCTTGAGGTCCATCCCGACGCTGAAATGCTCGTCGCCGGCCGCGGTGATCACTACGGCGCGCACGCCCGGGTCAGCGCGGAGCGCCACGATCGCGTGCTCGAGCGCGTCCATGTACTCGAAGGTCATCCGGTTGCGCGGCGGGTCCTGGTTCTCGAGGATCACGACGCGCTCGCGGCGCTCGATGCGCAGGGCAGTGTCAGCCATTGGGGACCTCCTTCACGGTGATCGGATCACAGAGGATCAGATCAGGGCTGCAATTCGACGTCGCTCGGCCGCCAGGTCTGATTGAACCACGGCCCCGGCAGCGTCAAGGCGACCTGGTAGCGGCCAGTATCCGCCAACTCAAAAATTTCGAGGAGGCGCAGCTGCGGGTCGAGGATCCAGTAGTACCGGATGCCGGCGCGGGCGTAATCACTCAACTTGTCGATACGGTCGCGGCGCGTGTCACGCGGCCGGGGAGAGACCACCTCGATCACCAGATGCGGCGCCGTCCGCACCAGTGCCTCGTCCACGGACGGCAGGGTGCCGTGGAGGAACACCACCACGTCGGGCTTACGGCCGCGGCGCGGCCCAACGGCCACCTTGGTTTCTGATCCGGCAACGTAGCCCCTGCGGCGCCGTACCCACGCACCCAAGGTGCTGATCAGCCAGGCCACTGCAAGCTCGTGCAGCAGGCTCGGCATCTCCTCTTCCTCCAACGCTCCGTCGACGAGCTCACCCTCGACATCTTCGTCGAGATCCGCCCACTCTTCGAGCGTCATCAGCTTCGGCCGGCCAGCGGCAAGCGCAGGCTTCAACACGGGCCCGACCCTAACACCGACGGTGGCGTCACGGAAGCGACACGGCATGGTGTCCTCAGCGGACGGCCACGCATCCCTTTGCGAGCGCCTGGGATGAGCCGTGGCCTTGGGATCAGGGTTCCTGCCGATCCCGGAGTGTTCGCAGTCGAGCGGTGTGTCGATCTTGATGTCGTAGCCCAGCCAGTTCCCAGAGCAGAGCAGAAGCCACCTGCAGTTTGGCCTCAACATCGTGCAAAGATGACTCGCCTCCCATTACAGCTTCTTCGCCAGCTTTTTGACCTCCGCCTTGACCTTCTTCCAGAAGGACTCCTTCGGCGTCGCCTTGCACTCTAAGCGCTCCAGCAGGCCGGTGGCACGTCACCCGGGTCCTTGTCCGGCCAAATGGCGTCCACCCGACGCACGGCCTGCTGCCTCGCGCTGCGAACTCACACGGCGATTGCCGCGCGACCTCATCAACGAGAGCAAAGTGGATATCCCAATTCGCGGAAATCTCCACGTCGCCCGAAGGGCAAACTCCAGCGGCGAAGCACGAAATTCGAATATCGAAATCCGAAACAAATTCGAAATCCGAAAACCGCAATGCTCCAAACGGGCTATTCGCTTTTCCGCACGATTGCACCGAAGATGCTCATCAGTTCGGTGGCTTCTTGGATCAGTGAGTCACACCTCTTGTCGAGGGGCTCTTCTTCGCCGGTGTCGAGAAGACGCAGCCAGTAGCGACTCTCCTTCGCTTCCTTCCGCGAGATTTTGACACGCATCACGAAGTCTTTCTTGCTCAGCGAGTCGTTTGCCTCGATGTAGTTGGCCCCCACCGAACCTGACGCCCTCACGAGTTGCCGGATATCCTCGTCGTTCGCAACCGTCCGAGGCAGCTCCTTCACAAACGCCCGCACATCCTTGGCGAACTGCAACGTCTGCTCTTCAAGGTCATATCGTTTGGCGCTTTCCTGTTTTTCCGCCATTCGAATTTGTTTTAAATTTCGGATTTCGAATTTTCCCCAGTTTGTTTCGAATTTCGAATTTCGAATTTCGAGTTTCGAATTTTCCCCCAGCTTCATCTCCACGGCCGCCAGTCTGGAAAGGCCAT
>Ga0335082_10001880_pt1 | contig 22477 bp, 17 predicted proteins | sample Lox_Sample_41_FD_206718 | JGI IMG/M metagenome (GOLD analysis project Ga0335082, IMG submission 206718) | Soil microbial communities from Loxahatchee National Wildlife Refuge, Florida, United States - Lox_Sample_4.1 | ecosystem: Environmental > Terrestrial > Soil > Wetlands | place: USA...
AAACGACCCGCAGTACGCCTCCCTCTACGGGCCCGCGCACACGTGGCTGAACAACAAGTGGGGCACTCCCCTCGACGGCGACTTCACGTACGTTTCGCAGGCGTGGGCGGACGATTGGCTCGCGCGCAGCGCGGAATTGGTCGAGAAATACCATCCCGAGATCATCTTCTTCGACTGGTGGATTGGACAGGCGTCGATTCGACTCAATCTCACACGCTTTACCGCGTTCTACTACAACGCTTCCCTGAAGTATGGGGATCACGTCGGAGTGATCACCTACAAGGACTACGCCATGCACGAACACTCGGCTGTGCTCGACGTGGAACGAGGACAACTCGGCGACATGCGCCCTCTGTACTGGCAGACCGATACATCCGTCAGCAACAAGTCATGGGGCTACATCAAGGACGACACCTTCAAATCGCCGGAATTCGTGATTGACCAGCTTATTGATGTCGTCAGCAAGAACGGCAACTTGCTCATGAACATCGGCCCGCGTTCCGACGGGACCATACCTGAAGAAGTTCAGCGGGTACTCTTAGACGTTGGCGGCTGGTTGAATGTTAACGGAGAGGCAATCTACGGCACTCGTCCGTGGAGGATCTATGGCGAGGGGCCAACCAAAGTTGCGACTGGCTCGTTTCACGACACCGATACCGCCAACTATACCGCCGAGGACTTCCGCTTCACGACCAGAGGCGATGTCTTGTATGCGATCGGACTAGCCTGGCCTGGCACCGGAGAAGCCGTCATTCATTCTCTTGGGTTGACGGTGGGCGGCAAGCGCGTTCAATCGGCATCCCTGGTGGGCAGCGAGGCCAAGGTGCAGTTTAACCAACTTCCGGACGGTCTTCGGGTCAATTTGCCCGCTCAGGCTCCCGCAAAGTACGCTTATGCGCTTCGCGTGAAGTTTGACCAATAGGTTGAGCCTCGGAAATCGAGGTCGGTAGCAGGCAAAGGCACAACTTGGCTGGGCAACGGCAGTAATCGGCATCGACTCTTGAGCATGAAGGCACTCGTACTCCAGAAACCGGGGCAGGCATCGATCGAGACGGTTCCGGAACCCGTCGTCGCGAAGGGAGACGTCCTGCTGAAGGTCCGGATGGTGGGATTCTGCGGGAGCGATCTGAATTCATTCCGTGGACTCAATCCGCTGGTCTCTTATCCACGCATCCTGGGACATGAAGTATCGGCTACTGTCGTTGACGGCGGCGATAGCCGTATACGACGAGGCACGGATGTCGCATTGTCCCCCTATACAAGCTGTGGTCACTGCGCCGCGTGCCGGAGAAAGCGCTCCAATGCTTGCCAGTTCAACCAAACGCTTGGCGTGCAAAGGGACGGCGCGTTGTGTGAATTTGTCGCCGTACCGAGAGAGAAACTGTATCCGGCCAAGCTCACTCCGAAGCAATTGTGCCTGGCAGAACCTCTCACCGTGGGATTTCATGCAGTATCACGGGGAAGAGTGACGGCAGATGACAGGGTCGCAGTTTTCGGCTGCGGAGGGGTTGGGCTTGGCGTCATCGCAAGAAGCAGTTTTCGCGGCGCCTCCACGATCTGCATTGATGTGGATGATGAAAAGCTCGACCTTGCTCGTCGAGCAGGCGGTACTCATACCATCAATAGCGCGCGAGAACGCATTCACGATCGCCTTTTGGAAATGACAGACGGATGCGGTCCCGACGTGGTCATTGAAGCAGTGGGTAATCCCGCAACATTTCGGGCGGCCGTCGAAGAGGTCGCCTTTACAGGCAGGGCCGTATACATCGGGTATGCCAAAGAACCCGTGGCCTACGACACCCGTCTATTCGTGCAAAAAGAATTGGACATTTTGGGTTCGCGAAATGCTGAACCCCAGGACTTTGCCGCTGTAATCAGGCTGCTCGAAGCTGGAAAATTTCCAGTAGATGAGGCTGTAAGCTTGACCGTTCGTCTTGACGAAGCGCCAAGTGCGTTGCGTTCCTGGAGCGAGAGTCCGTCACGGTTCAAGAAGATTATGGTCAATTTGGACTAGAGTGACCACGGTAGTTCGTTCAGAATGACTCCGCCTACCAGTAGTGGACCGCGACGACCGTTGGAGAGCTCGGAATACTATTCACAACATTGGTGTGAAGCACGACCTGTAAATTCCTTTTGGTCCAGTCCTGTGGCGCTTGCTTGATTAGGTCGGCAATCATCTGCGGATCCGTGACGAAGTCACCCGCGGCCCGAGTGCCGGTATGATCCAACCCCGCGATCGTCACGAGAACGGCCCCGGTTTTCGAGTCTAAGACACGAGACACGATTGCGTAGTCCTCGCTGAACTTCCCGTCGGAAAACTTAGGCCACCAGGAACGCGAAGGGTCGAATCGGTCTCGAACATGCATTTGTGCCGTGTCACCAGCCTCGAAGACGAAGCGAAGACTGTCCGTCATGTTGAGCGTCCAATTGTTGTTGAACGCCCCAATCAAGACCGCCGACCCCTCGCGCAAGTCGCCGAAGGAGAGATCGCTTCCGAAACGCAGGTCGTAGGGATGATGGCGCGAGGTCAATAACGCGGAGACCTGCGCGGTTGCGGAAGCGTCGCCTATCGTCAGATAGGTGTCTTTCACTGGGACGAAATCTTCGCCCGTGAATTTCTTGAGACCTTCCCGCGGGACAAGCGTTTCTAAGTTCCGAGTACCGTCCTCCGGCTCCGGGTGAATTTTTCGATATCGGTTTCGGGCCTCCATCGACAAGATGTAAACACGATTACTGCCGGTGCAGACAAGAACGGGTCTAGAAGCCCCCAAAACTGGCGCCCAGAACAAATTGAACGGACTCACAGCCTGAGAAGTATTTCGAAGCAGCCGAGGGCCCGCCAATGCGATAGCCATGCTTACAGCGAGCAGCGCAACCAGCCATAAGCGTTTGCGTTTAGAAGCGCCGCTGTTCGGGACCAGCGTGGATGCCTCATGCGACACAGCAGATTCGGTTTGTGGCGGAATCAAGCTGACGGATACGGGACTCTGGGGTAAGGGTATCTCTGCGGGATGGAATTGCGCCTTGTACGATCCTGTCGGAATCTCGACTTTCCACTGCACAGGTTCGCTGTGCGCCTGATAGTACTGGGCCAATCTCTTTCTGACGTCGGAAGCGCGAAGCCGCACGACCGGGTCCTCAGCAGTGTCGTAGTCGGGAGCCCGCCCGAACACTTCAACTCCGATGATGCGTTCACGCAGCGAGTCATCGGCGGCGGCGAGACTATGTTCGACGATGTAGCGAAACAAGTCCTGGCACTGGCGGCTCGTTCGAAATGGGGCACTTCGCAGAATGTCCTCCAGCAATCCATCGATTTGGGGTCTAGCGGGAGGCGAAACAGGACCGAGCAGCGAATTGTGTTGAGAGGCCATAGGAGATACCTACGAGTCTTGTCGCTCTAGAACGAGAAAGTGACGGTATATTACCGCTAAAGGTAACGATATCCCAGAGTTTTATCCATGACCGCAAATCGTTGTTGATAAAGGACTTGGACGGTGTGACTCCGGTAGCTTACCGCAGGCAACCTAGACAGCCGCCGAAATTGAGCATATCTGTTTCACCCTGACGCCCTGAAGCGCCTGTACAGCCGTGTTGCTGGATGAACTTGTGAGCGCTCTAGGGGCGGCACTCTAAGGAGCCCTTCGCAATGTCTAAACGTCGGAGCCTTTCCCTGCTTCTGTTCGTGATTGTCTCAGCGCTCGTGATCGGCACGGCCGTGCCCTTTCAGGGTCAGACGCTCGCTTCCTCGACCTCTCTTTCAGGTTCGGTTTTGGATCCTTCCGGAGCCCGCGTGGCCAATGCGAATGTCACCATAAGCAGCGTGGAAAAGGGGATCACGCGCACTTTTAAGACAGATGCTGAAGGGAACTTCTCCTTCGCGCTGCTGCCCGCTGGAACCTATGTCCTGACCGTCGAGGCGGCGGGGTTCAAGACGTTCAAGCAGCAAGGACTCACACTGTCAGTCGGTCAGTCCGCGAACCAAAGCGTGACTTTGACCATAGGGTCGTCCGAGCAAATCGAAGTGGTTGCTGTGGCGCCTCTACTCAAAGTCGATAACGCTAATGTCGGCGACGAAATCTCCACAAAACAAGTGACCGAGTTGCCACTGAACCTGCGAAACGTCTTCAACTTCGTGCAGCTGAACTCGTCGGTCAACAATCTCTCTCAACAGCAAGTTCTTCAGGGCGGTGGCGAGCAGGGCACAGCCGACCAGGACGTATCGTTCTTCAACTTTGGCGGCGGATTCTTTGGAACCACGGCATTCCTCCTGGATGGCGCGTGGGATTCCATCGGGAGTTGGGGTGGGGTTATTTACGTTCCCTCTCCGGACAACGTCCAGGAATTCAAGGTGCAACAGAACTCGTTTACTTCGCAATATGGCTGGAGTACCGGGAACGTAATTAACGTAGTGACCAAATCCGGGGGCAACAGCTTACATGGAGATGTATACGAGTATCTGCGCAACGGCAAGCTTGACGCAAACAACTACTTCAACAATCTTCACGGACAGCCGAAACCGAATTCGCATCGCAATCAGTTTGGCTTTGCAGTAGGCGGCCCCGTTTACATCCCAGGAGTCTATAAGCAGCGCGACAAAACGTTCTTCTTCTTCAACTACGAGGGCCATCGGCAGAACGACCCTCTTAGCGCACCCGTGAACACCGTCCCGACCACTGATTTCCGCAATGGAGACTTTTCGGCGCTGCTGGGTGGCAACATCGGGACGGATGCTTTGTGCCGGCCGATTCTTTCGGGACAAATCTACGATCCTTTCACTACCCGCCAGGTAACGGCGACCTGCGGACCGAATACCGGGAGCCTGGTGTGGATTCGCGATCCCGTTGCGGGCAACGATCTTGCGAATGCCATGAATGGGATTGATGCGGTAGGACAGAGCTTGGTCAATTTCTATCCGCAGCCGATCAATGACCAGTTGTCCGGAAACTGGGCCGCCGCTGGCCTTGGGGGCAACAACTCGGATGAGGTTAGCGCCCGTATTGACCACAACCTCAGCGACAGCACCCGGCTCTATGGTCGATACTCGTACAAGCGGGAGTTTAAAGATGTATCGCCTGCATATTTTGGCGCGGACAATCCGGCCGGTCCGGGGCAGAGAAACCCCAACAATCGTTACAACATCGCGTTTGGCGTCAGCCATGTGTTCACTCCGACTTTCACATTGAGTGGCAACCTGGGCCTGATGCATTGGGTTGAAGGCAACGACGTTCAAAGCAATGGCTTCAAGGTTTCGTCCCTTGGCCTTCCAGCCTTCATCGACCCGGTGTCGCCAGAATTCCCGGTGATCGCTGCGTCTGGCTACCTGGGAATGGGGCCACAACAGGGAGCTGGACAGGGTGCATTTCCTCGCGCCGCCGCCAGTGGTTCTCTGGACTTGGTCAAAGTCGTGGGGAAACACCAATTGACCTTTGGATATATGGGGGTCGCTCTGGACGAGAACGGCGGACGTTTCCACACCACGAACTTCAATTTTGACAGTACTTTCACTGCCGGTCCGGATCCGACGAGTATTACTCCGAACACGGGCAATTCGATCGCATCATTGATGCTGGGCACGCCAACGGGCGGGTGCCCAAGTTCCTGCACGGGGGTTGCGGTATCCCAGATCTCCCGCGCCTGGCTCCACGGCATGTATCTCCAGGACGACTGGCGGGTAACCCAAAAGCTCACTCTGAATCTGGGAATCCGTTGGGAGATTGAACGCCCAGTCACGGACCGCCACGATCGGCTGTCGACCTTTAACTATAGTGCCGTCAACCCAATCAGTTCCGAGGTCGGCCAAGATTACCTTGGTCAGGTTGAATTTGCGAGCTCTGGCAGGCGAGGCCAGTACGATACAAGCTACAAACATTTCGCGCCGCGAGTCGGATTTGCTTACCAGGTGATGCCGAAGTTAGTAATGCGCGGAGGCTACGGCATCTTCTTCCCGCGCTCGTACCCCGGAGTCCCGGTGATTCAGGGGTACACCTCCGACACCCCCTACATCGCCTCCACAAATGGTGTGGGACCGTGCGATGGATGTATGTTGAGCAATGCATTTCCGGATGGTCTCGTGCCTGTGGTTGGGAATTCGTCGGGAGGTCTGACCAACGTGGGGTTCGACACTGCTGCGGTTTCGCGCAACCGCAAGACCTACTATGACCAGCAATGGATGTATGGATTTCAGTACGCGCCCACGCCGAACGATGTGATCGACCTCACCTACGTGGGAAATCACAGTGTCCACGTTGTTACCAGCGGTCTGAACCTCAATCAGCTGGATCCCAAGTACTTTTCAATGGGGGATGCGTTGGACACCCTGGTGCCCAACCCCTTCTTCGACCACATCACCGCCAGCGGCTGCGGCCTCGCTAATCCCACGGTTCAGCAAGGCCAACTGCTCAAGCCCTACCCGGAGTTCTGCAGTGTTAATGAGCAGAACGTTCCGGCGGGAGATGGTCGTTACAACGCCTTCGACTTGAACTATACGCACCGGGTGTCGCATGGGCTTACTCTGCTGGCGTCTTACACGTTCTCGAAATTCCTCAACAACGTGGGAGGACCTACTACCTGGGCGAGTGCCTCGTCCAATTTCTCGGAGAACATTCGCAATGTCTACAACCTGGCTGCCGAGAAGTCGGTAGACTCCGGCGACATCACTCACAGTTTTGTTCTCAGCTATGTGTACGAGATTCCGGTGGGCAAAGGCAAGAAGTTTGGCGGCGGGATGAACGGAGTGTTGAACGCCATCGTTGGTGACTGGCAGACCACCGGTGTGGCCACCTTTAAAGGCGGATTCCCGCTTAGGATTAACGTAAACAATCTGAACGAATTCGGCCCGGGCCAAAACGTGAACGTTGTTGGCGACTACCACATAGCAAATCCAGGCCGGACCCAGTGGTTTAATACCGCGGCATTCGAACAAGCCGCGAAATGGGAACTCGGCGATGCGCCACGGTATTTTTCCGATCTTCGGTCTCCGGGGTTCAACAACTGGGACCTCAGTATCCAGAAGTATTTCCCAGTCCACGAAAGTGTGCGTTTCCAGTTTCGTCTGGATATGTTCAACGCTTTCAACCATACCAACTTCTACAAGCCGGATACCACTTTTGGATCCGGCACATTTGGGACACTTACCGGAGCCTTCAGTCCGCGGACCATGCAGGCAGCTCTCAAGCTTTACTGGTGATGCGTGAAAACAATCAGGGCTGTTGCTGTTGTCTGCTGCTGTCTGCTGTGTGTTTTACGGGGGAGCGCATCCGCGCAACAACCCGACAAGTTTGAATCGCTCCTGGCCTCGGCGCAGCAGGCCCAGGCCAGGGGAGACTTTGAAGCAGCCGCGGACTTCTACCAGAAAGCGGTCACAGTTAGGCCTGACATCCCCGAACTCAGAGCCAACCTCGGCCTGATGTACTACCAGACTGGAAAGGATGAAGAGGCGATCAAAGCATTCCGCCAGGCGCTCCGCCTGGAGCCCGGATTGTTCGTACCCAACCTGTTCCTTGGTCTCGAGTATTTGAAGGCGAAGCGCTTCAGCGACGCGATCCCACACCTGAAGCAGGCGGCAATCAAGAGATCGGGCGACATCCAGGTTCAGCTCGGCCTAGGGCAAGCCTATGCGGGCAATGGAAAGACGCGCCTGGCAACTGCCGCCTATGCGCGTGCTTCCCGACTTGACCCCGCAAACGCAAACGCCTGGTATCACCTCGGCGTGAGCTACTTAGAGCAGGTGGAAGCGGATGCCCGCATCCTGCTAACGCGGCACAAAGACTCTGCTCACGTGCAGTTGCTGACGGCAGAGACATTCGCTGACTTGCGCGCGTTCATTCAGGCTGAGGATGCGTACAAGAAAGCGCTGGCCTCCCCCAAGTTCCTCCCTGATGCGCACGCGGGCTACGGTTTTGTTTTGCTGAATCGTCATGACCTCTCCGGCGCAGAAAAGGAGTTAAAGGCTGAAATCGCTGAGAATCCCGGCTCCTTGGTTGCAAAGATGGGCATGGCCCGGCTCCATCTGGAGCAGGGTGCTACAGAACAAGCCGCGCAGGAAATCGCCGAAACTTGGAGGGCCGATGCAGGATTCCTTCGCGCTAACGTCTCATCATTTAGTACGAGGCTTTCTCGGCCACATCGAGAAGAGTTGCTGAGCGAGTTGGAGCAAAGGCAAGGGGCCGGCAGCCTTCCCCCAGAACTCACGGCCCTTTTCCGTGATCCTGCAACCATCGATAGCGCAAGGTTATTGCCCGGCTCGGGTACGGATTCCAGTCCCACACGCTCAGCCAAGACCGCGCTTGGCAAAGCTGAGAAACTGTATGCGAGCGGCAGATACGGAGAATGCAGCGATGTCCTAGCCTCCAGGGCTAGCCCGCTTCAACTTAGAGAACTCCGACTACTGGCTTCCTGCTCATACCTCACTGGAAAGTATGCGAGGGCTCTGGATGCGTCGGGGAAACTGGCCTCGAATGCCGCATCGGAAACGGAGGGATTGTATTGGGAAACAAAATCAGCCCAGAAGTTGGCTGCTCAAGCGCTCGCCCGGGCGAGCGCAGCCGACCCCGGCTCACCCAAACTGCACGTCTTGCTCGGTGACATTTATCGGGGGCAGAATGCGTTCCCCGATGCCGAACAGGAATACCGGAAAGCATTGGCCTTGCGGCCAGAGGACAGCGGCGCCCTTTTTGGTTTGTCACTCGCGCTGCTGGCCGACGGGCAGAATGATGAAGCCCTGAGCGTTGCCCGAGCTGCGCTGGAAAAGAATCCCGACGATCCGGAACTCAATGCCGTGATGGGCGAAATCCTCTGTGTTCGCAATGACTTTCTCGGCGCCGAGCCGTACCTCAAGAAGAGCTTGAATACCAAGCCGGAGTTTGTCTCCCGGGTCCACGCCTTGCTTGGCAACGTGTACGCCAAGACGAACCGCATACAGCAGGCGATCGTAGAGTTGAAGCTCGGTCTTGCGAGTGACAAAGACGGCAGCCTGCATTACCAGATTGCGCGTCTCTATTTGAAGGTTGGGGATCCCGATTCGGCCAAGCAGGCTTTTGAAATCTCAAAGCAATTGCACCAGCAGGGATTGATGCGTGCGACCGTCGCCATGCAGCAAGGCGAGGACGCCAGCGAGTCTCCGTAGGAGAGGAAATGCGTCAGCCCGAGCAAGGCATCACTGCTGTCCATGCTTTTTTTCCAAAGTGCGAAAGGACTCTGGTACGGCAAACGACATGACGAAAACGTACGGTATTGTACTGTTCTTCATTCTGGCTATTTCATGCGCGTGGGGCGCTCAGGCCCAATTCTCCATCAAGGAATCGCACAAGGATTCAAACGGAATCACGCTGCAGACCAGAGCCGGAACCATGCGCATTGAAGCCTGTGGCGACCGCGTAATCCACGTGATCGCCAGCCCGACCGCCGAGGTCCCCTCCCCCAAAGTCCCGATCTCCGCCCAACCGTGCCGCGCCAGTAACCTTGAAGTCAAGGTCGGGAAGAAGGACGTGAGGCTCTCGACCTCATCGGTAGCAGTCATTGTCAACACGGCGACGGGCGCCCTGAGTTTCCTTTCCAAAGACGGGAAGACTGTGCTGGCCGAGCCCAAAAATGGGGGGAAGGCTTTCGACGTGCCAGCCCTCGCGGAGATGAAGACCTGGCAGATCCAGCAGACTTTTGTAACGCCTGCCGATGAGTTCCAGTACGGCCTTGGGCAGCATCAGGAAGGCATCTTCAATATCCGCGGAGTCCCCATCCGCCTGCACCAGGCCAACACCAACATCTCCGTTCCGTTCATGTTGTCGAGCAAAGGATACGGCCTTCTCTGGAACAATCCGTCCCTTACCGACTTCAATCCAGCCGACAATGCCATCGAAATTGACGCGAAGACGGGTCATGGAAAGTTCACCACCGGGGCAAAAGGGAAGTACGGCTTCCTGCTGGCCAGCGACAACAAAGATCAGCTTGTGGTAGATGTGAATGGGCAGCACGTGATTGATCTGGTGAACATGTGGACTCCCAGTTCCGCATCCGGTGTGGTGGACTTGGAGGCGAACAAGCAGTACGAGGTTCTTGCCAAGGGCGGCCCGGGAGGCATTCAGTTGTCCGCGCGTCCGCCGCAGGACATTACGACCTTCCGCTCGCAGGTGGGGCAGGCCATTGATTACTACTTCTTCTATGGGCCAGAACTGAACCGAGTCGTCGCAGATTACCGTCAACTCACCGGCGAGGCGCCTCTATTCCCCAAGTGGGTATATGGGTACTGGCAATGCCGCGAGCGCTATCACACGCAGCAGGAGATCCTGGAGGTTGGTGCGGAGTTTCGCAATCGCAAACTCCCTGTGGACGCCTTGGTGCAGGACTGGCAGTACTGGGGCAAGTATGGCTGGAACGCGATGAAGTTCGACGAGAGCAATTATCCCGATCCCAAGGCCATGATGGACCAATTCCACGCCATGGACCAGCACGTCCCGATTTCGGTGTGGTCAAGGTTCGGTGAGGACTCGGATATCTACAAGCGGATGAGCGCGAAGTCCTTGTTGGTTCCGGGAACGACATGGATGGACTTTTTCAATCCTGAAGCACAAAAAACTTTCTGGGCGGAACTCAAAACTGGAATTTTCGATTACGGGTTGGATGGTTGGTGGATGGACGCGTCCGAACCGGAGTTCGACATCCTCAAGGGCCGTCAGACTTTTCTGGGCAGCGGAGAGTCGGTGCGCAACGCCTATCCGCTCTATGTCACGAGAGCGATTTACGAAGGGCAACGTACCACTACGGACCGCAAACGAGTAGTGATCTTCACCCGTTCCGCATACACCGGACAACAGAGGTACGCGGCGATCTCATGGTCGGGGGATATCTCCGCGAACTGGATCACGTTCCAAAGACAGATCCCAGCAGGCCTCAGTTTCAGCATGTCGGGATTGCCCTATTGGACGACAGACGGTGGCGGGTTCTTCCGTCCGAAAGACCAATATACGAACGAGGCCTATCACGAACTCTTGACCCGCTGGTTCCAGTACGCAGCTTTCAGCCCGATCTTCCGCGTGCATGGATGGATCTCGAATGCCGAAATCTGGAACTATGGTCCGCGGTTCCTCGATGTCGCCACCCAGTACGATGAGCTGCGCTATCACCTGTTGCCCTACATTTATTCTGCCGCGTGGGGCGTGACGAGCAGAGGGGAGACCTTAATGCGGGCGCTGCCCCTGGAATTCCCCTCGGACGCTGGATCGCGTGCAATCTCCGACCAGTTCATGTTCGGTTCCGCATTGCTGATCAATCCTGTCACGAAAGAAAGAGCCAAGCAGCGGACGGTTTACCTTCCGGCGGGCAATGACTGGATCGATTTCTGGACCGGCAAGCGCACCCAGGGTGGCCAGAACGTCAACGCAGATGCTCCGCTGGAGAAGCTTCCAATCTTCGCCAAGCTTGGCTCGATTATTCCCTACGGTCCGCGAGTAGAATCAGCTTCCGGTAAGCCCGATCCGATTGACCTTCGTATCTATGCCGGAGCTGACGGGGACTTCATTCTCTATGAAGACGAGGGTGACAATTACGACTATGAACGCGGTGCCCGTGCGGTCATTCCCATCCATTGGGACGACCAATCTTCAACCCTGACTATCGGAGCACGCGAGGGGAGCTTTCCCGGTATGCTGGAGCACCGCACGTTTCGGGTCGTAATCGTCAGGCACGGACGCGGCATAGGGATCGCACCCGACTCCGAACCTGACGCCACCGTCGCGTATGACGGCAGGGCTGTTTCTGCGCACGTTCAGCCGAAGATGTGATTGAATTTCCGGGGGAATGTCCGATCTTTCCCGGGGCCAGCTACAGAGAGGGCTTTATTGCGCTTGGGAGAGCCTTGCTCGAGTAGAATACCGCCTCCCGGTTGCGCATGACTCCACTCCGGGCACTCCCCGAAGGAGACCGAAATGAAAGCAATGAGTCGCCGCGAGTTCGTCGCCACCGCCACAGTCCTCAGCGCCGGTGCCGTTTTTGGGACGGAAGCGCTCGCTTTTGAAGATCAGAACGTGGCGGCGAGGGCCACTGGCGCTCCGAAAACCGTAGGCCAGGAAGTGATTGCGCTTCGAGCGGTCCCATTTCCGCTGCAAAGCGTGAGACTTCAGCCGGGGGTATTCAATATCGCAGCAGAAGCAAATCGGAAATATTTGAAGACCCTGCCTCCGGATCGTTTGCTGCATACCTTCCGCTTGAATGGCAGCCTACCTTCTTCGGCCGAGCCGCTGGGCGAGTGGGAGAAGCCCGACTGCGAATTACGCGGTCATTTTGCTGGAGGTCACTACCTTTCCGCTTGTGCGCTGGCGTTCGCCAGTTCGGGAGACGAACAGCTCAAGCGCAACGGCGATCTGATGGTTGCAGAACTCGCCAAGTGCCAGTCGCAACACAAGAACGGCTATCTCAGCGCGTTCCCGGTCACGTGGTTCGACCGCCTGCGCGATGGAGTCAGAGTGTGGGCGCCCTTCTACACCTACCACAAGATCATGGCGGGGCATCTCGATATGTACATGCTGGCCGGCAACGCACAGGCGCTCGACACGGTCGAGAAAATGGGTCGATGGGTGGAAAGTTGGGTTGGTCCGTTGAGTGACCAGCAAATGCAGCGCGTGCTTCAGGAAGAATTTGGAGGCATGGGCGAAGTGCTCGCCAACTTGTATGCGGTTACTGGGAAGCAGCAGTACCTCAGGCTCGCGCAACGTTTCGACAAGCGGGGGTTTACCGATCCGCTTGCCATGCATCGCGACGAACTCAAGGGATTGCACGCGAATACACATATTCCGCAGGTCATCGCCGCAGCCCGTCTGTACGAACTGACGGGCGACAAGCGTTACTGGAACATCGCTGACTACTTCTGGAATGAAGTGACCAGCGAACGCGCCTATTGCACCGGCGGCGTCGGTAACTTCGAGTTTTGGAAGACAGACCCGGGCGTGCTGTCAACGCAACTCAGCGGCGATACGTCCGAAGATTGTTGCGAGTACAACATGATGAAGCTGACGCGGCACGTGTTTGCCTGGTCGTCACGGGCGGAGCACATGGACTACTACGAGCGACTCATGTTCAATCACCGCCTGGGCACCATCGATCCGGAGACGGGGACTACCGTCTATTTCGTGCCGGTGGGCGGCGGCTATTCCAAAATCTTTGCCAAGCCTTTTGATTCGTTCTGGTGCTGTAGCGGCTCCGGTGCGGAAGAGTTTGCCAAGCTAACGGATACCATCTACTTCCACGATGAAACTTCCATTTTCGTCAATCTATACATCGCTTCGGTCGTGGACTGGCCGGAGAAGGGCGTTCGCCTGAGCCAGCAGACTTCCTTCCCGGAAGAACAAGGGACGACGCTGGTTGTCTCAGCGGCGAAGCCCGTGGATATTGATTTGAAATTGCGTATCCCATACTGGGTGAAGAACGGCGGCGTGAAAGTGAATGGATGCGTTCTGCCGGCTTTCGCCGACCCCGGCAGCTATCTCGTGCTGCGCGGGCCCTGGAAGAATGGAGACCGTATTGAGCTGAGCCTTCCCATGCATTTGCACGCGGCTCCCATGCCCGACAAAGAAGACCTCCAGGCGGCGATGTACGGGCCGCTCGTGTTGGCCGCACGCTTCGAAGATGAGCCCAAAGAAAAATGGTATCGTCACTACCAGGCGCAGACTAAGCAGGACCCCGCACCACCATTGCACTTCAAGGGCAAACTCGACGATCCGGCGAGCTGGCTCGAACCCGCCGACGGGAAGCTCGCGTTTTGTGCGGTTTCCCAGGGACAAACTGTGGCGTTTGTACCGCTGTCGAGCATACTGCACGAGCGGTACTTCGTGTACCACGAGTTTCAAGCGTGATTCACGCGCGGAGCAAGCGTAGCGCCGCTAGTGTGGCGAAGGCCGATACTCACGCAGTGTCCGCCGAAACTGTCGACTGAGGGTTCAGGCGACAAGTTCTGCCGCGCTCATCCATGAGTTTTCTTCGTGAAATGCAACTATTGTCGACCGCACTACAATACGTCGTCGGCCCTAAAGTAAACGATCACTCACACAATTAAATTCGAACCACGGAGCCCCGAGATGCATTCCTCCACGTTGAGCATGCTCGTTCTGCTTGCTGCGTTGTTGAGTGTTGCCGCCCTGAACGCCCAGAATTCCGATCAACCGGCATATTTGAATACTGCATTGTCCGTCGAGCAACGGTCTGCCGACTTGGTACGCCGCATGACCGTGCAGGAGAAAGTCTCGCAACTGGTAAACCAGCCGCGCCGTTCCCCGCCTGAATGTACCCGACTACGACTGGTGGAGCGAGGCGCTGCACGGCGTAGCGAACAACGGTGGCGTCACCACATTTCCCGAGCCGGTCGGCCTGGCCGCGACATTTGATACGGACGCCATCCACCGCATGGCGATTGCAACCAGCATTGAGGGACGAATTAAGTATGTGGAAGGCATGCGCGACGGACACAGCGACATTTTCCAGGGTCTCGACTTCTGGGCGCCGAACATCAACAGGCGCAGTTGATTTGGGCTAAATACGATCCGAAACCGAACCCCGCGGCCATTGCAGCGGCAAAGAACGCAGATGTCGTCGTTGCCGTGATGGGAATCACTAGCGAACTCGAAGGCGAAGAGATGCCGGTGAGTGAGGAGGGATTCAAAGGAGGCGATCGCACCAGCGTTGATTTGCCTAAGCCAGAGCAGGAACTGCTCGAAGCGGTGACGGCCGCGGGGAAGCCCGTTGTGCTGGTGCTCGCCAACGGCAGCGCGCTCGCCGTGAATTGGGCGAATGAACATGTGAACGCAATTCTTGAATCCTGGTACGCTGGCGAGGAAGGAGGCGCAGCCATCGCGGAGACGTTGTCCGGCAAGAACAATCCCGGAGGACGATTGCCGGTTACGTTCTACACCGGCGTCGATCAGTTGCCGTCGTTTGAGGACTACGCAGTGAAGGGGCGTACGTACCGTTACTTCGAAGGCAAGCCGTTGTTTCCGTTTGGGCACGGTTTGAGTTACACGACATTTTCTTACGGCGGCCTGAGGCTTTCAAAGAATGCGATCAAGGCAGGCGATCCGGTCATCGCGGAGGTCACCGTTACCAGCACCGGCAAGCTGGAAGGAGATGAAGTCGTGCAACTATATCTTAGCTTTCCCAATGTGGATGGAGCACCCATCCGCGCCCTGCGGGGGTTCAAGCGTGTTCACCTGAAGATTGGTGAATCCCAGAGCCTTCGGTTTGAACTACACGAACGTGACCTGAGCATGGTTACTGCAGCGGGAGAACCGATCATGGCCGGGGGCCAGTACACGGTGTCCGTGGGCGGCGGTCAGCCGAACACGGAAGCACCGGCCGTAGCGGGAACGTTCCAAGTAAACGGGACGAAGGCACTTCCGGAATAGGCTGTGCAGTTCCCCCAGCGGACAGACCACAACCAGTCAGGCCATCTGGCTCGGAGGAGCTACGCCAGGTGGAAATGGGCTTCTCGGGGCGCCCTTCTGAGATTAGGAAACGAGCGCTACCGGAGTTCAAAGGTCACTCTCCTCGGAGAACTTTTGCCGCCAAGACAGCAGGCCGAAATGGGACACCAGAGGGAAAGACCAGACTCTGCCCTGTGGCCCTGTGGCTGTAATTGTGGCTGTACATTTCTGAACACCGCCAACATTTCAAGCATTTGGAGGCATTCCTCTGTGCGCGCAAGACTTGTGTAAGTGATTGGTTGAATGTGACTTCCTGATGGACGGGCGATAGGGCTGATCTGACTCTTAATCAGTAGGTTGAAGGTTCGATTCCTTCCGCGCTCACCACATCTCTTAAATTCAATAACTTGCAGGTATGAATATCGTGTCGTTGACCTGTTATTGAGGTGTCGTCTCCAAGTCAGTTCTTAACACCACTTCGTCATTTTCAGCGAGTTGCAATTGTGCTGAACAACTGATCGGAAATCAGTTGCTCAAATTGATTTGCCAGGAAATGCCGAGCAAAATCAGCATGATGCAGAAGTCGACTGAAGGGTGTGGATGGAACTTATGGCTGTTCGAACTTCGGGAAAAGCTGGCAACCCTTGCTGTAATTGAGCAGCTGGAGACAAGCTGACTGCCGCCAAGCTTCTGGGAATCGGCAAGACCACCCTATATCGCAGACTAAAGGAGTGTGAGGGTTTTTGCCGAGGGCCTGGGAACATGAATATAACAATCAATGTTATAATTGAAAATCGCGCCAAAGGAGTCGTGGATGAATGGAACGACATTGAAGGAAGCCCGGCTGTGTAGAAAGTGGACACAGCAACAGGCTGCGCAAGCACTTGGCGTCACGCAGGCATACTGGTCCATGATGGAGAAAGGGCACCGTATGGTTCCCGAGTCTCTCGTGCTTAAGGCGCTGAGCGCCCTGAGGCTTCCAGCGACCGCACTGCCTCTGCCATCGGAAAGCGAACTGGAGCGAGTTCGGGCCAAGAGGCATGATTTCAGCGCAGCGCTAGGAGCTCTCGGATATCCAGGGTTTGCCTATCTAGGGAGGAAGGCCAAAGTGAATCCGGCCCTGCTATTGTTCGACGCAATAAACGAACCGGATCTCGATTCCCGCGTGGCCGAAGGTTTGCCATGGCTGGCGCTGACGTATGCAGACATGGACTGGAACTGGCTGGTCCGAAATGCGAAGCTGCATGATCGGCAGAACAGGCTGGGGTTTGCTGTTTCTCTTGCGGCGGAGGTTGGAGAGTCAGATTCTGTCAGCGACAGTGAACAGGTCCGAAAGCTACGTGCATGCCTGCGAAGCCTGGAAGGCGCACGGCTTGCCGGCGAAGACACCTTCTGCCATGACTCAATGACCAATGCGGAGCGCACCTGGCTCCGTGAACACCGCTCGCCAGTTGCGGCGCACTGGAACCTTGTTACCGATTTGAGGAAAGAACACCTTGCCTATGCATCCAAGTAAGATCATTCCGGAACCGTGGCTTTCCTTTCTGCAAGAGTTGGATTCGGCTGTGCATGAAGAAGTGCGGTTGGACTGCATGGGTGGGTTCGTCGTCACTATGGTGTATGGATTTTCGCGGCCCACTGGAGATCTGGACGCTCTGGAAATCATCCCCAAAGCGGCAGGTCTAGCCCTCCTGGAACTGGGCATGCGAGGTGGTCCACTGCACAAGAAGTACAAAATCTACCTTGACCGCGTCGGGGTAGCGAAGGTGCCTGAGGACTACGAAAGCCGACTGACCGAAATATTCCCGAACACGCTCAAGCACCTCCGGCTATTCGCACTTGATCCCTACGATCTTGCGCTGTCAAAGCTGGAACGTAACATCCAGAGAGATCGAGACGATGTCCTCCACCTGGCGCGAACAGTTCCTTTTGATTTGGAGGTTCTCAAAGAACGGTACCAGAAGGAACTGCGTTATCAGATGAGCAATCCAGAGCGTGAGGACCTCACCTTGCGACTGTGGATTGAAGCCATAGAAGAACAGCGATCCAAATAGATTGGCGATATAAAAACCGTTATTAAAGGATATGGCCTGATCCTTTAATAACGGTTTTCCTTATTAAAGGATCTCCCTTTACTCCTCTACCGCAAGTCATGAAGCGTTTGACGAAATTTGTGTGCCGCGAACTACGTCTCGCGCTGAAATAGTGTTCACGTCAATCGTCATAATCCGAAACGCGGAGGTGCATATGAAACACGTGCATCTCCGCAGTCCAACATCTGCGTCGCTTTTGTGGCGGAGCACAGGCCCATTTGTTACGGGCAACTGACGGCAACTGCTACGTCACCAAATTCCAGAACAATCCACAGCACGTGAGAGTGCTGGCCAACGAACTGCTGGCCAGCAGATTGGGTTTGGCACTTGGCCTTCCGATTCCTGAGGCTATTGTCATTGATGTATCTGACTGGCTGATTGAGCACACGACGGAATTGCGGATCCAATTGGCCAGCACACAAATTCCGTGCCGAAGTGGCACGCAGATGGGATCGCTGTATTGCGGCTCTCCTGGGCTGACATTGGATTACTTGCCACAAGAGCTGCTTTCGAAGGTCAGCAACGTAGCGGACTTTGCCCGAGTCCTCGTTCTGGATAAGTGGACCTGCAATGCGGATGGCCGGCAGGCGGTCTTCTACCGGAGCAAACCACACAGTCCCAGGTACACGGCCGCGTTCGTTGACCAGGGCTATTGCTTCAATTCCGGCGAATGGACGTTTCCAGATTTTCCGCTCAGAGGTGTATTCGCAAACAACTGCGTATACCAAGGAGTGACAGGCTGGGAGTCATTTGAGCCTGCCCTCACCAGGGCCGAAGAGATGAGTTGCGATGCCATCTGGCGGTGTGCGGCTGACATCCCGGAAGAATGGTACGAAGGAGATCGAGATGGTCTCCATCGGTTAGGGGACCAACTTTACCGTCGCCGATGCCTTATTCGGAGGCTCATCAGCATGTTTCGTGAATCGGCACGGAATCCCTTTCCCAATTGGAGAGACGTGCCGCTATTTGTTGGCCTGCCGTCCGTGAGACGGGACGGAGCCGCAGAGATTCGATAGGATAGGAAACCTCATGGAGCTCTACATTATTGCGGGGCCTAACGGCGTCGGCAAAACCACTTTCGCGAGCACGTTTCTTCCGAGATATGCCGATTGCAAGAACTTCATCAACGCCGACTTGATTGCTCAGGGAATGTCTCCTTTTTGTCCTGAAGCTGCTTCTGTCCGTGCTGGCAGGCTAATGCTCAGCGAAATCAGGTTCTTTGCCCGGCGGCGTGAGACCTTCGCTTTCGAGACCACATTGTCAGGGCGAGGCTACCTGAGATTGATCCGCCGACTCAAGAACCAAGGTTACAAGGTTCACTTCTTCTTCCTGGCTGTGAGGGACGTTAATGTCGCATTGTCGAGGGTTCGGGACCGGGTGCTCAAGGGGGGACACGATGTCCCAGAAGCGGTGATCCGCAGGCGCTTCGGCCGCTCCATCAAGAACTTCCTGAGGGAATATCGCCAATTAGCCGAGTCTTGGTATCTGTTTGATAATTCGGGTAAAACGCCAGTCTTAATCGCATTGGAGAAGGCGCACAAGCTCCGTATAATAGAAGAAGAGAATTACCAAGCGCTGATCGCGCGCTACGAGTGACCAATGAAAAGAGCACCGCAAGACATCCTCAGACTGCCACTGGAGAAGCGCGCTGAAATGGCATTCCAAGAGGCGGTCGAAGAGGTCATTGACGAGCATGCTCGCTTAGGTTTGCCACTCCATGTTTGGCAAAACGGCAAGGTGGTGGGTTTGTCCGCGCGAGAAATACGGCACGACTCCACATTGACCCGCGGAAAATAGAGCGACATCCGTTACCCTCCACAATCCATTTGCTCCGCGTTGTGATTGCCACAGAGGGCATTTTTGACCCAACCCACATTCGTTGATCGGCATGGCCCCTGTGCGAAAGCGTTGCGGCACTCATCACTTGGCGAGGAGGTTTGTCTATGCGTCCTCACGGACAAACTAAACTGGGTTTCTTCCCACTCCCGATTGCGGAAGCCAAGAGACTCCGGAACTGGTTGATCTTTCCAGACCGATTCTCCGCTGTCGATCCATGCGTAGGGGACGGTGTGGCCTTGGCAGCGTTGACCGGAAGTACTCCAGCCCATCGGTACGGCATTGAGATTGATTCGCATCGCTCAGAGCAGTCGCGAGCTCTGGGAATCGAAACCCTGCACGCCAACGCCATGGATGTGCGCTGTCAGACGGAGAGCATTTCACTGCTTTATCTGAATCCGCCCTACGAGTGGGAATGCGGAGAGACCGACAACCAAAGACTCGAATTTGTCCTTCTGGAACACACCTACCGTTGGCTCAAACCAGGCGGTGTGCTCTCCTTCGTCATCCCACAACAGCGACTGGCGAAGTGCGCGCGATTGCTGGCGGAACAGTTCACAGACATCCGAGTCTTGCGGCTCACCGAATCAGAGTGCGTGCAATACAGACAGATTGTTGTGCTGGCGACACGGCGCAAACGACATGCACGACTCTCGGACGCAGCCTTGATTGGCGATACACGGTTTCTCGAGGCAGCCGCCACACAAAGTGATGTCTCACCGCTCACCGAGAGCGTGGAGATTGAGTATCACGTTCCGCCTTCGGGTCCAGTCGTACTGACGAATGCAGGTATTCCACTGGACGAAGTGGAAGACCTGCTTTTGGATTCAGCCGCCTACCGGCAAGCGGCCCGCGTTCTACTCCCCAAACTCGGTCATGCCAGAGGCCGGCCGCTTACGCCTTTGCATGGTGGCCACGTGGGACTGCTTTGCACCGCGGGAATGCTCAACGGGGTATTCGGGGAGGGAGAGGGCCGTCACATCGCGCACTGGCGGTCGATCAAGTTCACCGATCACTGGGAAGAAGAGGAAGAAGACGGCACCAAGATCATGCACGACCGGGAGCGGTTCTCTCACGAATTGACGCTGGTCTTTGCCAATGGCCGGACCCAAATCCTCACACACGAGAGGAAGGAGGAGACATGAAGAATGCCCACCTTCGCTTTGGGTGGCTCACTTATGTGAAGGTCACGGAAAAGACCACGACAAATATCAGGTTGCGGCTGGACCGCTTCATCGGTGAGTTGCTGCCCGACCCTCCAAGACAAGCCAAAGCCCATCTGATTTCGGTGATCGGCGGCGACACCCAAGTTGCCGCCGTCAGTGCGGCTATTTCGCTGGGAGAACGGTTCATGGTCGAAGGTCCCGGTGTTCCGCCCATGCGAGTGGGCCTGGAGCGTAATGCCCAGTGTTTCAAGGGCGCGATTCAGATCAGCGGACGCAAGAAGCCGTTACGCCACCTGATTGGCTTGTCAGAGGAACTTTCGGGCAGCTCGGCGCCATCAGGAAAAACTCTTCTGGCCAGCTCGGAGAATGCATTTGTCTGGTCTGCGGTCGCGCATCTTCACGGGCTTCCCGGTGTGCCGGGTTGGGCCAACTGGTTTGCCCCAGAACTGAAAACGCACCGCGCAATCGTCCCCGCAGTGGGCATTGGTTGTTCCCCTTGCGTGATTCAGGCCAACAAAGAACAGTTACTCGATTGGCTGGGCTGGGGCGTGGAAAGTGACGTCATAAGATTTCCGAGCGAAACCGGCCCGGTTCAGTGGCCCAAGCTGAGTCTTCAAGGCATATTCATCGACGTCAAGTGACTGGCACCCCTGGCAGCAGAACGCCTTCTGAGCCTGAATGAAAGCTGGGTCGGTGGACGTGAGAATATAATCGTCTCGGAGTCCTTAGGTCGAATGGTAGCCAGCGTACGGCGGTGAATATGAGCTCTGACAAAAGTGTCAGGAAGGTTACCGATGCTGAACGGCAGCAAAGGGAGACATATCTCTACTGGCAAAGTCTATCGATTGGAGATCGGTTCTCAGCTGTCTGGGATGTGAGCGAAGCGGCCTACAGCTTCGCTGCCGCTTTCAAGGGAGTTTCGATCGATGATGCCGAAAGATCTGAAAGAACTGCTCCGCGCATTCAACGAACACCGCGTTAAGTACCTGGTCGTGGGGGGGTATGCTTACGGTGTCTACGCTGAACCGCGAGCCACCAAAGACCTGGATCTCCTGATTCGCTCTGACGAAGAGAACAGTGCTGCCGTGTATCGCGCGCTTACGCAATACGGCGCACCTCTTGATGGGCTTAGCCCTAAGGATTTCATGGATGGTTCAACTTTCCAGGTTGGCCAACCGCCCGCGCGCATAGATATCCTCCAGCGCATCGATGGCCTCACTTTCGATCAGGTGTGGGAGAACCGAATTGAGGGCCTCATCGATGGCGAGGTGCAAATCAACGTGATCTCCAAAGACGACCTGATCCGGAACAAACTCGCCAGTGGCCGGGAGCAAGACCTTCTTGATGTAAAGAAGCTGCGGGCAGGTAGCGAACACGATAAAGATCCCTGAGCGACGGTGCGTCGTGCGTGCCGCTAGGCTCAGCCTACAAACAACTGCACATTGCCTGTTGAGCGCCAAGAAGCGGCACTTTCACGGTCGGAGCGGCGCGATCTACTGGCCTAGTTGATATCGCAGGTATCTTCCCGGGACGGCTCCCGTTCACCGGCTCAAGTCTCATTCCTTCCTGCTTTTCCTTCGATGTCTCTCCGTCCTGTTTTCAAAGGGAGTCCCATGCCCGAACTCCGCACAATCTATGACTACATGCGCGTTCATGCAGTGAATCTGGGAGAACGCATACTCGAGGAATATCCGGCCCTCCACCGGGTTGAAGACCCCGTTTCGCCACGATTGCGAGAATTGCTGCGAAAGCCATTTCCTGCGCAGGCGATCGCGATCATGGGACTTGCCAAACGCTGGCAGCAGGCCCGAACCGGTATGGTCGTAGCGGAATGCGGTACGGGAAAAACACTGATCTCACTCGGGGGAGCGCACGTCCACAGCAACGGAGAGTCTTTCACCGCTTTGGCCATGGTTCCACCGCATCTGGTGGAGAAGTGGGCCCGGGAAACATTTCTCACTCTGCCGGGCGTTCGTGTTTT
>Ga0335082_10001883_pt1 | contig 22471 bp, 14 predicted proteins | sample Lox_Sample_41_FD_206718 | JGI IMG/M metagenome (GOLD analysis project Ga0335082, IMG submission 206718) | Soil microbial communities from Loxahatchee National Wildlife Refuge, Florida, United States - Lox_Sample_4.1 | ecosystem: Environmental > Terrestrial > Soil > Wetlands | place: USA...
GACTATGCTATTAATTTGTTTTCTGGGCGCTTCCCGGCTCAATATCCGCCGGCCAAAACCACGGCTGGTCTTTTCCCGTTGCTCAAACCACGACATATCATGTTAGGAAGCGTCCTTTCTGGAGTGATCCGGAATACCGTCAGGACGCTGGTTCTGCTGATCTCATTTGCCGTTCTTTGCGCGCGTGCTCAAGCCGATACGGAGAACAGTATTTCTGCTCTGAGCCTCAGCACCGGTACCGGGACGACGGTCATCAAGGTCGAACTGAGTCAGCCGCTTGCAAGCATGCCAGCCGGGTTTACCGTCAATGCCCCGCCGCGGATTGCATTTGATTTTCCCAATACCACGAATGGTCTGGGCAAGTCGGTACAGGATTTCAATGAGGGGAGTCTGCGTAGCGCCAACATCGTACAAGTTGGCAACCGCACACGCCTTGTGGTCAATCTTGATCAAATGATGGCTTATGACACCAAGATCGAAGGTAACACCCTTCTGATCAACCTGCATGGCAATCCTAGCGAGTCAGAGATCAGGGCGGCGAGCGTAGCCCGATTTGCCGAGGCAAAACCGGGCGAACAACAGCACCAATTACGCGACGTGGATTTCCATCGCGGCAAAAATGGCGAAGGGCGCATCCAGGTCGACCTTTCCGACCCAGGCATCGGAATCGACATACGCCAACAGGGCACCGCTTTGATCGTCGATTTCCTCAAGACGGATTTGCCGCGCAACCTGCAACGCAAGCTAGATGTGGTCGACTTTGGCACACCGGTACAAGATGTGGATACCTTTGCACAGGGTGACAACGTGCGTATGGTGATCGAACCCACGGGCAATTGGGAACATGCGGCCTACCAAACAGACAATAAATTCATCGTCGAAGTCAAGCCGGTCATCGTGGACCCGAACAAATTGGGCAAAGGGCCGGGATACACAGGCGAGAAGCTGACACTGAATTTCCAGAAGATTGATGTCCGTGAGGCATTGAATGTGATTGCCGATTTCACCGAAACAAACATGGTAATCAGCGATACCGTAAAGGGGAATATCACCTTGCGGCTGAAAGACGTGCCCTGGGACCAGGCATTTGACATCATTTTGCAGAGTCGCGGACTCGATATGCGCAAGAACGGCAACGTGATTCAGGTTGCGCCACGGGAAGAGATCGCGGCCAAGGAAAAGCTCGAACTGACCGCCCATCAGGAAATCTCGGATCTGGAGGATCTGCGCACTGAAAGTTTCCAGTTGAGCTACCAAAAGGGTGATGCGATCGCAGCATTGTTAACCAACAAGGATCAGCGATTGCTCTCCAAGCGCGGCAGCGCGGTGGTGGATCAGCGTACCAACACCGTGTTCGTGCAGGATACGCCTACACATCTTGACGAAGTACGCAAACTGATCAGCCAAATCGACGTGCCGGTACGCCAGGTGATGATAGAAGCGCGCGTGGTCGAGGCATCCGACAAGTTCGGTCGGGATTTGGGGGTCAGGCTAGGATACAATTCCACTGATACTTTTAAAGTGGGTAGCAACGGATTGGGGAATATCGGAGCCAGCACTGCAACGATGGGTATCGGGAACCCGTCGCTTAGCACGACTTCGTCAACGGTCACCACCCCAAATGTCAATTTGCCGATAGCGGGTGCGGCCGGTACTTTTTCCATGCTGTTATTCAACAGTTCGGTGACCAAATTACTATCCCTTGAACTGACAGCGCTCGAGACGGACAGCAAGGGCAAGGTGATCTCCAGTCCGCGTGTCGTTACATCTGACCAGACCGAAGCCTTGATCGAGACCGGTACCGAAATACCCTATCAACAGGCCAGCAGCAGCGGGGCGACGAACGTCGCGTTCAAAAAGGCGACATTGAGTCTGGCGGTCAAGCCGCAGATCACCCCGGATGACAATGTCATCATGGACATCAAGGTCAACAAGGACTCGGTCGGCACCCTGTATGCAGGAGTTCCCAGCATCGATACCAATGCGGTAACAACCCAGGTACTCGTGGAAAACGGCGGTACAGTGGTGATAGGCGGCGTGTATGCCCAAACACAAACCGACGGTGCCAGCAAAGTGCCGCTGCTTGGGGATATTCCGGGTCTGGGATTCTTGTTCAGAAGCACGAACAAGGTCGACAACAAGAGTGAGTTGCTGGTGTTCATCACACCCAAAATCATCCAGAATGCGCTGAGCCTGCATTAAGGCAACGCGCAAACGAGTCGAGACATTTGTTCGACTTGTGTTGAGATGACGGTGATCGTGCAACCGGCCTTTTTGGGCGACAGGTTGCATTGAGAAGCCGCGAATGGAAAAGCCCGGCAAGTCCGGGCTTTTGTTTTTTTCGATTACAATGCAACATGGAAAGCAATCAAGAAAATGACGGCAAGGAATCCAGTCGTCCGGGGGTTAGCCGAAAGTTTCAATCCGGAAATCTGATCCTGGTAGGCATGATGGGCTCGGGCAAGACTACCATGGGGCGGGCACTGGCGAAACATCTGGGCAAGGTCTTTATCGACAGTGATGAGGAAATCATCAAACGCACCGGCGTGACCATCCCGCACATATTTGACATCGAAGGCGAAGCCGGATTTCGCCAGCGTGAATCCGCTTCGATTCGAGAGCTGGTGCGGCGGGACAACACGGTTCTGGCTACCGGCGGCGGAGTGGTGATTGACGAGCAAAATCGCGAGCTGCTGCAGCAAAACGGGATCGTCATCTACTTGAAGGCGAGCGTCCACGATTTGTGGTACCGCACCCGCCACGACCGCAATCGCCCGTTGTTGCAGACCGGCAATCCGCACGCAAAACTGACCGAACTGTATCAACTTCGAGATCCGCTTTATCGGCAAATGTCTGATATTGTCGTTCAAAGCGGCAGACAAAACGCGCATACGCTGATGTTGCACGTGGCAGATGAGATTGACGCATACAGAAGCAGATGCGATCAGACAACCTTATAGGCTTGGCAGGAAGAAATGCAGACACTGACAGTAGGATTGGGCAAACGCAGTTACCCGATACATATCGGCAGCGGCCTGCTGGACCGCGCAGAATTGCTCCAGGGTCATGTGCCGCGCAAGCGGGCAGCCATCGTTACCAATACCACGATCGCCCCACTGTACCTGGGGCAGCTACAACATAGTTTGCAAGCAATAGGGGTCAGCAGCGCCACTGTCACCCTGCCGGACGGTGAAGAGTACAAGAATTTCGAGACGCTGAATCTGATTTACGACGCATTGCTGAAGAATCGCTGTGAACGCAGCACGCCGTTGATCGCTCTGGGTGGCGGCGTGATTGGTGATATTACGGGATTTGCGGCGGCAACCTATTTGCGTGGTGTGCCGTTCATCCAGATCCCGACCACGTTACTGGCGCAGGTAGACTCCTCGGTGGGGGGCAAGGCCGGGATCAATCACCCGCTCGGCAAGAACATGATAGGCGCGTTCTATCAGCCGCAACTGGTTCTGGCCGATACCAACACGCTGAGCACTCTGCCGGATAAGGAGTTGTCCGCCGGACTTGCCGAAGTAATCAAGTACGGATTGATCCGCGACTTGCCTTTTCTCGAATGGCTTGAGCGCAACATCGACAAGCTGCGCGCGCGCGATACCTCCGCGCTGCAATACGCGATTATGCGCAGTTGCCAGAACAAGGCCGAGGTCGTTGCGGCGGATGAACGCGAACGCGGCGAACGCGCATTGCTGAATCTGGGGCATACTTTCGGCCATGCCATCGAGTCCGGCATGGGCTATGGCAACTGGCTGCATGGTCATGCGGTCGCCGCCGGTACGGTCATGGCGGCAGACTTGTCGCAGCGTCTTGGATGGATAGGCGCGCAGGATGTGGCGCGCATCCGCAAGCTTTATGAGCAAGCCGGTCTGCCGGTGGCGGCACCCGATCTGGGCGCGGACAAGTATCTCGAGCTGATGGGATTGGACAAGAAGGTAGAAAGCGGCAAGATGCGCTTCGTGCTGCTGAAACAAGTTGGCCATGCCGTGGTCTCCGGCGAGGTGCCGGGGGAGTTGTTGATGCAAACTCTGGAAGCGAGCGCGCATGGCTGATCTCGCCACTTACGCCGTTTCTGAAAGCAATACGCGCGGCAGGAAGATTGTGGAGGAGGCCCCGCGGGGGCGCAGCGAATTCCAGCGGGACCGCGATCGTATCATCCATTCCAATGCCTTTCGCAGGCTCGAATACAAGACACAGGTGTTCGTGAACCATGAAGGGGATCTATTCCGTACCCGCCTGACCCACAGCATAGAGGTCGCACAAATCGCGCGCTCGATCGCCCGGTGCCTGCGCCTGAATGAAGACCTTGCGGAGGCCATCTCACTTGCACATGACCTCGGGCACACCCCTTTCGGCCATGCCGGTCAGGACGCGCTGAACAACTGCATGAAAATGCACGGCGGATTCGAGCACAACCTGCAATCGCTGCGCGTCGTGGACAAACTCGAAGAACGTTACGCAGCATTCGACGGATTGAACCTTTGCTTTGAAACGCGCGAGGGCATACTCAAGCATTGTTCGCCCGGCAACGCCGCGAAACTGGGTGATGTGGGCGAACGCTTCCTTGCCAATCGCCGCCCCTCGCTGGAAGCGCAGGTTGCCAACCTTGCCGACGAGATCGCATACAACAATCACGATGTCGATGATGGCTTGCGTTCCGGTTTGATCAAGCTGGAGCAGCTTGAAACAGTTCCGCTGGTTGCAGCATTGTTGGCCGAAGTGCGCAGCGCCCATCCCGATTTGGCGGAACGGCGCTTGGTGCATGAAACCGTGCGGCGCATGATCAACACGCTGGTAACCGACCTGATCCGGCAGAGCGAGACGAATATCGGCGCCCATTCACCGGTAACGCTGGAAGATGTGCGGAACGCACCTGCGTTGATTGCCTACAGTCCGGAAATGAATGAGAAGCAACGCTCGTTGAAAACGTTCTTGCGTGTCCATTTATACCGCCATTACCGCGTGCTGCGGATGAGCGCAAAGGCACAGCGGATCATAGGCGATCTGTTCGGCATATTCATGGAAGATAGCCGTCTGCTGCCGCCGCAATATCAGAGTCCTGCGGAACATGACCGCCCACGCGCGGTAGCCGACTATATTGCCGGCATGACCGACCGCTATGCGATACGCGAACATCGCCGCATCTTTGCTGTCGAAGAGGTACAAATGTAGCTCCCGGCATTTGCCGGACAACGGGGTGATGTGGTTGCCCATCATCACCAGACAGGGTAGAATTTCCGCCCTTTCGCTTGAGAATTTTGACGTGGCGACGTGTGTCGCCTTTTTTTGGCTCTAACGATTTTGATGGGTGGATGTTGATGGGGAACGCCGTGAGCAACAGTTCTTTACCGATGCAACAGGGATTGTACGATCCGCGCCAAGAACACGATGCCTGTGGAGTGGGCTTTGTGGCCCATATAAAAGGCAAGCAAAGCCATGACATGATATGCCAGGGTTTGCAAATCCTCGAAAACCTGACCCATCGCGGTGCGGTGGGGGCCGACCCGTTGGCTGGAGACGGTGCCGGCATTCTGCTGCAGATACCCGATCAGTTTTTGAGGGATGAAATGGGTTGGGGCAAGATCGAGCTGCCGCCGGCCGGTGAGTACGGCGTGGGGATGCTGTTTCTGCCCCGCGACGAGGCGGCACGCGCCGCGTGCGAAAAGATCGTCAGCGAGAAGATTGCTGCCGAAGGACAACTGCTGCTGGGCTGGCGCGATGTGCCGGTGGACAATTCAGGTTTGGCCGAGAGCGTCAAGAAAGTCGAACCCGCCGTGCGCCAGGTGTTCATCGGGCGTGGAAAGAACTGCCCCGACGAGGATGCGTTCGAACGCAAGCTGTTCGTGATCCGCAAGACCGTGGAACATGCGGTAAGCGGTTTGGGCAAGTCGCAAGGCAAAGGCTTCTATTGCCCCTCGATGTCGTCGCGCACCATCGTTTACAAGGGTATGCTGCTGGCCAACCAGGTCGGCAAGTACTATCTCGATCTGCAGGATACCCGCGTGGTCAGCGCGCTGGCGCTGGTGCACCAGCGCTTCTCGACCAACACCTTCCCGACCTGGGACTTGGCACATCCGTTCCGCATGATCGCGCACAACGGCGAGATCAACACCGTGCGCGGCAACGTGAACTGGATGGCGGCGCGCCATGCAGCGATGTCATCCAAATTGCTCGGCGAGGACCTGGAAAAACTCTGGCCGCTGATCACTGAAGGACAATCCGACTCGGCCTGCTTCGACAATGCGCTGGAATTGCTGGTGGCCGGCGGCTATTCGCTGCCGCATGCGATGATGCTGCTGATACCCGAAGCCTGGGCGGGCAATCCGCTGATGGACGAAGAGCGCCGCGCCTTCTACGAATACCATGCCGCGCTGATGGAGCCGTGGGACGGGCCGGCGGCCGTGGCTTTTACCGACGGCCGCATGATCGGAGCGACGCTGGACCGCAACGGCCTGCGTCCGGCGCGTTACCTGATCACCGACGACAACATGGTGCTGATGGCATCCGAGATGGGCGTGCTGGATATCCCGGAACACAAGATTGCCAAGAAATGGCGCCTGCAACCGGGCAAGATGTTCCTGATCGACATGCAGGCCGGGCGCATCGTGGACGACACCGAACTCAAGAATCATCTCTCCGCGGCCAAGCCTTACCGGCAGTGGATCGAGCAATCCCGCTACTACCTCGGCGATCTTCCTGAAGTGGCGGCAAAACCGAAGCTGAATGCGTCGTTGCTGGATACCCAGCAGGCGTTCGGCTATACGCAGGAAGACCTGAAGTTCATCCTGGCACCGATGGTGAGCGCCGGTGAGGAACCGACCGGTTCGATGGGTGCGGATGCGGCGCTGCCGGTGTTGTCGAACAAGAACCGCTCGTTCTACGATTACTTCAAGCAGTTGTTCGCGCAGGTGACCAATCCGCCGATCGATCCGATCCGCGAAGAGATCGTGATGTCGCTGACCTCGTTCATCGGCCCGAAGCCCAACCTGCTCGGCATCGAGGAAACCAGGCCGATGCTGCGCCTGGAAGTGCACCAGCCGGTGCTGTCGAACGACGACATCGCGAAGTTGCGCAACATCGACCAGCTTACGCAGGGACGTTATCGTTCTCTGGTGCTGGATATCACCTATCCCGCCGCACAGGGCGCGAAGGGTTGCGAAAAGGCCGTCCGGGCATTGTGCGCCTCAGCCGACAAGGCCGTGGCCCTTGGTTACAACGTACTGATCCTGTCCGATCGCGAGATGTCTGCACAGCGCGTGGCGATCCCCGCGCTGGTCGCCTGCTCCAAGGTACACCACCATCTGGTGCAAGCCGGCCTGCGCACCAGCACCGGGCTGGTGGTGGACAGCGGCTCTGTCCGCGAGGTGCATCACTTTACATTGCTGGCTGGATACGGCGCGGAAGCGGTGTGCCCGTGGCTGGCATACGAAACGATCGCGGCGATGAAACTGCCTGCGAATGTGGAAATCAAGGAAGCCAGGAAACGCTACATCAAGGCGATCAACAAAGGTTTCATGAAGGTGATGTCCAAGATGGGCATCTCCACTTACCAGTCCTATTGCGGCGCGCAAATCTTCGAGGCGGTCGGCCTCAACACCGGATTCGTCGACTCGTATTTTACCGGCACCGCGACACAGATCGAAGGCATCGGTCTGAACGAAGTGGCCGAAGAAGCGATGCGCACGCATCGCAGCGCGTTCGGCGCCGACCCGGTGCTGGCCAATGCGCTCGAAGCGGGCGGCGAATATGCATGGCGGGTACGCGGCGAGGAGCACATGTGGACGCCGGAGTCGATCGCGAAACTGCAGCATGCGACTCGCACCAACAATGCCGCGACCTACAAGGAATATGCGAAGTTGATCAACGAACAGAGCACCAAATTGAAGACGTTGCGCGGCTTGTTCGAGATCAAGCCGGCGGGTGCTGCCGTGCCGCTGGCAGAGGTCGAGCCGGCCAGGGAGATCGTCAAGCGTTTCGCCACCGGCGCGATGTCGCTGGGATCCATCTCGACCGAGGCTCACACGACGCTGGCGATCGCGATGAACCGCATCGGCGGCATGTCCAACACCGGCGAAGGCGGCGAAGATCCGGCGCGCTTCAAGACGCTGAAGGGCGGAGAGATGCTCTCCGAGATCATCGGCAAGAACCGCATCGAGAGCGACCGTCAGCTCAAGGCCGGCGACTCGCTGCGTTCGCGCATCAAGCAGGTCGCCTCGGGGCGTTTCGGCGTGACCGCGGAGTACCTGGCCAGCGCCGATCTGATCCAGATCAAGATGGCGCAGGGCGCAAAGCCCGGCGAAGGCGGGCAGTTGCCCGGCCACAAGGTGTCCGAGTACATCGCCAAATTGCGTTTTTCGGTGCCGGGGGTCGGGCTGATCTCGCCGCCGCCGCATCACGACATCTATTCCATCGAGGACTTGGCGCAACTGATCCATGACCTGAAGTGCGCCAATCCTTCTGCGGCGGTCTCGGTCAAGCTGGTTTCCGAAGTGGGCGTGGGCACGGTGGCAGCCGGCGTGTCCAAGGCCAAGGCCGATCACATCACGATCTCGGGTCATGACGGCGGCACCGGCGCATCTCCGATCTCTTCGATCAAGCATGCGGGCACACCGTGGGAACTGGGTTTGTCCGAGGCGCAGCAAACGCTGGTGTTGAACCAGTTGCGCGGACGCGTCGCCCTGCAGGTGGATGGCCAGATCAAGACCGGCCGCGATGTGCTGATCGGCGCTTTGCTGGGCGCGGATGAATTCGGTTTCGCCACCGCGCCGCTGGTGGTGGAAGGCTGCATCATGATGCGCAAGTGCCACCTGAACACCTGCCCGGTCGGCGTCGCGACGCAGGACCCGGAGCTGCGCAGGAAATTCACCGGCCAGCCGGAACACGTGGTGAACTATTTCTTCTTTGTCGCCGAGGAAGTGCGCGAACTGATGGCGCAGATCGGCATACGCAAGTTCGATGATCTGATCGGCCGCAGCGACCTGCTCGATGTGAGACACAGTATCGCACACTGGAAGGCGCAGGGGCTGGATTTCTCCAGGGTGTTCCATCAGCCCAAGGTGGCTGCCAGCGTGGCGCGTTACCACTCGCAGACGCAGGATCACGCGCTGGAAAAATCTCTGGACAATAAACTGATCGCCGCGGCGCAGCAGGCGCTGGACAACCAGCAGCCCGTGGTCATCGACAGCGACATCTGCAATGTCAACCGCACCGTCGGAGCTATGCTATCGCACGAAGTCACCAGACGCTACAGGCATGCTGGTTTGCCGGAAGGCACGATCACGGTGAAACTCAAAGGCACCGCAGGCCAGAGTTTCGGCGCATTCCTGACCCACGGCGTATCTTTCGAGTTGCATGGCGAAGGCAACGATTACGTGGGCAAGGGGCTGTGCGGAGGGCGCATCGCGATCATGCCACCGGCCGATTCGAGACTCGTCACACACGAGAACATCATCGTCGGCAACACCGTGCTGTACGGCGCGACGTCCGGCGAATGCTATTTTTCCGGCGTTGCGGGCGAGCGCTTTGCGGTGCGCAACTCCGGCGCGATCGCGGTCGTCGAGGGCCTGGGCGACCATGGCTGCGAATACATGACCGGCGGAATGGTGATCGTGCTTGGCCAGACCGGACGCAACTTTGCCGCAGGCATGTCCGGCGGTGTCGCGTTTGTGCTGGACGAAGAAGGGGGGTTCGAAAAGCGCTGCAATCTGTCGATGGTGGCACTCGAGCCTGTTCCTTCCGAGGCCGAAGCCAGCGAGACCGGCGAAGTGGAATCGCACGGCCGCGTGCACTTCAATCATCTCGACCAGGCCGATGAGCTGGCCTTGCGCGAGCAGATCGAGAAGCACCTGCGCTACACCGGCAGCCCGCGTGCCAAACACATTCTTGATCACTGGCCGGTGTATTTGAACAAGTTCACCAAGGTGATGCCGACCGAATACCGTCGCGCCCTGCAGGAAATGGCGGTGCAAAACGCGCAGCTTGCAAGCGGTTCCAGCAAGAAAGTGCAGAAAGAGGCCGCATAATGGGCAAACCTACCGGGTTCATGGAGTTCCAGCGGCTCAATGAAGCCAGCTTCCCCGTGGCGGAACGGCGCAGGAATTATCATGAGTTCGTGCAGCATCTGAACGACGAGCAGGCCAAGATACAGGGTGCGCGCTGCATGGATTGCGGCATCCCGTTCTGCACCACCGGCTGCCCGGTCAACAACATCATCCCCGACTGGAACGATCTGGTGTACCGCGGCAACTGGCGCGAGGCGCTGGATGTGCTGCACTCCACCAACAACTTTCCCGAATTCACCGGGCGCGTCTGCCCCGCACCGTGCGAAGCGGCCTGCACGCTGAACATCAACAACGATGCGGTGGGCATCAAATCCATCGAGCACGCGATCATAGACAAGGGCGGCGAGAACGGATGGGTCGTGCCGCAACCGCCGGAGAAAAAGACCGGCAAGAAAATCGCGATCGTCGGCTCCGGCCCGGCGGGGCTTGCGGTCGCGCAGCAGCTGGCGCGCGTCGGGCACAGCGTGACAGTGTTCGAGAAGAACAGCCGCATCGGCGGATTGCTGCGCTACGGCATCCCCGACTTCAAACTCGACAAACGTCTGATCGACTGGCGCATGGCACAGATGCAGGCCGAAGGCGTGGAATTCCAAACCTCGGTGTACATCGGCAAGGAAGCACCTGCAAAGAACATCGCCAACGACGCGAAGAAGACCATCAGCCCGGACGAACTGCTGAAAAAATTCGACGCCTTGATCCTGTCGGGCGGCGCCGAAGCGGCGCGAGATTTGCCGATCCCGGGACGCGAACTGAAAGGCATACATTTCGCGCTGGAGTTCCTGATCCCGCAGAACAAGGAGATCGCGGGCGACGGCAAGAATCCAATCTCGGCCGCGGGCAAGCATGTGGTGGTGATCGGCGGCGGCGATACCGGGTCCGATTGCGTGGGCACCTCGAATCGCCACGGCGCGTTATCCGTCACGCAGTTCGAAGTGATGCCGCGCCCGCCGGAGCACGAAAACAAATCGCTAGTGTGGCCGAACTGGCCGATCAAGCTGCGCACTTCCAGCTCGCATGAGGAAGGCGCGATCCGCGACTGGTCCATCGTCACCAAGCAATTTACCGGCAGCAACGGCAAGGTCGAGAAACTGCATGCGGTGCGGGTGGAATGGAAAGACGGCAAAATGCACGAGATCGCCGGCAGCGAATTCGAGATCAAGGCCGACCTGGTGCTGCTGGCAATGGGATTTGTCAGCCCGGAACAAAGAGTGCTGGATGCCTTCGGCGTGGATAAGGACGCGCGCGGCAACACCAAGGCCGACACGGAAAATTACCGTACCAGCAAGGAAAAAGTTTTCGCCGCGGGCGACATGCGCCGCGGACAATCGCTGGTGGTTTGGGCGATACGCGAAGGCCGCCAGTGCGCGCGTGCTGTCGACGAATTCCTGATGGGGTCATCGGTACTTCCTCGCTAACTTCCATTATTTGCGCGGCCTCGCCCCTAAAGGGGAAGGGGCGCGCTTGAGCCGCGATCCGCTTCGAAATTGATTAACAAAGGGAGTAACATGAACTTCAAATTAAAGAACGACACCTTCCTGCGCGCGCTGCTGCGCCAACCGACCGAATACACGCCGATGTGGATGATGCGCCAGGCTGGTCGTTTCCTTCCCGAATATCGCGCCACGCGAAAACGCGCCGGCAGCTTTCTCGGCCTGTGCAAGAACCCGGACTTCGCCACCGAAGTCACGCTGCAGCCGATCGACCGTTATCCGCTCGATGCGGCGATCCTGTTTTCCGACATCCTGACCGTGCCGGATGCGATGGGGCTGGGACTGTATTTTTCCGAGGGTGAGGGGCCCAAATTCAAGCGCCCGCTGAATGACGAAGCGGCGATCAAGGCGCTGCATGTTCCGGACGTCGGCAAGGACTTGCGCTACGTCACCGATGCGGTGTCGCAGATCCGCAAGGCGATCGGCGGGCGCGTCCCGTTGATCGGTTTCTCCGGGAGTCCGTTCACATTGTCCTGTTATATGGTGGAGGGCGGCGGTAGCGACGATTACGCCCGGGTCAAGACGCTGATGTACAACGAACCCATGCTGATGCACCGCGTGCTCGATGTGACCACCCATGCGGTGATCGCTTACCTGAATGCGCAGATCGAAGCCGGCGCGCAAGCCGTGATGATCTTCGACTCATGGGGCGGTGTGCTGTCCCATGCGGCGTTCCACGAATTCTCGTTGGCCTACACAAAACGCATCGTGGCGGGTCTGATCAAGGAAAAGGACGGCGCAAAGATCCCGTCCATCGTGTTCACCAAGGGCGGCGGCCTGTGGCTCGAAAGCATCGCCGATACCGGCTGCGATGCAGTCGGCCTGGATTGGACGATAGATATCGGCATCGCCCGCCAGCACGTCGGCAACAAGGTCGCGCTGCAGGGCAACATGGATCCCGCCGTGCTGTTCGCTTCGCCCGACGCGATCCGCAAGGAAGTGGCCCAGATCCTTGGCAGCTACGGCTACGGCAGCGGCCATGTGTTCAATCTTGGCCACGGCATCTCGCAACACACCAATCCGGAGCATGTCGCGGCATTTGTTGCAGCGGTTCACGAGCTGAGCAGGAAATATCACTAGGCTGTTCCGGCCGGCTTAGCGAAAAGCCGCAGGCATTCCCTGCGGCTTTTGCAATTCTGCGACAATCGCAACGTTGATGGCCAGAAAAATATGCCCATAGTCCGAGTCGCGCTTGATGTCCCATTGTCTACCTTGTTCGATTACAGGGTGGCGGAAGGTATTTTGGTTCCGATCGGGCAGCGTGTGACCGTGCCGTTCGGGCGCAGGCAGATGACCGGGGTGGTCATGGAGTGCGTTGCGACGACGGAGATTCCTCCTGAGCGCATCAAGCCGGTGACGCTCATGCTGCATGACAGCGCGCCGCTATCGGCGAGATTGCTCGACCTGCTGCGCTTTTGCAGCGACTACTACCACTATCCGATAGGCCAGGCGGTGTTGTCCGCATTGCCTGCGCGACTGCGTTCAGACAAACCGGTCATCAGCAAACCAATGCTGAGCTATCGCCTCACCGCCAGCGGTTCGGCGCTCGACCTCAAGAATTTCCCGAAGCGAAAAGTAGTGCAGCGGCGCGTGCTTGCGAAGCTGGCGGAGCAGCCGTGCAATCTGGCGCAGCTCAAGGCGATGTCCGCGACAGCGGGCGTGCAGCTTAAGGCATTGATATCGCAGGGATGGATCGAGAGTTTTTTGGATGTCCATACGTCGCCGATGGGTCCTTCGGGCTACTCAGGACGAATGGATAATGGCATTGAAGAGCATGTTTTCAACGATCCGCACACTCTCACCGGCGAACAGCAGCAGGCAGTGGACAGCGTCACGCGGGCCGTCGGTTATGCCTGCTTCCTGCTGCACGGCATTACCGGCAGCGGCAAGACAGAAGTGTATGTGCACCTGATGCACCATGTACTGCGGCACGGCGGGCAGGCGTTGTTGCTGGTACCGGAGATCAATCTGACGCCGCAACTGGAGAATTACTTCCGCAGTCGCTTCCCGGATGTGAATCTGATCAGCCTGCACAGCGGCCTTTCGGAAGGCGAGCGTCTGAGCAACTGGCAGCAGGCCCAGCAAGGCACGGCTCAGATTGTGCTCGGCACACGCCTTTCCGTATTCGCCGAATTGCCCAAGCTTGCCTTGATCCTCGTGGACGAGGAGCACGACAGCTCGTTCAAGCAGCAGGACGGCCTGCGCTATTCCGCGCGCGACGTGGCAATCTTTCGCGCCAGCCAGTGCGGTATCCCGATTGTGCTGGGGTCGGCGACCCCTTCGCTGGAAAGCTACCACAATGCGCAAAGTGGCCGATATCAGTTGCTCAGGCTGACAGGCCGCGCCCTCGCCGAAGCCCACCTGCCCGCAGTGCGCTGCATCAATGTCAACCAGACCGTGATGCATCACGGAATCAGCGAAGAGATGCTGCGCGAGATCGGGCAGTGCATCCTGCGCAACGAACAAAGCCTGATCTTCATCAACCGGCGCGGTTATGCGCCGGTATTGATGTGTACCGCTTGCGGCTGGTTATCTGAATGCAAACATTGCGCGGGCAAAATGGTGTTGCATCTGGCCGATCGACGCCTGCGCTGCCATCACTGTGGCTACCAGCTTCGTGTGCCGCTTGCCTGCCCGGCTTGCGGCAATACCGATTTGCATCCGGTTGGCAGCGGAACACAGCGTGTGGAGAGTGTGTTGCACGAACGCTTTCCGGAAGCTCGCATCCTGCGCGTAGACCGCGACAACACGCGCAACAAGCGCGCATGGCAGACAATGCGCCATCAGATAAACGCAAACGAAGTGGACATATTGGTAGGCACGCAAATGCTCGCCAAAGGCCATGATTTCCCGGCGCTCACTTTGGTTGGCGTGATCAATCCGGATCGCGCGCTATACAGCGGCGACTTCCGAGCGCCGGAAAGATTATTCGCTCAGATGGTGCAGGTGGCGGGACGCGCCGGACGGGCCGGCAAACCGGGCGAGGTATTGATTCAGACTGCATTCCCCGATCATCCGTTGTTTCGCGCGTTGCTGATGCACGACTTTGATAGCTGGGCCGCCTCTCAGCTTGCCGAACGGCGGATGGCCGGCTTCCCTCCGTTTGTATACCAGGCCATGCTGCGTGCCGAAGGTGTGCAGGAAAGGGAGGTATACCGTTATCTGAACGAAGCGCGCACGGCCGCGGTTGCGTTGAATCGTTCAACGGAGATCCCGAACCGAGTCGAAATTTTCGGCGTGGTTCCTGCCGCGATGCCACGGCGCGCCAATCGCGTACGCGCACAGCTGCTGATACAAGGCACCACCCGCAAGGGCTTGCAGCAGTTTCTGCAGGGATGGCAACCTTTGCTGGAAAAACTTGCCCCGCAAAAGCTGCGCTGTTCACTGGACATTGATCCGCTGGAGTTTTAAAGTGGCAACAAATAACATGTTCGGTGGATCGGGGTAGAAGCCGCGAATCCGTACCGGCGGGGATTTTGCTCGGTCTGTGTCTGACTGGGCCGAAATCGCGATATGTGCAAATCAGACATGAAACAAGGAAGTTGCCACACAAAGGGGTGTCATGGATAAGCAAACTATTGCGATCGTGGGACTGGGCAAATTGGGATCGGCGTTTCTCGAAGAACTTCTGGGGCAGCCAAATGACGGCGTCGAAATCGTCGCCGTTGCCGAAATAGACAAGACCGCTGGTCTGACTCTGGCCAGAGCGCGCGGTATCAGAAACCTCAGCATAGACGAGTTGATCGCGATGGGAGATGATCTCGACATTCTTTTTGACCTGACGGGTGCGACTGCAGTGCGCCAGGAACTCAGGGACAAGCTGCGCGCATCGGGGAACCGGCATACGATCGTGGCAACTGAAAATATCGCCCGGATGTTATGGACGCTCATTGCCAGCGGTGCTGAACTGCCGCGACCGAGTGCCAACGCCGGATATTGACCCTCGGGAGGGCCTTGTTCGTGACCGGCCCGCCCGCAAATGACGAAGATGCAAAGCGATATTATCCCCTTGTTGTCAGCCATCGCAGGCAGCGAAGCAGTTCTGTCCGGCGATTCCGCCGCACCATACTGCACCGATTGGCGCGGGCGTTATTCGGGCAAAGCACTTGCCGCAGTGTTTCCCTCGAATACGCTGCAAGTGGCCGGGTTGGTCAAGCTGTGCGGCACGCGGCGGATCGCGATCGTACCGCAGGGAGGCAATACCAGTTTGTGCGGAGCAAGCGTTCCGCTGACGCAGGGAGAGCAAATCGTGCTGAACCTGTCGCGCATGAATCGGGTTCGCGCCATCGATCCCCCCAATTACACCATGACCGTCGAGGCCGGCTGCAAGCTTGCCGATGTGCGCGATGTTGCCGAAAAGAACAACCGCTATTTCCCGCTTGGCCTTACCGCCACACAAAAGATTTGCGAGATCGGCGGCAATCTTTCCACCAATGCGGGCGGGGTCAATGTGCTGCGTTACGGCAACGCGCGCGACCTGGCCCTCGGACTGGAAGTGGTGCTGCCGGACGGGCGCGTGTGGGATGGCCTGCGCGCCCTGCGCAAGGACAATACCGGCTATGATCTGAAACATCTGTTCATCGGCGCTGAAGGCACGCTCGGCATCATCACCGCCGCGGTGCTGAAATTGTTTCCGCTTCCGCAAACCGAGGCGACAGCGTGCGTCGCTGCGCGCGATGCTGCGGCTGCAGTCGCGCTCCTGGTGCATTTGCGCGCGATGTGCGGAGACAAGATCAGCGCCTTTGAGTTCGTATCGCGCCCCTGTCTCGAACTGGTGTTCAAACACATTCCTGACACCATCGAACCATTTGAAAGGAAGCATGGATGGATCGTGCTCATACAATTGGCGGAGACGTCGCCCGCGCCGCTCGATGGGATATTGAATGATGCGATCAAGTCATTCGGCAAGGGTGTCATTGAATTCGACATCGCCAACGGCAAGGATCCTGCGGAGCGCTGGTGGAAATTGCGCAAGAGCATCAGTGAAGCGCAGAAACGTGAGGGTATCAGCATCAAGCATGACATTGCGGTGCCCGTGAGTCGTGTGGCCGAATTCATAGAGCGTGCGGATGCTGCGCTTCTGGGTGCATTTCCCGGTGTACGTATCGTTGCGTTCGGGCACATGGGCGACGGCAATATCCATTACAACGTCTCCATGCCGGATGCCTCGCAAAACAAATCCTTCGTAGCGCAACAGGAAGGTTCGGTGAACAGGATGGTGTATGAGGTGGTGCGCGAACTCGATGGAAGCATCAGTGCAGAGCACGGTCTGGGACAGCTCAAGCGCGGCATCATCCGCGATTACAAGGCCCCGCTGGAGCTGGAGTTGATGCGCATCGTCAAGCAGGCGCTCGATCCGCACGACCTGATGAATCCAGGCAAAGTATTGTAGGCAAGCAAGCAGATACAGGAGATATAGATGGCTGCGCAACCTGAAATAACCAACATGGCCTTGTTCTGCGATTTCGAGAACATCGCGCTGGGCGTGCGGGATGCCAAGTATGCGCAGTTCGACATCAAGAAAGTGCTCGAACGTCTGCTGCTGAAGGGCAACATCGTGGTCAAAAAAGCCTATTGCGACTGGGAACGCTACAAGGAATTCAAGGCAACGATGCACGAGGCCTCCTTCGAACTGATCGAGATCCCGCATGTGCGGCAGTCGGGCAAGAACTCGGCGGACATCCGCATGGTCGTCGACGCGCTCGATCTCTGCTACACCAAAGCCCATGTGGACAGCTTCGTCATCATCAGCGGCGATTCGGATTTCTCGCCGCTGGTTTCCAAGTTGCGCGAAAACAACAAATATGTGATCGGTATCGGCGTGAAGGACTCGACCTCGGATCTGCTCAGCGCCAATTGCGACGAGTTCATCTTCTATGACGATCTGGTGCGCGCGCAGGAAGCGAAAAAGAAGCAGGCTGCCAGGAAAGTATCCAACAAGCGCAACAGCGGAGCGGGAAGAACAGACGAAGGAAAGTCCGGCGAAGCAAAGAGAGAGGAAGACAGGCGCCAGGAAGCGCTCGATTTCATCGTCGAGACGGTCGAAGCTTTGATCGCCGAGCGCGGTTCGGACGAAAAAATCTGGGGCTCGCTGGTCAAGACAACGATGCAGCGCCGCAAGCCGGGGTTCACCGAATCTTCTTACGGCTATCGTTCGTTCAAGGAACTGGTCGAGGATGCCCAAAAACAGCATCTGCTCATAGTAGTACGCGACGAGAAATCAGGGCAGTACACCATACGCCTGCCGGCCGCTGACTGATAATCCAATCGAGAGATGGGCAATCGGGTTTGCCCAGGCTGCCGCGGTTCAGTTACCGGCGTTGGCCGCTGTAAATGGATTGCAAGGCAAAGAAAGGCTTGGCCCAAGCCAAGCCATTCCAGATATAACTGTCCGTGAAACGAGCATCGCTGGATGTTCTAATTGGATTTGCCCGCAAACAGAATGATCAGGCTCAGAACGATGAACGGAGCGAAAACAAAAAGAAACGGCAGGGAAATCATGATAGCACCTCCAATATGATGAAAGGGACTTGCATGGACCACAGCATAATCTTCGGCTCGATTTTCAGGCTGCTGCCTGACGGGCCGAATGTGAGTTGGCAGTGTGGCAGGAAAATAGTGTCATCATTTGTATCAAATAGCAAGAATTATCAAAATCTACTGCGTATGTAATCAACGATTGCATTCGCAGAACAGGAATGTAATCACATATTGAACAAGGCAATATGCTGTCTTTGAAGCAAGCTCCTGCGCAATCCGGCCGTACTCGAGTGCTATAATCCGCGCCCCATCACAGGTTCCGTTTAATGCACGCCTTCTTGAATTTCAAATCTCATTTGACCGAATTGTTCGCGCAGGCATTGCGCGAGGTCGCACCCGGTGCCATGCAAACCGAGATCCTGATCGAGCGTCCCAAACTGGCGGCGCATGGCGATTACGCCTGCAACCTTGCGATGCAACTGGCAAAACCGCTGCGCAAGCCGCCGCGTGATATCGCCAAAGCATTGATCGCGGCGTTGCCGGCATCCGAGGCCATCGAGAAAATGGAGATCGCCGGGGCAGGTTTTATCAATGTGTTCATTTCCACCGCAGCCAAACAGCACGTGGTGCACGGGGTGCTGCAGCAAGGCACGGGCTACGGGCATATCCATCTCGGCGCGGGGCGCAAGGTCGGCGTGGAATTCGTTTCAGCGAATCCGACCGGCCCGCTGCACGTGGGTCATGGTCGCGGCGCGGCAGTGGGCGATTGCCTGTGCAACGTGCTGAGTGCGGCCGGGTGGAATGTAACGCGCGAGTTTTACTACAACGATGCCGGCGTGCAGATCGACAACCTGACGCGTTCGGTACAACTTCGCTGCCTCGGGATCACGCCGGACCATCCTTCCTGGCCGGAGGACGGATACCGTGGCGATTACATCGCGGAAGTTGCCGAGGCATATCTGGCCCGGGAAACGGTGGAGGCGGACGACCAGCATGTCAAGGCTTCCGGTGATGTGAAAGATGCCGAAGCGATCCGCCATTTTGCAGTGGCCTATCTGCGCCGCGAACAGGACATAGACCTGCGCGCCTTTGGCGTCAAGTTCGATGTTTTCGCCTTGGAGTCGGCTCTTTACACCGATGGCAAGGTCGGGGAGACGGTCGATAGGCTGATCGCAAGCGGCCATACCTACGAGCAGGACGATGCGCTGTGGTTGCGCACCACCGATTTCGGCGACGACAAGGACCGGGTGATGCGCAAAAGCGATGGCACTTACACCTATTTCGTTCCGGACGTGGCTTATCATCTGGACAAATGGCGGCGCGGTTTTGTCCGCGTGATCAACGAACAGGGTGCCGACCATCACAGCACGATCACGCGCGTACGCGCGGGTCTGCAGGCGCTTGACATGGGCATCCCGCAGGGCTGGCCGGACTATGTGCTGCATCAGATGGTGACCGTGCTGAAGAGCGGCGAAGAGGTCAAGATCTCCAAGCGCGCGGGAAGTTATGTCACGCTGCGCGACCTGATCGACGAAGTCGGATGCGATGCGACGCGCTATTTCCTTGCGGCCCGCCATCCGGACTCGCAGCTGGTGTTCGACATCGATCTGGCGAAATCGAAAAGCAACGACAACCCGGTATATTACATACAGTATGCCCATGCCCGCATCTGCGCGGTGATGGCCCAATGGGGCGGCGAGCGGAAAGCCCTGATGCGGTCGGATGTCAGCCTGCTGGATAACGGCTATGAGACCGCATTGCTGCAGAGGTTGATCGACTATCCGCAGTTGATCGAACATGCCGCGCAGGAATTGGCTCCGCACCTGATCGCATTCTATCTGAGGGACTTGGCGGCCGATTTCCACAGCTACTATAATGCCTCGCGCTTCCTGGTCGATGACGAGGCGGTCAAGTTGGCGCGTCTGGCATTGGTTGCCGCGGTTGCGCAAGTGATACATAACGGATTGGCCTTGCTGGGTGTGAACGCGCCTGAAAAAATGTGACGGCATGGGGACATGCAGCCAGGCAGAACGGATACGACATGAGCAGAGATTACGGCAACAGATCCAAAGAACAGCGCAAGGGCGGGGATTCATTATGGGTTGGGATCCTTGCCGGAATGGTGATCGGCGTTGCCATGGCTGCGGGCGTGGCGTGGTATCTGATGAAATCGCCCAGACCTTTCCTGAACAAGGAACAGCCGGCGCTGGCGAAACCGGACTCGACATCAAACCCCGCTACCACCGGAAAATCCGGCGCAACAAGCGATGGCAAACAGCGCTTCGAGTTCTACAAGATTCTGACGGACAAGCAGGGTGCCACCGTACCCGCGCCGGCCAAGCCATCGGATAAGTCCCAGACAGGGAAGGGTCTGCCGGCCGACAGCAAAACTGCCGCAAGCTATGAACCGCAGATTTTGCAGGCAGGTTCGTTTTCCAGCGAAAATGAAGCCGAAAATCTGAAGGCTAAACTCGCCATGCTGGGTGTCGAGGCGAATATCCAGAGCGCGGCCATTCCTGACAAGGGGGTGTGGTATCGTGTGCGCGTGGGTCCCTACAAAACTGCGGATGAGATGAATCATGCCCGCAATTTTTTGAAACAAAATGGTGTGGACAGCACTCCAATGCGGGCGCAATAAACCGGTTACAGTCACAAAAGGAGCGATAGATGAAAGGCATGATCAAAGGCATGTTGGTTGCGGCAGCGCTGTTTATCAGCGGAACGGCATTGGCCGAAGCGCAGCTTGGCAGGGATTATAATTTGCTGAATCCTCCCCAGCCGACCAGCACCAAGAACATCGAGGTCCTGGAGTTCTTCTTCTACGGATGTTCGCATTGCTATCATTTGCATCCCCTGCTAAGCGAGTGGGAGAAGGCCAAGCCCAAGGATGTCGAGCTGATTTTCGTTCCGACCGTTTTCCGCGATTCCTGGGAATCGATGGCAAATACTTTCTACGCGCTTGAAAGCATGGGAAAGCAGCAACAGCTGGATGACGCGCTTTATCGCGCCTGGAATGAAGAGAATCTGGCTCTGACCGACGAGGACAAGGCAGCGGATTTCGTGGCCAAACATGGTGTCGATCGCGCCAAATTTGTCGCCGCTTACAACTCGTTCGCGATGCAAAGCAAGGTGATGCGCGCCAAACAAATGATACGCAGCTATCGGGTCGACGGTACGCCGACCCTGATCGTGGATGGCAAGTATGTGATCGAGGGCCTGCAACCGCAAGACACTATCCGTGCATTGAAGGAAGTGATCGTGATGGCGCGCAAAGACCACCGGAGCTGAAAACTCATCGATAACGGGCAGGGGATATATTTCGATGAAGGTTTGAAAATGCCGCAGCATATAGTCATAAGCGGTGCGTCCAGCGGATTGGGCCTGGCTCTTGCGCGCCATTATCTCGAACGCGGCGCCACCATAGCCGCTCTCGCAAGACGCGGCGAATTGCTGCAAGCCCTTTCCGCAGAATTTCCCGGCCGGGTATATTGCTACACGCTCGATGTGCGTGATTCATCCGCATTGCAGCAAGCGGCACAGGATTTTGTCGCGCGCGCAGGTGTGCCGGACGTGGTGATCGCCAATGCCGGGGTAAGCGTCGGAACGCTTACCGAACATGCCGAAGATATTGCTGATTTCCAGCAGGTGATGGATATCAACGTGGTGGGCATGGTGAAAACCTTTCAACCCTTCGTCGATGCAATGCGTGCTCGGCGACAGGGCACACTTGTCGGCATTGCCAGCGTGGCGGGATTCCGCGGCTTGCCTGGTGCGGGTGCCTACTCCGCCTCCAAGGCCGCTGCCATCTCGTATCTGGAATCCCTGCGGGTGGAACTGCACGGCAGCGGCGTGAAAGTCGTCACGATATGTCCGGGTTACATAAAGACCCCGATGACTTCCAGCAATCCATATTCCATGCCGTTCCTGCTGGAAGCGGATGATGCCGCGAGACGCATGGCGCGTGCGATCGGGCGCCAAACTTCATTTGCGGTGATTCCATGGCAAATGGGGCTGATCGGAGGCATGCTCAAACGGTTGCCGAACTGGCTTTATGACGGGTTGTTCGCCCAAGCACCGCGCAAACCGCGCAGATACATCTAAACGGCATCCTTGAGAATCGCAGCGGATGTGCTAAAAGGCGCATCGGGCATGGAAATTCGGCTTTGCCAACTCGGCAAGTTTTCTGTATTCTGGGAAGCTGTTAGACCCCAAGTCCGACAGGCCTCCGGACCATGAGGCTTTTTTAACCTGTCAATTTTTAAGGAAGTCATGATGAAGACCATTTATACTCTGCTGGTGATGTTGGCGCTTACCGGCACCGCTGTTGTAGCACCCCAAACCAGCGCTTTCGCGGCAACCCAGTATCCGAATACCGGCAAAGTATTGGAGACGATGGATGCGTCCATATACACTTATATGCAAGTCACCAGC
>Ga0335082_10001884_pt1 | contig 22470 bp, 21 predicted proteins | sample Lox_Sample_41_FD_206718 | JGI IMG/M metagenome (GOLD analysis project Ga0335082, IMG submission 206718) | Soil microbial communities from Loxahatchee National Wildlife Refuge, Florida, United States - Lox_Sample_4.1 | ecosystem: Environmental > Terrestrial > Soil > Wetlands | place: USA...
CTTTTCTATGACTCTTTTGACCATTTCATCATATTTCGCATTTGCCCACCAGATGTATATTCCGGTGAATACCCATGACAGCACGATGGTCCCGACCGCGATTGGTATCCCAATCGTCGCCGCGCCGTTTTCACTCATCTTCTGCGAGATAAAGTCCTTGCCTTCCGCGACGAGGTAGATGAACCCGAAATAGAGCACCAGCTCCAGAATCGTCAAAATAATCGAGATGGTGTTCTTCTGGCCGGTCAGCTTGATAAAATCCGGGTCATTCAAGATGTCTTCCTTTTTTAACTTACTCATGATCCATCCTCCTTTGTTTTGGGTTTGATTCTAAAAGTTGCCGAACTCTCCCGATAATCTGAAGCGATCACCCCCTTTAAACGGTATTCCTATCTTGAGCAGATCCCCGATTTCCTTCGCTCCCGCTTCGATAATCAGCGGGAGAAACCTCTGGAACAACTGGGCCGTGGTAAAAGCATCCATGAGCGCGTTATGCGCGCCGTTGACCGGGATGCCGAAACATTTTACGATATCATAAAGTCGGTAACCCATAAGCGGTGTGGTAAAGCAGTCGCGGCATTTCTGCCGTGCCCGAAGCCATTCGTACATGCTGAAAGTGTCGAGCGCGGAAGCCTTGATTTCCTGTCCATAAATCCTCTTCATCTCGCGGTTGATGAAGCCGAGGTCGATCGATATGAAATGACCGACAAGAACATCATTCCCGCAAAAATTGAGGAACTCTTTGAGGACCTCGTCAATAGCCGGTTTCTCGACGACTTCCGAAGGCATGATCTCGTGGATAACCACGCTCTGTGCCGAGAGCCGCGTTTTCGGGCTTGCGAGTTGGTAGAACGTTTCGCCCAGGTCGATCTTTCCGCCGTGCATGCGCACTGCGCCGACGGATATGATAGAATCTTTTTTTTCGTCGAGGCCGGTGAGTTCCGTGTCCAACACGACGTATGGGACATCCGTTATCGACGTCTTCGGGTCGATTCCGGGCGGCAGTTTGCGGATTCTCCTGAGCAGTCCGAACATCATCCTCACCAGATCAGCGATTTGTACCGCTCAATGATCAAATCCTGGACCTTCGAAACCAGCTGAAACGCTTCCTTGATCGACCGCTTCTCGAGATGGCTCAACCGGTTCGGATTGATAAAGTTGTCTGGCGTCTGGCCTGAGCTGATCTGCGCGTACTGATGATGGATCCGCAGGAGCGTAATGAACTCGAAGGCCTGCTCGAAGTCATCTCCGTATTCCGTCACGATCGTATTTTTGTCGCGTAGCGTCTCTATCCGCTCGAGGGTCGAGGTCTCGCGGATCCCCTTCTCCAGCGCGAAAAGGCGCATGATATCTACGAGCGGCGCGATACCCTTGACCTTGAGGTTGAGTTCGTCCTTGTGCTCCCCGCTTTTTTCGACCACGAAGGACTTGAAAAAACCGATTGGCGGCGTGTTCCTGATCGCCATGTTCGCGAGGTAACCGAGAAACACCTTCTCGCCCTTGACGATCTCAAGCAGATGGTCTCGCAGCATGTCCGCGAGCCCGGAATCACCGCACATGGGCCTGAAATCGAAGAAAGTCACGGAGTTCATGACCGCGTCCGCGGTCGGCGTATTCACCCAGGAGGAGAAGTATTTCTTCCACGCCTTGAGCGGCTGGCACCACGTAGGGTTGCTCGCCATGTAATTTGCAGGGCATATCGGGAACCCGCACCGGATGAGGTCGTCCCGCACGTACTCGGCGAATATCTGAAAGTATTTTTTCGCCGCGTCTGCCTCCGCGTCCGTAGCCGGATCGGCATAGATAAGGGCGTTATCCTGGTCCGTCTTAAAGGTCTGCTCCTTGCGGCCTTCGCTTCCGAACACGATCCAGCAGTATGGCACCGGCGGCCGGCCGAACTTCCGCTCGGCGAATTCCATGATCTTCCGCACCAGCCGATCATTTACCTCGGTGATGACCTTGGTGATGTTGCTTGCTTTGGCTCCCTCCTTGAGGAGGAGCCCGACAATTCCGTTGATCTTTTTCGAGACGGGGACCAGCCCCTCGATCGTCTGCTGGCTTTCGATGTCCTTGGTGAGCGAAAGCGGCGACGTGCCCTGTAGCATCATGAGATCGTGGTTCGTGATAACGCCCGTAAGCTTGCCGTCCTTGATCACGAGGACATGGTGAATGTTGTATTTGAGCATCCTGAGCACAGCTTCAAAGCAGTAGTCGCGGGCATCTACCCGTATGAGAGACGTGGTCATGATGTCCTTGACCGATTCCTGCACGTCCCTCCCCTTCGCGACGACTTTTTCACGCAAGTCCCGGTCCGTTACAATACCCGCCGGAAGGTTGTTCCTATTCATGATGATGAGCGAGCTGATCCGGTTCTCGGACATGATCTGCGCCGCCTCGCGAATCGTCGTCTCCTCCTGGACGGAGACGACCTCTTTGATGGCCATATCCTCCACGCGCGTCGTGAACAGGAGGCGGTCGCTCCCCCCGTAGAACATGCTCTTGTCCTGCATCTCGCGGTAGGTCCGGTCGATGTACTTGGTGATGTGCGACTTCAGGAAGTATTCGGTGAAAGAAAGGTTCGAGTCGAGGAGCTTAAGAAGCATCTCCTTCCCGAGGAGATAGCAGAGCGTGTCATCGACAGCCGTGATGTTCGACCGCACGCGGTCTTTGCCTACGATCGACAGGAAACCGAAGGTATCGCCTTCGCCGCGGTAGTCAATCACCACCTCGCCGCCGTCTTCGGATACCATCGAGACCTTCACCCCGCCCTTTTTGATGATCCTAAGGGCATCACTCGGGGGACCGTCCTGTTCCAGGATGACCATGTCCTTAGGATAGAATTCCATGGACAGATTCCTGGCAATGGCCTGCAAGTCATCATCTTCGAGGAACTGGAACGGGGGGACCTTTTTCAAAAAGGCCACTACGTCCTCGAGAATCATATTGCTTGCGCTGCCGGGCTTTATCGCAGACATCATGCCTCAAAAATAAGCAAATTGAATACCACTTTTAGCCTGTACAGGAACATCAACCGCTCTTGGAATAGTATGAGATGATTATGTGTCCATACCCACAGGAGCAGTCTAATGCAAATAATTTAAACATCAGACGGAAGGCGACACGATCCCAGCAACAACCATAATGAAATCAATATGTTTTTGAAGTGCTGTGCTTGTTTGAATGCAGTGCGAACCGTAGAATGCAAGAGGTAATAAAATTGTGATTAACAGAAGATTACATATTATAAATAGGCAGTTACATTAAATTTTTCCATTTCATCTCATGCATCATGTTGCATGGGAATGACTTTTCCGACATGGATGTAACGAAAAGTAATTATTACACGGGACAAACGGGTACGAAAAGTAACGATATGTCGTATACATATATTTCAATAAACGTTGCAGAAAGAGGTTTTTAGCCTCTCAGACGAAACCGTAGTTCACGCGTACTGACCGGCCGCGTATCCTGATGCCCAGGCCCAATGGAGGTTATATCCACCGAGTTCACCGGTCACATCAATAACTTCGCCGGTGAAATAGAGCCCCGACACTTTCCTCGCTTCCATGGTCTTTGACGAGAGCTCATCCGTATCCACACCACCTGCGGTCACCTCTGCGGTCCCGTACCCCCCGGTCCCTTTGGGAATGATCTCCCATGCATGAAGCGATTTTGCGATCTGATTCAGTTCTCTGTCTGAAGTTTGATTGAGCGGATTTGTAGTCATCAGGGTATCGCACCAAATCTGCGCGAAGCGCCTCGGGAAATATCCGGCAAGCAGGTTGCGCATCTCCATTTTGCTTTGACGCTGGGAAAAGAACACGCCAAGGATGTCTGTTTCAGGGAGGAGGTCGATCTTAAGCGATGCTCCCGGCTTCCAGGAGAGCGATGTCTGGAGAGCAGCAGGTCCGCTCAGTCCCAAGTGCGTGAACAGAATGCTCCCACGAAACCTTTTCAAGCCGCTAGATACGGTCGCGTCAAGAGAAATACCTGCAAGTTTTCGAAAGACCGCCTGGTCCCGATTAGAGAAGATGAAGGGAACAAGTGCAGGCATTAGCTCCGTGACCTTGAGCCCGAACTGGCGAGCCATGTCATAGCCGAAGCCACTCGCACCAATGTTGGGGTACGATAGCCCCCCAGTGGCGATGACCAGAGAATCCGAATGAAAGGCCCCCTGGTTCGTCGTAACGGTGAATTTTTTTGCCTTCCGAACATCTGCCACTCTGCATTTGAGTCGAATCTCCACGCCCGCCTTCTCGCACTCCTTTTCTAGCATGCTGATGATATCGCGGGAGCTCCTGACGCAGAATATCTGGCCTGCCTCTTTTTCATAATATGCGATACGGTATTTCTCAACAAGATCAAGAATAGCACGGGGTGTGAAGCAGGCGAGGGCCGATTTGCAGAAATGGGGGTTTCGGGAAATGTAGTGGCCTGCCGTTACGTTCAGGTTCGTAAAATTACTTCGTCCGCCGCCGGACATGCGGATCTTCGAGCCGGTCCGCTCCCCGTGGTCCAAGACGAGCACCGAGCGGCCGCGCTTTCCGCATTCAACGGCGCACAAGAGACCTGACGCGCCTGCGCCGACGATTATGACGTCTTTTTTAGTATCGATTGTCATGCCGGGCCTTATCTCATTCAATCCGAATCATTATCTCTTCAAAACAAGTAGTCCGCTACTGGGTGCCGCAGCGGCGCTTTAGACAAGCTGTCGCAGGGCATGGTCAGAAAGTCCTCCTGTCGCCGCATTTTCATGCCTGCTTTTGTGTATGGCAGATCAGACATTGTTCCTTCGGCGGATGATTCTGCTTCAGGGGAGCCTGTTTTCCCGGAGCGTGGCACTCCGCGCAGGCGGCATTCATCGTCACATTCTTGTGCAGAGCATCAGAGGGGATCAACGGCGCTTTCTTGCTCGAAGAGAGAACGATGAGGACAAGAAGCACGGCCAGGACGAAGGCGATCAACGTCAATGTATTTTTCATACCAATTTCTCCTCGCGTCAAAATTTAAGATTTAAAAATCAATGTTCATATTTTAATGATCAGGGCGTATTTCGCATATTGAACCATTTGACAATTATTTTCTGCTCTTCATGCATAATCCCTTAGAGCCCATAAAGATATCATCGATCTTTTCATCGATGACCGCGATTGGGCGTTCGTTGGCAGACGAATGGCCAGTCTTCTTTTTGCGTAGGCTGATTCGAAAACGCAGCCCTGTATGGTTACCCACTATTTGGGCGGATAGATAGGGCCGGATTTTCAGAAACTGCACTTAGGATATCACTGATTCTTTTTAAAGACAAGAGTGCATGAATAGAGTGCATGAATAAGGGTGTTTGAATGAGGGCGCCCTGGTCGACTGGGACACGGATAAGAATGCTCACTGCGATGATCTGTGTGAAAACAAAAAGGAGACAATATTTTGGGATAGGTTCGTTCTAAAACTGCTGGCTGCCAATTTCTTGGTAAATAAAGTGGGAAATCTCCGCGATGGTATTATCCAGATACTCAGGTACAGTACCTGAGGTCATCACACACAAAAGATAGGGATGATCGGGGAAATAAACGATTCCGCAATCATGCAATTGTTTTATCTCATTGATCTTCCGCAAACCAAACTTGTGCGCGACTGTGATATTGGGAGGTACTCCAGCAACCAAACCTTTTTTGTAATCAGTTTTGACCAGATATTCTAAGGCCTTTTCGGACATTTCTCTACTTAGATATGAAGCATTATAAAGAATGCGGAAAAAAGATGAGTATAATCCTACTGAGAGCATATAACCACTTTGGTCGTTTAGATAATAAGGGTCTGGAATACCCAAGTCATCATACGTTTTTCTGAGGTCTTTATTACTAATTGCTCCTTCAAGAAGTATAGAGGAAACATTATCAGAATAATCAATCGTTCTTTTCAGTAAGTCTTCAACTGTATAGGACCTGCCGAACAATAATTTATCAGCTACATCAGTATTTTGGTACGATTTAAGGTCAGGATTGTTATAGGCGACTTTCTGAGTCAGTAATTGGGGATACGTTTCTGCCTTTTTCAAGACAGAGATCATAAGCGGCACTTTCAGTAAGCTTGCCGGATAGAATTGCGAGTCTTTCCCTATGTCGAAAGTAAGTCCATCGTTTAGTTCACGAAAATATACCGAGACCTCGTCGCCCCATCTCCGGCTTAGGTTTTCTCTTATAAACTTTTCAAGATCATCTCTCATCGGTTTGAGCTCGGGATCCGACAGCACATGTTGGGCTTGCTCGCATTCCAACAAAGGATTTGTATAAGTCCAACCTCCCTGTCGTATCTCGATAAGTTGATGTTTTGATTTTTCCGGGATAAACCCTCTAAGCATAAACCCGACGGATAACCCGGCAATAAGGGCCAGCGCCGGTATTAGAAATTTACGGAATGGGCTTTTCGACTCAAGATTATTATTCATAACATTATAAAGACTGCCGATCAACTTTCTGCATGCCATTAGGAGGAGTTTGGCCGGCCGAGAAATAAAACTTATGCTGTATTTCAAACATGTCCCAAACCATAATGTCACACTCGTTCATCCAGGCAAGGCTGATCTTCTCCGATTCTCCACTTTTTGAAAATCGCTTCTCGGTGCATTGGATAACGTTCTTCTTTCCGGCATCTACCCTGGTAACCGTGTTTGCCGGTCTATTTCTTCATAAATGAGCATAGTGACATCACGAATTACGTTCGTTAACTTCCCAGAATCTTCCCCGCGGGCCATGACCCCCATGAGATACGGGCGGCCTGGGTAGTAAATGATCCCGAACTCATGGAGCTGTTTCATTTCCTTTTCGATGCCGCGGTCCGCATCGGCCTGCATCGACCTCTCTCCGGACTTGATCGCACAGTCTACATTCGGTGGGATGCCTGCGACGATCCCGTCCCTGAAGGCAGACCGGGAAAGATAGCGGAGGGCCTTCTCGGACATCTCATTGCTCAAATAGGAAGAGTTGTAAAGCACGCGAAAGAACGATGCATAGGCGCTGAACGTCACAGCATCGTCCTTCTTCGCCGGGTCATAGTTGGCATAGATGTCCTTAAAGACCCGGTCAAGGTAGCCAGGCGGGAGATTGGCCAATAGCAGTGCATGCGCATCGGTATCGTCGTATGCGATCATCCTGAGGATTAGATCGTCAACCGTATAGGATCTGCCTTTCTCGAGAGGCCTAGCTGCTTTTGTGCTTTGCAGACTGCTTTCTTCCGTGCTGCCGGCAAAGGGTATTTTGCGGTTCAGAACGCGGGGGTATGACTCTGCCCATTTGAAGTAGGCGACCATGAGAGGCAGTTTCAAAAGGCTTTCGGGCGAGAACGGTTCCTGCTCCCGGATGCCGAACCGGTGCCCGCTTTTTAGATCCTGGAAAAAAACGGATACCGTTGATACCTCGCCCGTTTTCATTTTGCTCTGAATAAGCGCATCTACCTTATAGCGGAAAGGCTTCAGTTCGCTTTGTGTACGCGCTCTATCGGGCATCATGTTTCCGCGCGGGGGTCGTATGAACCTGAATGCGCCTCCCGTGTCAGCCGAACGTTCTTCGCTACTGTCCTCGTATATGCTGCCTAGCATCCCCGTTCCTCTGCCGATGAACGCCCCGAAGGAAAATGCCGCAAGCAGGAGGACCAGCAGAAAAGACCTTTTGATAGTTATACTTTTCTTATCGGTGTCTTTCTCAGACATCGTCGTCCCTCTCCAGTGCAATAGACCGTGCTTCAACTTCTAGAACGTATACACTCCCGCTAAAAAATTCTTCGCGTACCGATCAATGGCGGCATCATCGTGCAGCACGGCATCCAGCTGCCGGGCATAGGAGATCAGCCTCCCCGTCTTGTCGAGTACCGTCTCCATCTCTTCCTGTTTGAGGCCCGCGAGGCGGGCAATGAGAAGGTCTCCCTTAATCTTGATGTTGAAGCCATATTCTCGTAAAATCTTCGCGATGAGTTCCACCCTTCTTGAACGCTTTGCCATGTCCGTTGCGCCGCCCACGAAACGGAAGTAGATGTGGTTGTTCTTCGCATTCTCGCCGCAATAGCAGTCGATCATGTTGAAATGATACCCAAACCTGATGCTCAGGTTCACATATTCGCGGGATATAACCGCCACATTATATCCGGCGGGGTGCCCGCTGTCGGAGACGATGTCCGGCATCCGCATCATGCTCGAAAGAAAATCATGGGCTTTCAAAGTGACCGGCTCGGAGTTCCAGGCGCCAGGATGAATCATGCCCCTGATGATAGCCCGGAACGGCACCGACGTAACCTGCTCAAACGTTGCCCGTCCGCCAACCCCGCTATTCAGGCCGCCTCCCATGTCCATGACCAGGATCCCCGCGGGCACGGGAAGTTCCAGCGGCACGAGCGCACCTTGTTTCCTGAACTTTGCGTTCCCCTCCCGCGCGCTGTCCACGAGCTCGGCAACCGATTTTTCATGCATGAACCGCAAGATATCGTGCAGCGTCCTGCATCCTTCGGGCGTAAACTCGTCCATCAGCGGGTCAACAAGGTTGAGGAGGGAGATGTACCGCAGGATATACCGCTTCCTTCGATATTCATAAACATCCTCCATCCTCGCGGTCTCGTCACCGGCCTGTGAGATAATATCCCTGACTATCCCTTCATAGACGGCCGATGTGCCGTCGTCTCCGGCGACCAGGGTGACGTCCTGTCCCGGCTCCAGGATTTCCATGACACCAGCGACATTCACGATTGCCGGGATTTTCAATTCCCTGCAGAGCGCTGCCATATGGCTAGTCTGCGTTCCAGTTTCGGTAATGATCGCGGAAACGAACGGCATGACCCGGACGTACAGCGATGAATCGTGTTTCGCCACCAGCACGGCTCCCTTCGGGACATCGCTCAGATCGTCCTTTTTCCGTGTGATAAAGACCTTTCCTGCTCCTGTTCCTTTCTGGATCACACTGCCCCTGTTCCGGATTAAGACCAGATGCGCCGATTCGGGACCCGGGATCTGGCGCTCCGCGGAAACATCGCTTGAATTCTTGACAGCAATGTTCAACGGGCGCGCTTGGAGAATAAAAATCCTGCCGTCCTTGTCGATCGCCCATTCGACGTCGCGGGGGCTCCCGAAGTACTTTTCGATCTTCGCCGCCAAAGAGGCGAGTTCCGCTGCCTGCTCAGAAGTCAGACACGGTTTTCCCCGGAGAACATCCGGCGTTGCGACCTCGGTTACGCCTCCCTGGCTCTGGCCGGTGATCATGGACGACTTATTGCCGATCGCCGCGCCAAGCATTTCATGAGGTTGACCCTTCCTAACCGTATAGAGGTCCGTATCGGTCAGCCCCTCGACCACGGCCTCTCCCAGTCCCCATGCGGCGCTGATGACGAGGGTATCCCCCTTGCCGTCGGGCGCGGTAGTATACATGACACCGCTCGACACCGCATCCACCATGACCATGCACCCCACGGCCATCTTCAAGCGACCCGGTTCGTAGCCCATCTGCTGTTGATAGGCCACGGCCTTTTCCGAAAATAGGCTCGCGATCACCTCCCGATATGCCTGTTCAACACGCCCCGTCTCGGGGGGGACGTTCAGGATGCTTTGAAACTGTCCTGCGAATGACCGGCCGCTGTCCTCCTCCTCTGCGCTGCTCCGTACGGCGAGAAAACATTCCCCGTTGCGACTCTGGATTTTCTGTATCGCTTCTTGCATTGCCCCGTTGAGGGAAGAAGGAATGGTCCCGTGAATAATGAGTTCCTGCAGTTCCCGGAGCCCCGCGTCAGACGGATGGGGATCCTCTGCGATCCGTGCCACCTGACCGCCGAGCCCGTTGGAGCTTATGAATTCGTCAAAAGCCGCGGTCGTGATGACGAAGGCGTCAGGAACGCGCAGGTTCAGGCGGTTCTTGACCTCCGAGAGATGGGCGTTCTTGCCACCGACTTCCCGCAGCGTGCCCCAGGGAATGTCCTCAAAGAACAGGACCGGCTTCTGCGGCACCGACGGCGCGCCGGAGATCATCTGCTGGATCAGAGAGTCAATTCGTCCGAACACATCGTGGAGAGGCAAATACCGGTTCCTCGTGAGCGTGTCGAAATTCCGCATGGAATACTCGAGATCTTTCCGGAGGCGGGAATAGGCCTTCTTGATATAATTTACATCGAACAGGTAGTCCCCACCCAGTTTCTCTCCCATGTCCGTAATCGTTTCGAGCGCCCGGTTATTGCTATCGAGTACTTTCTTAAACCGGTCGAAAACAGCCTTGAATTCCTCAGGGTCCGCGGGATATTTCCTGAAGGACGCATTGGCTACCGACGCGAGGAGTGATCTTAATAAACCACCGCTTTTCATGTTCTGCTCCCACCCATCATTGCAATCGAGACACACTGTGCCGCTGAGGCATTCTGTATACATCTGTACCGTACCGCTCAGCACCAATGTATCGCCGTGCGTATGCTGGGTACTAAGGCCTGTTCAATGCACGCCGTATCGATTCCTTGAGCTCCTTGATCTTTACGGGCTTGGGGAAGAAGTCGTGCACGTCTCCCCGCAGCGCTTCGATGGCCGCATCGAGGTTGGCGAAGGCCGTGATCATGATGACCTTGGTCTCGGGATACAGCTTTTTCACCGTTCTAAGGACTTCCATCCCGTCGATGCCCTTCATCTTGTAGTCCGTAACAACGACGTGAAATTTATCCTCTTTCAGCCGTGCCAGTGCCGGCTCGGCATTTAAAAATGTCTCGACCTGATAGCCCTCCTGCTCGAGCGAAAGCTTTGCCATGTCGCCCACGATCTTTTCGTCGTCAATGACCATGATCTTGTGACTATTCATCGATTTTTCTCCTCTTTTTTATACAGTGGCAGTTCTAAGGTGAAGGTCGTCCCGACTCCCACCTTGCTATCCACTCTGATATCCCCTCTATGGTTCTTGATGATTCCGTAACTGACCGAGAGCCCGAGGCCGGTTCCCGCGTCGCCCTTGGTGCTGAAAAAGGGATCGAAGATATGCGGCAGGAACTCAGGCGGGATGCCTTTTCCAGTGTCCGCCACACCGATCTCCACAGAATTCCCGCTCTTTCCCCGCCTCGATGAAATGACGAGCCTGCCACCCGAGGACATGGCCTGGACCGCGTTGGTGATGAGGTTCACCAGGACCTGCTGTATTTGATGCTCATCGACATATACATGCGGCAGTGCATGGTCGAGATGAAGCGTCGTTTCGATATTCGACACATCGATCATGTTCTGCACAAGCGTAAGCGTCTTCTGTATCACGGAGTTGATGTCCGCCTCGTTCGGGTTCGAATCCTTTGGCTTGGAAAAATCGAGGAGGTTCTTAACGATCTTTCGTATCCGCTCCGTCTCCTCCTCCACCTTGCTCATGAGCTCGACCCGGTCCCTACCGCTGAGCTTGTCGTATAGTTCCGCATAGGTCTGGGCGATCATGGAAATGTTATTCAGGGGATTCGTGAGCTCATGCGCCACCCCCGCCGTGAGAATACCCATGGAAGCAAGTTTCTTGGACTGGATGAGCTCCTCTTCGCGGTGGCCAAGTTCCTCGGACATGGAGTTGATGGCCGCAATGACGGAGCCAAGCTCATCATTGGATTGGAACACTTCTATCTTTTGGAAATTGCCTCCGGAGATGGATTTCGCCAGTTTCTCGATTTCCCGCAACGACCGGAGAATCTTCTGAGAAATAAAGTGTCCCAAGAAAAGGGCGGAAAACAGAATGGCCCAGAAGGAAAACATCAGTATCCGCTTGGAGCTCAGGATAATATCATTCACCCGCCTTCTTTCAAGGTGCGTGATGGAATCGGAAAATTCCTTCAGCTTTTTGCCCTCGGCCCTGAGCCGCAACTCGAGATGCTGGTCCATGGAGCTGCCTGTCCGCGCTTCTTCGATGACATCCGAATAAGCTTTGAGGTACGAGTCAAGCTTCTTGAGATCGGTCTCACCGATGGCCCTGATAATGTCATCCCGCACCTCTCCGATTGTCCTGACGGTATAATCTATTTTTCCCCGTATCTCGGCAAGCGCTTTCTTATCCTTGTAGAGAAAATAGTTCTTTTCCGAAAGCCTCATTTCGAGAAAGGACGCATTCAGATCATCGGCGATTTCCACGAATCTGAGCTTAGTAAGGACAAGATTCATATTCTGAAAGGCAAAAAAACCGATCAGAATAATGAATGCGCCGTACATGACGTTGGAGAGGATGAGCTTTTTTTCGATCTTCATACTGAATTAGATATCGTTCATCATGCCCCTCATTCTGTTATTCCCGCAGCGTTTCTGAGCGGGAAGCTGGTTTTCATTGACGCGAAAACCATATCCCCGATAGGGTCATTCGTGGAAAACAAATAATGAGCAGGCGCTTAGCATATCGATTCTATTTTTGGCGAACTGCATATACCCTAGCGGTATAGTAATGCTCGCCGATTCCCGTCACTCCGGATAGGCTATGCCCCTCGGAACTTCTGCCTGTTCCTTGCGGACAGGCCAGTACCAGAGCATCCCGTCCACGAGCATCAGAAGTGCCGCGGCAATGAGCAACATATTAAACGATGTGAGCAGACCGAACCCGAAATAGCTCAAAATACCGATGCCGATGCCGAGGAAAGAAATGCCTGTCCGGATGAATGCAAGCCCGGTCCTCGCCCGCGCATAGATGGTGCGATAGCAGGCAGCAATCGTCCGCTGGGCCGCCAGAACGTTCCGCTCCCGAGCGAACATGGTGCGCGTTTTGCTTGACGGCGTCGGATTAAGATAGGTACTGTGATCGGCAAGATAATCTCCCATTCGTGCAAGCATCGTTCCCTGCGTTGCCTTCCTTGCTCCCGTATTCTCGATAAAATGGTAATCCTCGAGGAACTGGATCGTAGCTGCCGTGACTTCGACCAGCGTCTGGTTCCCGGGAGGTGTGAGCCGAGATTTCCGGATGCTCAAATACTGGGGAAGGCCGTAACATGCGATGATGATACCAACAATGAGTACCGAAAAATAGAGATAGGGGTTGCTGCTCGTGTTCCTCGACTGCAGCAAGGCGTTCGAGAGCGCTATTGTACCCATCCCCCACCGGATGAAAGAAAGACCGGTCCTTGCCTTCGCAAGATCGGTCCGGTAGCAGGCCATTCTCGTGCGCCAGTGCGCCATCGTGTTTCTCCAGAACGCAAGTCCGGTCCGCTCCGTGCCGATCAAGAGCCCAACCTTTGCATGGAGAAAATCCTGGATGTACCATTGAATGTCCGAATCAAGAGAGACGCGGAATTCATACCGGTCTGCCTTGATGTGTTTTTTCACGTCCTCCCGCATGGCCTCGCTTTCCGGGTTTCTCGCCGCAATGACTACGGTGCCCGACTTGTCCTTCATGACCGGCATCCACTGGTACGTCGAGAGCGAGTCTGCGTTCAGGTTGATCAGAAGCTCCGGTGGGATCGGCAGGCGTTCGTCGTATTCGATCGCGCGACAATTATAGTACTTCGCAAGCGCCGCAAGCATGTCCTGCTTGGTTATTTTGTACTCGCTCAGAAGGACCTTTTCGATATCGATGCCCCTTGCTTGGGCCCTGCTTGCCGCTACTTCGAGATCGGCAGTGCCCAGAATCCTCCGTTCTACCAGAAGGGAGAACTCCAAGCCAGCCCCGACTGCATTATCGGCGAAATCGTCGTTCATCAGCTCATTTTTCATGGTTATTAAAAAATACCGTTCCCCATTCAAAATTTGGTCTTCCGTAATCAGGAATAGTTATCTCCATGTCCCCGTAGCAGTACGGGTACTCCTTCCTCATGCGTTCGGCGGGAAGCATCCAGCGGTATCCGTCCACGATCAGTGCAAGCCCACTTACAATCAGCAAGGCGTTGAAGATCGTCCAGCCAGGCGAGGCGATACCGAAATAAGCCATCAATCCCGCGCCAACAGACGTAATGCTCATGCCTGTCCTGATGTACGCCATGCCCGTCCGCGACACCGCCATGACCGTTCGGAGCCGTGCCATGACGACGCGACGGTCGGCAAGCACCGTCCGTTCCAGAGCGTGGCCTGTCGTGGCCCAGATGCCCGGCATCTGGTCCGCGGTAACCGGCGGACCCGGCCTGTCCTTTCCTGGTCCCGATCGTTTGTGGCCAAGCGGAAATACCATGTCCCAGATCGTTTCCTTGTTAAGCCCCGCCAGCACGGACCGCAACCCTTCGATTCCGGACTTGCGCCCGCCGAAATACCAGTAAAAGCCCTCGGCGGACATGAGAATGCCCGCGGCAATCAGTGTGACATCGAAGATCGACCACGCCGACCACCTGCTCGCTTCAAACTGCCTCATCAAACCTATGCCGAGTCCGGTGAAGGCAATGCCGGTCCTGGTAAAGGAGAGCCCCGTCCGCGCTCGGGCGAGCTTTGTCCGGTGGCCGGCAAGCGACGTCCGCTCCTCTGCCATGTCAGTCCGGTCGCTGGCCAGGAACCTTCGCCGCATTACGGGCGAGAGATTCTCCCAATCGGCTCTGTGCTCTCCCGCGCCCTTTATTTCTTCGGTCCGGGTGATGACAGGACGGCCGTCCCTCACATCTCCCTGAAGGACACAGGTTCCCCAGGTCGGCAACGTGCAGCTAGTGTCAAGCGGTTTGCCTGCGATCTTCCGAGCGGGCAAATACCATTTTATCCCGTCATAAACCATGATGACACCGACGGTCAATAGCGGCGCTTCAAGGACCAGGTAAAAACCGGCCCCCAGGACACGCAAAAACAGAAGGGCGATGACGATAAAGGAAACGCCGGTCCGGATGAAGGCGAGACCCGTCCGCCCTTTCGCGAAGAGCGTACGGTAATGCGCATAGGTCGATCGCTGGTAGGCGAGGAACGTCCTCACGCGGGCGAGCGGCGTCCGGCCCCCGGAGATGCGGAAATTGCGGTTCACGTCGAAATTATGTTCAATGATGCGGATGAGGTCGGCCGGAAGCGACACGCGGAAATCGATATGCTCAACGCCTAGCGTTTTTTTAATGTCTTCGATTACACGCTCGTCGTCGGGGCGGAAGGCAATGACCTCAGCCTGTTTCTCGCGCACAGAGAGCGGAAACCACAAGGCGCTCTTCTGGTGCTCCAAGTCTAGCCGCAGGACCAGAAAGTAGGACGCGGCCACGCTCTCATCGAATTCAACGAACGGATAGCCGAAATATTCCGAAAGGCAGAAGAGGACCTCGTGTTTCGGGATCCCTTGCCGGATCATCAGCTCCTCGACCGCCGTCCCCGTGGCTATCGATTCCCGCTCCATCGAGTCCAGCTCTACCTCGGAGAGGACCCCCAGACGGAGCAGTCTATTGAATTTATCTCTGATCATATAAGTATCCCGTTGGACCTAAAATCGTATAATACGGGAAAGAAATGTTTTTGTAAAGAATTCTGTCAGGCGTGTCAAGAAAAAAGGTGGATGCTGTTCGCGAGGTTAATTTCCGACGTGTGGCAGGTTGCCTGTCTGAAGCCATATTCAGTCGAGAGCAAACGGCTTGGCTCCCGTAATCATTCGATGGTCCATGAAGACGTTATTTCTTTATCCGCTACTTCTCCGAACCGTTCCGCCCGTACGGCTTACGCTTTCTTTTCTTCTTTCTTTTCTATTGATGGGGCGTCCGGCCCCTCTTTCATCGCCTTCTTGAATGCCTTGATGCTCTTGCCGAGGTCCTCACCCAACTCCGGGAGCTTCCCCGGGCCGAAGATGGTCAACACAATCAACAGGATCAGTATCAGATGCATTGGCTGTACCAAACCTTCGAACATTATTACTCCTTTTTTAAGCACCCTTTCGAGCAAAGCACTCATGCCGCTTCACTATCTGATGCAACACGAGATTGCTTCGTAGGAAAAATCATTTCTCACAGCGGCGGCATAGAGCCATATTTACGTTATGCAGAACTCCTTCTTTCTTATAATCCGACAACATACACCGGGCACGGCGCACGGTCGATGACCTTCTCTACGATGTGATCACCAAAGAGCCGGCTAATGATACTTTTTTTCTTTTTCGACCCCATGATGATAAGATCGCATTTTTCTTCTGCGGCGACTTCCACGATCCTGTCCGGCACGTCACCGGCCTCCAACCGCGTTTTTACCATTGCTCCCTCGGCCTCAGCAACCTCATTGATAACGGAAACTGCCTTGGCCGCCCCGTCGTCCAGGACATCGTGAAGGTTCTTGATGCCCGTCAGGTTGAGTTCGCCATCAAAAGGCCGGACAACTTTCACGACCGTGATCCAGGTCTTTTCGTCCTTGGCGAGTTTGATCCCCTGTTCCAGGACCTCTTTGGACCCGTTCAACGCGATAAGAACTTTTCTATAACCCTTCATAATATATCACGCTCCCTTGCTTGCTATAGTGTTTACTTTGAATTCTGTTTTCATCAACCTGACATCTCCACGTCATCTGCATTCCATTCGTTCTCAGGTCATTTACCTCGCAATCAGTATTGGACAGGAGGCATATGCAATAATACGCTCCGCCGTGCTCCCGATGATAGCCTTGTTTACGCCCCTCCATCCGTGGGTTCCCATGACGATCAGATCATGTTTCAGCGTGTCTGCGATCTCCACGATCTTGTCACCGGCATGACCCTCCTGCACGACCGCCTTGATCTCTACTCCCAGCCCTGCGGCGTGCTTCTTTGCTCCCTCGACGATCTTCTCCGCCTCTCGAAAGAGGCTCTTCTTAATGGTCTCTGTCTTGAAGAAGTCCATCATCTCTTCGTAGCGGGGTATAACGTAAAGGACCGCTACCTCTGCTCCGTCAATTTTCGACAGTTCGCTGGCCCGCGTCAGCGCCTTTTTGCTGGCCTCGGAGCCGTCGAAGGGGACCAGCAAGGAATGATAACTTCCGCTGCACTTCGAACACGGTTTCTTGACCACAAGCACATCGCAGGGTGAGTTCAGGATGACCTGCGACGTTACGCTACCCATAAGCAGCCGCTTCAGTCCCTTTCGTCCATAGGTGCCGAGAGCAATGAGGTCGGCTTTCTTCCCTTGTGCAATGTCCACGATCACGTCGGGCGGCTCGCCTTCGCATATAATAGACTCGATGCTCCCGTTCAGTCCGTAATCATGATGGAGACTCTTCTTCGCGTCCATGCAGACCTTCGTCCCTATTTCGAACCGCTTCTCCATCTGCGACGGCAGAATAGTGAACTCCTCTTGGTCAAAATAGACCGCATGGACCAGGAAGAGATGCCCCCCGTGTTTTTTTATCCAGAGCGAAGTTTCTTGCAGTGCCGCCCTGCTCGACAATGACTCATCGTATCCGACAACAATAGTGCTGTACATTAATGAGAACCTCCGCCTTTCCTAAACACCAAGCCGACACCGAAACCCGCGCCGAGCGCGATACCGATCGAGAGAATACCGTAGAACGCCGCGTTGTTCTTTGCCATGGTCGCAAGCGTTTTGACGAGGCCGGCCTGTTCAACATTTACCTTCGCTTCGGCCTGCTCAACGACTTTTCCATTCTTCACGGCATAGACCGACACTAGGTAATCTCCCGGTGCTGCCTGGTAGGGCCAGTCGGTCAGAATGTAATACTCCTGCCTACCGTCGGCCTTCGCCGTTGTCGATATCTTCCCGAAGGAGGATACATATACGTTGGACGCTTCCTTATACTTAACGAACTCATTGAACCACTTGGCCTTCTCCTCCTCATTTGCGGCCGGCGTTACCGTGACATGTTTTTCGAGCGATGGATATCCGATCACATACTTTTCCATCTCTTCCGTGCTGAGCATCTCATCGAGTTTCTTCGTGCTATAGACTGCGTAGAAATTCGGGGTATGTTCGAATTTGAGCTGCCCCACATTCATCCACAAAAGGCCGCCGACCTTCCCCTTCTGTTTTAGGACCTGATGCTCTTCGGGAGCGGTTATCTTGATGACCAGATCAACGTTGGGATCCGACTCCCCACGAACGCTCACCGTGCTGCCGTGATAGAAGAAGTCGATGGTGATATGGTCATGGTTCGCCTTGGCCGTCAGCATGGCGGAAGCATTGCCAGTGAAGACAAGGATGAAAATGAGGGCCAACGCGGCTATCATCGCGCTTCCCCGATCGGCAATTCGCAACCCGATTTTTTTCATTAGTGTCCTCCTGCCTGTGAGATGAGTAATGACGGCGTAAGCGTCAGTTCGAAGATGATCTTTACAGTGACCGCGAGCACGATCCCGGCGAGCAATATTTTAAGCTGATCGGCCTTGAGCTTCCTTCCGAATACCGCGCCTACCTGCGCCCCGATCGTTGAGCCCAGGAGCAGCAGCACTGCAAGGATGAAATCTACACTATGGTTCGTGTATGCCTGGAGAAACGTGACCTCGATGCAGGTAAACAGGATCTGGAACAGACTCGTCCCGACGACCACGTGCATCGGCATCCTGAGCATATACACCATGATCGGAACCATCAGAAACCCGCCGCCCACGCCCATGATGGCGGCAAGAACACCGACAAAGGCACCGAGGACTATCGGCACAAAGACGGAATGGGTTATCCCTGATTTCTCGAACCGGGTCTGGAGCGGAAGGGATTTCAGGAAACGCCCGACGGCCGATTCCTTCTCTTCGCCCGCCTCTTCATCAATGGACGTCTTCTTTTTCTTCATGCTCTGGAGGCTTTCGATGAACATATAGACGCCCACGATGCCGAGCATGAGCACATAGGTCATCTTGATCACGAAATCTGCGTTGCCCATGGCATGGAGGAGTTTGATCGCCTGGACACCTATGATTCCTCCAACAAACCCACCGGCGAGGAGGTATAGGCCCATCTTGAAATCCACATTCCCGACCTTCCAGTGAGCATAGGTCCCGGAAGTGGATGCCGCTACGATCTGGTTGGAATCCGTTGCCGCGGCAACGGTCGACGGAATGCCGAACATGATCAGAAGCGGCGTCATGAGAAAGCCTCCGCCCACGCCGAAGAGGCCTGAGAGCAGCCCCACGGCCAGTCCTAGCCCGACGGGCACGAGGATATTAATGCTGGTCAATGCTACCGGTAAGTACAGATACATTACTCATCTCCTTTTCTTATTTTTTTTAATTTCTTAGATGACATTGCGAGGGGACACAGTCCCCGAAGCAATCTGGATATTCTTCAACACGATACACGCGACCTGGGATTGCTCCACTTTCGGCTTGCAATGACAGGCTGAGCGTGTTTACGCTACTGTGCAGGCCTGCCTGGTCATGGTCACGATGGGACGCGACGCCGTACGTACAAGTCGGTTCAAATCCTTTGCCGAGACATTGCCGTTCCCTGTCACCGCGGGGCTCAAAACGACCTTGTCGATGCCTGTGTGTCCCTTGAGAAATGTCCGTATGCCTGAAATTGCGTCCAAGTCCGTCGTGTAGACATTCACCTGGATGCCTTCCCGGTGACATTTTTTCACAACTTCCACGATCTTCTTCTCATGTCTCGTATGCTTATCTTGAGAGCCACCTTCCATGATCTGCCGAGCTGTATCATGTTCATCGACCTCGGCAAAGCTTACAGCGGTCATGAGGTTCTCAAGCTTTTCCATGAGGTTATTTTTTTTCTTGACCAGCAAAAGCGTGATGTCCTCATACATTGTCTTAGCGAGTTCAACAGCGTATGAAACTCCTTCTTCGATATTTTCATCAAGATATGTGACGAACAAAAGCTGCCTCTTCCCCATTGCTTACCTCCTTAGTAATTTGCTTCTCTGCCATATATATAGCAACAGGGGTGCCAATATATAACATATTGTTTTTATTAAAATAAATTAATATGAAGAGAAGCGCTACTGTTTCAAAATTGAACGCATATGAACGCATATAGAGGGAAAGAAACTTGGTAATGGGTTCAAATATTATAGAAACCCTTTATTAGCAGGCCTGTGATCATACATCATTGTTATTTCTGCAGAGATTTGCGCACGATAGAGGAGAAGTCCTGGTGTTTAAATCTGGAACACAATTTTACTTTTAAATACAGTAATAATCTGATACTATTTGGAGCGAGAACATTTTGATACGCATTCATCTTTTTTTTCGTTGTGATCGACGAGCGGGGCATGACGATCCTATTTTGGGACCTCGAGACTGCTCCTGGTTACGCGGCAATGATACTATCTGATTGCGTTTAAGAGGAAAGTATGACGGAAGATAATAAGCCTGGAGAGGAGAAGGCATGGGATATCCTCGCGACGCTGGACGTTGATGACGTCTGCAGGGCTGCGGCAGTGTCTTATGACCGTGCGATGAAACAGTACGTCGTGAAATCACTCGGCATGAACTTTCTTGTTGCGGTAAAAGACAGGACAATCTCGAGCTCTGCGCCAGGGAGCGATGTGCTGCTGAAAAGACTGGGGTATTTTTTCAATCTTTCGATCCTCTGGTACTTGGTGAGCGCTAAAGATATCGCCTGTACCGGACGGGTGGTGAAGCTCCAGAATGTAAGAGGCGGGGAAATCTTCACCATGGGGTCTCATATACTGCCGCTTGACAAAGTGGCTCAGAGATTCGGGAAAGATAAGAAGGGTTTTTTACTAAAAGGCACAGGCCTTGGAGGAGAGCTGGTAGAATATGGCGATGCATCCGTGAAGCTCTATCCCTTCCCGAGGATCCCGGCGATTTTGACGCTCTGGCTGGAGGACGAGGAATTTCCCGCTCGCGCTGACCTCATGTTCGATTCCACCTGCGACATGCATCTGGCCACGGACATTATTTGGTCCATCGCCATGATGTGCGTGCTCGCGATGCTGTGAATCAGCTTGAGTGCTTTCCTCCCTTATCGTCGAACGGCCGGTATCGCACATTCACGATAGTGATCACGGCATCGCCCTTTGGGCGATTGACCACGACCTCGTCCCCTTTGGACTTCTTCATCAAGGCCTTCGCCATGGGGGAGTCCATGCTGATCAGGCCTTTGGTGTGGTCAGACTCATCGGGTCCCACGATGCGGTACTCGGAGATATCTCCTTCTTCATCCTCGAGCTTGACCCACGCACCGAAAAAGACCCGCGATTCATCGTCAGGGCTCCTGTCGACAACGACAATATGCTCCAGCCGTTCTTTCAGATGGTGGATGCGGGCATCGATCTCGCGGAGCTGTTTCTTGCGGTAGATGTACTCTGCATTCTCGGACCGGTCCCCCTCGGCTGCAGCGGCGGCAAGTGCGGCCGTCACTTCCGGACGTTTTACCCTCCAGAGGTGCTCGAACTCATCGCTCAGACGTTTCTTCCCTTCGGGCGTGATATATTTGGAACCCGGCTTTTGATGCTCTCGATACCTGCTCATAACGGGAAATAATAACGCATTATCAGGAATTAGCAAGTATTTTTAGCGATCACTTCCGTATCTTTTCCCACTTTGTATCTCTTGCCCTCGTCCAGCAGTTTTTCAAAGCTTACGATATTCCCCCTTTTCAAGGCTCCGAATGCTTCATTCGCTGGTGACTCGTCTTTATCAAGCTTCATGATCAATCGCCGTCCCCCCTTGCCGCACAGATAGAACTCGATCTTGCCTTTTGAAATGATCGGCTCGCTTACGATCCTGAATGAATCGGGGCCATAGTAATCCATCAGGGAAAGATTGTCCTTTCTGAGAACCGCATAGGAAAACTTGAGCGAATCCTTTCTCAAGCCGGCGAGCTTGTCTATTTCCTTGATTATAGCGGGCGGATCCCAAGGCACATCCTCGTGGCACCAGTCCTTTGGATTTACAAGAGCAGGACAGTTCTCATTCATGAGACAGGGGGAATAGACATGGAATCCTTGAGCCAGAAGTCCGTCCCTGACCAAGAGCATCTCACGCGAGGTGTCATGGAGAGCCGGCTCGATAATGATGCAACTCCCGTCATACGCAAGAAAATGCTTAATGATCTCATTCAGGATGTCGATACGTCTGACGATCCTCTCCTCGTCATTGCGGAACAATTCATTCAGCACGTTCGACAGGATGATCAGGTCGTAGTGGCCTTTCAAAAGCGGCGCCAATTTTTCTACGCTCGTTTTCACTGAATGCAAAGAAGCATTGATGCGACAGCGCTCTAGGTTGGATGCGAATAACGCAGCGGCGTCCTTCAGGTTTTCGGCCACATGGTCAGCGACCGTGAATTCGAGAACCGGCGTTTTCTCCAGTCGAGAAAAGAACTCCAGCACGCCGAGTGTGGCAGAGCCCGGTCCGGAGCCGACATCAAGAATTCGGAGATGTTCTTTTGAAAGTACGTTTTTCTGATGAAGGGAAAGCTCTTCGAGCGGAAGATGAATTTTTGAAAGGTTAGAGGGCAGATAGTATGACAGGTACGCCTTCCGCAGTCCCTTATCTTTCAGATACGCAACGGGAATGCTTGCCCGCTCTTTCGTGAGCAGCCTTGAAAGACGAACGACTTCTGCCGCCAGGGAAGTCAATTCTTTGTTCGGGGAACTCTTCATGAGATTATTTTATTAGAAATAATGAGTCAATTTACGCGCAAGTTCTATCGAAACACATTGAGAACCTCACCGCTCCG
>Ga0335082_10001885_pt1 | contig 22468 bp, 20 predicted proteins | sample Lox_Sample_41_FD_206718 | JGI IMG/M metagenome (GOLD analysis project Ga0335082, IMG submission 206718) | Soil microbial communities from Loxahatchee National Wildlife Refuge, Florida, United States - Lox_Sample_4.1 | ecosystem: Environmental > Terrestrial > Soil > Wetlands | place: USA...
CCGCCAGGCCGGGTGTCCTGGTCTTGTCCTTGGTCTCCTCGTTCACCGCGACGGCGGTGTCCCAGCCCCAGTAGATGAAGACCATCAGGATGATCCCGCTGGCGAACGCGCTGAAGCTGGAGATCTTGAACGGGTTGAGCCAGTCGATGCTCGGGGTCAGGTGACCGGGCGGAGCATGCCCAGTGCCGACCTTGACCAGGGCGGTTATCGACAGGACGAACAGCATGGTGAGCTCGATGCCGAGCAGGATCTTCTGGAAGTTGGCCGACACCTCGATGCCGACGTAGCAGATGATGGTCATCAGGATGATCCAGATGATGCCGCCGAGCAGCACCCAGCCGCTGGTCGGGTTGGTGCCGATGCCGGTGGCGCCGAACAGCAGGAAGCAGTACTGGCTCGCGACCTGGGCCAGGCTGGCCATCACCAGCACGTCGGCCGCGACGATCCCCCAGCCGCCCGCCCAGCCGGTCCGGGGTCCGAACGCGCGCGTCGCCCAGGTGAACGTGGTCCCGCAGTCCGGGTCGGCCTTGTTCAGCTCGCTGTAGCCGATCGAGGTCAGCAGCATCGGCACGAACGCGAGCACGGCCACGGCCGGCGCCTGCAGCCCGACCGCGCTCACCACGAACACCAGGGTGGCCGCGATGCTATACGCGGGCGCGACCGAGGCCGTGGCGATGACGGTGGTCGAGATCAGCCCGAGGGCACCCGATTTGAGACCCTTATCGAGCTGCTCTTCCTGCGTCTCTGCGGATTGCTCGGCGGTGGCCATGTCTCACCCTCCTGGCTTCGGCCCGGTGCGGCCGGGACCGTCGATCCCCGGCAGGCGGTCCGCCGGACGGGCCGGATCTGATGACACGATCTGAGCATCCGGGGCACGACGACGGAATCAGCGCCCACGTTGCTACGGTTCTAGCATGAATTCCGCTTTGCGGCAACGATATCCGTAGTAACGGCTAGATATCACCGCCGGTCTCGTCAGCCGTTTTAGGAAAGGTCTGGGATCGGCCCAAGCGCATACTCCTGGTGGGAGCGGGCGGCGCCGGCACGGCGTTCGCCCGGATCGCCGCTCGCCGCCAGTTCGCTGAGCTGGTCATCGCCGATTATGGCCGGAGCCGGGCGCAGCGCGCCGCGGCGGCCCGCGACGGGTACCAGGCCGTGCCGCTGGATGCGCGGGACGAGCAGGCCGCCGCCGGCCTGCTCGGGCAGCACCGTTGCGATGTGCTCATGAACGCTACGGATCCCCGCTTCGTGATGCCGCTATTCCGTAGGCGGCGAGCGACCGCGATCAGATGTCGGCGAGGATCTGCTGGAGCACCTTGGTAGTGTTCGCCACCGGCTCGGCCTGGAGGCAGAGCTGCTCCATGACCTCCAGGTAGCTGTCCACCTCGACCGGCTTGTCCAGGTAGAGCGCGCTGGTCAGCTGCTCGATGTAAACGACGTCCTGCAGGTCCGGCTCGGCGAACCGGAGGATGCTGAACGGTCCGCCCATGGCCGAGTGCGCACCGGCGCTGAACGACAGGATCTGCAGTGTCACCGCCGGATGATCCACCATCTCGGTGAGGTACTTCAGCTGCTCGCGGACGATTTCCCGGCTGCCGACCGGGCGGCGAAGGGCGCCCTCGTCGACCACGACCCAGAGCTGCGGCGCGTCGGGCCTGCGCAAGATCTCCTGCCGGCTGGCCCGCAGCTCGCTCCGCCGTGCGATCTCCTCCTCGGATTCCGCGGAGCCCTGGCGGATCAGGGCGCGGGCGTAGCCTTCGGTCTGCAGTAGGCCCGGCACGAACTGGATCTGGTAGGTCCGGATGATCGACGCGGCCGCCTCCAGGCCCACGTAGGGCTCCAGCCAGGTGGGGAGGACGTCGGAATAGGCGTGCCACCAGCCAGGGGTGTTCGCTTCCCTGGCGAGGTTCAGCAAGGCGGCGCGCTCCTCGCTGTCGGTGACACCGTAGAGGGTCAGGAGGTCGCCCACATCGCGCTCCTTGAAGCCGACCCGGCCGTGTTCCATCCGGCTGATCTTGGAGTGCGAGCCGCGGATGGCTTCCGCGGCCTGCTCGGCGGTAATTCCCCGCGACTCGCGCAGCCGGTGCAGCTGGCTGCCGAGCACCAGCCGCTGGACAGTCGGACCGCCCGCGCGCGTGCCAAAAATGCTGGGGGGAACGTCCCAGGCCGAGTCTTCAGACGAGACCATCGGCACTCCTCGCATCGTCGCACCCAAAGATCCTGGCGGGGTGTGGACCAGTCTCCCATGTGATCTCACGCTTACGGAAGGGGGATATGTGACTATTCAAAAGATGTCGTGATCCCTCCGCGTTTGCGCAGGTCGCAAGGTACCAGTTTGCCAGGCTTCAACCCTTGAGTCGCCGCTTGCCGGACGGTAGCACTGTTACTAGCGGGTAAGATGGTTTGTTCCGCCGGTTAGGTGGTCGAACTCCCCATCCTTGGCTCCTGCCAGGAATGCGGTGATCTCTGCTTGAGTGTAGAGCAAGACGGGGCCCGCCGGGAAACGGGAGTTGCGCATCGCTATCTCGCCGGTCGGCAGCGCGGCCAGCTCGACGCACTCCCCGTTCGGGTTGCTGTGCCAGCTCTTCTGCCAGCGGACCTCTCCGAGTTCTGCGGCGAGCATGCCGTTGTACGTAATGACCATGTTTATCCCCTTCCGACAGGGTAACGCACTTCAGGCCGCGTTAGTTCACTCACTGTAGTCTCCAGTTAGCAACTGGTGATCAAGTTGCCTGATGCGTTCTGCCTGTCTGCCGGCCCCCTATGCGCCTACTCGGAGACCTGTGCACAAAGCGAATGAACGTGCATCTGGTCTTGCATTTGCACAATATATCAGGCAACATGTCTTTAAGCACGCAGTTAACACCGTGATGGGTAAGGGTTTTCGTGCCCAATGACATACAGGAAGCTGTTGCGTTGGCGCATCTCAGTGTCGCTACCGGTAGCGGGGATGACGATGAGGAAGTCAGCATCGGATGGCCCGCGGTTAGTGACGGCATGCCACGGCTGCTACCTGTGCCTTCGGCCTGGTGGGAGACCCCGGCGGTTACCACTCGCGCGCTCAGCGCCCGGCCGGAGGAAGCCAGGACCGCGCGCCGGTTCGTCCGGGAGATACTGACCTGCTGGGGCCTGGAGGCGCTGGCGGACGACGCCGAGATGATCGTGGACGAGCTGGTCGTCAACGCCGTCCTGCACGGGACACGGGCGGGCCTGACCCGGCCGGGCCCCGGAGCCGGGCTGACCGTGCTGCGGCTGTGCATGCTCAGGCGGGCCGGCGAGGTCATGCTGGCGGTGGTGGATCCGGGCAACGAGACGCCCATGCCCAGGAAACCCGACTGGGGCGGGGAGAGCGGGCGTGGCCTGCAGATCGTGGGCGCCCTGAGCCATGTATGGGGCTGGAGCCCCATCGCCGGGCACGGAAAAGCGGTCTGGGCCGTACTGCGCGACCCCTGAAATCTAGGCGATCCCTGAGAGCGGCTCCTCGGAAGCGGTCACGAGGACGTGCTCGACCAGCGCGATGAGGACATCCTTGGCCGATTCCTTGCTGCGTGCGTCACACAGCACGATGGGCAGCTCGGGCTCGAGGTCCAGGGCCATCCTGACGTCTTCGGTGTCGTACCGGCGGGCGCCGTCAAAGCAGTTGAGCGCGATGATGAACGGTATCTGCCTGCGCTCGAAGTAGTCGATGGCGGGGAAGCTGTCGGCCAGTCGCCGGGTATCGGCGAGGACCACCGCGCCGAGCGCTCCGATGGCGAGCTCGTCCCACATGAACCAGAACCGCTGCTGTCCGGGCGTGCCGAAGAGATAGAGCACCAGATCGCTGCGCAGGCTGATGCGGCCGAAGTCCATCGCGACCGTGGTGGTGGTCTTCCCTTCCACCCCGGCCGTGCTGTCGGTGCGCAGGCTGCCCTCGGTGAGCGGCTCCTCGGTTCGCAGTGGCCTGATCTCGCTCACGGCACCGACAAGCGTGGTCTTACCCACGCCGAAGCCCCCGGCCAGCAGGATCTTGATGGCGCGATGCTGGCCAGGGCTCTGTGGGTGCCCGCCGACGGGATCAGAGACCCCGTAGTCCATTGAGGACCTCCCTGAGAGTGTGCTTGTCGATCCGCTCGGCCATCACGACCGGGGTGCGGATCATGACCAGTCCGAGCTCCCGCAGGTCGGCGAGGATGATCCGGACGACGCCGAGCGGGAGATCGACGTCGGAGGCGATATCCGCCACGGTGGTCGGCGCGCGGGCCAGCTGAAGGACGCTCATGTGCTCGGGGGCCAGCGAACCGGGGTCCGTGATCGCGGCCTGCGTGGCCATGACGGTTGCCACCAGGTCGAACGATTCCCCGGTGTGCCTGGTCCGGCCCTGGGTCAGGGCATAAGGCCGGACCACCGGTCCGGCCTCGGCGTCTAGCCACCGTTCATCGTTGGACGGCATGACTTATTAGCCCCAGCCGCTCAGCGCGGACGCGCGCGTGTTGACCCGGATGTGCTCACCGGTCCGGCGGACGAGGATGGCCATCTCGTAGGCCACCAGGCCGAGGTCGGCGCCCTGCTCGGCGATGACGGTCAGGCAGGTACCGCTGCCCGCGGCCGAGGTCAGCAGGAATCCCGACTCCATCTCGATGATCGTCTGCCGGACCCCGCCGCCGTTGCCGAAGTGCCGCGCCGCGCCGCGGGCCAGCGACTGGAACCCGGCGGACAACGCGGCCAGGTGCTCCGCGTCGTCGCGGCCCAGCGACTGCGACGCACCGAGCGCCATCCCGTCCTGGGACAAGATGACCGCCTTGGTTACGTGGCCGACCCGGCGCACGAGGTCGTCGAGCAGCCAGTCGAGCTGGCCGACCCCTCCGGCCGCGCCGGCGTCATGATCCATCGGAACCCCCACGTGCCTCCTCACTCGCGGATGAATTGCGGGCGTCGCCGGGAGCCGTATTCGGCCCGGCGCCGGCGGGCGAACCGGGGCCCGCGCCCGGCGACTCGCCCGTAGCCTGCTCGGCTATCCGCTGTGACCGGCCCTCCTGCCAGCCGCGCTGCAGCGCGGACATGGTCTGCCGGATCTCGGCCGGGCTTGGACCCGAAGACCCCGGAGACCCCGGAGACCCCGGAGAACCGGAAGGCCCCGGATATCCGGGAACGCCGCCGGACGCCCCGCTGCTGGCCAGCGTCGTGCGCCGCGGTGGCGGGTCGTCCCTGAGCTGGGGGGCCAGGCTGGCCTGCCTGACCCGGCGCGGCAGCCCCTTGTAGTCGCCGTTGGCCCCCGCCTCGGGCGGAGACGATCCCGCAGGCCCGTTCGGCCCTCCGGGCCCGGCCGAACCCGGTACGGCCGGCAGCGGCCCGGTCTCCCGGGAGATCTTCCACGGCGGCCCGGAAGCCCGCCCCGGACGCGGTGAGGCAACCGGGGTCATCGGGGTGGCCGGCCCCGGCTGCCCCGACGCCGCGGGCCCGGCCGGCCCCGCGGGCTCACCCGGCGCGGCCGGCTGCCCGCCGGGTGCGCCCGGCGTGTTGTGCAGCGTCCAGCCGGGGAAGGGCGCGGGCTGGTCGGGATAGGACGCGCCACCGGTCGGGAAGGGCGTCGAGCCCGGGCCCGCGAACGGCGACGAGCCGGCCGCCGGAGACGGCGGCGACGCGATGTAGGCCCCGTTACCCGGCGAGGGCATGCCCGGCCCGGTGCCAGCAGGCCGCGCGTCGGCAGGCCGGGCGCCAGCAGGCCCGGGCGTCTCGTCCGGCGCCTCCGGCTGCCGCGGGGTGAACACGTCGAAGGAGGACGCTGGCATGCCGAACGGCACCGGGCCCGCGCCGGCCGGCGACTGTGCGGGCGACTGGGCCGGACCGCCCGGCGTGCCCGGCCGGTCGTGATGCCGCCTGGGCAGCTCGTCCGGCTCGTGGCCGGACGAGCCGTTCGTCGCGCCGAGAGCGGGCCCGGGCGCGGCGTGCGCGCCGCGTCCCGGCCGTTCCGGCCGCTCCTGCCAGTCCGGGGCGCTCCCCTGGGAGCGGCGCAGCGGCCCGGAGATGCGCACCCCGGGCGCCTGGCCGAGCTCGGGCATGCCGCCGAGCTCGGTGAACCCGGAGCCGGATCCCTGGCCGGCCAGCTCGGCCGGGATGGCGGGCATCGACGAGATCGACGGGACCGCGTGATTGCCGTTGGCGGTGAGCTGAGTCATGGCGGGTTCGCCGGGCAGCCCGGTCCGGAACGCCTCCTCGGTCACCACCAGGTGCCGCGGTACGAGCACGATGGCGGCCGTGCCGCCGTAGGGCGAGGCCTTCAGCGTGACCCGGATCCCGTGCCGCTTGGCCAGCTGGCTGACCACGAACAGGCCGAGCTGCTCGCTGTCGGACGGGTTGAACTCGGGCGGGTTGGCCAGCCGGTCGTTCAGCTCGGCCAGCCGCGCCGGGCTCATCCCGAGCCCGCGGTCCTCGACCTCGATCACGAACCCGTTGGCAACCGTGTCCCCGGACACCCGCACCGAGGTATAAGGCGGCGACAGCGTGGTGGCGTTCTCGATCAGCTCGGCCAGCAGGTGGATGACGTCCGCGACGGCCGAACCGGCCAGCGCGGCCTGGCTCCGGGTCGCGACGGAAACCCGCGCGTAGTCCTCGACCTCGGCGATGGCGCCGCGCATGACGTCGACCATCCGGACCGGGGAGCTCCAGCCCCGGCCCGGCGGCGCGCCGGCCAGGATGACCAGGCCTTCCGCGTGACGGCGCATGCGAGTGGTCAGGTGGTCGAGGCGGAACAGGTCGTCCAGTGCCTCCGGGTCGGTGGCGCGCCGCTCCATCTGGTCCAGCAGGCTGAGCTGGCGGTGCAGCAGCGACTGGCTGCGCCGGGCCAGGCTGCGGAACACGTCGTTGAGCCCCTGCCGCAGCCGGGCCTCCTCCACCGCGGCGCGGATGGCGGTCTGCCGGACCAGGTCGAACGCCTGGCCCACCCGGCCGATCTCGTCACGGCCGATCCGCAGCGCCGGCGCCTCGGCGTTCACGTCGACGTTCTCGCCGCGCCTGAGCCTGCCCACCACGTCCGGCAGCTGGTTCTCGGCGAGCTGGAGGGCGTTGCGCTCCAGGCCGCCCAGGCGGCGGATGATGCTACGCGCGACCAGGATGGTCACCGTGATAGTGAGGAGCAGCCCGATCAGGCCGATGCCGCCGGTGACCGCGACCTTGGTCCACGCCGCATGGCTGATCCGGTGGTCGGCCTCCAGGATGGCGTTCGCGACCGCGACGCCCCCGTTGTAATCGTCTTGCAGCAGCGTTCCGGCCAGGTGCTGCCACTGGGCCAGGTTGACCGGCAGCTTGGCGACCGGAGTGCCCGCGACGACGGCCTGCTCGATGCCGGCGAGATCCTGCTGCATGGTGCCGGACCCGGCCAGCTTCGCGTTGTACCTGGCCTGGTACGCCGGGGTCAGGATGTAGTTCGCGTACGCCATGTCGGCCTGCCTGGTGGCGGCCATGTTCGTGAACGCGAGGTGGTCCTTCTGCGTCATCCTGTGCCCGGCCAGCATCCCGGCGAGCAGCGCGTGCTCCTGCGCGAGCTGCTCCCTGGCCTGCACGGTGGCGATCAGCCCGATGGCCTGGCTCTGCTGGTCGTTGACCACCACGCTCTCGGTCTGGGTGAGGAACAGCTTGACCTGCTGCCCGAAGCCCGAGCTGTAGAAGTTGAGCGCGTCGATCGGGCTGAGGACCCGCGCCTGGACCGCGGCGCGGAGCTTGGGGAGCTGGTTCATGCCGGCGACGATGCCGTGGACGATCTTGGCCGCGTCGGCTGTCTCGGTTTTGGTGGTGGCCTCGGAGGTCATCGCGGCCGTGAAGGCCGGCTTGGCCTTGTCGGTCGCCGCGACCGCCGCCTGGTACGCCCGCAGGTTGGCCGGGCTGGGCCGGAAGAGGTAGACGACGGCGGCGGTGCGCTCGGCCTCCACGAAGGTGCCGAACTTGGCGGCCGGCACCGCGGTCGCGTTGACCAGGTTGGGCGCGCGGTCCAGGCTGATGGCGCTGTCCACGGTCGTGGTGACCACGTACCCGAGCAGTCCGACCATAGCGATCAGCGGGATCGCTACCAGAAAATATATTCGGAGCCTAATGGATCGACCACGCGATCCCATGGATCCCTCACTATTCAAACGCGTGGACGCGAGTGGCCCCCCGCCGCATCCAACTAACGGTCAAGACGGCCAGAATAGCCCATAACAGGCATCGTCCGGTGCCAAAAGAAGATATATCCGTTGATAGTCCGGCGCATCCTCATAAGCGCCAATATGTACGCGTTATCGCAGGTAGTGGCGAATGGCTACTCCCGGTGCCCCGGACGCGGCGCTCCGCGTCCGGAGCTTTTGTCGGCCCGACCGCCTACCCTATGGACGTGGCCGCCCTCGCGATAGATGCCCTCTTCGACGGACTGAATCCGGAGCAGCGTGCTGCCGTGGTACACGAGGGCAGCCCGCTGCTCATCGTGGCCGGCGCAGGCTCGGGCAAGACCCGGGTGCTCACCCACCGGATCGCGTACCTGCTCGCCGCGCGCGACGTCGCGCCGCACGAGATCCTGGCCATCACGTTCACCAACAAGGCGGCCGGCGAGATGGCCGCCCGCGTCGCCGCGCTGGTCGGCCCGCGGGCACGGTCCATGTGGGTCATGACCTTCCATTCGGCCTGCGTGCGCATCTTGCGCCGGGAGGCGAAACGGTTCGGCTACCCCTCCTCGTTCTCCATCTACGACCAGGCCGACTCGCAGCGGCTGATGGCGCTCACCTGCCGCGAGCTCGAGCTCGACGCCAAGCAGTACCCGCCGAAGGCGATGGCCGCCCAGGTGTCGAACCTGAAGAACGAGCTGATCGACTACGAGACGTTCGCCTCCCGGGCGCAGACCGCGCGGGACAAGGCCCTGGCCGAGGCCTACGCCGAGTACCAGCGCCGGCTGGTCGCGGCCGGCGCGATGGACTTCGACGACCTGATCATGGTCACGGTCAACCTCTTCCAGGCCCTGCCCGAGGTGGCCGAGCAGTACCGCCGCCGGTTCAGGCAGGTGCTGGTGGACGAGTACCAGGACACGAACCACGCACAGTACGTCCTGATCAGGGAACTGGTCTCCGGTGGTGCCCCGCTTTTTTCCTCCCGAACGGGCGGGCCGGACGCTTCCCCCGACGGCCTCCCGCCCGCTGAACTATGCGTGGTCGGCGATGCTGACCAGTCCATCTACGCCTTCCGCGGCGCCACCATCCGCAACATCGAGGAGTTCGAGCAGGACTACCCGGACGCGAGGGTCATCCTGCTCGAGCAGAACTACCGCTCCACCCAGAACATCCTGGCCGCGGCCAACGCCGTGGTCTCGCTGAACCGGGGCCGCAAGCCCAAGAACCTGTGGTCCGACCAGGGCGCGGGCCCGCCCATCACCGGCTACGTGGCCGACAACGAGCACGACGAGGCCGCGTTCGTGGCCGAGGAGGTGGACCGGCTCACCGACGCGGGCCAGGCCACGCCGGGCCAGGTGGCGGTGTTCTACCGGACCAACGCGCAGTCCCGCGTCTTCGAGGAAGTGTTCATCCGGGTCGGGCTGCCCTACCGGGTGGTCGGCGGGGTGCGGTTCTACGAGCGGCGCGAGGTCCGTGACCTGCTCGCCTACCTCCGGCTGATCGCCAACCCGGCGGACGAGGTGTCGCTGCGGCGGGTGCTGAACGTGCCCAAGCGCGGCATCGGCGACCGGGCGGAGGAGTACGTGGCCGCGTTCGCGCAGCGGGAGCGGAGCACGTTCGCCGAGGCGCTGGCCCGCCCGGCCGACGTGCCGGGCCTGGCGGCCCGGTCGGCGCACGCGATCGAGGGGTTCAACACGCTCGTCACCGAACTGCGGGAACTCTCGCAGACCGTGCCCGTCGCCGACCTCACCGAGGCCGTGCTCGACCGCACCGGGTACGTCGAGGCGCTGGAGCAGTCCTCCGACCTGCAGGACGCCAGCCGGATCGAGAACCTGGAAGAGCTGGTCTCGGTGGCCCGCGAGTACGACGGGATTCACATGGAGGGGGCAGGGGAGGTGGGCGGGGGCACCCTGGCCGACTTCCTGGAGCAGGTGTCCCTGGTGGCCGACGCGGACGAGATCCCCGAGGGGGAGGAGCACGGGGGCCTGGTCACGATGATGACCCTGCACACCGCCAAGGGCCTGGAGTTCCCGGTGGTGTTCCTGACCGGGATGGAAGAAGAGGTGTTCCCGCACCAGCGCTCGCTGACCAACGCGAAGGAACTGGAGGAGGAGCGCCGGCTGGCCTACGTCGGGATCACCCGGGCCGAGCAGCGCCTCTACCTGACCCGGGCACTGGCGAGAAACTGGTGGGGCCGGCCGTCTTTCCACAAGCAGTCGAGGTTCCTCACCGAGATCCCGGCTGGCCTGATCGAGTGGCGCCGGGACGTGTCGGCCGCCCAGTCGTCGGTCAGGCCGGCCCAGGAGCGGATGGCGCAGCGGGCGGGGACCCGGTCACCGGGGAACCGCCAGGTGCCCGCGCTGTCACCGGGGGATATGGTGACCCACGACAAGTTCGGCCTGGGCACGGTGGTGTCGACGGACGGCTACGGCGACCAGGCTGAGGCGAAGATCGATTTCGGTGCCGAATACGGCGTCAAGCACCTGGTGCTCCGCTACGCCCCGCTGGAGAAGTTGTAGGGACCCGTTCCCGGCCGCGGCCCCGGACGCTGCCTCGTGTCGCGGGGGGGCGCGGGGAGGTAGTTCCCCCGCGAACCAGTGCTGCGCGGGCCCGCGTCGTCCCAGGCCTCCCGGCCCTCCCAGCCCGCCCGTGACCGCCGCACCTCACGCGCTGGCGGCCTGCTCCGGCGCCAGAGGTACCAGCGGACGGCGACGATCGCCACGGCCAGCACGGTGGCGAGCGCCATCGCGAAGAAGCCGTTGGCGACCCACTGCGCCGCGCCGATGGCCAGCGCCGCCTTCGACGTACCGGACCGGTTGAACACGAAACCGCTGATCAGCGCGCCCACTAGATAGGAGAGCACCGGAACGGGGAAGATCACCCGGCCGGCCCGGGGCCGGACCGCCAGCGCCGCGACCACCGTCCCGGCCTCCACGAAGAGCCCGAGCAGGAAACCTGGCGCGCTCCTGGTCACCATCGTGGCGATGGTGCCGACGGCCGCGCTGGCGACGATGATGCAGACCCCGAGGCCGCCCTGCAGCGCACCCCACTGGCCCGCGCCCGGCGATCGCCGGGGGTTGCGCCGCCCGCGGACCTCGCGCGGGCCCGTGGCCTGCCGCGTCCGGGCAGGCTGGGTCCAGGCAGGCTGGGGCTCGCCGGGCTGGGCCGGCATCCGCCGGGTCGGCGGTCCGTCAGCCGCGCCGCGCCCGCCGCCACCCCGGCCGGCCTCACGCCGGGGAGCGCTGCCGGCTCCCTCTCCGGGGGGACCCATCCCCCCGGACCCCCCTCGGGGAGGGATCCTGGGGGGGACGGCTCCCGGGGGTCTTCCCGCGACACGCCCGGGGGCCGGCGGCGGCCCGGGAACGCGGCCGGGCGGCCTGGCTCCAGGCTCGCCGGCGTACGGCCTGCTCGGGCGTGTTTCGCGCCATCGTGGGTCGCTCATAGGTGCTTCGGATGTTAGTCGTTGCGGCCTGGTAACGGGAACGCGACGGTAGGCTTCGACGGGACGGTAACGATCCAGAGCTGGGACTGCTGAGGAAAGATGCCATGGTTGGGCCGGGCTCGCCGACCCCGTTGTGGGGCGCTGCCGGTAAGGCCGGGTATGCCCTGAGCTGCGTGGCGGCTGCACTGGTCCTGGCGGTGAGCGGGTTTTCCTACTTTGTCGTGCGCGACGTGAGCAGTATCGGCGGCTCGCACGCGATCAACAGCGGCCCGTCCATCGGCGCGCAGAACATCCTGCTGATGGGGCTGGAAAGCCGAACCGACTGGAACGGCAACGTCCTGCCGACCGACATCCTGAACGCGCTGCACGCCGGGAGCAGGCAGGGCGTCCTGTACGGGGGCGTCGGCGGGAACGCGACGAACACGCTGATCCTGATCCACATCCCGGCCGGCGGCAAGAAGGCGATCGGCTTCTCGATCCCGCGCGACGACTGGGTCACGTTCCCTGAGACCTACGACGGGCAGCACACGGGCAAGATCGACCAGGCCTACGGATTCGCCCTCGCCGAGAAGGAGTCCGAGGTCCGCCAGCAGCACCCGGACATGAGCCAGAGCCAGCTGGCCTTCCAGGGCAACGAGGCTGGCCGGGCGGCCACGGTGGCCACGGTGGAGTCCTTCACCGGGGTGCACGTCGACCACTTCGCCGAGATCAACCTGGACGGGTTCTACGAGCTGGCCAAGGTGCTCGGCGGCGTGCAGGTCTGCCTCAAGCAGCCGGTCGCGCTCGACACCTACTCGGGCTTCTACGCCAAGAAGGCCGGCTACCAGCACCTGAACGCCAAGATGGCGCTGGCCTTCGTCCGCCAGCGGCACGGCCTGCTCAACGGCGACCTCGACCGGACCCACCGCCAGCAGGCCTTCCTCGCCTCGGTCATGCAGCAGCTGCGCACCGAGGGCGTGCTCGGCGACCTAGCCAAGATCAACTCGCTGCTGTCGGTGGCCAAGCAGTACGTGATCACCGACTCGGGCTGGAACCTGCTCGACTTCGCCACCCAGATGCGCAGCCTGACCAGCGGCAGCCTGAGCTTCAACACGCTGCCGATCCAGAGTTACATCACCATCGAGGGCCAGTCCGCCAACCAGGTCGACGTTCCGTACATCCAGCAGCTCGTGCACAACACGTTCTACCCGGCCCCGCGTCCCTCCGGTTCGGCCGGGCCGCGGCCCACGGCCACGGCCACGGTCAGCGCGGCCGAGGCCGCCGCGACCACGGTCGACGTGTACAACGGAGGCAGCACCCCGGGGCTGGCCGGGAGCGTCTCGACCGCCCTGGTCAAGGACGGGTTCACGGCCGGGCAGGTCTCGAACACCACCCCCCTGACCGCGACCCAGGTGCTCTACGGCACCGGCGCGGCGGCGAGCGGCGCCAAGATAGCGTCGCTGTTCGGCGTCTCCGCGACGGCGAGCGCCGCGGTGGCGCCGGGGCACGTCCAGGTGAACCTGGGCGCGACCGCCAGCGTCCCCAGCGCGACGGCGTCCGCCTCGAACTCCGCGACGGCCCCGCCCACCACGGGCGCTCAGGGCGGCGCGGTCATCGCCAAGAACGGCATCCCCTGCGTGGACTGACCGGTCCGCGGGACGTTCCGGCTACGCTTACCGTCATGGGCAAGATCCGGGTGATCGTCGCGAAGGCCGGGCTTGACGGTCACGACCGCGGAGCCAAGGTCGTGGCCCGCGCGCTGCGCGACGCAGGCGTGGAGGTCATCTACACCGGGCTGCACCAGACGCCGGAGCAGATCGTGGCGGCCGCCATCCAGGAGGACGTGGACGCGGTCGGCCTCTCCATTCTCTCCGGCGCGCACATGACGCTCTTCGGCCGCGTGATCGAGTTGCTCAAGGAGCGGGACGCCGCCGACATCGTGGTGTTCGGCGGCGGGATCATCCCGGACGATGACATCGGGGAACTGACCCGGATGGGCGTGGCGAGGATCTTCACGCCGGGCGCCGCTACCACCGAGATCGTCGCCTGGGTCCGGGAGAAGTTCGGCCACGAGGTGACCCCGACCCAGGCCTAAGGGCGTCGCTGAACGGTAATTCGGTGATTACGCCGGGAAGTAAAAGCTGTGTACAGCAGATATGGCATGCCCGGGTTTCTCATAAGACACATCTATCGCTACTGCCCAGAAACCTTCCCGTGTGTCGCCTCATCATCGTTCCGGTGCGGCTGCGTGCTGATGCCGCCGAAATTGCCTACCATTGGTTCCATCGGTACGAGAAATGGAGCATCCGTGGCGCAGAAAGTGCAGACCCTGTTCGTTGACGACATCGATGGCAGCACCGCCGAAGGGACGATCCGCTTCGGCCTCGACGGCACCGACTACGAGATCGACCTGAACACCGAACACGTTCAGGCATTGCGGGACACGCTGGCGCCTTACATTGTCGCTGCCCGCCGGGCCAGCGGCGCGGCCAGGCGGCCGGCCCGCGGCGGGCGCAAGGCATCGGCGAACGGCGTGAACACGACCGAGGTCCGCGAGTGGGCCAAGGCGCAGGGCATGGACGTAAAGGACCGCGGCCGGGTCCCCGCCGAGCTGGTCGTCAAGTTCAAGGCGGCGACCGGAAACTAGCCTCCGGCTCCCCGTCAAAATACTCCGGCTCAGGCCGAAATGCATTAACGGCCTCATCGCCGTCTCCAGTCCCGGCGCCGCCGTTTTCCTGCGAGCCTCGCGCCGGGCAGGCTCGAACGTTACGGTCCGTTCGGAGCAAGTCGAGACTTATTACCGAACGGACCGGGTCTCTCGCTTTCTGTGCCCCACGAGTGCCGACGATGGAATACCTGGTCACCATGACCACGCACGTTCCGGAGGGAACGCCGGCCTACGCCTCGGCCTCGGGGATCGGCGGCCCGACGACGCGGAGCCCGTAGCGGGGGGCGAGTTCGAGCCAGCGCGCGACGTCCGCATCCGGCACGCCCGCATCGGGCAGGCGCCGTCCGGCGGCCGGGGCCCCGACCTCGTCGTAGATGTCGAGTAGCCCGCCGGGCAGGGCCAGGGCCAGGAACCGGACCGGGACGGTGCCGGTCGTGCGGAACGCGTGCGGCACCTCCCGCGGCAGGTAGATGAAGTCGCCGGCGGTCATCCGGATCAGCCGCTCACCGGCGCGGTACGTCATCGCGCCCTCGAGCAGGAACCAGGCCTCCGCCTCCCGGGTGTGCACGTGCAACGGGCTGGCCTGGCCCGGTGGCTGAGTGACGACCGAAGCGCCCAGCAGCCCGGCGGTCTCCCCGGCCCCGGCCAGGCGTTCGAACAGCATCCCCATGGCCCAGGTGGCCGGTCCGGTACCGGCAGCGCGGCTGACCACCACATCAGTGGCGGATCCGGACGGGCCGGCGGACAGGTTTGTCATGACAGCTCCCCAAAAGTTGAACCTATGATGCCTAGGATGAATCTAGCCTGATACGAACCATGTGCCTTGTCAAGCCGGTTTCGGCAGCTTGACAGGCCGGCGATATCCGTCCTACAGTATCACTGTTCATCCGATACTTATTCGGATAAAATCTAGGGAGGATCAGATGTCCACCACCAGCCAGACTCGCTCGACCGCCTACACGGTGATGCAGCGGATATTCGACGAGGGCTTCGCCGCCGGCGACGGCTCCGTCGCCGACGAGCTCTGCTCGCCCGACCTCGTGGACCACCAGTTCGGCACGGCCGGCCACGGCGCGGATGCGGTCGCCCACGTCAGGGACGCCATGCGGGACGTGCACGGGGCCTTCCCGGACATCAAGTTCACGATCGAGGACGCCGTGGAGTCCGGGGACACGATCTGGGTTCGCGTGCGCGCTCAGGGGACCGCGACCGGCCCGTACTTCGGGCCGCCCAGCGGCCGGCCCGTGGACTTCACCGTGATCGACGTGTGCCGTGTCGTGGACGGCCGGATCGTCGAGCACTGGGGAGTGCCGGACCGCTTCGCGGCACTCGCCCAGACCGGGGTGCTCGACCGGCTGGCGGCCTGACCGGGTAGCGGCCTGAACAGCCCGCCGGCCGGACGGCCGGCGGGTCCTGTTTGGCCCGGTGCGCCCGTGCGACCACAATGGTCCGCGGGGCTTTCGGATCAACCGGTGGAGGATGGGCGGGTCATGGCTGCGGACGAAGCGCGACAGCGCAAGCCCTACCACTCGCCACGCCGGGCCGAGCAGGCCATCGCCACCCGGCGGGCCGTGCTGGACGCCGCCCGCGAACTGTTCATCGAGCGCGGTTACGCGGTCACGACGGTCGCGGACATCGCCCGCCGCGCCCGGGTCGCCGTGGACACGGTGTACGCGGCCGTCGGCCGCAAGCCCGCCCTGCTGCGCGAAGTCCTGGAGACCGCGATCTCAGGAAGCGATCAGGCCGTGCCCGCCGGGCAGCGCGACTACGTGGCGCGTGTCCGGGACGCGAAGGGCGCCCGGAAGAAGATCGAGACGTACGTCGCGGCCCTGGTCGAAATCCAGCCCCGCCTCGCCCCGGTCTACCTGGCCCTGCGCGACGCCGCCGCCACCGACCCGGACTCCGCCGCAACGTGGCGGGAGATCAGCGACCGGCGGGCCCGCAACATGCGCGCATTTGCCGCCGACCTCCGCGCCACCGGTGAGCTGCGCGCAGACCTGTCCGATGACGAGCTCGCGGACATCGTCTGGAGCATGAACGGCCCCGAGTACTGGACCCTGCTCGTCAACGACCGCGGCTGGTCATCGGAGCAATTCGGCCACCATCTCACCGACGCCTGGCAACGCCTGTTCCTCGCCCGCCCGCCGCGAAGCCGCCGGTAACTGGCCCGAGGCCGCGGCAATGAGTTCCAGGATGCGAGCCGGAGGCAAGTGCTGCTCGTAGATCCGCACGCCGAAGGGCGAGAGCGCGTCCTCGATGGCGTTCACCACCGTGGGCGGCGCGACGATCATGCCGCCTTCGCCGACGCCACGGAAGTTGACGTCGGCGTCGAGCGGCACCGTCTCGAGGTGCTCGATCTCGATGCGGGGAACGTCACAGGCCGTCGGCATCAGGTAATCCATGAACGTGGCCGACTGGAAGCTGCCGTCCTCTCCGTACGCCGATCGTTCGAGCAGCACCGCGCCGATGCCCTGTGCGATGCCGCCCCGGATCTGGCCCTCGACGACGGCGGGATTGATGAGCGCGCCGCAGTCCTCGGCGGCGACATACCGCTCCACCTTCACGATGCCCGTCTCGGCGTCGACGTCCACGATCGCGCAGTGCGTGCCGCCGGACCAGCCGCCTTCGCCGCCGTCGAACGTGGCCTCGACCTCGAGCCTGGCGTCCGCGTCGGCGCTGAACTCCTCGGATGCGGCACGCCGCGCGACCTCGCTTACCGCGATCGCGCTGGCCGGGTCGCCGCGGACCCAGACGTTGCCGTCGGTGATCAGCAGGTCCTGCGCGCTGGCCTCCATGAGGTGCGCCGCGAAATCGAGCACCTTGGCCTTGAGCTGGCGAGCGCCATGAAGCGCCACGCCTCCGGTCATGGTGGCTGACCGGCTGCCGCCGGTCAGCCCGAACGGGACGACGTCGCTGTCGCCGACGACGACGCGGACCTGCTCGAACGGCACGCCGAATTCGTCGGCGGCGATCTGGGCCAGGGTCGTCTGGTGGCTCTGGCCGTGCGGCATCTGGCCGGTGAACAGGACGACGATGCCGTCTTCGGTGAGCCGGAGGCGCATGGACTCCATGCCCATGGGGCCGCTGGGCCCCTCCGGCGAGCGCGGGCCCGGAGCGGCCTCGATGAACGTGGCCACGCCGATGCCGAGGTAGCGGCCGTGCGCTCGTGCCTCGGCCTGCCGGCGCCGGAACGCGGGAAAGTCCACCAGCTGGGCGACCCGCTCCAGTGACTCCTTCGACGTGACCCCCGCCAGCGGGCGCCCGGTGATCATCACGGCCGGCGGATCGGTGCGCGGGGCGACGTTGTGCAGCCGGATCTCGACCGGATCGAGGCCGAGTTCCTTCGCGATGAGGTTCAGGACGCGTTCCCGCACGAACGTCTCGGATGCCCACGGCCCGCGATAGGCGACGTAGGACGCCTTGTTCGTGATCGCCCCGGTCGACTCGAAACCCATGGCCGCGAGCTTGTACGGACCGGGCAGCATCGCCTCCATGATGTCCGGAACCATCGCGCCCATGCCCGGGTATGCGCCCGTGTCGACGACCATCTTCACGTCCAGCCCCAGCAAGGCGCCGTCGTTGCTGACGGCCGCCCGGACGTCGAAGCTCTCCTCGCGGGCCTGGCCTGACGCGGTCAGGTTCTCGCCACGGTCCTCGACCCACTTGACCGGGCGGGCGACTTGGCGCGAGGCGGCGGCGACGGCGAGTTCCTCGCGTGAGGCGCCGATCTTCAAGCCGAACGAGCCGCCGATATCGCCGGCCAGGACGCGCACCTTGTCCTGCTCCATGCCCAGGCGCATGGCGACGGCAATCCTGGTGACGTGAACGCTCTGCGTGGCCGCGTGCATCGTCATGACACCGGAGCCGGCGTCGTAACTCGCGACGCAGCCGCGTCCCTCCATGGGTACGTTCTGGTGCCGGTGCACGTCGATGTGGAAGTCGATGACGCGGTCAGCGTTGGCGAAGGTCCTCCAGACGTCGCCGAACTCGTGGCGCGAGTGCGTGCGGGCGATGTTGTCACCCAGGTTGGCGAACAGCGGCGGGCTGCCCGGGTCGAGCGCGAAGGCGGCATCCATGACCGGAGGCAGGTCGTCATACTCGACCTCCACCAGCTCGCAGCCGTCCTCGGCGAGGTAACGGCTCTCGGCGACGACGACCGCCACCGGATCGCCGACGAGGCGCACGGTGTCGGTCGCGAGCAGGGTGAACTGCGGAGTGGGCCCCTTCCAGCCCATGAGAGCCATCAGCGCGTCCGGCCCCGGGACCGTCATCGCTTCCAGGTCCGCCCCGGTGAGCACCGCGACCACCCCGGGCAGCGCCCGCGCCGCCGAGGCATCGACCGACAGCACGCGGGCGTGCGCCATCGGCGAGCGCACGAACGCGGCGTGCAGCATGCCGGGCAGCTTGATGTCGTCGACGTACCGGCCGGCGCCGGTCAGGATGCGCGGGTCCTCCGAACGCTTGATGCTGGCGCCGGTGTAACGCTCGGCCGCAATTGCTGGCATGCCCGCTCCCTCAGCTCAGTTCACGGTTGCGCAGTGTTCGATTGCGCTGGGCGGCCAGCAGGACTCCGTCGATGATGCTCTGGTAGCCCGTGCACCGGCAGATGTTGCCGGATAGCGCTTCGCGGATCTCCTGCTCGCTGGCGTCAGGATGGTCGCCGAGGAATGCGGTCGCCTGCATGACGAACCCCGGCGTGCAGTAACCGCATTGGAAGCTATGCGAATCCCACATCGCCTGCTGCAGCGCGCTGAGCTCGCCGTCCGGGGCCAGCCCTTCGATCGTCGTCACCTCGCGCCCGGCGGCCTGGACCGCCAGCATCAGGCACGAGCGCACCGCCCGGCCGTCGAGGATGACCGTGCACGCGCCGCAGACCCCGTGCTCGCAGCCGACGTGGGTGCCGGTGAGCTCGAGGTCGTCCCGCAGGAAATCCGCCAGCGTCGTGCGCGCCTCCGGCGAACCCGTGCGCGCCGCGCCGTTGATCCTCACGGTGATGTCCGTCATCAGTTACCGCCTCTCGCGGGCGTTGTCCGCCGCTGCTCGCAGGCCGCGGCGCACCACGGCGGCCGCGACCGTCTTCCGGTATTCCGACGACCCGTGCAGGTCGGCCGGCGGGTCGAGATCCTCGGTCGCGCGGCGGGCCGCCTCATCGAACAGCTCCGCCGATGGCCGCTCGCCGGCTAGCAGTTCCTCCGCGGCAGCGGCCCGCACCGGCACATCGGAAACGCCGGTCAACGCCAGCCGGGCGTCGCTGATCACCCCGCCGGAGAGCACCAGCGACGTCGCCAGGCCGACGATGGCAAAGTCACCATGGCGCCGGGCGACCTCATGAAAACTCACTCCCGTGTCCTCCTCGGCGGCCGGGAACCGCACCTCCGCCAGGAGCTCGTCCGGACGGCGGGACGTCGTGAGGTAACCCTCGAACCACTCAGCCGCCGGGATCACCCGCTCGCCGGACAGGCCGCGCACCACGAACTCGGCGTCGAGCGCCCGGGCGACGGCCGGCAGTTCGGCGGCCGGATCGGCATGCGCCAGGCTGCCTCCTATCGTGCCTCGGCTGCGGATTGCCTCATGACCGATCAACGGCAAAGCGGCCGCCAGCAACGGCACGGTATCGGCCACGGTCCCGGACTCCTCGGCCACGTACTCCCGCGTCATGGCGCCGATCGCCACCTGGCCGTCTATCACCGACATCCCGGACAGCTCAGCTATGCCGTTGATGTCGATGAGCACCGCCGGGCGGGCCAGCCGCAGCGCCAGCAGCGGTATCAGGCTCTGGCCGCCGGCCAGCACGCTCGCCTCGTCACCGTGCTCAGCCAGCAAATCGACAGCTTCAGCAACGGTCGTTGGCGCCTCGTACTCAAACGGAGGCAGCTTCATCGGCGAACCCTTCGATCGAGGAGCAGCTCTTCCCTGGCCGCGACGACTCATGAGTGACCCTGGCGGGGGCCGCGAAGTCAGGCATCATCCGGATCCGAGTTCGTTGAGGGCCTGGGTGGTCTGGGCAATGGTATAGGCGACGGCTTGATCCCAGTCCATGTCCGCCCCGCGGGCACGCAGTTCCCGCACGCGTCCATCATCCAGGGCTATCCGCGTTTTCAGGCTCGGCGGCGCGGTCACGTTGGCCTCGGCGGCGCCCTGGATGGTCGCGGCGGAAGCGGGCCAGGTGGTGGCGAGCGCGCCCGCGATCATGTGGAGGACCAGGCCCATCCGGAGGCGGTCACCGCCCCACTGGAGGCCGCGAATGGCACGGCGGCCAAGCTCAAGCGTGGCGGCCTCGTCGTTGATGCGATAGGCGATCCCGGTCGCCCACAGCAGGCCGAGGTCGTTCTGGTAGCCGAGCGCGGTGCTGAGCTCGCGGCTCTCGCGCAGGCTGGCCCGGGATCGGGCGGGGTCGGTGTCGGCGACGGCCAGGCCGACGGCGAGCAGGCCGCTCGCGATGAGGGCCGGGGCGCGGATCTGGCGGGCGAGCGCGAGTGCCTCGCTGGCCAGCGGGACCGCCCCGGGCGCGTCGCCGACAAACACACGATCGGCTACGGCGATGGTGAGCTCAACCGAGGCGTCAGCGAGGTCGCCGCCGGCCCGCGCGAGACCAGCCGCCTGTTCGGCCAGGCGGCCGGCGTCTTCGAATGCGCCGGTCGTATTCGCGATGTTCGACCGGGCGGCGCAGAGGGTCTCCTCGACCCGCCAGTCCGGGGCATCCCGGCGCGCGCTGGCGTCGGCCGCCCGGCGGCACAGCTCCTCGGCGCCGGCCACATCCGCGCGAAACGACGCGAGCACGGCGCTGACCGCGAGGGCGAGGGGGTAGCCCGGGTGCTCGGTCGCGCCGGGCAGCTCGAGGGCCGCCGCGCCCGGAAGCAGCAACGGGTAACTGCTCCAGACCTCGCAGGGCGCGAAGCCGGCCAGGATCGCGAACGCGGTGTCGACGTTGCCGGCGTCGACGGCCCACGACCACGCCGCGAGCAGGTTGTCCTGCTCGGCGCTGAGCCGGACAGCCCAGAACACTCCGTCCCGGCCGCGGTCATGTTCCCGGACCTGCCTGAGGAAGCCCGCGTAGCAGCCGGCGTGGCGGGCCCGCCACCGCTCGGTCTCGCCCGCCTGGTCAAGGCGTTCCTCACCGTACTGGCGGATCGTCTCCAGCAACCGGTAGCGGCTCTGCGGCCCGGATTCCTCGGCCACCACCAGCGAACGCGCCACCAGGCTCGCCAGCAGCTCGAACACCGCGCCGGGATCGATACCCTCGCCACTGCAGACCGTCTCGACGGCCTGCAGGGTGCAGCCGCCCGCGAACACCGCCAGCCGGCCCAGCAGCCGCTGCTCGTGCTCGGTGAGCAGCTCGAAGGACCAGTCGATCGCGGCCCGCAGCGTCTGGTGACGTTGCACCGCGCCGCGCCGGCCGGCCGCGAGCACCGCGAAACGCCGGTCCAGGCGGCGGGCCAGCTCGGCCGGGGTCATCGCGGGCACCCGCGCCGCCGCCAGCTCGATGGCCAGCGCCACCCCGTCCAGGCGCCGGACCACCGCGGCGACCGCCGCCGCGTTATCGGCGGTCACCGTGAAACCGGGCTTGACCGCGGCTGCGCGGTCCGCGAACAGGCGCACCGCCTCCGCGTCGGCGATCGTCTCCAGATCGGCATCGGCGTCCGGTGCCGCGAACGGCGGTACCGGAACCAGCCGCTCCCCCTCGATCCCGAGGCCCTCGCGGCTGGTCGCCAGGATCACCAGCCGCGCACACGACCGCTCGAGGACCGCGGCTAGCGCCGCGGCCCCGGCGAGCAGATGCTCACAGTTATCGAGGACCAGCAGCAGCTCCTTGTTGCGCAAGAACTCGACCAGGGCATCGCGGGTGCTCTGGCTGCCCCGGGCGGTTACCGAGAACACCGCGGCCACGGCACCGTCCACGCCGGCCGCATCGCGGACCGGGGCCAGCTCACACAGCCACGCGCCATCACCGAACCGCGGCAGCACCTGCTCGGCGACCTGCAACGCCAGCCGGGTCTTGCCCACCCCGCCCACACCGGTCAAGGTCACCACCCGCGCCTCGCCCAGCGCGGCCGCGGTTTGCCCGAGTTCACGGGCACGGCCGATGAACGAGCTCACCTGCAGCGGCAGATTCCCCGGAAATGCATCCAGCGTCCGCGGCGCGGGAAACGCGCCCGGCAGATCCGGGTGGACAAGCTGGAAGATGCGCATCCGGCCGGCCAGGTCACGCAGGCGGTGCTCGCCCAGGTCCAGCACGGTAGCGCCGTCGGGCAGCTGCGACCGCACCAG
>Ga0335082_10001886_pt1 | contig 22468 bp, 26 predicted proteins | sample Lox_Sample_41_FD_206718 | JGI IMG/M metagenome (GOLD analysis project Ga0335082, IMG submission 206718) | Soil microbial communities from Loxahatchee National Wildlife Refuge, Florida, United States - Lox_Sample_4.1 | ecosystem: Environmental > Terrestrial > Soil > Wetlands | place: USA...
CAGCCAACAGGCTCAAAGAGCTTCTCCCGTGGAAATGGACCAGGGAAGAAAACACTGCCAATCAAGCAGCCGCGGTGATCAGCTGACGCTTACGTTGCTAGCCTTACAACAGCGTCTGCCGCCACATGTAATTCCGGAAACTGCCATTCTGCTCCCGGCCCCTCCTGGCCAATTCTGAGCGGGCGCGAAGCAGGCCGTGATCATAAAAACTTTTAAAAACAGCATATTATTGTTAACAAAGGCCGCTGTACGGCATTTGTTTGACTGGCTGGTGACGGGTCAGGTTGTGCAGGTGAACCCTGCCGCCTCGGTGCGCGGCCCCCGCCACATCGTGAAATCCGGCAAGACGCCGGTGCTGGAGCCGGATGAGGCGCGCGCGCTGTTGGACAGCATCGATGTGATGACGCCGGCGGGCCTGCGCGATCGGGCGCCGATCGGGTTGATGGTGTATTCCTTCGCGCGGATCGGCGCGGCGCTCGGCATGGCGGTGGAGGACGTGTTCACGCAGCGGCGGCGGCTGTGGGTCCGGCTGCGCGAGAAGGGCGGTAAGCAGCACGAGATGCCCTGCCACCATAACCTTGAAGCCTATCTGCACGCCTACATCGACGCCTGCGGGTTGGCTGACGATCCGAATGGACCGCTATTCCGGACCATCGGCCGAGGAACCGACAAGCTGACTTGTATCCCTCTGCCCCAGGCCAATGCCTACGCCATGATCGGCCGCCGCGTCACGGCGGCCGGGATCAAGACCAAGGTGGGCAATCATAGCTTTAGGGCGACCGGGATCACGGCGTATCTGAAGAACGGCGGCACGCTGGAAAACGCCGCCGCCATGGCCGACCACGCCAGCACCCGCACCACCCAGCTCTATGACCGCCGCCGCGATGAAATCAGCCTCGACGAGGTTGAACGGATTAGGCTATAAAGGCAGGCGTGGTGTCGCAGGTTTCACAAGTTACGCGACGCAGTGCTCGCTAAGGGCGAACTTGGTGGTCAGAAATCCAAGTGCTTTCCACAGTGCCCTATGACGATTTCCTTTCGATCCTCAAACCACGCGAAATGTATCCGAAGAGTTTCGGACAGGCTATCTTTCACACCATGTTTTAAGTGCTTTTCCATGAAGACTTGCTTACCACAGTGATTGAAGGTCCGCCGGCTCCGCCCGTCTGAACTTAAGCTGTCAGCCTCTTTTGCGGCAAAACCATTCCTACCAAAAACAGCCCTTGCTTCTTGGTCCCCTCGCCCTTCAGCGAGCGCACTCCAATATGTTGTCACAAGATTCATGAGCAATTCGACAGCCTTTTTCCCGTTCTGAAAATTGCCTCGGTCTGACTCCTTCGCTGACGTGACGGCTGAGTCCAGCACCACTAGGCGATCCGGATACAGCATTGAAGCGAGCTTTAAGGCCTGTTCCAGTGACGGATTTCCGTCTGCTACGGCGTGAACCAAATCTCTGAGCGGTGTGATTGCATCGGAAAAGGCTGTCGGATTTAGTTCTGAGCGCGAGGCAGCACCAGAGAGAGCATGCTTTAGCCCATCAATCTCCGCCTTCGCCTTATCAAGGCTACCCTCTGCTGTCGTCAAGGACCACTGTAGTTCTGAGATGGCCACATCTTTTTTTTCGAGGCTTTCAGCCGCCTCCTTAAGCAGTTCCTCGTATGCTAAAAAATTTTTCTCATCGGAGGCAGATGCAACTGCCTCACGCAGCCTCGCGCGCAGAATCTCCTGCTTGACCTTCTCGCTGGAGATGTGCATCCAAGAGTTGGGCACATTGGTGCGGTGTGTGATAATCGAGAGTATCTCAGACTCGACAGATGTCCCGTCATCTTTCAATTCGTCCAATCTCTCGGCGCGAAGAAGTACGGTCCTGTAGAATCCACCCTCATCAGTTTTCTGGTATGGGAATATGATATTAATGGCACCACCAAACGCTGAATACTGACGCCCCAGTTTATTCTCGATCGTAAAGGTGTCCGCTGTTGGTGGAATTTCAATGACCTGGGCCAGCCCAATCATTACCCTGCGCAACCGTTCAGCACTAACTGTGGCCGTTCCATCCCTCTGATGGCTAAGCAAGATCAGAGGATATTTTCGGTCGACTCGCTCGATCTCATATGCAAAGGCATTGGCATTTTCTTCGGTTAATTTGATCACGGACCGACTTGGCGTATGGTCTATCGGATTGCAGGTCTCGATGAGGCTTCGGACGATTCGGGGACACGTTACCTGGATCGGAGCATTGACCCGAGCGCTGATTTCTTCGGTTTGCAAAACTACGGAACAAAGTATGTTATCCTGATCTGTCAACTGGCGCAAACCGATTTCTGTCGTCCATCGACGCCCTGCGACAACGGAGTCAGGATGCTGGAAGCGTGCGCAGAAGAAATACGGAAAAACCCCCCTTCCTTTCTCATCACGGGTAACGATAGAGGACAGCGTGGCACCGTCATTCATACGGAGCTCTCTTATTCCGACGGCAAGTTGATCTGGATCGATAAAGGTTTCTCTGCTCCTCCCAATCCAGGAGGCGATCTGCTTGATAATTGCTTTTGTTCCACCGTTTGGTCTTAAAGAAAAATTGTTTGCGTACACGAGCATGGCTAAACAGTTATTCCGCTTAATTGAGAAAACAAATCGTCTTTGACGCCATTTTAGGTTGAGATTTCTGTCGCGCAAGTAGCCAATTCAAAAATCCATGGAGCTTGGCAAGCCCCCGAACGCCAGGCCAGCAAAAAGCGCGGAGACGAATATACCGCGCACCGCGATGCCGGGCGACGAAGATCGCAACGCGACTTTCAAACAAGTGCGCATTGGCTTTCTCCTCTCTCCGGCATAATAGACGTCACGATTGGTCTTCGAGGCATCCTTTCAGCGAAAGGGGCCGTAGCGCAACATCACAGACTGAATACCTGGAATTGCCAGCTGATTGCTTGTTTAGCGTCCCAGTCCGTCTCGATGCTGAGTTCGGGACGGGCGGGGTTCATGGTGAGGTATGTTCCAGCATACGTTTTGATGACTGCCGTGAAATTACTACCCTCACCATTGTCCACTATCGTGAATTTTTCGAAGTTCCCGATCTGGTCTGGCGGGGTATCGGTACGGAACCCTGCCCCGGGGAGGCCGCCATCATTTGCAGTAAGAACGCGTCCACTGGCCGTCTGAAGGGCATAAGTGCCGTCGTCCTGTTTGAGCAGCGTCCAATACAGCCAGAACGGAGCTCCTACAGCGAGGGTGAGGCTATTGCCGCCTGACTGACCGCCCCCATCCACCGCGGTAAGCCACCCATTCACCACTCCGGGGGCCTTGGGATTAACCGCTGACACAATGCCATACGTCGATCCGGTTCCGAAGTCGAGGCGTCTAAAAATGTTGAATCGCTCCCACTCCAAGGCCTTCAGGGCGTCCGTATGGATCGTATCTCCACTGTTATGACTGCCACCTCCGACTGCTGTCAGAAAAAATCCTCTGAGCGTCTGTATGGCGAAGTTGGGAAGGGATGATTGAGGCAGCAGATGGAACATCTCCCAGGTCGAAATCACCATGGCATCGCTATGAATGGCGTCCGTAGTCAGGCCCCCGGCATCGACTGCAGTTATGAAGTTTCCTGTTTCCGTTTGAAATGCGTAAATTTGATGTGTCGTGCTATCGACCCAAAATCTGAATTCCTCCCACGCCCGCGGCGCGATCGCGTCCGTATGAATTACATCTGTCGTCCTGCCGCCTCCCCCTACCGCTGTGAGATAACGGCCTTTCAGGTCAGTACGTATGGCAAAATGTCCCCTTAATTGTTCCATCGCCGCTGGCGCGCCAATCTTCGGAACCTTCCAAGGCGGAGGTGGCAGGCGGGCGTCTAATTCTGTTGGAATTTTAAGTCCTGTTGGCATTTTAAGTCTCCTTAGAAAGCCTGAAAAGTTGCCGGACCTGGAAGTGAGGGGTGAAGTTCGTTTGTCCCCGTCCTATCCAAAAGTTGCGTCGGCTGCGGATCCCTGCTCAGCGCGTCGCGCGACCCATCCATATAAATTGCGCGATGTTACACCGGCGCGATGGCAAGGGCAATGAAAAAGAGTACGATGGCGATCATCGTCACCAGAATGTCCGTGGCGGCATATGTGATTTCCAGGTATGAGCTTCATTGAAACAACGAGATCAAGCCAAATCATTTAGCAGGCTGCGGACTCAGCGTTTCCTTTTCGGCCACGGTCACCGTGAGCAAGCGGTCCGGCTCGGTGTCCGGCACCTCGTTGTCGTGGTCGCTGACGTCGGCCGGAGCTTTCACTTTTGAACGTGTCCCATTCGGCTATCCATTTGCGTATCTCCTCGTCGTCAAGCTCTCTCTGGTTAAGTTAGGCTCATTTCCCGTTTGTGCCCGATACCAAGCCTCCCAGTTGTTTTCGTCTGTAACAATTTGAAGGGCGGCAATCCGTCTCACTAGATCGAGGGTTATTTCCCAACTTGTCGGGATTTGAGCAGTGCGGGAAAGACCGGAACCGAGAACGAGCGCATAAACGCCCTTATTCTCGAACAGCGAGAAGGCGAGCGACGTGATAGGGTCGATCATCCAAGCCTCGAGATCGTACTGTGAGAGACATTGTAGCTACGGGCGATTTCCCTGGTCGGCTCGCCGGCATCGCGCCGCTGCCGGGCCTCGCGCTGCTGGTGGGCGGTCAGCTCCGGCTTGCGGCCCATCTTCACGCCCCGCGCCTTGGCAAGCTTGCGGCCCTCGTCGGTACGCGCGCGGATCAGCTCGCGCTCGAACTCGGCGAGACCGCCCAGGACAGTGAGCATCAGGCGGCCGTGGGGCGTGGTGGTATCGGCCCAGGCATCATTCAGGGACCGGAAACCGGCCTGCTTGCCGCTGATCGCTGCCAGTGTGTTTAGAAGGTCGCGGGTTGAGCGGGCCAGCCGGTCCAGCCTTGTCACCATCAGCACGTCGCCGGCCGCCAGGTGCTCAAGCGCCCGGCGGAGCTGGTTGCGGTCGGTCTTCGCACCGCTGGCAACCTCCCGGAAGACCTTCTCGCACCCGGCCGTCTTGAGTTGGCTCACCTGCGCAGCCACGTTCTGGCCGTCCGTTGATACCCTGGCATAGCCGTAAATCATGCCAGGACTATGCACCGGACTTCTATGGCCCCTCCTAGTCAATCCTGAGCAAGTGCGAAGAATGCTGCGTGGTCATAAAATCGTTTAAAAACAGCATATTATTGTTGACAAAGGCGTTCCGATGTCGTACCTATGTAGTGCAGATCTCCTCAAATTCCGGCAACAACCGATGCACTGATGACCCTGGTCACTCGTGCAAGCGCGCATGGTCTGCCGCCCGAAATCCGTCTCGCTCGGCCAAATCTGGAATTTTCTTACAAGGACATTTTCAAATGAACGACACCGACAACGGCGCCCCGCGCGCCGCTTTGGATGCTGACCTCGTGCCAATGCGTCAACTCATCGCGCTGCGGCTCCAAATTGAGCTCTTCGAGCGCGCGCTGGATCAGCATCGTGAAGCCGTCGAGACGCTAGGCCAGCGGCAGGTGAACGAGATCCCGCTCACGAATGAAACCGCCTTCCGGTTGAATCTCATCCGCGACGTCTTGGCTGTCAGCACGGCGTTCGCGGCGTTGAGCGTGCATGCGAACGCACTCCTCGCCGCCATCGAGAACGTGGTTCCGGTCGAGGCGTGCCCTAGCTAACTTAGCCTTTCGCCCCAATCGCAAACGCGGTTGGGGCGTTTGGTGTTTGGCGGGGCCGGTGGGATGCGGCGATGGTTTGGCGAGCCTCGTACCGGGCGAGAAAGTCAACAAAGCGCAAAAGTTCGGGTGAACTTTTGGCGGCTGCCAATGGCGCGGGCGCCAGATTCACGTTTTTCGCGAGCCCCTCCAAGGAGCTACGTTCAAGGGAGTATTCCTTGGGGGCATCGTTGGCGATGTTCGCGTCGTGCTGCATGGACGCACGATCGCGGGGTTGAGCGGTGCTGGAGGTTCAGTGATGTGCGTTTCCTTGAACCTTTCGCCGCAAACATACGGACGGTCGCACGGCGAACAGATCGTTTTCATGGGAGTTTGGCCGCCGATCAGGCGGCCCGTTACGAAGTAACGGAACTAGTAACGCTATTCAGGTTACCGTTGATTGCCTTTGATTGGCTTTGATAGGCCTTGATCAACCTTGATATTGCAATGGGCCAATTTAGGCTGCGCGCGAGCGTCCGATGAGCCGGGAGCCTGCCTCGCGTTCCCGATCAGCGGCCAGAGCGTCCCATTCGGCCATGCGCGAAATCCAGACTGCAGTTGCCTGGGTGTGCGGTTTGTAGAGAAGCCGCAGCACCCCGACCATGGCGATGTCCTGCATATGTTTCTTGGCCAAGACGAGCATGCCACCTGTGGGCTGAGAGATACCCTTTGCAGTTCGACCCACCTTGTGTGTTGCGACGGCTAGGCGCCTTTCTGCTGGCTCGCCCGCCCCCCATCCGAACGGATGGATAATCGAAGCTTCCTCATTATCCGCTTCTATCAGGTGTGGGACAAATTCAAAAAAACCGAAATCCTGTAAGACATCAAAAGCGTCCCAAATAGCACTCATCCCGTCAGCACGGCTACGACCTGCCGTAAACACCGCAAAGAAGTCATTTTCGAGAATGAATCGTTCGGCGCGCGGCTTGAAACCCCAGACTGAATTTTCATTCCAATCCCCCAGGTGCTGGCGCTCAAAATCCTTGCGGAGAATGCGCCAATGCACGCCCCCGAACGCGGCCAGGTCATGGACTTTATACAAATCTACCAGCAACCGCAGCGCTTCGATTTTCTGGGTTTGGCGGATCAACTCTACCGGTGCCCCGGCATTTCCCGGCACCCCGTCAATCAGCGCGTTCGGTAGCCAGATCCAGTGGGGCACGGGGGGCTCCGTGCCATTGGCATGAGCAGCACCATTTTGGTCGGAAAATTCTGACCATGGGCGCAACCGGTATTGAGGCCTTTTGCCATCCCTCAAGACGTCGATCAAACCTTTAGTCGCTAAGGCTTGGATAGCCGTCTTCGCCAATGGACGGCTGATATTGGTATATTTCTCGATTGCCTTGACGGACCAGGAGGTAGTGATCTGGTCGCCCCCGGTGCCGCGGGCCATGACCAGGTAGGCGACTGCGGGATTCATGCCGATGGAGCAGGCTTTATGCCAGGTCCGTGCATCGATGGCGAAAAAATCCCCTCGGCTTGTTTTCTCTGTCATTAATCTTGTCCTTCAGAAGCTGCCGACCGGCGTTCGCGGCTGTGCCAAGCCACGATCCGGGCAAGCCAGCCTAGGCGGGAGCCTTAAGGCGGAAGGTTCAGGGGGAGAGCTTTGTTTGAACCTATTCGTCCGGGCTATTCGAGGCGAAGCCTCACAATATGCGGGATCCGTAGCTTTGGCAGGTGGGGGATCAGCCGTTCGTATTCCTGGGCCATGGTGACTACATGTCGTGCGAGTGCCGGCTCGGTCAGAAAATCGGCGACACTTATCTGCGGACCGCCCATGTCCCGGTATAATTCAGCCTGTATCTCGCTCGGCTGGTGCCGAAGTGCCTTTTGGCTCTGGTCGATCGCGACGGCCACAGCTACAGCGATATGCAGGACGGGGAGGGAAGGGCGGAAGACCCGGGTCTCAAAATTATGGTCGTTCTTGGGAAAACGGGATTTGAGGTCTATCCCTTGTTCGTTAAGCCATTCCTCACGGTCTGCCTCCTGCTCGATCGTACGTAGGATCCTGCTGTCGATCGTGGCTGCCCGGTGGACTTCCGCAGCGCCGCCGCCAGCCAGTCTAAGCGCTCGCCGGAAGAACGGGATTGCTACATGGGCTGCTCCGAGGCGGTGGCCGTGCGACACCTGGATTTTTTCGAGTTTTTTGGTGATGTCGGTCGCTGGGAATAAGAGGTGTTCGGGGACGATTCGTTGCTCCCGAGTCGCCCAGGTAGGATCAACCTGTTGCTGGGCGAGGAGTACTGAACGGCATAGCGCCAACTCGGCCTGCCGCCATTTTTGGTCTGAGGGGGAGGAACGGGGATAGGCCAATACGGCCAGCAGCCTAGCGCCGGGCAGATAGACGGGGCCATTGGCAGGAATGGTGATTGTCGGCAGCATTGGCTTCATACCTCTAGTCGGGAGCCAATTATCTCAGGCCGCAGGTGGCCGGTTCAATCCCTGGTGGAGGAGGGTAGCGGGTCAGTTTGAATTTCGGCTTTGGGTGGTTTTCTGCCTGTCCGCTTCCGGGCGGAGACAGCGCATACAGGAACTTCAGCACACGTCGAGATTGGCTGGGAGCGGATGGTCCGCTTCTGCGTCGTCAATGACGAAGTGGACGTTGAGCAGATGCGCACCTCAGGCTAGTATGTTCTTCTTGACTCAAAAGAAAAGCCACCACGCAACCTAGAGCAATCCCATTTCAATCTGCAATTTTGTCACGACAGGTCCGATATTCGAAACCATGTTGACGCCTACACCCCGCTGAAAGCTTACGGTTGCTATACCAGCCAGATCAGTCGGGAGCGTCACAGACCTTTCGACCACGACGAATGTTTTTTGCCGCCCGAGTGCACCCATGAAGAGCCCGAGTTCAAACAATACATTATCCCTTGCCGCAGGCGCTTCGTTTTCGCGTTTATTAATCATGTCATCCGGCGTGAGAACAAGGATTGCGTGAGTAAAGTCATGCGCCTTCTCAACAAGAGTCTCGAGCGTACCCATTGACAGGCCAAACACTCCCTGCGACCAAATCACGGTGTCGGCTGAATGAGAGAGCTCCAGCTGGATAAGTTTCGCATCCGTCAGCCCTTCAACCGAACAACCAATAAAGATTTGTGGCCTCGTGCGTGTATGCTTGACTTTCAGAACGGACTGTTCCGTCGGCAATGATGAGGCCGAGACTTGCTTCGCGGTTGCCGAGTCATAGCCAATCAGATCAAGCGCTAATTTTATCTGAGGCAACACCTCGATAGGGTCGGGATACACACCGAACCTGGCGAAGTGTGAACCAGGAACTAGTTTATTAACCGCACTAAGGACGGAGTTAATTTGGTCCTGTAGAGCGGAACTCGGCTTGTCTCGTTTACTTGCCACCCCCCGAACCGTTTCCTGCAGGGCCAGTAAAGTCATACCAAGTATAGTCTTCTGGTCCACCTCGGTAACCTCCAGTTTCGTGGTCACTAATAATAGGATGTTCGGCCGCCGCTTGGAAGCGGAGCTGCGAGCCATGCCGACTCAAGAAGATATTCGACTGACGGGGCCATCCGCTACAGCGGGGATGAGAGGTGCCAGAGCTCTGCAGGTCCGCATTTTGCGGCGGCTCTGTCCGGAGCGCGACAGCGTTCGCTTTCGGGCAGCGGGATCGGGAGCGGAAACGTCTGCTCTGGGCGCGGAGGTGACGGGCCGCCGTCCCCCTGAATCTCCGTTTCCAACATGATCAGATTCGGCTCCTAGCGCCTGATTTGGGTCGACTGCTGACATGTCGGAGCACTGCCGTAGACGACCGCTCTTGCTTGCCGCTTGCGCGAAAGCTGGCAGCCGCCTTCCGGCCTGGCCTTGACCCATCGGTTTGCGGCTACGAACGACTGTCAGAGGGTCAAGGTCGTCAATTCAGGGGGACGGTAGTTATATGCCGTCGTCGGTTGCGCGCCCCCGCAACCACTGAAAACGTAGACCCAAAAACCCCTGCAGCCTGGGGGTTTTTGCTTGTCCGGCCCCCAGCGGATTGGGCTAGCGCCGGGCCCGTTGACGAGGCCAAATTCAGGATCGTCGCCAGATCACCGAACAGCTCAATCGCCGAGCCGTTCGGCGTGGCCTCGTTAGGCGTCAGCACCATCCGCTCGATCAGAGAGCGCAATACCTCCATTGCCTCAAGCCGAATGTCTGGCTGGTCCAAGGCGGCGTTCAGGTAGGCGACCTTGGCAGCGCAAAACGCAGCGGCGTTGGGATACAGGCGCACGGCCGGCTGGTTTGCCCCCTCAGCCTCGCCAAGCCAGCGCAGCCAGCGTTCCCCTTGCGGCAACCGAGGCAACGTCTTGTCAAGACAAGACTTGATTCGCATCAACGCCAGAAACCCTACGCTACGCTAGGGCAAAACCATGGAACAGGCTTCAGGGATGGTCGTTTCGGTGCGTGGCGCGGTGGTCGATGCCGTGTTCCCGGCGGGTGCGCTGCCGCCAGTCAACACTGCCCTGCTCGTGGAATGGGACAGACCGGAGCCGCTGATTCTGGAAGTACATAGCCATGCGACGGGGGATACCGTCCGTGCCATCGCCCTGCAGACAACGGCGGGGCTGGCGCGCGGCACAGCCGTGCGCGCCACAGGGGCGCCCATCGCCGTGCCGGTGGGGGAGGCTGTGCTGGGCAGGCTGCTGGATGTAACTGGCACGCTACGCGACGGTGGCCCAACGCTACCGCCGCAAACCCCGCGCCGCGGCATCCACGAGCCGCCGCCCGCCCTGAACGAGGAAAGCGGGGAGGACCGGATTTTCGAAACCGGCATCAAGGTCATCGACCTTCTGGCGCCCCTGGCCCAGGGCGGCAAGGCGGCCATGTTCGGCGGTGCCGGCGTCGGCAAGACCGTGCTGGTGATGGAGCTGATTCACGCCATGGTGGAGAAGTACCAGGGCATCTCCGTGTTCGCCGGGGTCGGCGAGCGCTCGCGCGAGGGCCATGAACTGCTGAACGACATGCAGGGCTCCGGCGTTCTGGCGCGCACTGTGCTCGTCTACGGCCAGATGAACGAGCCGCCCGGCGCCCGCTGGCGCGTGCCGCTCACGGCCCTCACCATCGCCGAGCATTTCCGCGACGAGAAGCACCAGAACGTGCTGCTGCTCATGGATAACATCTTCCGCTTCGTGCAGGCGGGCGCGGAAGTCTCCAGCCTGCTTGGGCGCCTGCCCTCGCGCGTGGGCTATCAGCCGACCCTGGCGAGCGAGGTTGCCGCGCTGCAGGAGCGCATCGCTTCGGTGGCGGGGGCGTCCGTCACCGCCATCCAGGCCGTGTACGTTCCGGCCGATGATTTCACCGACCCGGCGGTGACCGCCATTTCCTGCCATATGGACAGCGTGGTGATGCTCTCGCGCGAGTTGGCGGCGCAGGCCTTCTATCCGGCCATTGATCCACTCAGCTCCTCCTCGGTGCTGCTCGACCCGCTGGTGGTCGGTGAGACGCATTACAGCATCGCCGAACAGGTCCGGCAGATGCTGGCGCGGTTCAAGGAGCTGCAGGACATCATCGCCCTGCTCGGCGTTGAGGAGCTGGGCGCGAGGGACCGGCAGATCGTGGCGCGCGCGCGCCGGCTGCAACGCTTCCTCAGCCAGCCTTTCGTGGTCACGGAGGCGTTCACCGGCACGGCGGGGTGCAGCGTCAAGCTGGCCGACACGCTGGAGGGCTGCCGCGCGATCCTAGACGGCGAGGCCGATGGCTGGATGGAAAGCTCGCTCTACATGGTCGGCACGCTGGAGGAGGCGCGGCGGAAGGAAGAGGCCGCCCGCGCCGTAGAGCGTCCCGCATGAGGCTGCGCATCACCACGCCGCTCGCCGTGCTGGTGGATGAGGAGGGCGTGCTCGCCCTGCGTGCGGAGGATAGGTCCGGCGGGTTCGGTATTCTCCCCGGCCATGCAGAATTTCTCACCAGCCTCGCCATTTCGGTGGTGAGCTGGAAGCAGGCGGATGGCGGCACGCGCCATTGCGCCGTACGCGACGGCATTCTCATGGTCATGGCCGGTCAGGAGATCGGCATCGCCACGCGCGAGGGGGTGCTGGGAGAGGATCTCGCCACTTTGCACCAGGACATCCTGGTGCGCTTTCATGCCGATGCCGAGGCCGAGCGCGTGGAGCACATCGCGCAGGTCCAGCTGCATTTGAGCGCGATCCGGCAGATCATGCGGCATTTACGGCCGCCGCCGCACGACGGCGGGACCTTTCCATGAGCGAACCCAACGAGAAGGACAAGCTCCTGCACGAGGCCGAGCGGCGGCAGGAACGGCACAAAACTTGGCTGCGGGAGGGCGATCCCTCGGTCGCTCGCCGCCTGGCGCAAATCGGCGTGCTGGGCTGGATTATCGTGTTGCCCATGCTCGCCGGCGTTTTCATCGGGCGCTGGCTGGATGCGGCATTTCACTCCGGCGTGTTCTGGACCGCGCCATTTCTGTTTTTGGGCCTGGGACTGGGATGCTGGGCGGCCTGGAAATGGATGAACAGCGCATGACCCAACCAATTCTCCTCGTGGCTCATTTTGTCCTCGGCGGGGCCCTGGGCCTGCTCTATTTCCGCAGCCTGTGGTGGAATGTCCGCCAGCTCGTGCAAGCACGCGGCGCGGCGGCGGCCTTCGCCGTTGGGGCGGCGCGGTTCCTGGGGCTGGGCGCCGTGCTGTTCCTCACCAGCAGGGAAGGGGCCTTGCCTTTGCTGGCCACGGCGCTCGGGGTTCTTGCCGCGCGGGCCATGGTGCTGCGCCGCTTCAAGCAGGCGGCGGCATGACATCGCCTCTCGCCAACCCCGTGCTGCTGCAAATCGGGCCGGTGCCCATCACCGAAGCCGTCTTCGTCACCTGGGCGATCATGCTCGTGCTCTCGCTCGGCAGCTTTTTGCTCACGCGCCGCCTCTCGCTGCGCCCCAGCGCCACCCAGGCCGCGCTGGAGCTCATCGTTACCGCCGTGGACAGCCAGATCACCGACATCATGCGGGTGGAGCCCGCGCCGTACCGCGCCTTCATCGGCACCTTGTTCGTGTTCATCTTCGCCGCCAACTGGTCCACGCTCATCCCTGGCGTGGAACCGCCGACCGCGCATCTGGAAACCGATGCCGCCCTCGCTTTGCTCGTCTTTCTGGCAGTCATCTGGTTTGGCATCCGCGCCGGCGGCTTGCGCAACTATCTCGCCAGTTTCGCTGCCCCCAACCCAGTGATGATCCCGCTCAATTTCGTCGAGAGCTTGACCCGCACCTTCTCGCTGCTGGTGCGCCTGTTCGGCAATGTCATGAGCGGTGTGTTCGTCGTCGGCATCGTGCTCTCGCTTGCCGGGCTGCTGGTGCCGATCCCGCTGATGGCGCTGGATCTGCTGACCGGCGCCGTGCAGGCTTACATTTTCGCCGTGCTGGCCATGGTGTTCATCGGCCAGGCCACCGGCGAGGCGAAACCCGCGACCCCAGAGGAAAGGATTGTCAAATGAACTGGTTGGCCCTTGCCAGCATCGTCTCGGCCGCGCTTGCGGTCTCGTTCGGCGCCATCGGCCCGGCGCTCGGCGAGGGCCGCGCCGTCGCTGCCGCCATGGACGCCATCGCCCGCCAGCCGGAAGCCGCGAACACCATCTCGCGCACGCTCTTCGTCGGCCTGGCGATGATCGAGACGATGGCGATCTACTGCTTGGTCATCGCGCTGCTGCTGCTTTTCGCCAACCCGCTGCTGAAATAACGGCATGACGCTCGACTGGTCGACGCTTCTCCTCCAGACGGTTAATGTCCTTATCCTCATCTGGCTGCTGCAGAAATTCTTCTGGCGGCCGGTGGCGGTGATGATCGCGCAGCGCCGAGCGGCGGCGCAGACCATGCTGGACGAAGCGGCGCAGAAGCGCGACGCGGCGGCGGCGGCGATGGCGGACATCGAGAAGACACGGGCCGGGTTCGCGCAGGAACGGCAGGCCATCCTCGCTGCAGCGCAGGCTGATGCCGAGCAACACCGCGCCGCAGGGCTAGCGGCGGCGAACGAGGCCGCGCGGACGCTGGAGGAAGCCGCGCGGAACCGGCTTGTGGCGGAACGGCGGGAGGCCGAAGCCACATGGCGCCAGCACGCGAGCGAATTGGCCGTGGACATCGCTGGCAAGCTGGCGGGGCGGCTGAATGGCGCGGCGGTGCGGGCGGCGTTTCTCGGCTGGCTGGTGGAGGATATTTCCGCTCTGCCGGAACCGGTCCGGCGCCTAGCGGATGGCGAAGCGCTGCAAGTCATCAGCGCCACGCCGCTCTCGCCGGAGGAGCAGGCGCAATGCGCTCAGCGCATCGCCGCTTCGTTCGGCGGTACACCGCGTCTGGTGTTCCAGGCTGATCCGGCGCTCATTGCCGGGCTGGAGCTGCGCGGCCAGAATGTCCTGGTCCGCAATAGCTGGCGCGCCGATCTCGATCGTATCCTGCGGGAGCTGGGCAGTGGCGGCGCCTGAGTCCTGGCTGCAACAGGCGCGGGCCCGGCTCGCGGGTACGCTGCTCGCGCCGGAGACCGAGCAAATCGGCCGCGTCGAGGATGTTGCGGACGGCATCGCCCTCGTCTCCGGCCTGCCGGATCTCCGCCTCTCCGAGCTGGTGCGCTTCGACAAGGGCATGTTCGGCTTCGTGCAGACGCTGGACCGCGACCTCGCCGGCTGCGTGCTGCTTGATGCGCCGGAGCGCATCGCGGCGGGCGATACGGTGCGCGGCACTGGCGATGTCGTGCGCGTTCCTGTCGGTCCGCAACTGCTCGGGCGCATCGTCGACCCGCTCGGCCGCCCGCTGGACGGTAAGGCCCCGTTCACGCCCGAGCGCTTCGAGCCCGCCGAACGCCCAGCCCCCGAGATCATCGACCGCGACCTGGTCACCCAGCCGGTGCAGACCGGGCTGCTTGTCGTCGACACATTCTTCGCCCTGGGGCGCGGCCAGCGCGAACTGATCATCGGCGACCGCGCTACTGGCAAGACGACGGTCGCCGTGGACACGATCATCAGCCAGAGGGACAGCGACATCATCTGTGTCTATGTCGCTGTCGGCCAGAAGACCTCCAATATCCGCCGCGCCGTCGAGGCCATCCAGGCCAGGGGCGCGCCGGAGCGCTGCATCATCGTCGCCGCCGGGGCGGCGGAACCGCCCGGCATGCAATGGATCGCCCCGTTCGCCGGGTTCACCATGGCGGAGTATTTCCGCGACATTGGCCAGCACGCGCTCGTCGTTATCGACGATCTCACCAAGCACGCCGCCACGCACCGCGAGATCGCGCTGCTCACCAGGCAATCTCCGGGGCGGGAGGCGTATCCTGGCGATATCTTCTATGTCCATGCCCGCCTGCTGGAGCGCGCGGCCAAGCTCTCGGCCGCGCAAGGCGGCGGCTCGCTCACCGCTTTGCCGATCGCGGAGACGGATGCCGGCAATCTCAGCGCCTATATCCCGACCAATCTCATCTCGATCACCGATGGGCAGATCGTGCTCGATGCGAGGCTCTTCCACGAGGGCCAGAAACCGGCGGTGGATGTGGGGTTGAGCGTCAGCCGCGTCGGCGGCAAGACACAGGCACGCGCCCTGCGCGAGGCGGCGGAGACGTTGCGCCTCGATTACGCGCAGTTTCTGGAGCTGGAGATCTTCACGCGCTTTGGCGGCATGCGGGATGCGCATGTGCGTGCTCAGCTCACGCGCGGCGCACGCATCCGCGGCATTCTCACCCAGCCCCCACATAGCCCGCTGGGCTTGGCTGATGAGGTGGCGTTGATACACGCCGTGCAGTCCGGGCTGCTGGATGGGCTGACTTTGGCCGAAATCCCCAAGTTCCGCGCCGCCCTGTTCGAAGCGCTGGAGCGTGATGCCGCCCCGGCCCTGCGCATGATCAGGCAGACCGGCACGCTGAATACGGCGCAGCGGGAAGCTCTGCGTGCCGCCATTGCCGCCTGCGCTAAAAGCTTTGCGCCATGACGGAACGGCTGGCCAGCATCAATGCCCGCATCGCCGGCATCCGCGAGCTCGCCGCGGTGGTGAACGCTATGCGCGGGATTGCCGGGGCCCGCGCGCAGCAGGCCCGCGCCCAGCTCACGGCGGTGGACAGCTACGCCGCCATCATCGCCCGGGGCATCGGGCGTGTCCTCGCCGCCGCGCCCATAGCGCCGCCAGCCACTGGGCGCCGGGGGGAGCGCAGCGCCGCCGTGGTGTTCTGTGCCGAGCAGGGTTTTGCCGGTGCCTTCAGCAAGCATGTGCTCAGCGCGGTGCCGCCTGGCGCTGAGCTGTTCCTGGTCGGCACCCGGGGCGCCACCATCGCCACGGAGGGCGGCATAACGGCGCGGTGGACCAGCGCCATGCCCGCCGCGACTGCCGGCATCCCTAGCCTGGCCAGGCGGATCGCGGAGGCGCTGTACGGCTCCATCGCCGAAGGCCGCGTCGCGCGGCTGGACGCCATTTACGGTCAATGGCACGGGGGCCAGGGGCTGCACGTCCTGCGTGCCGCTCTGTTCCCGCTAGACGCCGCCGCTTTTCCCCGCCCAGCCGATGCCAACATGCCGCTCTTGAACCTCGCCCCAGAGGTGTTGCTGCGGGACCTGACCGCCGACTACATCCACGCCGAACTATGCCGCGCCGCCCTGCACGCCTTCGCCGCCGAGAACGAGGCCAGGATGGAGACGATGGCCGCTGCCCACCGGCAGATCGAAGCCAGGCTCTGCGGGCTGGAGCTGACGCAGCAGGTCGTACGCCAGCAGGAAATTACCGCCGAGATCATAGAACTTGCCACCGGCGAGATGGCGGGCCGCGCGTGTTGCAGAACCCGTTGCTAATACAATACTGATTTCCGGAAGGCCGCCGCTGGTTAGAATTGAAGAGCGTGAAGGGGGGATGCCCCCCAGACGGCATCGATGTGTCAAAGTGTGGTGGTCAAAAACCACTTAAAAAGAGAGCGTCCACCCCTTCACAGGCGATTTGCCCGGGACTGCCATGGTCCTGTCCCAAGCTGGGCTCGCAAAGCTCGCGCATCGTATACCGCCGCGCCGTCGGCATCGTTGTTAAAATAGCACCAGACCCCGGCACCTTTCTTTTGCACGTCACGGATGCGCTCGGCCCAGCGATCCATCGCCGCCTCATCGTAGCGGCCCAAATAAGCCCCCTGCGGACCGTGCAGACGGATATAGACGAAAGCCGTGGTGCGCAGCATGGGCCACGCCTGCCCACCGAAATCGTGCCAGCAGCAGGCCGCACCGTGACGGGAGAGGACATCGGCGATCTCCGGGACGAACCAGGTACGGTCGCGGAACTCGAAGGCAACGCGGCACCCGCCGGGAAGACCTTCCAGAAAGCTGTCCAGCCGCGCGGCATTTGCCCGCCAGCGTGGCGGCAACTGAAACAGGATCGGACCGAGCGCCGGCCCGAGGGGGCGCAGCGCATCGAGAAACCGCATCGTGGCCTGCTGCACTCCTTGCAGCTTCTTGCGGTGGGTCAGGTAGCCACTGGCCTTGACGGCGAAGACAAATCCCGCAGGAACCGCCTGCCGCCAAGCCGCGACAGTCTCGTGCTTGGGCAGGCCGTAGAACGTGGAGTTCACCTCAACGGTCGCGAACTCCTGTGCGTAGCGTCCGAGCATTTCGCCAGGCGGCGTTCCCGCTGGGTAGACCGAGCCGACCCAGTGACGGTATTGCCAGCCTGATGTGCCGACCAGGATCTCCGCCATCGCCGGTGTCCATCCTCAGATGATTTCAGACCGTTGGCAGCGCGAACTACAGGATGATTATTACGCTCAAGCTTTTCAACAAAATGTGCGCAACGGCGTTAATTCTCGGTCATTGCGCGCCCCCGCAACCAAAAATAATATGCTAAAATACATGATATTATTTTAGAGCTTGCCGCTAAAAATGATCTATAACCAGTGGTATATTAAGTGAAAAACCTGATAAACTTTGGTTGATTTGCAAAATTAGACAATAAAAATAGCATCTTATGACGTCGGAGAGCAGTCTACTTCAGTAGTGTATACCAAGAGCAATTCAGGTCTATTAGAGTTGCCTGACGTCCTCTGGTTAGCGTTTCCTTCCGGCGGTATGAGGGGGGAAAGTGGCCCATGAGCGGACTGCTCGCCAAAGAGCCGTGTGCATTCTCACTGAAATGCGTGAAGCGCCGCAAGGGTTCGGTAATCCTCATCCGTTAGCTTGCCAGCGGTCTCTTTGTGTCTCTTCATGCCCCATAGTACAGCCCGCCATGGTCAGAAGGCCATACCGCCGCGATTGCGGCGGCATGGCGCATGATGCGGCTCAGTCCAGAGCCTCTGCCGGGCCGAAGAACTCATAATGCATCCGGCTGCTGGCCAGACCGAGTGCTGCAAGGCCGCGCTTGATGAAGGCCATGAATGGTTTCGGCCCGAGGAAATACGCATCGCAGGCGCGGCTGGCTGGCACCCAGCGCTCCAGGTGATCGATGGCTGGGCGCCCCAGCGCATCTGCCTTGCTGTCTTCGCCCAGATCGCCTTGCTCATACACGATGAAGCTTTGGAACTGCGGGTAGTGTGCGGCCCAGTCCTCCAACGTCTGCGCAAAAGCGTGGACGTCGCCGTTACGGGCGTAATGCAGGAAGGCCACCTCTCGCCCGCCTTTGACCAATGCCGCCTCGGCCATGGCAAGGGTGGGCGTGATCCCGCGTCTACATCCCGGAGATACGCGGCGCGCCAGCGATAAAAAACTCGCCCGGCAAATGCCAAAATAGCGACACGTCTTGGATACATGCCCCGATTGTTCGGCATGCCGTAGAACCTGGAGCTTACGGTGAAGCTCCCGCTCCTCGTCCGTCATAGAGCATCCCTTTCCTCATAAAACTCAAGAAATAGGATGTCTCACGAGACCCTACATTGCTGCAGCCTATGCTTGCATCATGACGTAGTACAGTTCCTCGGCTTATGCCGGCGGCAAGTTGCCGATGGGCTCCAGGAGCCGACGGGTTTCGCGTACTGCATATGAGAAAACAGTTCCGTTGGACGTAATGGCATGGTTTGATTGCCGCATGGACATTCCGCAGACTCAGAAGCGCCAGTTTGAAACCATGGACGAGGCCCTTCGCGAAGATATCCGCCTTTTGGGGCGCATTCTAGGCGATACAATCCGCATGCTGGATGGAGACGAGACCTACAACCTGATCGAATCCATTCGCCAACTGGCTGTGCGCTTCCACCGGGACCAGGACCAGAGCGCCCAGGCGGAGCTGGAAACAATCCTGAAAGGGCTGTCAGAGGGCCAAATTAACAACATTACACGTGCTTTTGGCTATTTTTCGGTGCTCGCCAATATTTCCGAAGACCATCATCATACGCGGCGCTGGCGGGCGCATCTGGTCGCCGGTTCACCGCCGCGCGAAGGCAGCCTGGCCGCCGGAATCGCCCGCGCCCGTGCCGACGGCTTCGGCACGGCGGCGCTCCGGAACTTCTTCTTCAATGCCTATATTGCCCCCGTTCTCACCGCGCACCCCACCGAGGTGCAGCGCCGGAGCATCTTGGACAGCCTCGATGCCATCGCCGTACTCCTCAACCGGCGCGACCGCCTGGCCGAAACCAAGGAGGAGCGCGATGAGATCGACGTCGAGCTGCGCAGCCTTGTCCTTACCTTGTGGCAGACGCGCATACTGCGCCTGACCAAGCTCTCCGTGCTGGATGAGGTTGAGAACGCCCTGGCTTTTTTCGATGCCACCTTCTTCGCCGAAGTCCCGAAGCTGTATGCGGCAGTTGAACAGGAGATTGGCGAAGTTGCCGGCGGGTTGCCGACTTTTTTGGAGATCGGCAGCTGGATCGGCGGCGACCGCGATGGGAATCCGTTTGTGGACGCCACGGTGCTGACCGAAGCGATGGTCCGGCAGGCTGAACGGGCTTTCGGCTTTTACTTGGGCGAAGTGCGCAAGCTTCGCCGTGAACTTACGCTCGCATCTTTGCACGCCGGCACAACGATAGAACTGCAATCGCTCGCCGAGCAATCCTCGGGACACCCGGAGCATCAGGCCGATGAACCCTACCGGCGGGCGCTTGCAACGGTCCAGGCGCGGCTTATAGGGACCCATGTGGCCCTTTTCGGCCGGCCGCCCGCCGGGCCAGTGCCGTCCGGCTACGATACCGCCACCCCGCCCTATGCAACACCGGAGGCATTTGCGACTGATCTTGCGATCATTGCACAGTCCCTGCGCGTCCACGGCTCCGCCCTGCTCACGCACGGGCGGCTTGGCGTCCTCGTGCGCGCCGCGCGTGTTTTCGGCTGGACGCTGGCGCCAATAGATCTGCGGCAGAATTCCGCCGTGCATGAACGCACGGTCGGCGAGTTGCTGGAAGTGGCCAACCCTGGAACTAATTATCTTCAGCTTGGCGAGGAAGCGCGCATTACCCTCCTGCTCGCGGAGCTGGCCACGAGCCGCCCGCTGGTCTCCCGGCACGTAGATTACAGCGCCGAGACCATGAAAGAGCTGGCCATTTTTGATGCCGCGCGCACGGCCCACCTCCGCTACGGCAGTCGCGCAATTCGCACGGCCATCATCTCCAAGACCGACGGCGTTTCCGATATGCTGGAACTCGCTGTGCTGCTGAAGGAAGCAGGGCTGCTGCACCCCGGCAAGCGGCAGCTCGCCGTGAATATCGTGCCTTTGTTTGAAACGATCGAGGATCTGCGCGCCGCTGCAAGCATCATGGACAGGCTGTTCTCGCTTCCATTCTACCGCAGCCTGCTGGCCAGCCGCGGTGAGACGCAGGAGGTCATGCTCGGCTATTCGGACAGCAACAAGGATGGCGGCTTCCTGACCTCCGGCTGGGAACTCTACCGCGCGGAGGTCGGCCTGGTGGACGTGTTCGCCCGTCATGGCGTGCGGCTTCGCCTGTTTCATGGCCGTGGCGGCTCGGTCGGACGCGGCGGCGGCCCCAGCTTCCAGGCGATTCTTGCGCAACCCAAAGGCGCCGTGCAGGGGCAGATCCGCCTCACCGAGCAGGGCGAGGTGATCGCCGCCAAATACGGTAATCCCGAAGTTGGCAAGCGAAATCTGGAGGTCCTGGTCTCCGCGACGCTGGTTGCAACCGCCGAACCGGCGATCTCCGAGCCGCTGGCGCCAAGCTTTCCAGAAATTCTGGGCGAATTATCGCACGCCGCCTACGCGGCCTATCGCAACCTTGTTTACGAGACGCCAGGGTTTGAAGATTATTTCTGGCAGTCCACCGTGATCACAGAAATCGCCAGCCTCAATCTGGGTAGCCGTCCGGCGTCGCGCGCCAAGGGCCGGTCCATCGAAGATCTTCGTGCGATTCCCTGGGTATTTTCCTGGGCACAATGCCGGGTCATGCTGCCTGGCTGGTACGGCTTCGGCTCGGCCGTTGAGTCTGTCATCGCCAAACGCGGCTCCGGCGGGCTCCGGCTGCTGCAATCCATGTTCCAGGAATGGCCGGTGTTCTCCACTTTGCTCCTTAACATGGACATGGTGCTGGCCAAGGCGGACATGGGGATTGCCGAGCGTTATGCCGGGCTGGTCGAGGACGAGTCGTTGCGAGAGCGCATCTTCCCTCGCATCAAGGCGGAGTATGAGCGCACACGCGCCCACCTCCTGTCCATCACCGGCCAGCAGGCCCTGCTCGAGCGGAATCCGGTCATGCGCCGTTCAGTTACCAATCGCTTTCCCTATCTCGACCCGCTTAACCACGTACAGGTTGAAATGTTGCGCCGCTATCGCGACCAGGTTGCCCGGGGAGGCGAAGAGGACGTGAGTGATCGCGTGCGGCGCGGTGTGCATATTTCCATCAACGGCATCGCCTCGGCGTTACGCAACAGCGGCTAGTGGTCTGCTCCCCTTAGCACTACTTTGGCGGATTATAGAATGATTTGCGGCAGTGAGGACATCGCGTTGGCCCGATCACGGTGAGATGCCTGATGATTTTTTGTCGTACCGTCGGCAGACTTGGTTGTGGCGGCGGCCCGGCGATTCTTTTTTCCCCTTTGGCCTGGGTTAGCCTGCGGGCTTGGAGGAACGCGTAAGCGATCATTGTCATCAAGGCGTGTCGGTGCAGCCCCGTCCATGACCGCCCTTCGAAATGATCGAGGCCAAGCTCTTCCTTCAGCTGCTGATGCGCCTGCTCGCAGATCCAGCGGGCCTTGATGGTGGCTGCGAGTGTCTTCGGCGGCGTGTCGGCAGGCAGATTGACGAGATAATATTTGCGCTCGCCGTTGGTGCGGTGCTCGCCGACCAGCCAGACCTCCTCGCCGGGCATGTGCTGTCCGCCCATGTCGCCGATACGCTGCGGCGGTCCACCCCATCACTGTGAATGTTCGAGGGCCCAGGTTCGTCGATCCCGCTGCCTTGCTGTATCGCTCAAGCGGTATTTTGTGTGGAGGCAGAGCAATTAGGGCACTTTGGGGTGAAAAACGAAGAAAAGAAGGATTTTGTAGTGCATTTATTAGGGCATCTGACATATGACTTCTAAATATCAAAGAACTTATTTGAGAAAATTTAATTGATGTCAGGCTCATAACCTGAAGGTCGTCAGTTCAAATCTGGCCCCCGCAACCACCGACAGTAGACCCTCAGAGGCGCAAGCTTCTCGAGGGTTTTTCTTTGCGCCAAGCGCAGCAGATTTGCCCGGCATCCGGCCAGTTGACGAGGCCAAATTCAGGATCGTCGCCAGATCACCGAACAGCTCGATCGCCAGGCTGGTCTGCCCCCTTAGAAGTGCTCCATTCTTGATGTAGTTTTTGGATGGAGGTGTCCGATGCCGCGGAAGATTTACAAGCCTGAGGAGATTATTGCGAAGCTGCGCCAGGTTGAGATTTTGACCTC
>Ga0335082_10001890_pt1 | contig 22441 bp, 19 predicted proteins | sample Lox_Sample_41_FD_206718 | JGI IMG/M metagenome (GOLD analysis project Ga0335082, IMG submission 206718) | Soil microbial communities from Loxahatchee National Wildlife Refuge, Florida, United States - Lox_Sample_4.1 | ecosystem: Environmental > Terrestrial > Soil > Wetlands | place: USA...
AGCAGAAGGGTGAGGCGCCCCGCTTCGGCCCCGCCGGTTTCCCCGCAGTCGATTGGCCGGACGCCACGCGGGTCCCGCCTCCCGAATTGGACGGCTGATGCTGCGCCTGCCCGGCTTCGGCTATTGCGAGCCCACGACGCTCCGCGAGGCGGTGGCGCGCAAGGTCGACGCGGGCCCATCGGGCATGTATGTCGCGGGGGGGACGGATCTCTATCCCAACATGAAGCGGCGCCAGCAGGAGCCGAAAACGGTCATATCGCTGATGAAAGTCCGGGAGTTGAGGCAGGACAGGCGGACCGCCGGACCGCCGGACGAAATTCTGGAACTCGGCTCCGGTCTCACCCTGACTGAACTGTCCGCCCATCAGCCCGTCCGCCTGTCCGCGCCCGTTGTCGCCCACGCCGCCTCGCTCATTTCGACTCCGCTGCTCCGCAACATGGGCACCCTCGGCGGTAATCTTCTGCTCGATACGCGCTGCAACTACTACGACCAGACGTACGAGTGGCGCAAAGCCATCGACTTCTGCATGAAAAAGGATGGAGCGATCTGCTGGGTCGCGCCCTCGAGCCCGCGCTGTTGGGCGGTCAACTCCTCGGACCTGGCGCCCGTCGTGGTCGCGCTCGGCGCGGAGCTCGAATTCGTCGGACCGGCAGGAGGCCGGGTCGTTCCCGCATCCGAGCTGTATCGCAATGACGGGATACGGTACCTCGAGAAGGACGCACACGAGATTCTCGTCTCCGTGAAGGTGCCGGTGACACGCGGCGCCGACGCGGTGTACGAGAAGCTCAGGCGCCGTGGGGCATTTGACTTCCCAGTGCTCGGAGTGGCAGCATGGATTCTGTGGGACGGCGACGTGGTGGCCGATGCGCGGATCGTGCTCGGCGCGGTCGCGAGCTATCCGCAGTACATCGATGCTGCAGGCGCCGCGCTCATCGGCCACCGCCTCTCCGATGACGCCATCGCCCAGGCCGCACTCGCCGCATTCGGCCCTGCGAAGCCGATGGACAACACCGATTTTGATCTTTCCTGGCGCAAGCAGATGACGCGGGTCTACGTCACTCGAGCCCTTCAGGCGCTACGAGACCGGCATCGCCGGCCGGCGTCGGTTCCGGCCGGCCTCCCAGCATGATCCGGAGCGCCAGCGCCGGCTCGAGCAGTCGCGTCGGTGGATCGAGCAGCAAGACGACCCTGAGAAACGCACGGTAGACGACCGGATCTCGTGCCGTCGCCGCATACACCCTCCCGATGTACCACTCGAGCAGCGACGCGCCTTTGCGCTTTCTGCCTGTCACCCCTTCATGGCGGAAATCTTCGGTGATCGTGAGCATCCACGCGGGTGCCACGATCTTCCCCGCCCGTAAGAAGTACGTCCTGCCCAGTTCTCCCACCCGATCGGGAGCGGTGCGTTCCAGGCTCTCCCGCAATGCCACGGCTTCGAGCGCGGCGACGGTTATGCCCTCGCCATACACGGGATTGAAGCTGCAGAGCGCATCGCCGAGGACGAGAAATCCCTGTGGCAGCTTCGATTGCTTCTCGTAGTGCCGCCAGCGATTGGCGGGGAATTGATGGAACGCGAAGTCTGAAGCGGGCTCGAGGCGCGGCAGAACGGCGCCGATTTCGGGCGCGGGGAGGCTTTGCGCGAACCGCACGAAACCCAGGTCGTCGGCCGGCGCATGATCCCCGCTCCATCCGCCGAGGGTCGCAATCCAGCGATCATCCTCCATGGGAAACAGCGCGCCGAACCGGCGTTCCCGCGGCGGTCGCGGGAGCACGTACGCGGCTTTCATCCCGGGCAAGTCGCCCGTCGCACGCCGATACAGCCGGCTCGTATAGCCGACGTTCACCGTGACACTCTCCTCCGGTGGTGGCGCGTAGCCCAGCGCCTTGAGCCATGCCGGAGATTGCGAGCCGCGGCCGCTCGTGTCGACCACCAGGTCTCCCGCGAGCAATGTGGCTTCCCGCTCCCCGCTCCCCGCGCCGGCTTCCCGGACCACGACTCCGGTCACGCGCGTGCGATCGTCGTGCGTGAGCAACCCCGAGATTTCTCGTCGATCGAGCACGGCGACGTTGGGGCGGCCGAGCACCCGACGGCGAATTTCCCGCTCGAGGAAGGGACGCGTCAGGAACAACAGCCGCGCATCGGTGGCGCAGCGCACCTTGTAACTGCCGAACTGAAAAATGCGCATGTCGTTCCCGATATCGACCACGGTCGCTCCACCCGAGAGCAACGCATCGGCGGAGGTTGGGAACAAGTCGCGGACGATGCTTTCGCCACGCTTGAGCAGCACATGGAAGTGCCGGCCCTGCGGAACGCCTTTGCGGGCTTCACTGCTATCGTCCAGCCGGTCACGCTCGACAATCGTGACGCGGGCGAAATGATCGCTCAACACGCGCGCGGCAAAGAGGCCGGCGAGGCTGCCGCCGATAACGATGGCGTGCTGTCGTGACGTCGTGGATGGCGACATTGCTCCCCTTCCCCTGCACGGTTTTGAAAACGGGCGCGGGGCTTGAGGGGGCGAATATGGGGAAGACGCGTCCGGGCGTCCATGTTGCACGCCCGGACACACTACTCAGGTGACGAGCGCCTCGATTTCCTTGGCCGTTCTCGTGAGGATCTCGGCGAGACGTTTCCGGGCAGCATCGTCCGACACCTTCCACCCCACGCGATAGACGTTCTTGACCAGCTGTCCCAGCGCGCGGTTCACCTCGGCCATGGAGCCGCCCACGGTGCGCTCCACCGCATCGGCGACCCGATCGAAAATTTCTTCCACGACATCCTTGTGCTCGAGCAGGAATGCGCGCCCCTGCTCGGTGATTTCGTAGACCTTCTTGCCGTCGACCTCGCGCGCCTTGACCAGGCCTTCATCCTCGAGCCATTGCAACGTCGGGTAGACGGTCCCCGGGGATGGCGAATAGGCACCGTGTAGCCGGTCTTCGAGCACCTTCATGACCTCGTAGCCGTGCCGAGGCTTGTCCTGCAGCAGCTTGAGAATGACGTACTTCATGTCGCCGGACCCGAACCACTGCCGCCGGCCGCCGCGACCCCCGAAGCCCCATGCCCGCGGGCCGAACCCGAATCCCTGCCATCCAAATCCACGTCCCATTTTGCACCCCAATAAGATGTTACGTGAAGCTATTCTTGTCAGATATATCTTGTCAAGGGCGAGACACGACTCGCTTGAGGCGCAATGGGTTAGACCGTGCCTCAAGTCACCGAATGACTTTAATTTGCGTCACTCACTCGCGGGTATAGATTTACCCGCTCGCAGTTCCTAAAAAAGCTGCGCCCTAGAAGGAGATGGCATGTCTGTGCGGGTGACTCCCCACCCCGCGTGGGTGGCTGAGTTGGATTCGGCTCTCGAGCCGCAGCGAGAGGCGATCCTCGACACACCGGTGGTGCTGGATGCCTCCGAGAATCAGCTGACGGATGGGAAGATTCAGAACTTCCTGGTGGCGTTTTACCCGATCATCCGGGACTTCCCCCAGTGGCTGCAATTGCTGCTCGATCGTTCGCCGGCGGAAGGCCAGGCCTTTTTCCGCGATAACATCCGCGTCGAGAAGCGTCACGACGCGATGTGGCGGGCGATGGGCGATGGGTTCAACGTGCCGCGGCAGCGGTTCCAGGTGCCCGAGCCGATGAATCCGGAAACGCGCGTGTTCCACAACTATCTGACCTCGATGTGCCGGACGGCGGCGTTCGCCACGGCCGTCGGCGCCGTGAACTACGCCGTCGAGGGCGTGGCTCAGAAGATTTCCGAAAAGGCGCTGCGCGGTCTGGGCAAGAATGAGAAGATCGGTCCGCGTGGTCGCTGGTGGCTCGAGGAGCACGCGAAGTACGACGATGAACACCCCGTTCACGCGCTCGAGATCATCAAGAGCTGCGTGGCCAAAGGGGAGGATCCCGATGAGGTCGCGGCTGCCTCTTCGAAGAGCCTTACGTTGATGCGGGAGTCGATGCTGGCCTCGTATGCGGCATGACTAAACGCAATCGCGCGGCACCGGCACGGGAACTCCGTGCCGGCGCGGCCCCGCGCAAGCGAGCGTTCGGCGCCGTCGACGCATCCGTCATCGCCCGTGAGATCATCGCGGCGTTGGCCGATGCGGTCGTCGTGACGGGTCTCGACAGCCGGATTCTCACGGCTAATCGCGCCGCGGCAGAACTGTTCGGTCGAGCTCTCGAAGACCTTCCCGGAACCTTGATCGACGATCTCGTCGTCGCGACCGAGCGGCCGCTGTTCGCCGAGCGGGAGCGGCGCGTCCAGCGCGGTGAAGACCAGCGGTACGAGACCAAGATCATCCGGGGCGACGCCGAGCGGGACGTGGGCGTGTCCAGTACCCCGCTGATCGTGGACGGCCAGCTCATGGGCACGGTCGCCACGATGCGAGACATCACCGAGCAGAAAGTCGCCCAGGACGAGCTGGCGCGCTCCGAGGCCCGGTATCGCAACCTGGTCGAGTCGGCCTCCGACGCGATTGCCACGTTCGATGCGAACGGACGGTTCACCACCGTCAATCACGCGGGCGAGATCGTCTCCGGACACACGCGCGAGGAGCTGATCGGGCAGTGGTTCGCGCCGATGCTCCCCGACGACGAGCTCCCCAAGGTGCTCGGCCACTTCCAGAAGGCGCTGGCCGGCGAGACGGGTCTCTACGAGACCGCGTTCTACCGGAAAGACCGTGAGGTACGGACGATTTCGGTGACGTACTCGAGCCCCAAGCGCGACGAGGAAGTGCTGTGCATCATCCGCGACGTCACCGACGGGAAGATGCTTCAGGAGCAGCTGATTCAGTCCGAAAAGATGTCGGCCATCGGCCAGCTCGTTTCGGGCGTAGCGCACGAGCTGAATAACCCGCTCGCGGGCATCTCGGCCTTCGCGCAGCTCCTGCTGACGGAAAAGCGGTTCCCGCCGGACCAGCGCACCGCGGCGGAGATGATCTACGCGGAAGCGCGGCGCGCCTCGCGCATCGTCCAGAACCTCCTCACGTTCGCGCGGCAGCACAAACCGGAGCGGACGCCGACGTCCATCAATCAGGTGCTCGACGATACGCTCGAGCTCCGCGGCTACGAGCTCCGGGTGCGCGGCATCGAAGTCGGCCGGGAGTACGACGAAACGCTGCCCGAGACGATGGCCGATGCGCACCAGCTGCAGCAGGTGTTCCTGAACCTGATCACCAACGCCGAGCAGGCGATGGAACGCCAGCAGCGCGAGGCGCAGCGCCTGATCGTGCGCACCTCCCGGGTCGGCGACGCGATCCGCATCGAGATCGAGGACACGGGGCCGGGGATTCCCTCGCACCTCATCGAGCGGATCTTCAACCCGTTCTTCACGACCAAGCCCACCGGCTCGGGCACCGGGCTCGGCCTTTCGATTTCGCTCGGTATCGTGCGGGAGCACGACGGCAAGATCTGGGCGGAAAATGCGCCGAGCGGCGGCGCACGCTTCATGGTGGAGCTGCCACTCGTCGCCGCAAGCACGCACGAAGTCTCGGAAGACGCGCCGGCCACGACGCCGATCGGCGAGCGTCTGCGGATCCTCGTGGTGGATGACGAGGCGTCAGTCCGTGTCGCTCTGCAGCGCTACTTCCAAAGCCGGGGGCACGACGTCGAAACCACGGCGAGCGGACGCGACGGACTCGCGCGGCTGCGCGACGCGAAGTTCGACGCGGTGGTCGTGGACATGCGCATGCCGGATTTGTCGGGCGAGCAGCTGTATGAAGAGCTCCGGGCCCGCGATCCCGAGCACGCGGCGCGCGTCGTCTTTACCACGGGACAGATGGTCGAGGAACGGGTGCGGAACTTCCTGGCTTCGACCGGACGCCCCTACATCCCCAAACCCTTCGAATTCTCCGCGTTCGATCAGGCGCTTCCCGCGGCCCGTCGCATCGCGTAGGAGTCCGGTCTAACCCTGCGGCGCGTCCCCGCCGTCGGAATCGGGACGCATCTCCCTGAACCTGAAGTGGTGCATCTGATTGTCGCGCGCCGGCACGTGCCACGTGATCGTGGCCCGTTTTTGCCGCCGCATGATGTCGATCGATACCGTCTCGCCCGGATCGTAGGATCGGAGAATGCGCATGGCGTGCGCCGCCGACGTCGGCTTGCGACCGCCGATCGCGAGGATCACATCGCCGCTCTTGAGCGGCAGTGACGTGTCTCCCGACGCCTTGACGACGAGAATGCCTTCCTTTGTTCCGAAGTACTCTCCGAGGTCGGGATTGAGCGACACGATCTGCATGTCGCACCAGTCGCCGAAGCAGAACATGAAGTCGTCCGGCCCCGGAACGATCGACACGCGCCCACCGGGTGGCCCGGGCGGGACCGCCAACCGATCGAACCCGGAAATCACGCTCACGTCACCGGCAATCAGCGTCGTCGTTCGGACAGCCATGCCGCGCCGATATTCGACGCGCAGCGAGTCGCCGGGCTGGAGGGCGCGAGCGAGTTCGACGAGCTTGCGACCCGGTCCCGAGCCGCCGGTCTCGTCCGAGGCGACGCCCCCAAGGGCACTGCTGCCGAATTTCGTGATGACGTCACCGGCTTTGAGACCGGCCTTGGCGGCCGGACTGCCGGGGGTAACGGCTTCGATGTGCGCGCCGATACTGTCAGTCTCGGGATCGGCTTGCGTGTTGACGAGCACGCCAAGCCGGCCATGATGCTCGCCGGGCGGGAATCCGTATCGCGGGTCGCCGGGACGGGACGGATTCTGGGCGACAGCCACCCCAGACCCCGGCACGCCGACGATGACGACCGCGAGTGCGAGAATCCATTTCATCCAGCGAACCCCGATCCTTTCATTACAGCCCCACGTACGCCGCGTTGGTCGCATGCACGTCGACCAGCTGCTGCATGAGATTCACCCGATCTCGCCACAGGTCCACGGCCGCCTGTCCGATCCCGGGTTGTCCGCCCTCGAGGCCCGAAAGCTGCGCGTCCACGGCCGCAATCTGGTCTTCCAGGGCGGCCGCCATCGCGGCCGCGCGGCCGCTCTCGACGCGCGAGTCAGGATCGAGGCTCTGCAGCTCCGCTTCGAGTGACGCCGACTGCCGCTTGGCCTGAGCCAGCTCCTGGGCATACGCGGGCGTCACCTGGTGCGGCCTGAGCACGAGCACTCCGGCGAGCAGTGCCGCCGCGGCCATTCCCGAGGCCATCCAGCGCTGTCGGCGGCGCGCCTGCGTGGCAAGCACCTGGTTTCGGATCGCGGGCCAGCGGCTGCGCGGGGGCGACAGGGGCGGCAGTGCCTTGAGCCGCGCTACGCGCTGGTACATCGCGTCGAGCTCGGCGCGGCACACGTCGCATCCGTCCAGGTGCTCCCGGGCCCACGACGATCCTTCGTTGTCGCGCAGCGCCAGCAGGTCTTCGAGCGTGCAGTGCATCATTCGGCCGTTCGCTCCTCACCGAGCATGCGGCGCAGCTTCCCGTGCGCGCGCGCCAGCTGTGATTTCGAGAAACTCGCAGTCTTCCCCATCATCTCCGCGATCTCTTCGTGCGTGTATCCCTCAACGTCATGCAGCCAGACCACCGCGCGCGACGTCTCGGTCAGTTTCTCGAGGGCCCGTTCCAGGTCCACGCGTATCGGCACGCTCGGCTGGGCCGATGCCCCCGCGAATTCCTCGTCGAACGTTTCTTCGTTGCGCACCTGGCGCCGGCGGATGCGCATCAGGGCCTTCGATGCGGCAATCTGCCGGATCCATCCCCAGAGATGACCTTCGCCGCGGAACGACCCGATGCTCCGCACGACCTCGAGGAACGTCTCCTGGAGCACGTCCTCGGCGTCTTCCGGGCTGCGCAAGATCCGCCGCGCGAGATTGTAAACCGGGGTTTCGAAAGCGCGGTACAATGCCTCGAGCGCTTCGAGGTCTCCGGATTTTGCGCGGGCGATCAGAACATCTGAGACGGCCAGTGAGATACTCATCTCCCCATGAATGGATGATGTTGCCGTACCACCAAACGTCGCATCCCGGAGCCGGGAAGGTAAGTGGTTGGCATCTTGGAACTTGGACCAGCCGGCGGTATCTTCTGGCATGACCGCTCCTGACCGCCCCACCCTGCACAACTGGTTGCACCACTGGCAGGACGAGCTGGATGCCGCCTACCTCTACGTCGCCCTCGCGTCGGAAGAGGCCGACCCGAGAAAGCGGGAAATCTATCGCCAGCTGGCGCAGGTGGAGCGACGGCACACGGACCTCTGGGCCAAGCTGCTGGCGGCCAACGGCCACCCCGTCCCCGCCCAGGAACGTCCCTCGCTGTCCGCGCGGATCATGGCCTGGCTCGGCCGGCGCTTCGGCCCGCGCTATCTGCTCCCGCTGCTGCTGCGCGAGGAAGGACGCGAGGTCAAAGGGTACATGGACCTGCACTCGGCATCCCGTGCCGAGGACGCGCGTCAGGTCTCCCTGACGCTGGCACGAGAGTCGGCCGAACACGCCGGCACGCTCGCGAGCCTCGCGGGCCAGAGCGCCGAGCCCTGGCACCGAACGGAATCCGGCGGATTTCTCCGCAACGTCGTGTATGGCTTCAACGACGGGTTGACCGCGAACTTTGGCCTGGTCGCGGGAGTGATCGGCGCATCGGTCGCTCCCCACGTCATCCTGGTCTCCGGGATTGCCGGCATGATCGCCGACGCATTGTCGATGGGCGCGTCGGGATATCTCGCGGCCAAGAGCGAGCAGGAAGTGTATGCGCACGAGATCGCGATGGAGAAAGAAGAGATCCGGCTGATGCCGGACGTGGAGCAGGAAGAGCTGACGCTGCTGTATCAGGCCAAGGGCGTCGACCCCCGCACCGCGCGGCGCATGTCGGAAGAAGTCATGCGGGACCCGCAGCGGGCGCTGGGCGAGCAGGTACGCGAAGAGCTGAAGATCGGCGAAGCGCAGGCGACGCCATTCCGCGAGGGGTGGCTGACCGGCGCGGCCACCGCGGTGGGCGCATTCATTCCGGTTGCCCCGTTCCTGGTGTTTTCCGGACACGCGGCCGCCTGGATCGCATTCGTTATCGCGATGGCGTCGCACTTTCTCGTGGGCGGCGCCCGCAGTCTGTTCACCGGCCGCGGAATGCTGCGGAGCGGGCTGGATATGTTCGTCGTGGGGTTGGGAGTGGCCGCCGTGGGGTACGTGGTCGGGGATCTGATAGCGAAGGTTCTCTAGACCACGAGATTCAACAGCCGGTCCTGCACGTAGATCGTCTTCTTGACCTTCCTGCCCTCCACGAATTTCTGTACCGTGCCGTCGGCGAGCGCGAGCGCCGCAATCGCTCCCTCGGCGAGGCCGCGGGGCACGGTCAGGCGCGAGCGCACTTTGCCGTTCACCTGAACCGCGATCTCGACATCGCCGGACGCGGCGAGGCGTTCGTCGTAGGCCGGCCAGCGGGCCGCGAACACCGACGTGCGGTGCCCCATTCGCTCCCACAGCTCCTCCGCGAGGTGCGGAGCAAACGGCGCGAGCATGACGAGCAGCGGCACGACGGCGCCCCGGACTTTCACGCCCGATTCGCGAGCGAGATTGACGTACTCCATCATGGCCGCGATCGCGGTGTTGTAGTCGAGCCGCTCGGTGTCTTCGGTCACCTTGCGGATCGTCTGATGCAGCTTGCGCTCGATGTCCTGCGGCAAGGCGCCGTCTGATTCGGCGGCCGTTTCGTGCGCGAGCAGCCACACCTTGTCGAGGAACCGGCGGATGCCCGTGATCCCCTCATCGCGGAAGTCACCGCCCTCCTGGAACGGGCCGAGAAACATCAGGTACATCCGGAACGTGTCCGCGCCCCACTTCTGGATGAAGGCGTCCGGAATGACCACGTTGCCCCGGGATTTGGACATCTTGGCGCCGTCCTTGATGATGAGGCCGTGCGCCCGGAGCTTCGGAAACGGTTCCTCGAAATCGATGTGGCCGAGGTCGTGCAGCACCATGCTGATGAACCGCGAGTACAGGAGGTGAAGCACGGCGTGCTCGTTCCCGCCGATGTAGCTCGTCACCGGCAACCAGGTGCGCGTGCGCTCGCGGTCCCAGGGGCGATCCTCGATTTCGCTCGACGGATAGCGGAGGTAGTACCAGGATGAGTCGAGGAACGTGTCCGACACGTCGGTCTCGCGCCGGCCCATCGCCCCACAGCTGGGACAGGGCACGTAATACCATTCGCGATGGCGCGCGAGCGGGCTGACACCCGTGTCGTCGGGACGGAAATCCTCGATCAGCGGCAGCTCGACCGGGAGATCGTCCTCCGGTACTCCCACCGGTCCGCACCGGTCGCAATGGATGATGGGAATCGGCGGGCCCCAGTATCGCTGCCGCGAAATGCACCAGTCATGCAGCCGGAACTGCACGCGCGCGGTCGCGAGCCCCTGGCTACCGAGCCATTCGACGATGCGCCGCTGCGCCACTTTGCAGCTCACGCCGTCGAATTGCCCCGAATTCACCAGCAACCCGTCCTCGGACTCGAGCGGCAGCGGATCATCGCCATGCCGGACCACCTGGACGATCGGCAACCCGAACTGCACCGCGAACTCGTAGTCCCGGCGATCGTGGGCCGGCACGGCCATGATCGCACCCGTGCCGTATTCCATCAGCACGTAGTCCGCGATCCAGACCGGGATGGACGCGCCGGTCGCGGGATTCCGAACGTACGAGCCGAGGAAGACCCCCGTCTTGGTCTTGTCGCCCACCTTGCGCGAGACGATGTCCTGCGCGGCGACCCGGCGCTGGTAGCGGTGAACACTCCCGCGCTGCTCCTCCGCCGTGAGCGCGTCCACGAGCGGGTGCTCCGGGGCGACCACGAGGTACGTCGCGCCGAACACCGTGTCGGGACGAGTCGTGAACACGGTGATCGTTTCTCCGCTGGGCGCGGCGAAGACCAGCTCCGCTCCCTCGCTCCGGCCGATCCAGTTCCGCTGCATGGCGATGGTGCTGCTGGACCAGTCGAGCGTGTCGAGATTATCGAGCAGTCGCTGGGCGTACTTCGTGATCGCGAAGAACCACTGTTCCAGGAATCGCTGCTCGACCTTGACGTCGGGATGGCGCTCACAATAACCGTTGATTACCTGCTCGTTCGCGATCACCGTCTTGCAGGAAGGGCACCAGTTGACGGCGGCCTTCTTGCGGAACGCGAGTCCGGCTTTGAAGAGCTGGAGAAACAGCCACTGGGTCCACTTGTAATAGCGGGGATCGGTGGTCGAAACTTCATGACGCCAGTCGAACATTCCCCCGAAGCGGCGCAGCTGACGCCGGAAGGTGGCGATATTCTGGGGAATGAGGCGGGCGGGATGAACGCCGATCGTCAACGCGTAATTCTCGGAGTGGATCCCGAACGCGTCGAAACCGATCGGCTCGAATACCTCATGCCCCTGGAGCCGCTTGAACCGGCCGTAGATGTCGGCGCCCGTGAAGGCGAACATGTTGCCCACGTGCAGCCCCTCGGCCGAGGGGTAGGGAAACATCATGAGGTTGTAGAATGGCCGAGCCGGATGGCCCAGGTCGGGCTCGTTGGTGTGCGCCTCGTCCCAACGCTTCTGCCAGCGCGCTTCCACCTGCGCCGGATCGTAGACCGGCGTCGGATGCGTCGTGCTCGTCATAAGTGCCTGAAACTAAATACGCTTGCTCCTGCGTGTAACCGGCCCTACTTTAACGCCTTCAACCCCTGATGCCGATCAGCTTCGAGCAAATCCGCTCGAGCTTCCTCCTGAAGGGGGCTCTGGCCGCCGCTGCCCTGTTGATCGTTCTCGGAGGGCTCGGGGGCGAAGCCGCCCGGCGCACGCTCGAGCGCCTCGCGAACGAGCGGGGACGTGAAGTGGGCACCCGGGTAGCGGCACTGGCCTCGAGCTACATGCGCGAGCGGCGCCATGAAGCCGAAGTGCTCGCCACATCGCCGTCCGTGGTCGCGGCGGCGCGGCAGGCCGGTCAGCTCGCGACCGAGCGCAAGCTCGACGCCCGCCATCCACCGCATCGCGAGCTGGGCAACGATCCCGAGCTTCGGGCCTTCCTGCAGGCGTACCCGCAACACTCCGATCTCAGTCAGGTTCTGATCACGGAGAGCCACGGCTTCACCGTGCTCGCGTCGACCGCTGCCACCGGGTTCGCGCACGCGGAGGAACCGTGGTGGCAGGTTGCCATGCGCGACGGCAGCTTCGACGGGACACCGCGGTACGACTCGAGCTCGGCGGCCGTGACCGTCGAATACGCGGTCGCGGTCCGGTCTGCCGCCGGCGGGCGGCCGCTCGGCGTGCTGCGCGCCACCTTTGCGCTCGACAAGCTCGCGTGGCTCTTGGCCGTGGCGGATCTGGGCGACAGCGCCTATCTGCAGGTCGTGGACAGTGAGGGCCGACTCCTGGTCACGCCCAACGCCTCGCAGCTGCTGCAAACCCTGCCAGAGCAGCGTCTGATTCCGCGCCTGGACGCCCCCGCCACGGTGATCGTGCCCACCTCGCGTGGCCCTGACCTGGTCATTTCGATCATGGCCAACAAGCGTTCGTGGTGGGTGCTGTTCCGACAGCCAACGAGCCGGGCATACGCGGCGGTGCAAACCACGCGGCGATCGATCTGGATTGGCTCACTCATCGTGCTCGCCCTCGCAATGGTGCTGTTGTGGCAGCGCAGCCGGTGGCTCGAAGAGCGCGTGACGCGCCCGATCATGGCGGCGGGCGCGGCCGCGAGCCGGGTGGCGGGTGGAGACCTCTCGGTCAGCCTGACGCGGCGCGCGGACGAGCGCAGCGAGGTGGGCGAGCTCCTGAACTCCGTGCAAACGATGGTCTCGGCATTGCGACGCCTGGTCGGCGCGATCCGAACCGCGGCGGACGAAGCGGCCGCGATGGCCTCCCAAATTTCGGCGTCCACGCAACAGATGAGCGCATCCACGGAGGAGATGGCGGCAACGTGTCAGGATCTTTCCCGCCAGTCCGCCGAGCAGGCGCAGCTGGTGCGGGCCGCCGCGGAGGATGTCCAGAAGATCCTGGCGATCACGACCATCCTCGCCGACGGGTCCGCGGACTCGGTGCGCCGCAATGGCAACCTCCTGGTCCTGGCAAAGCGCAACAAGGAAGTGCTGGACCAGAGCACCGGGGAGCTCGCCAAGCTCGCTGAAGAGGTGAGCCGGGGCGCCGCCGAAGCCGAAGCGCTTGCCGCGGCATCCACCGAGATTCAGCGCTTCGTCACTCAAACAAAGGCCGTGGCCACGCAGACCAACATGCTCGCGCTCAATGCCGCCATCGAGGCCGCGCGCGCGGGGCCGCAGGGCCGCGGCTTCGCCGTGGTGGCCGACGAGGTTCGCAAACTCGCGTCCGTCGCGGCCACGGCGGCCGGCGAAACCGCCGATACGGTACGCGGCGTGCTCGCCCGAGTACAGGCGACACGCGACCGCCTGGTACAGCTCGCGCAAGGAAGCGCGGCCGCGCGCCAGGCCGCCCAGACCGCCGCGGAGGGACTCGCCAACGCAGCCGTCGCGGCGGAAGCCAACGACCTTTGGGGCCGTGAGATCGCCAACTCAGCCGGCGAGGTTCGGGCATTACTCCAGGAGATCTCGGCGCGGCTCCAGACCGTTACGCAAAGCACCGAGGGGTTGCTCGCTTCGAGCGAGGAGATTGCCGCCTCGAGCGAGCAGCAATCCGCCTCCACCCAGGATATCGCTTCGTCCGCTAATCAGCTCGCCGAGGCCGCGGACCGCCTTACGGGCGCGGTGCAATCGTTCCGGCTGCTCGGAGCTGAGCAGAAACCAGTAAGCGACGCCGCAGACTGAGCTTGCTTCTGGAATCTCGATTTCCTATCGTAGGATCCTCATGGTTTCCCTGACCCCGGTGACGGAGTTGTCGCGCTGAGCGCCGCCAGGCGACTCAGCCCCTCGTCTGGATTCGTTGTCTTCGCATTGGTGACGTGCCCCGTCACGGTTCGCGCCCAGATCGCCGTCGTCGTAAACCGCGCCAATCCCATTCAAAACCTCTCGTTGTCCGACCTGCGCCGTCTGTACCTCGGCCAGTCGGTCACATTCGCGAATGGGACGCGGGTCGCGCTCGTCACCTACCCACCCGCCCAGGCCCGATTCTACAACACAGTGCTCGGGCTGAGCGAGGACCGTTTCCAGCGGCATTGGATGGAGCTGGTTTTCCAGGGACAGGATGCCACACCGCCCAAAGCCATTGCGGTCGGTGCGGAGCTCAACCGGTTTGTCGCGGAGCACCCGGGGGCGCTGGCATTTGTGGATCTCCCGGCGGTAGACCAGAGCGTCAAGATCGTGACCATAGACGGCCAGGCACCGACCGATACGGGTTACCGGTTGCATTGAGACGAAGCGAGGAGGGACACGAGCGCATGCGCAGACTCCCGGGCCCGGTGGTACTGCTGTCGCTGCTGCTCGCCGCACGAGCGCTTTCCGCCCAGGAAACCCAGATCCGCGGGTTTACGGACGTCACGGCGTCCGCGTCTGATGGCATCGGGGCCCATTCCACCTTTGCGCTGGGCCAGTACGACCTGTACATCACCTCGGCGCTGGCCCCCAAGTGGTCGTTTCTCGGCGAGAGTGTCTTCGAATTCGACGAGGACTTTGTGGTCGACGTAGAGCGTCTCATCATCTCGTACCGGCCGAGCAGCCACATCCAGGTGGCCATCGGAAAGCACCATACGCCCTTCGGCTACTGGAACAACGCCTATCACCACGGGGCGTTGATGCAACCGACGATCGAGCGGCCCGACATGTTCCTGTTCGAGGACGATGGCGGGATCCTCCCGATTCACACGACCGGACTGCTCATCGCGGGCCGCGACCTGACGCCTCTGCACCTCGGCTTCGACGCGATGGTCGGCAACGGGATCGGTTCGACGCCCATCTCCGACAACAACGTGGCGAAGTCGGTCACGCTGTCACTCCATTCTCAGGTCACCCACGAGGTCAAGGTGGGGGTGAGCTATTACGATGATCGGATCCCTCCAGGCACTCCACAGATCTACGGCGCTCCGGTCGACAGCACGCTGCCCGGCGGCGACACCGTCGCCACGGCCCTGAAACAGCAGATGTTCGGCGGCTACGCGGTGTATTTCGGCCGGGCGTTGGAATTGATGGCCGAGTACCAGCGGGTCACGCACGTCCCGGTCGCGGGGGGCACCACGACGACGAACGATGCATTCTACGTGTACGGCGGTTACCGGATCGGGAAGCTGGTTCCGTACGTGCGGTACGATGGACTGCTGTTCGACGCCGCAGATCTCTACTACCTCGCGGACGACTCCCACCTCCTGGTTCTCGGGGGGCGGTACGATTTTGCCGCAACCGTTCAGGTCAAGCTCGAGTACCAGCACCGCTCCACGACCTTCGAGGGGAAGGTCAACGCCGTCACGGTACAGGCCGCCATCGGATTCTAGATGCTTGAATCGCCGAGGTACGCGAGCCGCACCTGCAGCACATCAGGCAGTTTTCCGAGCGCGTCCAGCACACCATCGCGCAGTGGTTGATCGACCGTAATCGCCGCCAGGGCCTCACGTCCCGGCGGCGCAAGCCGGGCCTGGTGGTAACTCCCGATGTTGATGGCCGCGGTCCCGAGCAGAGTTCCCACATTTCCGATCACGCCGGGCACGTCGCGGTTGCGAATCACGAGCATCCAACCTTCCGCCGCGACGTCCACGTGATAGTCATCGATCCGGATTACGCGGCCATGGCCATCTCCCACGAGCGCGCCCGCCACCCGTACACGACCCTGCGACGTACTGAGGGTCAGCCCCAGCGTGGTCTTGAACCCCGGCTCTGGGGGAGCGGTCTGCCGCGAGTGTCGGATGCCGCGCTCCTCCGCGATCTGCAAGGCATTGATCAAACTGATCGATTCAACGCCCATCGCCGACAGCAGTCCCTCGAGGGCTGCCACGAGCACCGGGCGTGGGGCCGCATCGTCGTCTCCGCCGTAGGCGAGCTCGATGCCGGTTACCGGGCCACCCGCGAGCGCCAGCGCCAGCCGTCCAAGGCGCCGTGCCAGATCCAACACTGGCCCGAGCCGGCGCAGTGTCGCCCCGCTGATTCCCGGGACATTGATCGCGAAGGAGAGATCCCCTTCGAGCAGCGCGTCGCGCACCGCGTCGCACGTTTCCATGCTCACGCGCTCCTGCGCCTCGGCCGTCGATGCCGCGAGATGCGGCGTCAGCAGCACGCGCTCGAGCCTGCGCAGCGGGGAATCCGCCGGGAGCGGCTCAACGGCGAACACGTCCAACGCGGCGCCGGCCAGCCGGCCCTCCGCAACGGCCGCCGCGAGCGCCTGCTCGTCGATCAATTCTCCCCGCGCGGTGTTCACGACTACGGCCGTCGGCTTGAGCAGCGCGAGCCGGTCCGCGTTCAATAGGCGACGCGTCTGGTCGGTGTGCGCGAGGTGCAGCGTGATCACATCCGAGTCCCGCAGCAGCATGTCAAGCGGAATCAGTTTGACGTGCAGCTCGTCGGCGCGATCGGGGGAGAGATACGGGTCGTGCGCCACGACCTGCATCCCGAAGGCTCTGGCAAGCTGGGCGACGTGGCCGCCGATCCGCCCGAGCCCGAGCACGCCAAGCGTCTTGCCCCTGAGCTCTGAGCCCTCGAAGCGTTTGCGGTCCCACTCACCACGCCGCATCGAATCGACGGCCCACGGGATCCGCCGCACGAGCGACAGCAGCAGGGCCATGGTGTGCTCCGCGGCGCTGATGGTGTTCGCTCCGGGGGCGTTCATGACGGCGATACCGCGCTTGGTGGCGGCCGGCACGTCGATGTTGTCGACTCCGACCCCGGCGCGGGCGATCACCCGCAGATGCGGTGCGTGCGTGAGGAGGTCTGCGGTGACGCGGGTCTCGCTCCGCACAATGAGCGCGTGAGCCAGCGCGAGCGCGCGCTCGAGCTCCGCGCGCGGCTTCCCCGCCAGGGCGACCACTTCGATTTCCGGAGCCGCGGTCAACCGTTTGAGTCCGGCCTCGGCCACGCGATCCGCGACAACGACGCGATAGCTCACGCCATCGCTTTCTCGACGAGCCCCAGCAGCTCCTGAAGCGCCGGAACCGTGTGGTCCCCCATGTGGCCGATGCGAATCGTCGAGTCCTTCAGCTCGCCATAGCCGGACCCGATCACCCAGCCCTGCTTCTTGAGAGCGCTGACAATGCCCGCCGCGCGACCCTCGGGAACTCGGAGACAGGAGACCGTCCAGCTCCGCCGGCCCTCGGGCGGCAGGTACTCGATGCCACGTTGGGCGCTCCACTGTTCCACGGCGCGGCGCATGGCATCGTGGCGCCGCCAGCGCGCTTCCACTCCGCCTTCCTGCTCGATTCTCGCGAGCTGGACTTCGAGCGCATAGAAGAGCGACAGCGCCGGCGTATTGGTGGGCTGCGCCTTCCGCGTCGCCTCTTCGAACGTGACGAGGTCGAAGTATTGCCCGCGTCCCGAGAGCGTCCGGGCGCGCTGCCGCATCCGTTCGGAGGCGACCCCCAGGGCGAGCCCGGGAGGCAGCGCCAGCGCCTTTTGCGATCCTGTGAACGTGAAGTCGAGCCCCCAGTGCTCCGGCTCAACGGGTGAGCCGGCGAGCGACGTGACCGCGTCCACCAGCACGAGCACGTCGTCGAATTCGTGGACCACCTGCGCGAGCGCCGCGACGTCCTGCAGGACTCCCGTCGAGGTCTCGGAGTGCACGAGCGTCACCGCGTCCACGGGAGTGCGGCGCAGCGCATCCCGGAGCATGTCGGGCTCGACCGCGCAGCCGAGCGGAACGTCGAGCCGGATGGTTTCCTTGCCGCACGCGCCGACCAACCGGGCGAACCGGTCGCTGAACGAGCCGTTCACGAGCGACAGCGCGCGGCGGCGCACGCCGTTGCGCACGGCCATTTCCATGAACCCCGTGGCGGATGCCGTTCCTACGAGCACCGGCTCCCTGGAACGGAACATCTGACCCAAACGCGGCGCGATTCCCGCGAGCAGCGCTTCCATGGCGCTCGAGCGATGTCCGATCATCGGCCGCTGCATGGCCGCGAGCACGTCAGGATGGACATCCGTCGGCCCCGGCAGGAAAAACCGCCCGAAGGCTGGCGTGTCAGTCATGTGGCGCCGTGGCGAGCTCTCGAATGAAGCGCGGTTCGACCACTTCCGCCGTCTGGACCAGCCGCACCCCTTCCTCCGCCCACTCCTTGAGAAGGTGCTGAGCCGCGGTGCGGTCGATGGGTTTCATGGCATCCGTCACCGCGAACAGCCGCGTTTGCGGACGGCGGGCGAGCAGACCTTCGATGGCAAACCGATCGCACACGTCGAGCGCGACACCATACAGGACGATGTCCTCCGGATCGAGTACCTGCAGCACGATGTCGACGTTCGCGTTCGTGAATACGTCGAAGCGGTGCTTCAGGAACAGAATGTCGCCACGGTGAGCGCGGACTCGCTCCGCGAGAAGAGACGGATCGGCCCGCACCGGCTCGATGACGAGCGGGTCCACGAGGCGCGTCTCGGGAATTTTCTCTTGCCCCGGCGTGTCTCGCATGCAGTGCGGCGGAAAGGTGGTTCTCCAATCGGGGGCGTCGGACAGCTCGGCATGACCCGCGATGTGATCGTCCGCACTGGCCACGATCCGGATGCCGTACTGATGCGCGAAATTCGTGAGTTGCGCGAGTCGCGGGATGATGGCCTCGGACTCGGGGACGTACAGTTTTCCCTCGGACTTCAGGAAATCGTACTGGGTATCGACATCCCAGAAGATCAGTCGTGGCATCGCGCGGAATCTCCAAAGCGCGGATCGGTCGTGTCAACGGTTGACAGCATGAATGTGTAAGCCTACTTTCTGGCCCATGCAGCCTCGGGCTCGTCTCGTGTGTTGTTGCTGTTGTCGCCGCCAACTCGAGGGTTGGACGGATGCCTTCAGCTCGCCCGTGACGACATGAGGACCTAGCACCTCTTCGACCACAGCAGAGACAAAGGCCCGGCCACCCTCAAGTGGCCGGGCCTTTTTTGCGCCGGCCAGCGAACCGCGGAGCGCTGATGCAATTGAGCGACGTGAATTGGTATCTCGGCGATCAACCTGGACAGGAACGCCTGATGAGCATCTCGGGTCGGGGATGGGCGCGTTTGCTTGGCACGGCGAGCGTCTGGACGTGCGGACTGGCCGTTCCATCCAACCGAGCTCTCGGGCAGAGCGATTCGGTGCCCCCGGCGACGGCGGGTCCGGGCGGCTTCACGATTCAGTCGCGCGAGGGCAGCTTCCAATTCCGGCTGAGAGGATACATCCAGGCCGACGGCCGCTTCTTTCCCGACGTGCCCGCAAATCTCGGAGCCAGCACATTCCTGCTCCGCCGCGCACGGCCCGTCATGGACGTGACTACGTGGCGGTACTTCACGCTGCGTCTCACGCCGGACTTCGGTCAGGGGAAGGTCACCCTGTTTGATGCCTATCTGGATTTCCGTCCCGTGTCCCACGCGGGCCTGCGCTTCGGCAAGATGAAACCCCCGGTTGGTCTCGAGCGTCTTCAGCCAGCGATCGACCTGCGGTTTGCGGAACGCGCCCTGCCGACCAATCTCGTGCCGACGAGAGACGTGGGCGCGCAGCTGTTTTACGAGAAGCCGATCGTGTCGGTCGCCGCGGGAGTGTTCAACGGCGTCCCGGATTTTGGGAATGGGGACATCGACGGCACGAACGACAAGGATTTCGAGGCTCGCGTCTTCTTCCACGTGCCACACGTCGGCGTCGGGATCGCGGGCACCACCGGACAGGAGCACGGAACGATCACTGCCCCCGCCCTGCCGAGCTATGTGACCCCGGGCCAGCAACCCATGTTTCGGTATCGGGACACTACGATCGCGAACGGGACGCGCAGCCGCATCACTCCGCAAGGCTACTTCTATTTCGGCCCGTTCGGCCTTCTGGGCGAATACGTGCGGTCCGCGCAGCGCGTGAGCCGCACTACCGCCACGGCTGACCTCGCCAACTCGAGCTGGCAAATCGCCGCGTCGGTGTTTGTCACGGGCGAACGGGCGTCATTTGCGACCGTGTCCCCGCGCCACAAGTTCGATCCCGCGGCGCACCACTGGGGCGCCATCGAGCTGGCGGCCCGCTACAGTGAGCTCTCGATCGACCCGGCCGCGTTCCCGACATTCGCGAATGTCGCGAACTCCCCGACCAAGACGACCGCGTGGGCGGTGGGGGCCACCTGGCACCTCGCGCCCGCCGTGAAGATCGCACTGAACTACGAACTGGCCCAATTCTCGGGAGGAGCCGCGGGCGGTGACCGCGCGCCCGAGCATTTCCTCGTCACTCGATTCCAACAGGCGTTCTGAGCCCGCGATGACTACGGCACTTCTCGTTCTCGTCCTCATCACCCTCCTCGCCGCCACGGTCAACGGGGCGCTGGGGTATGGGTTTTCCTCGATCACCGTTCCGGTGGCGCTGCTGTTTTATACGAACCGCGTGCTCAATCCCGCGCTCGTCTGGATCGAGGTCGTCCTGAATGCGTACGTGCTGTGGGTGAATCGCGCGAGCATCCCGAATGTCTGGCGCCGGGTATTGCCCATGGTCGTCGGACTCGCCCCCGGGGTTGTGATCGGGACTTCGATTCTGCATCGCGTCCAGCCGAGCTGGCTCAAGCTCATCACGTTCATCGTGCTGCTGCCCTTGATTCTGCTCCAGGCCGCGGGCTTTCGTCGTCCCATCCGGGCCGAGCGCCGCGCCGGCCTGGCCTTCGGCGGCGGACTCGGCGTGCTCTATGCCGTGACGACGATCTCGGGACCACCACTCGCCGTCATGCTGTCGAACCAGGGACTCACGAAACGGGATTTCCGGGCCGGTCTGGGACTGGTACGGTTGGCGGAGTCCACATTCACCGCCATCGCGTACTACTTCGCGCACATGTTCACGAGAGAAAGCGCGGGGCTGCTGCCGTACATCCTGCCGAGTCTCGCGATCGGCATCCCGGCCGGGGTGCAGTTGATCAAGCGCGTGCGGCCGGAAACGTTCCGGCGTATCTGCATGAGCTTCGACGCGTGGGTGGTGGGATTCGGGATTTCGACGTTATTGCAGCAGCTGCACATCATCGAGGGCGGAGCGGCGTTCTCGGTCCTCGCGGGCGTGGGCACGCTCGACCTGTGGCTCTTGTACCGCTTCTTCAGCAGGTTGCCCGAGATCCCCAGGGAATCGGAGCGCGAGCTCGCCCCGGTGACAAACTAGAACCGGAGCACGACCGCCACTTCATCGCAGCAGTTCTGGCGCGGGCAGCGGGCACAGTCCGCCCACACCTTCAGCGGGAAGTGCTCCCGGTCTGAAGCTTCGAAGCCGAGATTCAGAAAGAATGCGGGCTTGCGGGTGAGTGCCAGGACCTCGCGAATTCCCGCACGCCGCGCTTCCTCGATCAGGGCAAGCGTGAGCGCCCGCCCGATGCCCTGCCCCTGATGGCTCGCGGACACCGCGAGGGCGCCCAGCTCCGCGAGCTCCCGCGAGTAGACCTTGAGCGAGGCACATCCGACGATCGCTCCCTCACGTTCCGCCACCACGTATTCCTTGATGTGCCGGCAGAGGTCGTAGTTGCTGCGCGGCAGCAGATCCCCCGTGGCCACGTACGGAGCCATGAGCGACTCGAGCCCCGGCACGTCAGCCAGGTTCGCCGGCCGAACGGCGGGACTGACCGCCAGGACGCGTGCGTGCAGCGCGCGGGCTGTCACGCGAGCACGGACTCGAGGATGGCGGCGCCGCGCCCCAAATCGTCCTGCGTCGCCACGAGCGGCGGCAAGAGGCGCATCACGTTCGGACCGGCACCCACGACGAGCAGTCCCCGCTCCCGTGCGGCCGTGATGTAGGGCGCCGCGGGTTCGACCAGCTCGATGCCCCACATGTAACCGCGGCCGCGGACCGCGCGCACCCGTCTGGCGCGTGCCGCGAGCGCGTTCAGTCGCGCGCCGAACCACTCGCCGTTGCAGCGCACGGCATCGAGGAATTCTGGCTGCGCGATGGTTCGCAGCACATCGAGCGCGACACTCGCGATGAAGGGACCGCCGCCGAACGTCGTGGCGTGATCCCCGGGCGCGAGCACCGCGCCAATGGCTTCCTTGAACAGCACGGCGCCCATGGGCAGGCCACCCGCGAGCGGTTTGGCGAGCGTGAGGATGTCGGGCACGACGCCGGCCTGCTCGTAGGCGAACAGCGTGCCTGTTCGGCCGAGCCCGCACTGCACCTCGTCGAAGATCAGCGCCACGCGGTGCGCGTCGCACAGCTCGCGCAGCCGCTTCAGGAATCCGAAATCGATCGGCCGGATGCCTCCCTCGCCCTGCACCGGCTCGATGATGACCGCTCCCGTCGTCGGTGCGGTGACGGCGGCGTGCACGGCAGCCGCATCATCGAGCGGAACAATCTGGATTCCGGGGACGAGGGGCTCGAACGGACGCCGGAAATCGGGCCGATCGGTCGCGGCGAGCGAAGCGAACAGCCGGCCGTGAAACGCGCCGCTGAACGCAATGATGCCGGGCCGCCCTCCACCCGACCATTTCCGGGCGAACTTGAACGCG
>Ga0335082_10001891_pt1 | contig 22437 bp, 24 predicted proteins | sample Lox_Sample_41_FD_206718 | JGI IMG/M metagenome (GOLD analysis project Ga0335082, IMG submission 206718) | Soil microbial communities from Loxahatchee National Wildlife Refuge, Florida, United States - Lox_Sample_4.1 | ecosystem: Environmental > Terrestrial > Soil > Wetlands | place: USA...
CTCCGGCAGCGACCGCTACAACTACCTCTATACTCAGCCGGAACTGGAGAAGTGGAAGGCTCGCATTGACATCATTGCCGGCAAAGCGCAAAGAACATTCGTCGTCACCAACAACCACTTCGAAGGTAAGGCCGCGGTCAACGCTTTACAGTTAAAGAGCATGTTGAGCGGAGGCGTGGTAAAGGTTCCCGAGTGCCTGCGCAGCCGATACTGGGAACTGGGCGAAATCGCGGCGGAAGATGAATAACAGGTCGCGGAGGTGTCCGACAACGAGGTACCTACGGCATTCGTCACTGCGCTTCAGCCGTTAGCCCACAATTTCCGCCTTTCGTAACCCGCGCGCGAGTATCACAGGGAACCTTTTCGCCGCTCGTCCGTATAAGTCCATAGATGCGGAACCGGTGAGCGGTAAGCGAAATCGGGCGCACACCACTAGCAAAGGAGAACCTTATGGACGCGAAATATAACTGGCTGATCGACAACGTCCCGGTCCGCGTCACCCTTAACACGGTGGCGTTTGCGCTCTGGATGGCCACCGCGGTCGCGTTGCTCGAGGTCGCAGCCAGGCTTTAACCCGAGCACAAGCAGCCCTCCCCACACGTCGAAGTTGTGCGCCCCAAACCAGGCGCGCCCAATAACGCCCCGTTCGCTGAGCAGTCCGCACGGGGCGTCGTTCTTAACGATTGACAGAATGTTGGGCGACGAGCGATTCTCCCTCTTACCGGGGAAGCGCGATGGGCCGCGAGGTTCAGTGCAAGGCGAAGTCCGGCGGAAAGTGGTTTGAAGGCAAGGCGCTGCTCGAAACCAAGGAATTGTTGTTTCGGGGCGACCTGAGGCTGAAGATCCCCTTCGCCGCGCTCACTTCCGTCATCGCGCACAACGGCGAGCTCCGCCTCAGATGGCGGGGCAGCTCGGCCGTGTTCGCGTTGGGTGAGCAGGCCGAAAAGTGGGCGCACTCCATCCTCCATCCCAAAAGCACAGCGGAAAAGCTGGGTATCAAGCCTGGGCTGAGGATCTCCGCCGCTCACATGCCGGACGATACCACAATGTCAGATGCCCGCAAGGCAGCTACCGCACTCGCTCGCGACAAACCTGTGCGGGATTCTGACATGATCTTTTTCGGAGCTGCCACAACGTCAGACCTTAGTGGCATTAAGAAACTGCTTTCTTTGCTCGCCGTCAACGGCGCGCTCTGGATTGTCTATCCCAAGGGCCGCAGGGCAATCACCGAACTGCAGGTGCTTTCCGCCGGACGCGCCGCCGGCCTGGTCGATGTTAAAGTTGTCAGCTACTCATCAACCCACACCGCACTGAAGTTTGTACGCCCCAAAGGCAAGCGCTAGACATCACCGAAAACAACATGCCCACCGCGCTCGCCGAGAGAGACACGGTGGGCGTCAAAGCCGGCTTCACGCTCTCGAACTATGCCTTTTTGGTGCGCACGTCCACTTCGCGCAGGCGGGCGGCCTTGCCGCGCAATGCGCGCAAATAGAACAGCTTGGCGCGGCGCACATGCGCCGAGCGCACAACCTCGATCTTGTCGATGACCTTCGAGTTCAGCGGGAAGATGCGTTCCACGCCGTGTCCGAAGCTCATCTTGCGGACGATAAAGCTGGGCTGCGAGCCCTTGCTCTTCGAGATGACCAGACCTTCGAACATCTGCACGCGTTCCTTGTCGCCTTCTTTAATCTTCACGTGCACGCGGACGGTGTCGCCCGCCTTGAATTGGGGTAGGTCGGTGCGCCGAGTCTTGGCTAGCAAACGGTCAATGATCGGTGAATTCGACATTTCTTTTTCCTTCTTTGTCGCACGCCTCGCGGCGGCCTGAATCTCAAACTCTTTGGGGTGACCCACATTTGCCTCTCGTTGGCAAATGTAGGACGGGTTATTCTCCACCCTCAATCGCTTCCAAGATCCTGCGATCCTCTTTGCTCAACTCCGCCCCGCGCAACAAATCCTGGCGGTTGGCGAGCGTCTTCTCCAGCGCCTTGCGTCGCCGCCAGCGCCGTATCTCCTCGTGGTTCCCGTTCAACAGCACTTCCGGAACCGTCATCCCGCGAAACTCTGCCGGACGCGTGTAGTGCGGGTAATCCAGCAATCCACCTGACCCGCACGTCGAACTCGGGGGCTCTTTCTCGCCTCGTTCCTGCGATTCGCCCACGTTCGTCGTGAACGACTCCTGCTGCGCCGACGCCGCATTGCCCAGCGCTCCCGGCACCAGCCGCGATACCGTATCCACGATGATCGCCGCGGCCAGCTCGCCGCCGCTCAGCACGAAATCGCCCACGGAGATCTCCCGATCGGCGAGATACTCGCTGACGCGTTCATCCACGCCCTCGTAGCGCCCGCAGATCAGCACCACGCGCTCGCGTGCCACCAATTCCCGCGCCACGCTATGCGTGAACATCTGTCCCTGCGGCGACAGCAGCACCACGGTCTCACGCGCGTCTTCGCGTAACCTCTCCGAACGCGCTGCTACATTCATCGCCTCCAGGCATTCGAAGATGGGCTCCGGCTTGAGCACCATGCCCTCGCCGCCGCCAAACGGACGGTCATCCACCGTGCGATGGCGGTCGTGCGTGAACGCCCGCAGGTCGTGTATCGCAATCTCAATGAGCCCGGCTTCGCGCGCCCGGCGCACAATGCCGTAATCCAGCGGCCCGCGAAAAAAGTCCGGAAAAATCGTCAGAATCTCGAACTTCATTCCGGCCTCCCCGTCACGCCTGGGCGCATGGGGCAAATGTCAAAACTCGTGTCATCCTGAGCGAGGAGCGAAACGACGAATCGAAGGACCCCTTTCTTGTGACGACGCCTTCCACTCCTACTTTTTCTTCCGCTTCCCCGCCGCGCGGGCGGCTTCCGCCTCTAGCCTCTGCCGCTGCTTCTCGTCCTCGCTCAACGGAGACTGCTGCTCCAGCAAGCCTTCCGGCAACTCCATCTCAATCCGCCGTGCCGTCAAATCCGCGCTCTTCAAGAACGCCTCGGCATACGGAACTAAAAACTCTTCGTTCCGCTCGCCGGTCTTTCTTCTCACCACCAGCAGCGGAGCCTCTCCCGCTCCAAACTGTACATCGGCCACCGCGCCTACCAGCGAACCACGATTCACGACCGCGCATCCCACTAGGTCGCTGACGTACGCCGCTCCCGCCTCCAGCTCCGCGCGCTGCTCCGCGGGAATCTGCAACTCCATCCCAGCCAGCCGCTCGGCGTCGCTGATGCTCTCCACCCCGGCGAACTTCAGGATCACGTAACCCTTGTGGAACCAGTGCTCCTCAAGCTGCAACTCGCGCCGGCTGCCGTCCACGGCCAGCCCCGAAAGTTCACTGCGCTCAGCAAACCGCTCTGGAAAGCTGGTGTGCAACTCGGCCGCAACTTCGCCGCGCCGGCCCTGCGGCCCCAGCACGCGCGCGATGGTGACGAACGCAGCTATTCCACAATCTCCAACTGATAGCGCTTGCGCGTCTTCAGCGCGGCGGCGTTCATGATGGTCCGCAGGCTGCGCGCCATGCGCCCCTGCCGTCCGATGATCTTGCCGACCTCATCTTCGGCTACCACCAGTTCCACCACAATGTGGTCGCCCTCGTTGAAGGCCTCGGTCTCAACCTCGTCGGGCGCGTCCACCAGCGCGCGGGCTAAATGCGCCAGCAATGCGGGAATGTCCGCCGTTGTCGCCATCGTTTTGCTTCCTTCGCTCACTAGCCCTCGATCACCAGCACACTCACCATGGTCTCCGAGGATTTGAAAGGGCACGGCTTCATTCGTGCCGACAAGCCGCCTAATGATTGAACTCCCGAGCGGGCTTAGTCCGCGACGCCATCGCCCTACGCCGCGGGCGTCGTTTCCGCCGTCGCAGCCGGAGCGCTGGCCACAGCCTTGTCCACTAGTTTCTTCACGCGGTCCGACAACTGGGCGCCCTTGCCCGTCCAGTAGTCGATGCGCTCCCGTTTCAGCTCAACACTCGCCGGATTGGTGCGCGGGTTGTACGTGCCCACCACTTCCACCGAGCGGCCATCACGGGCGCGGTCCTTTTCGATCACGACAATGCGGTAATACGGTTGCTTGCGCGCGCCACGGCGCGAGAGACGAATCATTAACACAGACGGTATTTCCTTTCCTGCAATTCTGGGTTCCGCGCACAAGCTCGTTGCGCCAAAGCCATCAAAATCAGAAGCTTGACTCAGGGAGCCGCATGCGGCACAGCTTTTCCCTCAGGCGAGACGGGCATGCCAGCGATCGCTCGCTTCACACCCCAAACCAGCGCCGGACAGCGCCAGTTGGACCCCCGCTGCTGGAGGCAAAGAACTATTATCGCGGAACACGCGCGATTTCGCAAGGCGTCTGCACGGTCGCCTCGCCGCAGGCCAAGAGATGACGCTCAACGGGAATATCATGGACAGTATGTCTATCTCGGCATTCCTGGAGAGATTCCGGCAGCGCGCGGCAACGCCCTCCGCCAGTGAGACGGATACCGTCCGCAAGATCGTTAAGGCGTTGGACGCCCTGGAACCGCAGCGCGCCAGGTTCATTGCAGCTTTCGCCTACGTCCTGAGCCGGGTAGCCCGCGCCGACATGAACATCAGCGACGCCGAGACCAGGAAAATGGAACAATTGGTCATCGGACTGAGCGGCCTTTCCGAAGAGCAAGCCATCCTCGCGGTGCAAATCGCCAAGACCCAGGCTACTCTCTTCGGCGGCACCGAGAACTTCCTGGTCACCGACGAATTCGACAAGTTGGCCACCCAGGAACAGAAGCTCTCGCTACTGAACTGCTTGTTCGCGGTGGCCGCCGCTGACGAATCGATTTCTAGTGTCGAGGAGCGCGAAATTCGTTTGATCGCGAACGAGTTGCAACTCACCCATTCGGATTTCATTGATGCGCGATTGGCCTATCGTCAATACCTCAGCCTGCTCAATGACGCCGGCCAGTAGAAACTGACGTCCGCTTCAGTCGCGAGAAGGTAGTAAAGCGCGAGCCCAACATCCTGCAATCCTGAAAAACTTCGCGCCCTCCGGGAACATCACGCGTCCAACCCTCGTACCTGCGAGCGGGGTGGACCATGCAAACTGTCCGTCAAGACATCGCCTATGCGCTTCGCCAGATGCGCCTGTCTCCCGTTTTCACGCTGACCGCCATGCTGACTCTCGCGCTCGGCATTGGCGCGACAACGGCCATCTTCTCGCTGATCCATACCGTCATGCTCAAGTCACTGCCGGTGGTCGATCCCGCCAGCCTGTACCGCATCGGCGATGGCCGCGACTGCTGCATCGAAGGCAGTCCGCAGGACAACTGGGGCATGTACTCCTATCCCTTTTATCAGCGCATGAAGCAGGTCACCCCGGAGTTCGAACAACTTGCTGCCTTTCAGGCGGGGCCCCAGCCGCGTGCCGTGCGCCGCGGCGAGAGTGACCGCATCGCCAAGCCCCTTCGCGGCGAAATGATCAGCGGCAACTACTTCGCCACCTTTGGCGTCGGGGCCTTCGCGGGCCGGACCATCCAACCCTCGGACGACCAGCCCTCGGCGCCTCCTGTCGCCATGCTCAGTTATCGCGCTTGGCAGCAGCAATACGGCTCCGACCCATCCATCGTCGGTTCCACCATGATCATCGACGGCCACCCCTTCACCCTCGTGGGCATCACACCGCCCGGCTTCTTCGGTGAGACGCTACGCGGCAATCCCGCCGAATTATGGCTCCCGATTAACACCGAACCGCTCTTTCGCGGACAACAGTCTCTCCTGCCACATTTCCAGGCATGGCTGCGTGTCATCGGCAGGCTCCGGCCCGGTGCCACCACCGACGGCGTTGCCGCGCGCCTCACCAACGAGCTTAGGCTGTGGCTTGCGAACAGCGCCGATTTCCCCGCCGAATGGAAGTCAGGCCTCAAGGAATCGCTGCCCAAGCAGAACATCAAAATCGTCCCCGCCGGAACTGGCGTGGGCATCATGAAGGAGAATTACGGCGACAGCCTGCGCATTCTGTTCACTGTGTGCAGCCTTGTGCTCCTGATTGCCTGCGCCAACATCGCTAACCTCCTGCTCGCTCGGGGAGCCGCGCGCCGCGCGCAGACATCGGTCCGCCTCGCCCTCGGAGCGTCGCGCAGCCGACTGATTCGTCAGTCCCTAACGGAAAGCCTGGTCCTCTCGCTCTTCGGGGGGATTCTCGGCCTGCTGGTTGCCTTCCTTGGAGTCAAGGCCATCGTCGCACTCGCGTTTCACAACGTGCGCTACATTCCCATCAGTGCGGCTCCGTCACTGTCCGTTCTGGCATTCGCATTCGGAGTGACCCTGCTCACAGGCGTTCTCTTTGGCGTCGCGCCAGCGTGGTTCACATCGCACGCCGACCCCGCCGAGGCCCTTCGCGGAGCCAACCGCTCCACCCGCGATCGCTCCACCCTTCCGCAAAAAACGTTGATCGTCACCCAAGCCGCCTTGTCGGTCGTTCTGCTGGCCGGCGCCGGCCTCCTCACCCGCAGCCTCATGAAGATGCAGCACCAGAACTTCGGCTACGAAGTCGACAACCGGGTCATCCTGAGTTTGATCGCCCCTTACTCGACATACCCAAAACCCAAACTCGACGCCATGTACCGCGAGTTGCAAGAACGCTTCTCCCACATCCCCGGGGTTGAAAGCGCCGCCCTCACCCAGTACGCGCCGCTGCAGGACAACTGGGGTGAATTCGTCATTCGCCAGGGCCACGGTATGCCCAGTCAGAATGAAGATGCCGGCACCTCCTGGGTGCACGTCTCTCCCGGGTACCTCGAAACTATGGGCCAGCAAATCATTCGCGGCCGTTCCATCACCCAAGACGACACCGCCTCGACTCGCAATGTCGCGGTCGTCGACGAAGTCTTCGTCCACAAATTCTTTAAGGCCGGCGAAGACCCTATCGGCGCCCATTTCGGTCTCGACCTTCCTCAGTACAGTTCCACCTACGAAATTGTCGGCGTTTCGAAAGAGGCCAACTACACCGATCCCACCGGGCACTGGCGTCGTCCATTGTTCTTTGCGCCCCTGGCACAGCGCGTACACTATGACGATGCCCTGATGCAGGGCCTCGACGACTCCAGCCACTACGTCGAGAACATAGTTCTCAAGGTGAGTGGAAACATCGAAGGCCTGGAATCCCAGTCCCGCCGCATTCTCAGCGACGTCGATCCCAACCTCACCCTCACTGAAATCCAAACCATGCAGGAAGTAGTAGACGAGAATCTCGATCAGCAGCGCGCCGTCGCACAACTGACCGGGCTCTTCGGCATCCTCGCGCTCGTCCTCGCCGCCGTCGGGCTTTATGGTGTCACTGCATATGCAGTCGAGCGCCGCACCAGCGAGATCGGCGTTCGCATGGCCTTGGGCGCCGACCGCAGAGACGTGCTGAAGCTCGTCCTGCGCGGCGCATTCCTGCAAATTGTGATTGGACTGGCCATCGGCATTCCCGTTGCCATCGCATGCTCGCGACTGATTGCCAATCAGCTCTACTACGTCAAGGGTTGGGATCCCATCGTACTCGGCGGAGCGGTCATCGCCCTCACAACCTGCGCCTTGTTCGCCAGCATCATTCCGGCGCACCGTGCCGCATCCATCAACCCGGTGCAAGCCTTACGCACCGAGTGAACCAATCAACTGGCTGGCGGATGGCTCCCACACGTGCTGGCTACGGCAGATCCCGTCGCCTGGACCGCTCAACCCCGAATAGCCACGGGCCTATGGCCCCCAATGACTTGCAAGGCCTCACTGGGGGAGAGCGGTCGCCGTGAGCCCAGGTTAGAAGTACTTCGCGCCCTCCGTGGTGAATGTTCTCTGCAGAGCGCGGCCGAAAAGCTTTTCCGGGCCCCTGGCGATCGCGTTTACGTGGTCGGATGATCGCTTTTGGGTGTTTTCGGCGTCACCTTGCGAAACACAAACTCCTGCAGAAGGTTCACCCCTGCCCCCGTCCCGATTCCAATGAGCGTATTGTTCAACGTCGTACTGAAGCCGTGGCGGCTGCCTTCGGGGTAGTACAAATTGGAGATGCCGCCAGCCGCCAGGCTGCCCAGAATCCCCGAGTAGTCCGGCTGCCAGTGGCCGTTATCGCCTCGCGTCACCACTGACCTTGCCATGGCATAGAGAATCCGCGACTTAATCGTGCCTGTGCCCTTGTAAAAATAACGTGGGTCCTGTTTCAAAATCGACGGCAGGATAGCGTTGCTTATGTACGTGCCGATGAAGAAGTCGCCGTAAGCCGCTCCGAAGCGATTGAAGTAGCCCGACGCCCCCTGTCCGTAGCCGGGAAACGAATTGTTCGCCTGCTGCCCTCCCGCAATGATCCCGGCGATCACAAATGACGACGGATCGATCGCCAACTTCCATGCCAACTCAAACTTCTGTTTCGGATTCATGGGCGCGGCATCAGCCACGTAGCTCGCGTAGTAGTTCGGAATCACCGCCAACAACTTTTGCTGTTCCTGCACCTTGATCTGTTCTTGCGCAATCTCCTCGGTCGTCAGCCGCACGCTCACGTCGGTGACCACCGGAGCCACCTCTAGCGTGATCGCCGGAGCCACGTAGCCCGCTGTAGTGGACAGTTTCCCAGACACCGTCTTCGTCTTGAAGCCCGCAAGCGCAATAGTCAGCTCGAAGGCACCCGGCCCAACATTGGTAAAGGAAAAGTGGCCGTCCTGTTCTGTCCGGGTTTCTGCAGCCGGGGTAGCCGCCTCGCGAGTGAGCCTGATCTGGGCCCCGGAAACCGGTGCACCCGTCGTATCCAGCACCGTTCCGCTGATGCTTCCAACCGTCAGAGAATCCAGCGCCTGCCCGCTCGTAGGCGTGGTTGCATCGGTAGAGCGTCCCTGCGGCTCACTGGCCGCCGTGGCCGAGGTTGCCCTGTCCGACTGCGCCAACAGGGGCGACGAACTCAGCAAAAGGCCGCAAATCAGCCCGGCGCCGAGCAAAGTGACTCGAAAGAAAGGGTTGGGATTCTTCTGCCACACACTCGGGCCCATCTGTCCGTTTTTCTCCCCATGAAAGCGACACTTGCAAAGAACCGCGCTGCTCGCGAAAATGTCGCCTTGTTCGCAAGCCTAGCACACAGACGGTTTGCATTGGTGGTGGGAACGTAAAATTCCATGCGGCGCTGACGAAGCCATTCGCCCCGGGCTTCTCTTTCATTCAGTCCCGTGACGTCCTCGACGGAGTGTACCGCGACATCCTTTCCATTCCAGCGTTCGCTCTGCCGCGAACCTCCAGTACGCCGCCCGTCTCTCAGTGCAACTTGCGCCCCCACGTCCCGGGCGTTTAAATACACCTTGGTACTCCGACAAGTTTGAAACGATCCGCCAAACTGCGCCCCAAGCCTTCACTCTCTGCCCCAAACCAACCGGCGCAGGCGCGCTCCCTGCACGTCGATCTCTGGATCTGTCTCTTCCTCCTCGTGGCCGTGCTGGCTGTCTATCTCCAGGTTCGGACCCATGATTTCGTCACCTACGACGACCCCATCTACGTTACCGACAACCAGCAGGTGCGCAACGGCCTCACCTGGGACGGCGCGATTTGGGCGTTCACCACCTTTCGCGACTCCAACTGGTTCCCGCTGACCTGGCTCTCCCACATGCTCGACGCGCAACTCTTCGGTCTCGACAGCGGCTGGCATCACCTGACAAACGTTTTCATCCATACCCTTAGCACCCTGCTGTTGTTTGGCGTGCTTCGGCGCATCACGGGCACATGCTGGCAGAGCGCGATGGTTGCTCTCCTCTTCGGCGTTCACCCGCTGCATGTGGAAAGCGTCGCCTGGATCGCCGAGCGCAAGGACGTATTGAGCGCCCTTTTCTGGATGCTGACTCTCTGGGCCTACTCTGCATACGCCGCTCGCCCAGGACGCGGCCGATATCTCATGGCCCTGCTCGTCTTCTGTCTTGGCCTGATGGCCAAGCCCATGCTGGTCACCTTGCCGGTGGTGCTGCTGCTGCTCGACTACTGGCCCCTGCGTCGCGGCCGAAGGTTCGTGGAAAAGCTTCCCTTCTTCGCCGCATCGCTGGCATCGTCGATCGTCGCCTATGTCGCCCATCAGAGGGGCGGAGCGGTTGCGTCGCTCGACGTGGTTCCGCTCGCTACACGAATCGAGAACGCCCTGATTACCTACGTCATCTACATCCTTAAAACGTTTTGGCCGACGAACCTGGCCGTGTTCTATCCCTACCCGTTGGAGTCGCTGGCACTGCCAGCACTACTCTCGGCGATCGCCCTCGTCGCCGTCACTGTTCTGGTAATGCACGAAGCGAAACGCCGGCCCTACCTCACCGTCGGATGGCTCTGGTACGGCGTAACTCTGTTGCCCGTGATTGGGCTGATCCAAACCGGCTCTCAGGCCCGCGCCGATCGCTACACCTACATCCCCATGATCGGCCTGTCGATTGCTCTGGTGTGGGGAATCGCAGAACTCCTCGCGGCCTGGCCGCGATTGCAAGTCGCTTTAGCCGCGGTAGTAGTCGTGGGTTACGTGACCCTCACATGGTTCCAGGTGCAATACTGGCGCGACAGCCTCTCGCTCTACCACCACGCCATCGGCGCCGTACCCGGCAACTACCTGGCGCGCTTCAATCTGGCGTCTGTTCTCGACGCGCAAGGCAAGTCCGACGAGGCGCTGGCCGAGCTTCGTGAGGCGGTTCGTGAACGGCCATACTACGTCCCGGCGCGCGCCGAGCTCGGCCAGTTGCTGGCCACCCAGGGACATCCCGCTGAAGCCCTCCAGGAGTTGCAGACTGCGGTCAAGATGCGACCCGACGACCCTGATGCCCACTTCCGCCTGGGTTCGGTGTTGGGCACTCTGGGACGCGCCGGCGAAGCTGCCGATCAATTCTCCGAGGCCGTGCGCCTGCAGCCCCACAACGCCGATGCGCACTTCAATCTCGGTATCGCCCTTGCCGAGCAGGGCAAACTGCCCGACGCGGAGCGCGAATTCCGCGCCACCCTGCGCTTACGCCCCGACGATGCGGACGCCCATTTCAACTTGGGAATTATGCTGGCGCGGTCGGGCGAACTCGATGAATCTATCGCGCAGTTCTCCGAAGCGCTGCGGATCAGGCCGGATTTCGTTGCCGCCCGCCAGGCCCTCGAGCACGCCGCGACTCTTAAGCGGTTGCCCGGTGCGAAGTAGCCGGTTTACGCATGTCATCTCACCTTTGCCGCATCGCTGTGCGCGGGTTTCTCGCCGCCTACAACAGGTTCAACTCATAGCTCATGGGGATGACAATGTCGGTGGTTCCCTCGAATCGCCGTGCGCGCTCGATGGCCAGCGGACCCTGCGGACTCACCTTGGCGATCAGTTCATCGAAATTCGCGAAACGTTGCTCCGCCTCATATTTCTCTCGCCGCCGAATTCCGAAGCGCTCTATGAGCGCCGAACTGTGCGCGACTTTGTCTTCCTCCGCGCCGTAGTAAATCCACTCTGAGCCCGCCGAGTGGTCATACACCACAATGTCGGGCGCTAGCGATTTGCCATGGACCAGCGCCTTCTCGGGATCGTCCATCTCGTGCAGACAAAACTCGAAATACACCGCGTCTCCATGCACGTTGATCTCGGCGAAATCGCCAGCCACCACCTCGACGGAATCCTGTAGCCCCTTCGCAGCGATATTCGCTTTCAACTCCTGTAGCGCTGCGACATCTTTGTCGATGGCAATTAGCTTTCTGGCCCGCGCGGACGGATCCAGCAATTGCCTGCCGCCAGCGCCGACAAAAAGCACTACTTTGCCCGCGAAATCGTAGAAGCGGCACAGATTCTCGGTGAGTTTTGCGTAGTCCGTCGCCAAGCGCGATTCCCTTCCCCACGACAAGCCTACGCTTTTCACGATTCTGCGAGACACGAGGACCGTGGGTGTCCCATTCTTTCCCATCTTCTGGGAAAGGGTGGGACCAACCAACTTCCATTCGATCCATCGCCCATGCAACACATGATTCACTCATTCACGGCTTTGCCCCGCACCAGCACTGTTTGTAGCTCTCTACGCTCAGCCCTTCCACCGCGCAATACAAGGCTCGAACAATGCTCTTCTCCCCCTGCTCGGCGGGTCCGGAGACCGCATACAGTTTCAACCAGCGGTCGCGGACCTTTTCGCTCGCCACCACCTGTTCGTACAGATGCGCCAGGCTGGCCGCGTCCAACTCTCGCGCCTTCCACTCGCGCGTGTAGGTGTATTCACGCTTCCAGCGCCCTTTCGATTTGCTGGAGGCGGTGGGCAGGTTGGTCAGGTAGTAGGTAGTTTGGTCGGTGACAGCTCCGTCATTGCGGTAGCTCACCACGCGAAAGCTTGGGTTCTGGCTGTACACGGGCGAAATCGCCGTATTCATGAGCACAAATTCGCGGCCCGCATCCGCCGCTCCAATCAAGCGAAAGTCGTCCGAATGGGTGTGCGCGGCAAAGCTGGCAATCACGCTGGCGTGATATTTCATCACCAGATCGTCGAACTGCGCCGTCCACTCCGGCACCCACATCGGGACAATGGAATTGCCGCAGGTTTCCGCATTGTCCGCCGCCCCGCCCTTGATCTGCGACTCGCGCTTCATCGCCGAAGCGTAGCCATCGATGCCCGGCGGTATGTGAAACATCAGCCAGACTTTCTGGTTGGCCTGCGCCGCTGCCGCCAGGTTGCTGTCCAGCCACTTCACTAAGTCCGCCGCGGCTATGGACGCGACCGGCGTGCATCCTTGCCGGGAACTCAGCGCCTGATACTTTTGCGAAAAGAAAATGCTGTTCAGGGAAATGATGCGCACCCCGGTAAGCGTCGGATGCGGCACGTTGAAGCTGCCCAAGGCCTTCCATGTGGCAGCAAACTCCTCGTCACCGCCCGCCAATTCCCGCGCGGTGGCTGCCGTGTCCTGCAGGAACTGCCCGTTTGCCTCGATGGTGTAGTCGCCGCAGTCGTTGTCGTTGTTCCCGGGCGTTATGAAGATCTTTGTGCCGGGAAATTTGCTTTGCAGCTCCAGCCCCAGGAACTCCACCGTCTTCAGCACAAATATCCGGTAGTGCTGCTGGTCGGTATCGTGCGTGACACTGCGAAACGTTTGCGGAAACTCATGCGCCAGCAGATCGCCCGTCACCATCACGAACGCCGGATGCGCCAGCGTCTTGGGCAACTGTTCCAGCGACGACTTCAGCAGCCACCAATTGGTATCCGACTTATACTGGCTGAAAGTGCTGGGCGATGTGCGGTCAAGGATTGCTTCCCATCGGGCCGGCTCGGCCTTCGCCAGTTCACCCACTAGCCCCGCATCCGCCATTGGATTGAAGTGAATGTCTGAGACCAGGAGAAATTTAGGTTCTGGCGGATGCCGCGCTCCGTTGCCTGGGATTGCACCCAGCACCGCAAGTGTTGTCAGCAAACCGGCTCTTCGGACAATTCTTGCCATTCGCGCCCCAATGGCGCCACCGTGACAGCCCGCTCGATCGCTCATCCTCACCCCCAGGAAGTCGCCTCGCACGCAACTCACATCGACAACAGTCATCGATCACGCTCAACCGTGATCAACTCCCTTGGTGTTTCCCACTACCTCTCGTACACTACCTCTGGAACGATGGGGGGAATTGCCGTCTCCAAGAACGACAGTCGGACACTACCCCCGTCGCCAGCTAGGTGGTTCGACCTGTGATGGGTCCTGTGCGCTCTCGATTTTTCACCCATCTGCGCTCCAACATCCCCGTCCGCTCCCGAAAAATCTCGCCTAAGTCCTTATTCCGGAATATTTTACCTGTAACTCAATTGTTTTCTGCCGTTTGCTCGCGAATTCCCCCCATCCTCATGAAAACAAGGATTTTCGGGGGGGGAGGGGGAGGGGTACCCTCCACACTGCTATGTTCCAACTCGGGAAGCCGCCTGCGGTACTCTGGTTTTCAGCCATGTTCCGACTCCTTTGCGTTACGGCTCATCCCGACGACGAAGCTGGGGCCTTCGGCGGCACCTTGGCGCTCTACGCCGATCGTGGTGTCGAAGTCTCTGTTGTGTGCCTGACCGCCGGAACGGCTGCCAGGAATCGCGGCACGGCGCGTACCGACGAGGAATTGGCCACCTTGCGAACTGCTGAGTTCCAGGCTTCCTGCAAGTTCCTGGGGGTCTCCTCTGGCGAGGTGCTGCATTTTCCGGACAGCCGGTTGGACCGCGTCAACCTTTACGAGGCGGTCGGCGAACTGGTACTGAGAATTCGCCGCCTCCGCCCGCACGTGGTACTTACCTTCGGGCCAGACGGCGGTCTCACCGGCCACCCTGACCACGCCATGGCTGGCGCTTTCGCCACGCAAGCGTTTCAGTGGGCCGGGCGACCGGATAGATATGTGAACCAGCTTTCGCAAGGGTTGGCGCCGCATCGTGCGCAAAAGCTCTACTGGGTCGCGGCCGATTATCATCTGCCCGATCGTGTGCCGACTGCGCCTCCGCCCGTAACCGCGCGCATCGAAGTGGGCGCCGGGCGCTTCGAAAAGAAAATTCAAGCCTTCATGAAGCACCAGACACAGGAGCCGTTGTTCGCGCGCCTGCGAAAAAATCTCGGCCGCATGCCGACACAGGAAATGTTTCACCTCGCCGCCACGCGCGAGCCGCGCGACGCGAAGCTTGAGATGGACCTGTTGGAGGGAGTGCTCGAAGAATAAGTGAACCCAAGTCTGGCCGGCAATTGTGGATTCACCGATCGAAAGATTAAAAGACTACAGGTTGAATTCTTCTTGATAGTCGCGCCAGATACCGCCCTGATAGATGGGGCGAACAGGGACGTCGTTGGCGTGTTTAGCAGTCTTTACCCAGAGCCAGGCTTGCTGTATTTCCGATGGATGGAAATAGTGGGTCTCGGCAGCGAACAGCACCGTACCTCCGACGAGCGTGGAGACTACTTCTTCCCACGGCTTGGCGCCGACCAGCGCAACGCGCGCGATATGGTCGGAATACTTGTGCAGAAAACGCAGTTCTTCCCAGCGCGCTTTGAGATCGACGCCATCCATCTCGGTTAGGTCGGCCAGAACACCCAGCGGGCGCTTCTTGCGCTCGTCGATGGCGAATTTGAGCTGCGGCTCAAACGCCTTGATGTCTTCTTCCGTAGCTCTGCCCGTGACCTTGAATCCAAAGGCCCAACCGCCACTTTCCTTGAGTCGTTCGATCATCGATACGATTCCCTTCCCACAAGCTACCAGCACAACAATCCGGAATTTCGAGACTATCATGTCCGGCGGCGATGAGCAGAGGGCGTGCGCGATTGATATGATGACCGCGTGAGCAATCGGCCTGTGCGGGGAAAGTTCGTCACCTTCGAGGGTCTCGACGGCTGCGGCAAATCCACCCAACTGGAGAAGCTGGCGTCGGTGCTGCGAGCCGAGGGCATCGACGTGCTGACCACCCGCGAACCCGGAGGAACAGAAATCGGCGAGCGCATTCGCGCGGTGCTGCTGGACTCGCGGACTGCTGAACTGGATCCGATGGCGGAGATGGCGCTGATGTTTGCCTCGCGAGCGCAGCAGCTTGCGCAAGTCATCGTGCCCGCTCTGGAAGGCGGCAGATGGGTGTTGTGCGACCGATTCACGGATTCCACCGAAGCGTATCAAGGTGGCGGAAGACAACTCGGAAGTGACGCCGTTCTGCAGTTGCACCAGGTCCTTTGCCGGGGAATTTGGCCCGATCTAACAATCCTGATGGATTCGGACGTCGATCACAGTGTGAAGCGGGCTAGACGGCGCAACAAGGTAGCCGCCGCCGATGCACAGCCGGACGAAAACCGCTTCGAGCAGGAGAATACTGCCTTCTTCACTCGCGTGCGGCAGGCATATCTTGCGATTGCGCAGCGCGAGCCCCAGCGCGTTGTCCTGGTCGATGCGCGGCGTCCGCTGGAAGTCGTGCATCCGCAGATCGCGAACATTGTGCGCGAGCGGTTGCTTGGCCCAGCACATGCCCTACAACGATTCAAGCGCATCAATTCGGAGGCGAACCCGGGACTGTAATGCCCTTCACTGACTTTCACGGCAACGCTGAAGTGGTGCGCACGGTGCGCGAGATGCTGGCGCGTGACCATTTCCCGCACGCCGCGATCCTGTCCGGGCCGCAGGGATCGGGCAAGTACACACTGGCGCAGATGGTGGCCAAAGCGATGAACTGTCTGCAGACACCGAAGTCCGACGGATTGCCGGATTTCTGCGGCGTCTGCGCGAACTGCCGGAGAATCGCCGAAGCGGATGTACTGGAAGAACGGTTTGCCGAGGCCGTGGACGCGCGCGAGAACCTGCGCGACGCGGACAAGCGCGACACACGCATCCTGGTGCAGACCCACCCCGACGTGACCATCATTCCGCCCGATCCACCACAAATGCTCGTGAAGGTGGACCAGGTGCGGTACATCATCCGCGAGATTTACTACCGTCCGTCGGAAGGAACGCAGCGGGTGTACATCTTCAGCGAAGCCGACTTCATGAAGGAAGCGGCCAATTCCCTCCTGAAGATTCTGGAGGAGCCGCCGGACTTCGCCACGATCTTTCTGCTGACGGACAATCCTTCGGCCCTGCTGCCGACGATTCGCTCGCGCTGCATGCAGCTCAGGCTTTCGGCGCTGCCGTTGGAGTTAGTAGAGAAATATCTGGCGGATGCGCGGCCCGAGTTGAAGCCGCGGGAACGGTCACTGGTGGCGCGTCTGTGTGGTGGCGCACTCGGACGTGCGCGCAGCTTTGATCTGACGAAGTATCTGGCAGCGCGTCAGGACGCACTGGCACTGCTGGGTCCGGCGCTCGGCGAGAAAGATCACAGCGACTTGTTCCGGGTGACCGACTCGTATCGCGCCGGCGCCGAGGGTAAGGCGAAAACGGAGCACTCGATCCGAACGCTATACGCGCTGCTCGAAGACCTTCTGTATGTCAAGTCTGGAACGCCGCACTATGTCCGCAATAGCGATATCGAGCCGCAATTGCGGAAGATGGCCGAGCAGGTGGACTTTGCCTGGGTTGCCGAGGCCTCCAATCGGCTGGGCGAACTGGAGAGCGGGATGCGGCGGAACCTATTGCGGACGCTCGCATTGGACGCCTTCGCTACAGCCTTGGAACGGTAGCCGGCAATAGCACAAAAGTTGTGTGACGTAACGCATTGTAATGACAGGTGGGCTGTGTTAGGGTATCGCCAAGTCCACACCTGAAGACGTCCTGGGAACAGCACATCCAGAGTCTCGCCAGAGGGAAATCCAAGTGTCACCGCTGGTGCTTGCGTTTGCCGGGCTGGTGTGTAGGTCATAGGAGCAAACGCCATGAAAGATTCCATTGACTCTCCTGCCGTGGGCCGTACGCTCGACGGTGAAGTATTTTCGAACCGCAGATTGATTCGCCCCTCGCTGAATCGCACCGAAAACCATCGGCCGGATAACGGCGACCGGCGCGAGCGTGGCGAGCGCACGGTACGCGCGCCGAACGGTAAGAAAACTGCGCCTCCGGAACAGACGCACGCCGAGAATTTCTATTACCAGAAGCAGATGCAGTCCAAGACGCCCATGGTGGTGGTGCTGCAGGACGACGAGGAAATCCACGGCATCATCGAGTGGTACGACAAGTACTGCCTGAAGGTGAACCGCACGGGCGCACCGAATCTGCTCGTCTACAAGCCCAGTATCAAGTACATGTACAAGGAAAGCGAAGCGGTGGGGAGAAAGTAAACCCAATTGCTAGAAGATTCCCGAAGCTCAATACCGCGCCTTGGGCGCGGTTTTTTGCGTTTGCGCCGCAACTCCTGCATTCACAACTTCGGCAACACGATGCCCTTCTGGCCCTGGTATTTGCCCCTTTTGTCCTTGTAGCTGGTTTCGCAGGGCTCATTGCCCTGGAAGAACAGGATCTGGCAGAGGCCCTCGTTAGAGTAGATGCGGGCGGGCAGGGGCGTGGTGTTCGAGATTTCCAAGGTCACGAAGCCTTCCCATTCCGGCTCGAAGGGGGTGACGTTGACGATGATACCGCAGCGGGCGTAGGTTGACTTGCCGACGCACACCGTGAGCACGTCGCGCGGAATCTTGAAGTATTCGACTGAACGAGCCAGGGCAAAGGAATTCGGGGGCACGATGCAGACGTCGGATTCGACGCTCACGAAGGAGCGCTCGTCGAACTTTTTGGGGTCCACGATGGTGCTGTTCACGTTGGTGAAGATCTTAAATTCGTCGGCGACCCGCAGATCATAGCCGTAGCTGGAGAGGCCGTAGGAGATGACGCCATCACGGACTTGTTTTTCCGAGAAGGGGTTAATCATGTCGTACTCAAGGGCCATTTTGCGGATCCAACGGTCACTCAGAATGGGCACGGGACTCCTTAGGGCGGCGGGGCCGGACTCGTTCGTGGAAACGGGGAACGGTGTGGCCATCTTACGGAATGGCGGCGGGCGTTGACAATGGGGCGCCTGTGGATACCGGCTGCGATCTCAGGATATTTCTAACTTACGCAGAAACTAAGACTTAACGGAAATCGAAAGGTCGGGTAGAATCGGTGCAGCGCTCGGGTTGAGCGGTTCCCGGGGAAACCACGTTGCGGAGCCACTTGTGATCAAACTGGACCTGATTAACGAGGTTGTCACGAAGACTGGGGTGACGAAGACCAAGGCCGAAATGGCTGTGGAAACGGTCTTTGAGAGCATGAAGAATGCACTGGCCAAGGGAGACCGCATAGAGTTGCGGGGCTTTGGCGTGTTCACTGTTCGCCCCCGCAAGACCGGCATCGGACGGAACCCGCGCACCGGTGCAGAAGTTAACATTCCGCCTGGCAAGGCGGTACGCTTCAAGCCCGGCAAAGAACTGCAGTCAATCGAGTAGCCGTGGCGAAGTCCATCATAACGCCACGGCAACGGAGTGCCGGAGAGTGCCGGCCTCGCCTGACGACTTCATGTGGCCTGCCCGCGGCGGGCGCATCAGGAACGAATTTCGATTAGCCGATGTCTGACCCGTCGCAGCCCATTTCCTACACCTTCGAAGTTCCTTCACATCCGCAAGTGTTGGTGGTCACGGAGCGCAAGAAGCGGCCGTACTGGCTACACCTGTTGTTGTTGCTGCTGACCATGGCGACGACGCTGATGGTCGGGGCGCAGTTGTACGACAACTTCCTGCATGGCCTTCCGGCGTTTACTTTGGGGAATGAGGTCATGCCGCTGTTTCATCCTAAATGGATCTGGCAGAAGCCCATCCGGCTGTTGCTGGGAGTCCCATTTTCTGTCGCGCTGATGACGATCCTGCTGGCGCACGAGCTGGGACACTTCCTCTTCTGTGAAAAGTACAAGGTGAATGCCACGCTGCCGTTTTTCATTCCGGCGCCAACGCTGATCGGGACCATGGGAGCGTTTATCCGGATCAAGTCGCGGATCCATTCGCGAAAGGAATTGTTCGATATCGGCGTCGCTGGGCCTATTGCCGGATTCGTGGTTTGCGCGCCGCTGCTTCTGCTGGGTCTGTGGTTGTCGAAGCCGCTGGCGCCGGTCCCCGGAACACAGAGCCTGGACGTAGGATTCCCACTGATCTTTCATTTTGCCCATTGGATTCTTGCGTCCGCATCGGGGAGCTCGGTGCGGCTGGAGCAGCTTTCTCTGCATCCGATTGCGGTAGCGGCCTGGGTGGGCATGTTTGCAACGGCGCTGAACCTGCTCCCCGGAGGACAGCTCGATGGGGGACACATCATCTACGCGGTGGCTCCGCGGGCGCACAAGTGGGTGACGCGGACGACCGTCATCCTGTTGGCGCTGTTGTCCTGCTTGTGGCTTGGCTGGCTGTTGTGGGCTTTGATCCTGGGAGTCACTGGGTGGCGGCATCCGGCAGTTCCAGTGTGGCCGAACCTGGAAGCTGGCCGGCAGCGAGTCTCGTTCGTGCCGCTGCTGCTATTGGTGCTGACGTTTGTGCCCGCTCCAATCTTGGGGCAAGGGTGGTTTTAGCAATTCAAGAAGGATGGCAGCCCTGCCATACCTCGTGAAGCCGATTCCAGTTAGACGAGCTATCCAAGCGGCGACGGCCGCTGGGGCTGGCGAGGGCTTTGGAACTCCAGCGAATTTAACTGGCTTTGCGTAGAACGATCTGCTCGTCGCGTATGAAGAACTGCGCCGGACACTTGTCGGAGCCGCAGATCACGGGCACCAGACCGGCAACCTGCTTGCGCGTGACCAATCCGAGTTGGCCGCAATTCGGACAGGAAAGAACCGCCCAGTAGGGGTCCTCTTTGTCGCCGACATCACCGGCGTTCTCCAGGACGAAGATGGTTCCAGGCTCCATTTGTTCGGGGATCCATTCGCTCAAAATGCTCAGCTCTCCGATCACGTGCCCTCCTCCGCCGGAGTTACCCGGCCTTGCACTTACTCATGAAGCCCTAGGCCGCTGTTGCATGGCATGACGAACTGAAGTATTCCGCTTCTTCGCGCTTCTAACATTGGCATCAATGCGCTGCATCGTGTCGCTCAGACAGATGGACAACATAGGTTGGCGCGCGTTCTTCAGGATGTCCACAACGCCGCGGGCGGAATCCTCGAGAAAGATGTGCCGGCCGTCGGTGAGCAGGTGATATTCGGAAGCGGCGCGCACGGTTTCCACCAGTCGCCTACCCAGCTCCCTCTGCAAAAAGCGAATGACGCGGCGGATCTTTTGCAGGGAGAAGCCCCGCTCACGGAACTCGCAAATGACGGCAACTTCGGCCAAGTCATCGAGAGAATAGAGACGCTTATGGCCCTCGCGGGCGGGAACCACGATGCCACGCTCATCCCACCACTGCAGTTGTCGCAGGCTGATGCCGGTGAGTTCCACCACCGCGCGGGATGTAAAGTTCTGCGGCAAGGCCAAAGATCTCCGAAACAAATCCCTCGGAAAATGTTTGAAACATCATAGTGCAGTGGCATGTGCAGTCAATCGTGAGTTGTTTACGATGTGGGCACTCCTGTTGGCGAGTCTGGTACTCGGCGCATGGATTTGAGAGCACGGCAGGACGCAAATTGCGGGCAATTTCGCGGCGGTGTTACACTTTTTGAGTCACTGAGCGGGAGTAACTCAGTGGTAGAGTCACAGCTTCCCAAGCTGTTGGTCGCGGGTTCGATTCCCGTCTCCCGCTCCAGATCCTCCGCAGTGGTTCTTAACCGGCATTTTCGCGCAGAAAGCTTTTGCGGTGATTTTCGCGGCCGAAAATCAACAGCAGCGAGAGGCCGAGCATGACCACCAGCTCGAACGACGTCAGCGCCCAAGGATAGCCGAGTTTGTCGCGCAAGGCGAACTGAGCGGACGGCGTAGAGGACGCGAGCAGGATTCCGATCTGGTAGGTAAAGCCCGGCAACAGGCCGCGAACCGGCGAGGGAGACAGCTCGTTGAGGTGCACGGGAATGATTCCCCACGCGCCCTGGACGCCCATCTGCATGACAAAGGCACCGAGTGCCAAGACCATCAGCGTTCCGCCAAACGCCCAGGCCGGCATGATGAGGAGCGAGAGTCCCATTGCGCACAACATGCTGTAGCGGCGTCCGATGCGCTCGGACAGCAGGCCGAACACAATGGCGCCAATGATCGACCCGACGGTATAGAACATGGTGACGTAAGCGACCGTATTGGGCGCGATGCCGTGCTGGTGCTTAAGAAAGTCGGGGTATAGATCCTGCGTGCCGTGCGAGAGACAGCTCATGAGGAACAGCAGGGCGACCATGTACAGCACCAGCCGTTTGTGCTGCAGGGCGATGCGGGGACCGTCAATGGTCCGGGCAAGACGGTTCTGCTGCCAGGCTTCCGACTCGGGGACCTTAGTGCGGATGTAGAGCGCCAGCAGTGCTGGGATGCCGCCCGCCCAGAACATGGCACGCCAGCCGAGGTTGGGAAGAATCATGCGAGCGGCGATGGCAGCCAGCAAATAGCCAATAGCATAGCCGCATTGCAGGATTCCCGAGAGTATGCCGCGCCAGCGGACGGGAGCGTGCTCCATGGTGAGTGAGGCACCCACGCCCCACTCACCGCCCATGCCGATGCCGAAGAGCAGACGCAGCACGAAGAACACCCTATAGTTGGGCGCGAAGCCGCACAGCAAGCCCACGGTGGAAAAGAACAGGACGTTGGCCATAAGAAGCCGGCGGCGGCCGTAGCGGTCGGCGAGTGCTCCAAAGAGAAGCGCCCCGACAGGACGCATGGCCAGGGTGCCGGTGACGGTAAGGATGATGTCGGCCTTGCTGACGTGGAACTGTTGGGCCAAGACGTCGAAGAGGAAGACGAGGACGAAGAAGTCGAAGGCGTCGAGCGTCCAGCCGAGGAAGCCGGCAAGGACGGCATGCCACCGCTCGGAAGATTGAACGGATTGAGTGGTCGCGTTGTCAGGCATTCGGCCGCGATGCGGAAGTCGAATTGAGAGAAGTTACCAGACGACGCGCGAGCTTGACCAGCACGATCTGCGCTCGAGGGTTCTATGGACGAAATGCTGGTCCCTCGACTCCGCTTCGCTGCACCCGGGATGACAACACACCTAGTA
>Ga0335082_10001894_pt1 | contig 22433 bp, 18 predicted proteins | sample Lox_Sample_41_FD_206718 | JGI IMG/M metagenome (GOLD analysis project Ga0335082, IMG submission 206718) | Soil microbial communities from Loxahatchee National Wildlife Refuge, Florida, United States - Lox_Sample_4.1 | ecosystem: Environmental > Terrestrial > Soil > Wetlands | place: USA...
AACGCCTGATCCTCCTTCGACATCGCGTCCCAGGCCTTCTTTGAGAACACAAGCATTTCGGGCACGATCAGGTGTTCATCGAGCGTGTAGAATTTGGCGACCTGATAGTGGTTGTCGAACACGAAGCTCGGCGGATTGTTTTCGGCGCCGTCCACCACGCCGGTCTGCAAGGCGCTGAAGACCTGGTCGTAGCCCATGGCGACTCCGTTGCCGCCCATGGCGTTGGCCATATCGACAAAGATCGGATTTCCGATGACACGAATCTTGAGACCCTTGAGATCGGCGACGGTTTTGATCGGTTTTTTCGTGTCGTAGAAATTGCGCGCGCCGGCATCCATCCAGCACAGGCCGATGAGGCCCTTGCCGCTATTGGTCACCTTGTCGAGCAGTTCCTGGCCGATCGGGCCATCGATGACCTGCTGCATATGCGCCGTGTTGCGGAACACGTATGGCATGTTGAATACATTGAGATCATCGACAACCGGCCCGAGAGCGCCGACGCTGACGCGCGCGAAAGCAATGGCGCCGACCTGCGCCTGCTCGATGGCTTCTTTTTCGCCGCCGAGCTGCATCGCCGGATACATTTGCACGCTGAGGCGGCCGTTGGTGGCCTGCTCGAGCTTTTTACCGAGGTTCTCGACCGCGACCACGGTCGGATAACCGGCGGCATGGACGTCGGATGCTTTAAGCACCGTTTTTTGTTGCGCTGCGGCCGGCGCGAATGCATACGCGACGGTCAGAAGCGTGGTGGCAAGGAAGCTGGCAAAGATCTTCATTGTCGGCGGCCCTCCCGGTTTATGATTATGATCTTGAGGCTACTATAACCGAGAAAAAAGAAATGCATATCCTGATTACGGGCGCGGCCGGCGACGTCGGAACGCGGCTGCGGAAACTGCTCAAAGGCGTCTATCCACGCATTCGGGTCAGCGATATCCGGAAGCCCCAAGATCTCACTGCGGATGAAGAATTCATCGCTGCCGATCTTGCCGACTACGGCCAGGTCGAGAAGATCACTGCGGGCATCGATGGCATTGTGCACCTCGGCGGCTATTCGGTCGAAGGTCCGTGGGACAGGATCCACAAATCCAATATTGTCGGCTGCTACAATCTGTTCGAGGCGGCCTATCGCGCCAGCGTAAAACGCGTGGTGTTTGCATCATCCAATCACGCAGTCGGTTTTTATCCGCGCAATCAGAAGATCGGCGTGAATGTCACTGTGCGTCCGGACAGCCGTTATGGTGTCAGCAAGGCCTTCGGAGAGGCGGTCGGTTCGCTCTATGCCGACAAGCATGGGTTGCGCGTCACATGCATCCGCATCGGCAACGTGTCCGATACGCCGCTCGACAAGCGGCGGCTATCGATCTGGATCAGGCCCGACGACCTGGCGCAGCTCGTTCGCATCGGACTTGAGCATCCCGATATCCAATTCGAGATATTTTACGGGGCGTCCGATAACGAAGCGGCGTGGTGGGACAACAGCAACGCCCGGCGTTTCGGCTATCGTCCGCAAGGTCGTTCGCAAGATTTCCAGGCGCAGGCGATGGCCGCGCAAGCAAAGCTTCCCCCGGACCCGATCGGCGACCGGTTTCAGGGTGGGCCGTTCTGTTCCGATGAATATGATGCCGATCGCGATCGCTGAGCCATGACCCGCGGCGTCAAACAAAAACCCCGCCGGCGAATGGCGGGGTTTTGCAAATTGGAACCGCTAGCGGTCAGATCGCCATCTTCAGATCTTTGGAGGCGCGGAACGCCACCTTCTTGCTGGCTTTGATCTTGATCGCTTCGCCGGTCATCGGATTGCGGCCCATGCGGGCGGCGCGCTTGCGCACCAGCAGAATGCCGAGGCCGGCAATTTTCACCCGCTCGCCCTTCTTCAGGTGCTTGGTGATCATACCGATCAGATCTTCCATCATTTCCAAGCCTTGCTTCTTGGTCAGCTGATGCTGTTCCGATAGCGCGGCCGCCAGATGCTTGGTGGTGACCGGCTTTGCGGCTTTCGGCTTGGATGAAGCGGCTACTGCCATTTGACGATGCTCCTTGGGTGCAAAATGCGACAACCCGCGAAGCAGTAGGGGATTCGTTTAGGGTCGCATAGCTGCGATTGGCTTTTTGCGCGAGCTTAACCACAGGAAGCTCAAGCCTGGCGCATCAAAACAGGCCAGGAGGAAACCCGGCCCCGTTGCCGCTCAGGAGCGTTTCGTCTATTCAAGGTTTACGCGCGCCCGTAGCTCAGCTGGATAGAGCGTTGCCCTCCGAAGGCAAAGGTCGGACGTTCGAATCGTCTCGGGCGCGCCAGTAGTTTGCAACGCCACGCTTTCCAAAATTTCCAAAGCATTCCGGCGGACCAACGCCGGGCTTTGCGGAACCCACCGGGAGGACCACCATGCCGATCTCGCGTCGCACGCTGATCGTTACGCTCGGCTTCGGCTCGGCAGCAACAATGCTGCCACGCAGAGCCTTCGCCGCCTATCCGGAGCGGCCGATCCATCTGATTGTGCCATTCGCGCCCGGAGGCAATGCCGACATTGTCGGCCGCCTGGTCGGCGACCAGATCTCGAAGTCGGTCGGCCAGCCGGTGGTGGTGGAGAACCGCGGCGGCGCAGGCGGCAGCATCGGGGCGGAAGTGGTGGCGCGCGCGGCGCCCGACGGCTACACGTTGTTCGTCGGTTCAAACGGTCCGCTCACCGTCAATCCTTTCGTACAGGCCAAGCTCGGCTACGACCCACTGAAGGATTTCGCGCCCATTGCGCTGACCAGCTACGTGCCGCACGTGATCATCCTCAACAACGGTGTCGCGGCCAAAACGCTGCCGGAGTTGATCGCGCTATCGAAGCAGCAACCGATCAACATGGCCACCAGCGGCGTCGGCAGCGCCACCCATATGACGCTCGAGCGCTTCAAGGCGGCAACCGGCGCCAATATCACGCACGTGCCCTATAAGAGCGGCGGGGCGCTGATGCCCGATCTTATGGGCGGAAGCATCCAGGCCGCGATGACCGAGTTCTCAACCGCTCTGCCGCTGCACAAGGGCGGCAAGGCGCATATCGTTGCGGTCGCTTCGGCGCAACGCTCCAAGCTCGCACCCGATATTCCCACTTTCATCGAAGGTGGCGCGAAAGGCTTCACCGCGCAGAGCTACATCGGAATCCTGGCGCCGGCCGGCACGCCCGCTCCGATCCTCGCGCAATTGCAGAAAGCGATCGCCGGCGCACTGACCGGCGGGCCCGCCGCCGACAAGCTGCGCGACCTGGGCGCGGAAATCGCCACGCCGGAGCAGATGACGCCCGACGGCTTCGCTAAATTCATCCATGCCGACTATGAGAACATGCGCGAAGCGGCCAAGCTTGCCGGGATCACGCCGAAATGAGCGGCGCATTGCCGCAAGGCGCCTGTGATTGCCACTGCCACGTGTTCGGCCCGGCCGCGCGCTTTCCCTACGCCGAGCCGCGCAGCTATACGCCGGACGATGCGCCGCTCGAGGCCTACCTCGCGCTGCTCGACCGCCTCGGTTTCGACCGTGGCGTCCTCGTGCAACCAAGCGCTTATGGTCGCGACAACCGGGCGATGCTCGACGCCCTCACGCGCGCACCACAACGCTTGCGTGGCGTCGCGGTCGGCGGCACCGAACTTTCCGCCGCTACGCTCAAGCAATGGCACGCCGCCGGCGTGCGCGGATTGCGCGCCAACGAATTCCGCCGCGACGGCAAACCCTATTACCAGAATGGCGTAGGCCTAAAAGACATCGAGCCGCACTTGCCGATGCTCGCCGACCTGGGCTGGCACCTGCAATTGTGGATCGATGCACGGGATCTGCCTGACCTGATGCCGCAGCTGGTGCGCGTGCCGGTACCGGTGGTGGTCGATCACATGGGCCGCATGGAACATCATCACGGCACGCAGCATCCGGGCTTCCAGGCCTTGGTGCGCGGGGTTGGCGAAGGCAAATTTTGGTCGAAGCTGTCGGGCACGTACCGGCTGGGTGCCACGCCGCCAGATTACCTTGAGGCGAGGCCGTTCCATGACGCGCTGGTCGCCGCCAATCCGCGCAACCTGGTCTGGGGGACCGACTGGCCGCACCCCCGGCCTGAAGGGCCAGTGCCAGATGCGGCTCGCCTGCTGAAGGTCTTCCTCGACTGGACGACGCCCACCAACCGGCAAGTGATCCTTGTCGACAATCCGGCGCGGCTCTACGGATTTCCGGGCGCCTGACGAATCAGCAAGACGTTTCAGTCCGCCGACGCAGCTTCGCGCGACGCCGGCATGCGCCGCGGCTCCGGAACATAGTGACTGCCCATCTTCACCATCGGACGCGGCTTGAACACGATCGACGTCAGCCGGTCGCATAGCGCCTTGGGCGAAGTCGGCTTGAGCAGGAATTCGTTGGCGCCTAACTGCAGTGCCTCGTTCACCTGTGCACGTTGGGCGCGCGTCGTCATCATGATGATCGGGAGGTTCGGCCGCGGAAATACGCCGGGCGAGCGCACGATCCGCAGCACTTCGATGCCGTTAAGCACCGGCATATCCCAATCGAGCAGCATGACGTCGGGATCACTTGTGCGGATCGCTTCGAGCGCGGCGAGACCGTCGGGAGCCTCAAGCACGGATTTCGCGCCAAGATTGGTCAACATCGTGCGCGTGAGCCGGCGCATATAAGCATTGTCGTCGACGACCAGGATATTCAGACCCTGAATCATCTTTTCGATTTGCTTGTTGGCCATGAAATCCGCGGCGCTCTTGCGTAAAAATTATGCGCAATCTAGGTCGAAGTCTCTGCAGTTTTTGTTGAGCCGATCGTTCAACTTTTCGCTATCGACGGTGGCGAGGCCCATAGGGCGCACATAATTCGTGACAGCCCATCGGCATTTAGAAAGAATTATCCATAGTGGAGCGTATGAGCGCCATGAAGCTTCCCGGCCCCGACCATCCGATCACGATCAGCCCGAACCGCAAACGCGTGCGCATCATTTTTGCGGGTCGTGTCGTTGCCGACACCACGCATGCGCTTACCCTGAAGGAAGCAAACTACAAGCCGGTCTTTTATATTCCGCGCGCAGACGCCGACACGAGCCTGTTCAAGCCGACCGATCACCGCACGCATTGTCCGTACAAAGGTGATGCAAATCATTTCACGATCGATGCCGGCGGCCGCAGATCCGAGAATGCTGTGTGGTCATACGAGCAGCCGTTTCCGGCGATGGCCGAGATAAAGGAGTATCTGGCGTTCTATCCCAGCCGCGTGGACGCGATTGAGGAGGTCCCCTGAGGTTGTCATGCGCGGGCATGACCCGCGCATCCCCGATTAGGTGGTAACGCCTTTGCGTCCCTAAGCGAGATAGCCGGGACATAGGCGTGCGAAAGCACGCCGTCCTTTGGACGGCTATGCCCAACCATGACAAAAATTCAGTGCAATCGCGGACCCTTGAGGAATTTAGCGCGGTCGGACGAATTGACCCGCACATCGAAGGTGACACCTTCGCGATAAAGCGTCAGCGGCACTTCGACGCCCGCTTGCCCGAGCGCCCAGACCTTCCGGTAAAATCCGCCGAGCGTCGACACGCGCTCGCCCTTGACCGCCACCACCACGTCACCGGTCTTGATCTCGGCGCGCGCCGCCGGCCCCTTCGGCGCGATGCCAACCACGACGACCTTGTCCTCGATCTCGGTCGAGTAAACCCCGAGCCAGGGCCGCACCGGCCGGTTGACGCGACCGAATTTGCGCATGTCGCCGAGGATCGGCTTCAGCAGATCGATCGGTACGACCATGTTGAGATGCTCGTTCTTGCCTTCGCGCGCGCGCTCGAGCTGAAGCGACCCAATGCCGATCAATTGCCCGCTCGCAGCAATCAACGCGGTGCCGCCCCAGTTCGGATGCGCGGGATACGTGAAGATGGCCTCGTCGAGCACGTATTCCCAATAGCCGGCAAATTCCTGCTTGGCCGCGATCCGGCCTGCCAGTGATCGCGTGCGTCCGCCGGCGCCTCCGACGACAACGCGCTCGCCAACCTCGGCGGCCTTCGAAGAGCCGATCTCAAGCACCGGCAGATCGATCTTGCCGAGCGCCTGCACCAGCCCGAACCCGGTCTCGGAATCGAAACCGAGCGCGTGGCCCTGCACGACATGGCCGTCGCCGAGGTGCAGCCAGACGGTGTCGGCTTCGGTGATCAGGTAGCCGATGGTGAGCACAAGCCCGGCGTCGATCAACACGCCATTGCCGGCGCGTTCGACCCCCAGTGTATCGGCGGTGAAAGCATCGGGCGGAACGATGGAATGCAGGCCTACCACCGAGGACAGCGCACGCTCCAGATCATAGGAATAATCCTCCGCGCGCGGCTGCACCGCTTGCGGCACCTTCCATTCGACCAATGAGGCCATCAATCCGCTCCCACAGAACGTCTGCTTATAATACGCCCGATCTTGCCGGCGAAAAGACGGCGCTCACATGTTAGTGTGCGCTTCAAGCCATGGTCCCGTTATCTATCCTCGATCTGTCGCCCGTTTCCGCCGGCTCCACGGCCGCGCAGGCCTTGCGCAATTCGCTCGATCTCGCCCGCTTTGCCGACGGGCTGGGTTTTAAGCGCTATTGGGTGGCCGAACACCACAATTTGCCGGCGATCGCCAGTTCAGCGCCGGACATCATGATCGGGCAGATCGCGTCGATCACCAAAAACATGCGTGTCGGCTCGGGGGGCGTGATGCTGCCGAACCACGCGCCGCTGATGGTGGCCGAGCGATTCAAGGTGCTGGAGGCGCTTTTTCCCGGCCGCATCGATCTCGGCCTGGGCCGCGCGCCTGGCACCGACCCGGCAACCTCTTATGCGCTCCGGCGGCGCCAGGGCATCAGCGAGGAGGACGATTTCCTCGAACGCTTCAACGAATTGATGCTGCTGGAAACGCGCGCCTTTCCCGCCGGCCATCCGTTCCACAATGTGCGCGCGATGCCATCGGATGTGGCGCTGCCGCCAATCTATCTGCTCGGCTCCTCGGATTACAGCGCGCAGCTTGCGGGCCATATCGGCGCGGCGTTTTCCTTCGCGCATCACTTCGCGACTTTCGATGCGGCGGAAGCAATGCGGCTCTACCGCGACAATTTCAAGCCATCGCCCTCGCACGACAAGCCTTACGCGATCCTGGCAACGCACGTGGTCTGCGCCGATACGGACGAAGAGGCCGAACGGCTGGCGACGACCGTTGACCTGAACATCGTGCGCAGGGCCAAGGGCGAATATCTGCCCCTCGCCTCGCCGGAAGACGCCGCCAGCTATGAATACACGCCGGTCGACAAAGCGCGCATCGCACAGAACCGCACACGGCTCTCAATCGGCTCGCCAGCGACGGTGACGGCCCGGCTTATGCCGTTGATCGAGGCCACCAAGGCAGATGAGCTGATGGTGACGAGCATGTTGTTTGACCACGCGGCGCGCAAGCGCTCGTACGAGCTGTTAGTGAAGGCGCTTGCGTAATCGTTCTTGCCGTCACCGGGCTTGTCCCGGTGACCCCCGCCCAGGATGGCACTCGACCCTCTTAAGCGAGATGGCCGGGACATAGGCGTGCGAAAGCACGCCGTCCTTCGGACGGCTATGCCCGGCCATGACGAACTAATAGCGTCATGCTAAAAGCCCGCGCGGGTTTTTCGTCTCAATAAATAATGGGAGGCATCTTTGGGGAAGCAGTTCACCTTGACCACCAATGACAAGCATTCGCTCGGTGCCTACCGGGCCGATCCCGCCGGCACGCCCAAGGGCGGCATGGTGGTGGTGCAGGAGATTTTCGGCGTGAACCACCACATTCGTGCGGTTTGCGACCGGCTTGCCGCACTGGGCTACGTGGCGGTCGCGCCGGCGGTATTCGACCGTTTCGTACGCAATTTCGAGAGCGGGTATACGCCGGACGAAATCGCGCATGCGCGCAGCTATCTCGGCAATCTCAACTGGGATCACATGATGGCCGACGTCGCCGCGGCGCAGGGCGATCTCAAAGGCGTCGGCCCGCTCGGCGTTGTCGGCTTCTGCATGGGCGGCACTGCGGCATTTCTGGCGGCCTGCCGCATTCCGGGTTTCTCGGCGGCAGTCGCCTTTTACGGCGGCATGATCGGCAAGTTCGCCGACGAGAAACCAAAGTGTCCGATGCAGATGCATTTCGGTGAAAAGGACGATGGCATCCCGATGGACGTAGTGGCGACCATCAAGGCGAAGCAGCCGCAGGCGGAGATTTATACTTATGCAGATGCGCCGCACGGCTTCTATTGCGACGAGCGCGCGAGCTACCGCAAGGAGGCCGGCGATCTGGCATGGAAGCGCACGCAGGAATTCCTGGCGAAGCATATGAAGAGTTAACGGCACGGGCCCCCATAAACAAAAAGCCCCGGCACTTCCGGGGCTTTTTTTGCGGGCGCATGCACCTCACTCCGCTCATTCCCGCGTATAGCCGTCCAATGGACGGCGTGCTTCGCACGCCTATGCGGGAATCCAGAGGCCCTTGTGCTGGGTCCCCCGCTTTCGCGGGGACGAGCGGAGAGATCTATTTAGAACCACCGCTCCTTGACGAGGATGGTATCGCCGGGACGCACGGGATAATCGAGCGGCACTTCGGTGCGGATCTGCTGACCGCCGATCCTTCGCGTAACCTCGACCTTTGTCTTGAACGCGCGCGGTGCAAAACCGCCGGCAATGGCAATCGCTGTTTCCGCGGTCATGTCGGCGACGTACGGATACTGCCCGGGCGTCGTCACTTCACCGAGGATGAAGAACGGCCGGTAAGTCTCGACCTCGACGCTCACATGCGGCTCGCGCACAAAACCTTGCTTGAGCCGCGCAGCGATCGCGCCTGCCAGTTGCTGATTGGTGAGACCGCGCGCCGTCACCGCGCCGATCAGCGGCAGGTTGACCTTGCCGCCGGCGTCAACCGTGTAGCTGTTGGTGATGCCGTCCTGCCCGAACACCACGACACGAAGCTTGTCTCCCGCATCGAGTGTGTAAGGCTGTTCGCGCGCGACCGGCACGACAACAGCCGCTGGTGCTGATGCGTAACCGTAAGGCGGCGCGACAGGCGCGACATACGGGCCACCGATTGCGGGGCCTGGCGGTGGTGATGGCGGAGGCGCTGCCGTGGAGACCGGCGCGAACGCTTTTGAATTGAACAGGCCGCGATTGTTGGCTCGAGCCGGCTGCGATTCAACCATCTGATAGATCGGTTGCTCATAAGCCTGCTGAGCATAAGCTGGCGACGTCGAGTACAGATGGCGCGCCGAAGGAGCTGGCGCAGTCGCGCGCGGGCTCACCTGCTGTGCATACTGCTCATGCACGCAGCCCGAAAGCGCCAGCGCGGCGCCTACCGCCAACAGAAATCGGGCTCCCCGCATCCAGGCGTCCACTGAGCCTTGAGGAAAACGAGCCCGATTAAGGCGTTATATGGTTAACAAATCCTCACCGAAGGACGCTTCTCCCTACCCCCGAATGCGGGAAGAGGTTAGGAGCGTCGGTCAGGCCTATGCGCTTTGCGTCAGCTTGGCGCCGGTTCCGATCGGACAGGACACGCCGGTGCCACCAAGCCCGCAATAACCCATCGGATTCTTCGCCAGATATTGCTGGTGATAGTCTTCGGCGAAATAGAACTCGGGCGCGTCGACGATCTCGGTGGTAATGGCGCCGTAGCGCTTTTTCTTCAGTTCCTGCTCGTACATCGCCTTCGAGGCCTCGGCTGCCTGCCGTTGCGCCGCGTTGAACGTATAAATGCCGGAACGGTACTGGGTACCGACGTCGTTGCCCTGCCGCATGCCCTGGGTCGGATCGTGGCTTTCCCAGAACGTCTTGAGCAGCGTGTCGTAGGAAATCTTTTTCGGGTCATAGACCACCAGCACCACCTCATTATGACCGGTGCGGCCCGAGCAAACCTCCTCATAGGTCGGGTTGGGCGTCATGCCGCCGGCGTAGCCGACCGCGGTGACGTAGATGCCGTCGCCCAATTCCCAGAATTTGCGCTCGGCACCCCAAAAGCACCCGAGTCCGAATATTGCTTTCTCCGAGCCTTCCGGATACGGGCCTTTCAACGCGCGATGATTGACGAAATGGGTGGCGGCGGTGCGGATCGGGTTGGCGCGGCCCGGCAAAACCTCCGCCGGCTTAGGCATGGCAACTTTCTTGAAGCCGAACATGCTTGGTTCTCCTGCAATCGCTGTGCGCAATATATGCCGAGATAGCCTTGGCCGAAACGGCCCTGCGATCACGTCTCGGCCAGATGCGTATACTCGGCGTTCACACCAGCGAGAGCCTCTTCGGCGTCATGGCCGCGCGTAGCCGATCAGCGGCTTTTTCTTGCGGCCAAGCAACAGAAAAAGAATGCCGAAAATGCCGAGGACGCTCCAGCTTGGCGCCGCCAGAATTGCGACCATCAGCGGATCCCAAAGGTAGCCGCCGGCATAAGTCTCGATCATCGGCTGAAGCTTCGCCAGGCTGCCGGCATTGATCAACTCCCACAGCGTGCGCACGCTGGTGAAAAAGACCATATTCCCGGCAATCGACTTGGTGCCATCGTAGATCACCAAGATAAAACCGGCGGCCAGGAAGATCAGACCGAAAAAACGAAGCAAAAAACGAATCATAGCCAGCCAATCATAGCAATCGTTTCGCCGGGGCACCGATTAACCCGGGTGTCGATATCATACAACAGTACCGCCGGTAGAAGTTCCGTCCCCTTCCCATATCTCGGCTGCATCCGCTAACGTCGGCTGCGCCGGGCATTCCGGTCTTGTTCAAGGAGTAACAATGCCCGCCAAGCCCCCGACCGGCCGTAACCGGCCGACCTTTACCGATCAGGAAGCCCTGCAATTCCACAGCGTTGGCCGGCCCGGCAAGCTGGAGGTCATTGCCACCAAACCAATGGCAACCCAGCGCGACCTTTCGCTCGCCTATTCGCCGGGAGTCGCGGTGCCAGTGCTGGCGATCGCCGAGGATCCCAGCCGCGCCTACGACTACACGGTGAAGGGAAATTTCGTCGCCGTCATCACCAATGGCACGGCGATCCTTGGCCTCGGCAATCGCGGCGCGCTGGCGGCGAAGCCGGTGATGGAAGGCAAAGCCGTCCTGTTCAAACGCTTCGCCGACATCGACTCGATCGATCTGGAAGTCTCTACCGAGGACCCCGATCAGTTCATCAATTGCGTCCGCTATCTCGGCGCCGGCTGGGGTGGCATCAATCTCGAGGACATCAAGGCGCCAGAGTGTTTCATCATTGAGCAGAAGCTGCGCGAGTTATTGGACATCCCGGTTTTCCATGACGACCAGCACGGCACAGCAATTATCGCCGCCGCTGGTCTCCTGAATGCGCTCGATCTGACCGGGCGCGAGATCGCAACGACCAAGCTGGTCTGCAATGGTGCGGGCGCCGCCGGCATCGCATGCCTGGAATTGCTTAAGGCGATTGGCTTCAGGCCGGAGAACCTTATCCTCTGCGATACCAAAGGCGTGATCTACCAGGGGCGCAAGGATGGCATGAACCAGTGGAAATCGGCCTACGCCATCAAAACCTCCAAGCGCACACTCGCCGAGGCGTTCGAGGGCGCCGATGTGGCATTCGGGCTTTCGGTCAAAGGCGCTTTCACCACGGCCATGGTCAAATCGATGGCGGCCAAGCCGATCATCTTCGCGATGGCCAATCCCGACGCAGAAATAACTCCCGAAGAAGTGGCGGAGGTGCGCGAGGACGCCATCATGGCGACGGGGCGCTCCGACTATCCGAACCAGATCAACAACGTGCTCGGCTTCCCTTACATCTTCCGCGGCGCGCTCGACGTGCGTGCCTCCGCCATCAATATGGAGATGAAGATCGCCGCCGCGCGCGCGCTGGCCGAGCTGGCGCGCGAGGACGTGCCGGATGAAGTCGCGGCCGCATATGGCGCACGGCCGAAATTCGGGCCGGACTACATCATTCCCGTGCCCTTCGATCCGCGGCTGATCTCGCATGTGCCGCCGGCCGTGGCAAAAGCCGCCATGGACACCGGCGTCGCGCGCAAGCCGATCGTCGACATGGATGCCTACCGCCAGCAATTGAGTGCGCGGCGCGATCCGATCGCGGGGACTTTGGTGCAGGTGTTCAACCGGTTGCGGCGAACCCCCAAGCGTGTTGTGTTCGCCGAAGGCGAAGAAGAACAGGTCATCCGTGCGGCGGCGAGCTTTGTGCATCAGGGGCTCGGCACTGCGCTCCTGGTCGGACGCGAGGACCGCGTGCGCCAATCCGCGAAAGACAGCGGCATCGAGCTCGGCGATGGCATCGAGATCGTCAACGCGCGGCTTTCAAACCGCAATGCTGCCTACATCAATTTCTTGTATGAACGATTGCAGCGGCGCGGTTATCTTGTGCGCGACTGTCAGCGGATGGTGAATCAGGACCGCAATCATTTTGCCGCATGCATGGTCGCCCTTGGTGACGCCGACGCCATGGTGACCGGCGTGACCAGAAATTTCTCGGTCGCGCTCGAGGACATCCGGCATGTAATCGATCCCAAACCGGGCCATCGGGTCATCGGCGTGTCGGTGGTGGTGGCGCGCGGGCGTACCGTGCTGGTCGCCGACACCGCGGTAACCGAAATGCCGGAGGCGCACGAGATCGCAGAAATCGCCATCGAAGCGGCCGGCGTTGCACGGCGGCTTGGCTACGAGCCGCGGCTGGCGTTGCTCGCGTTCTCTACCTTCGGCCATCCGCCCGGCGAACGCTCGGCGCGCGTGATCGAGGCGGTGAAAATTCTCGACAGCAAGCGGGTCGATTTCGAGTATGACGGCGAAATGGCCGCCGATGTCGCGCTCAATCCGGAGCTAGCGGCGGCCTACCCGTTCTGCCGGCTCTCCGGCCCGGCCAATGTGCTGGTTATGCCGGCGTTCCATTCGGCCTCAATCTCGACCAAGATGCTGCAGGAGCTGGGGGGTGCCACCGTTATCGGGCCATTACTGGTCGGGCTCGACCGCCCGGTCCAGATCGTGCAGCTCGGTGCCAAGGACAACCAACTGGTGAACATGGCGGCGCTTGCCGCCTACAATGTCAGTGGTTAGATCACTCCGACAGCCAATACGGAGCAGACATTGAGCAAGACCCTTTCCGGCGTGATCGCCGCCGTTGCCACACCGATCGACGAAAATGGCGCGCCTGACCTCAAGCGTGCCGTCAGCCTGGCGCACTACCTGCTCGACAATGGCTGCGATGGGCTCAATGTCCTCGGCACCACCGGCGAAGCAACCTCGTTCTCGCTCGACGAGCGCAAAGGGGTCATGGACGCCTACAAGGCAAACGGGTTGCCGCTCCACCGGCTGATGGTCGGGACTGGCGCCGCCGCGGTGTCCGATGCGGTCGCATTGACCCGTCACGCAGCCGAACTCGGATTTGGTGGTGCGCTCGTGCTGCCGCCGTTCTATTACAAAGGCGTGCCCGACGACGGATTGGTCGCCTACATCGATACGCTGGCAAAGGCAACACAGCAGAAGCCGATCCCGCTCTACCTCTATCATTTCCCGGCGATGTCAGGCCTGCCCTGGCATGTCACGCTGATCGAGCGGTTGCTGGAATCTTATCCGACCCGCATTGTTGGTCTTAAGGACTCTTCGGGGGACATGGACTTTGCGCGCGCCGCGGCGAAGGTGTCGCCGGACTTTGCCGTCTTCCCGTCGACGGAAGCGTGCCTGCTCGAGGCGCGTTCGGGCGATTTCGCCGGCTGCATCTCGGCGACTGCCAATCTCAATGCAGATCTCTGCGCACGCGCCTGGGCTGAAGGCGATAAATCCGCGCTTGAAGCGGCGGTGAAAATCCGCAAGCTGTTCGACGGCAAGCCTCTGGTTTCAGGCGTGAAGGCTCTGCTCGCGCATATTCACGGTGATGCCGGGCTGGCGCGGGTAAAGCCGCCGCTGGCACCCTTCTCGGCCGCCGACCGCGCAGCGGTGATCGCCGGCCACGATGCCGTGCGGGCCAAGCGCGTCGCCTGAAGTAAGGCCTTGCGGGCGTTGACGCCCGCATAAGCCCTCACTATAAGCCTCAGCCTTGGCGGCGAAATCTTTCGCCGCCGTAACTTCTTGTAAATCCTAGTCGCTTTCGCGGATTTTCGCGGGAGGCGCCAGCTGTGATGAGAGATTGATGGCCAATACCAAGTCCGCCCGCAAAGCCACGCGCGTGATCGCGCGCCGGACCGAAGTGAACAAAGCGCGCCGTTCGTTGCTGCGGAGTTCGGTACGCAAGGTCGAGGAAGCGATCCAAAGCGGGGACCGCAAGGCGGCGATCGCGGCGTTCAAGGCGGCTGAGCCGGTCATCATGCGTGCCGCGCAGCGCGGTATCGTGCATAAGAACAATGCCAGCCGAAAAGTGTCGCGCCTCGCCCATCGCATTGCCAAAATCGGAAAGTGAGTAGATAAGTACTCTGACCGCGCGACCCGCGGATCAATTCCGCTTCAAACTCGTCTAAATGTCGCCCAGAGGGGTCACATTCACGCCGCCCTGGTTCACCGCGCGCCGCTGTAGTTAAAACGTCATCACCACGTCAGAGAAGTCTGGTCGCCAAAGATTTTATTGGCCAAATCGCACTGCCAGCTGCGGCGGTGCAGTTGTTATTGGAATTTCGGGAACGGGAGTTACCCAAAAATTCGCTCAGATTTTTTTTCGCGAAGATAAAGACTTACGAGGAAAGCGCGGTAAGGACCCCAAAAATGCATATGTGACAGGCATTTTTTGCGTCGCTTAAATTTTAAAATTTTTTCTTCCTCATACCGCCCTGACAAAAGAATTCGATGTCGAAATTCCGCGCGACTCCAACATGTTGGATAAAGTATCGCTGTCGCGTTGCCGCCGTCGCAACGCATGCAACGACTCCTGATACCGCCGCAAATGTAAATTTCATTGCGGGAGCACTTTGCTCGTGTATCTTGAAAACGCGCGCGGGAATTCTTCGCGCGCGCTCAAAAACAAGGTTCCGGGTCGCGCTCATCGCGGATGAGAATGGATTTGGTTTGCCGCTCGCGTCAAATTCAATCACTTCGAAGCGCCGACGCAATTCGGGATCGAAAACTAGAACAAGTCTAGTGGGCTCGGTGCAGACGCAATTGAAATTTTCGGTAGCGCAAGCGCCGGGGAACGCCAAAATCAGGTAAGAAACGAACGCGTGGCGAAAGCCCGCAAGTCATTCGAGGGGTGATGTCATGACAGGCGAAGAGAGAGGGTCGGTGACCAAAGCTGGTGGCATTGGGTGGGCGTCGTCCAGTGCAGAGTCGCGCGTCGCTGTAGCCCGTATCGCCGGTCGATCAGCTCCGCTTTTTTATATCGTACATTCCAATCGCCATACATCTCGTACGGCCTCCAGTTTCACGATTGGTATTCGAGGCGCCACCCCGCCACCGGCGGACTAAAGGCGCAACGCCACCTCGATTTCCGATCGATGTCGTTCCGCCGAATTTTCATCACGCTGGCGGAATCCATATCCTACCACTGACATCATCGAGTGAGTGCTGTTGCGTCCTGTTTCCGGCGCGTTTGGCGGTCCACCGCCAGGCCGGTCAACCGAGTCCGTCCAACCAATTAATGGGATTGAACAGAAGACAATGTCGAACACGGATCAGGATAGCTGGTCACGGGTCAAGGAGCACTTGCGCACGGAGGTCGGTGACGACGTCTATTCAAGCTGGTTTGCGCGCATGGACCTGGAAGCAATCGAAGAAGGCGCGGTGCGGCTGTCTGTGCCGACCCGCTTCCTCAAGAGCTGGATCCAATCTCATTACGCCGAGCGCGTGTTGGCGTGCTGGCAGGCGCAGGAGGATAAAGTGACGCGCGTCGAGCTGATCGTGCGCTCAGCGGTCCTGAAATCGGCAGTGGTGCCAAAGCCCAAGCCGGATCTCGCGGCCGAAAATGGCGGCCGCTACACAAACGGCATCGGCCGGGCGCTGTCTGTCGGCGACCCAAGCGTGCACGAGGCCCTGGGCGGTTCGCCGCTCGATCCGCGCCTGACCTTCGATACGTTCGTCGTCGGACGCTCCAACACCCTAGCCCAGGCGGCGGCCAAACAAGTGGCGGGCGCCAAGCGCGGCGACCCGGTGATGTTCAACCCGCTTTACATCCATTCGGGCGTGGGCCTCGGCAAGACCCACCTGCTGCAGGCAGTCACCTGGGCCGGCAACGCCGCAGGCGAGCGCAAGGTGCTCTACCTGACTGCCGAGAAATTCATGTACGGCTTCGTCTCTGCTCTCCGCACGCAGACGGCCCTCGCCTTCAAGGAGGCATTGCGCGGGATTGGCGTACTCGTGATCGACGATTTACAATTCCTGCAGGGCAAGTCGACCCAGGCCGAGTTTTGTCACACGCTCAATGCTCTGATCGATGCCGGCCGTCAGGTGGTGATCGCCTCTGACCGCCCGCCTTCGGACCTGGAAAGCCTGGACGACCGCGTGCGTTCGCGGCTGGCTGGCGGGCTGGTCGTCGAAATGGGCGCGCTCGGCGAGGAATTGCGCTTGGAAATCCTCAAGGCCCGGGTGACGGCCGCGCGGGCGCACCATCCAGCCTTCGACGTGCCGCTTCCCGTGCTCGGCTATATCGCCAAAACGGTCACCCACAATGGCCGCGATCTGGAAGGCGCGCTCAACCGCCTGCTCGCCCATAACAAGCTCACCGGCCATGCCGTAACGCTGGAAATGGCCGAGCGCGAGGTACGCGACCTGATCCGCCCGCAAGAGCCCAAGCGGGTCAAAATCGAGGACATCCAGCGCGTGGTCGCACGCCAGTACAACGTCAGCCGGTCCGATCTCTTGTCGTCGCGACGTACGGCCAACGTCGTCCGTCCGCGGCAGGTGGCGATGTATCTCGCCAAGACCCTGACCCTGCGCTCGCTGCCTGAAATCGGCCGCCGCTTCGGTGGGCGCGATCACACCACCGTTCTGCACGCGGTGCGCAAAATCGAGGGCCTCGTCGGCAACGACATGGCGTTGGCGGAGGAAATCGAGATCCTCAAGCGGCAATTGCAGGAATAGGCAGCGCGCGTTATCCAATTGACGAAGGCCCCGTTCAGCGCGCGGACGGGGCCTTTTGCTTTACCGCCGCCTTGTGGACGCCCTGGGGAAAGACGGTTGGGCCGGCTGCCTGCCCTTGCGCAAGACGCTCTCTTTCGTCACCCTTGCTCCCCGGCTTCGCATTCCGCGAGCGTCGGCTTGTCGTCGCGCCTGGATTCAAGGTTGTTTCGAAGGCGCCCAAGCGGGTTTCCCAATGAAAGTGACAATTGAGCGTGCAGAGCTTTTGAAGTCGCTGGGCCACGTGCATCGCGTGGTGGAGCGGCGCAACACCATTCCGATTCTGGCCAACGTGCTGGTCAAAGCCGACAAGGGCAAGCTCAGCCTGAAGGCGACTGACCTCGATCTCGAGGTTACCGATTCAGTTGCTGCCGAAGTAGCGCCGGGCGGTTCGACCACGGTGCCGGCGCACATGTTCTACGAGATCGTGCGCAAGCTGCCCGAAGGCGCGCAGATCGTGATCGAGGGATCGGGTGACCGCGCCGTGCTCTCGCTGCGCGCGGGGCGCTCGCGCTTTACGTTGCAAACCTTGCCGGAAAGCGACTTCCCCGATCTCGCCGCCGGCGAATTGAGCCATTCGTTCAGGGTCGCCGCCGCCGATCTGAAGCGGCTGATCGACAAAACCCAGTTCGCGATTTCGACCGAAGAGACGCGCTATTACCTTAACGGCATCTATCTGCACACCGCGGGCACCGCCAAGGCGGGTACGCTGCGTGCGGTGGCGACTGACGGACACCGCCTCGCGCAGGTCGAACTGCCGCTGCCGCAAGGCGCTGCCGGCATGCCCGGCATCATCGTGCCGCGCAAGACCGTGGGTGAAGTCCAGCGCCTGATCGAGACGGGCGAAGGAGAAGTCGCAATTGAACTATCCTCTGGCAAAATCCGCTTCAGCATCGGCAATGTGGTGCTCACCTCCAAGTTGATCGACGGCACCTTCCCCGATTACGCGCGGGTCATCCCGGCCAATAATGATAAGAGCCTCGTCGTCGACAAAAAGGACTTCGAAGCCGCGGTCGACCGCGTCTCGACTGTGTCAAGCGAGCGTGGCCGTGCGGTCAAGCTCTCGATCACCGGCGGGCGGCTCGTGCTGTCGGTGACGAATCCCGATTCAGGAAGCGCCACCGAAGAGATTGAGGTTGAGTACGACGCCGAGCCGCTCGATATCGGATTCAACTCTCGCTACTTGCTCGATATCGCCGCACAGATCGAAGGCGAAGTCGCCGTGCTCAAACTCGCCGACCCCGGCTCGCCCACGCTCATCCAGGACAAGGATGCCAAAGGCGCGCTCTACGTCTTGATGCCGATGCGGGTGTGAGCTTCTCTCGATAAGCAAGAGGGTGATATGGGTCATCAATGGCCCCTGCCTTCATCCGACGCCTGACGCTCACCAATTTCCGCAGCTATCATGCCGCGCAAATCCTTCTCGACCGTGCGGGCCCGGTCGTTCTCACCGGCGCCAATGGCGCCGGCAAGACCAACCTGATCGAGGCGATCTCCCTGCTTGCGCCCGGCCGCGGTTTGCGGCGCGCGACCATGGAAGAACTTGCCTTTTCGGAAGGCGATGGCGCCTGGGCTATCTCGGCCGAAATCGAAGGCATGCTGGGCCTCGCGACCCTTGGCACCGGCATTGATCCGCCGGCAGGCGAGCTATCCACCCCCACCCGCAAATGCCGCATCGATCGTGAAAGCGTCGGCTCAGCGGCTGCCTTCGCGGATCACCTGCGCGTGGTCTGGCTCACGCCGGCGATGGATCCATTGTTTAACGGCCCGGCATCGGAGCGCCGGCGCTTCCTTGATCGACTCGTGCTGGCGGTCGACGCACAGCACTCAAGCCGGGTCGCCGCACTCGAACGGTCACTGCGTTCGCGCAACCGCCTGCTGGAGGATGCGCCCGGCGACTCGCACTGGCTCGACGCCGTCGAACACGAGACCGCAGAAGTCGCAGTGGCCGTCGCTGCCGCGCGCGCGGAAACAGTCAAGCGTCTCTCGACCGCGCTCGACGCCTCGCGCGGCGAGGCGCCGGAATTTCCGCAAGCCGGAATCGCACTGGAAGGCTGGATGGAGCAGTTGCTGCCCGATCATAGCGCGCTCGAGATCGAAGACCGCTATCGCGCACTCTTGAAGGACAACCGCGCGCGTGATGCCGCGGCGGGACGCACCCTCGACGGGCCGCATTTGTCGGATCTTTCAGTCAGTCACGTCAGCAAAAACATTCCGGCCGCCGAGGCCTCGACTGGAGAACAGAAGGCGCTGCTGATCCGCCTGGTGCTCGCCCATGCCAATCTTATCAAGCAAATGACGGGCTTTGCACCGCTGCTGTTGCTCGACGAGGTGGTTGCGCATCTCGACCCGACGCGGCGCGCAGCACTCTATGACGCACTCACGTCACTGACTGCACAGGTATGGATGACGGGCGCCGACCCTGTGGCCTTCGGCGAAATCATCGGCCGGGCGCAGGTGTTCGTTGTTCGCGGCGGCGCGGTGGAACCCGCCGGCGCGCAGTTCCTTTAGCACCGCTTACATTTTGTTAATTCAAATGCGATCAATTCCTTGAACATAGGAACAATCGCCACCGCATTGCTTTACCCAGTTAGCATTACCGCGAACCCGCAAGCGACGATGATGAGATCGGACGCAGCCGCTGCCAAGGTCAGAAACGAACTAAATCGCGCGTTCGACAAGACGCGCGCTGAGCTTGACCGCATCGAGATTTTGGCGGCCGGCCTCGCGGCTTTCAACGCGCCGATCCCTGAATACGAACCGACATTCCATCATTTGCATCGATTGAATCTGCCGAAGCACGAATTGTCGTCCGATTAGCTTCGACCGCGCGCTAGATCTCCCCGAGGAGCTCACGCCGTTGGCGCTCAGACGCGTCAGAATACCGACGGAGCGCGTGTGCCTCGCTGAGCAACCCCGTTACTTGTCGGCGCTCCAGCGAATCCACGACGGCGAGCGCTTCGGCCTCGTAGCGGTCAAACGCTGCAACCGCTTCCTGGGCCGTCATTTGCGGTAAAAGCATGTGGTCGCTATGGTGCAATATATCGCGTAGCGAAGCCGTCGCACGGAGCTCGGTTGCATGGGCCTCCGCGACGATGACCATGCCGGCATAGCGTCCATCATCGTCCACGGCGACAACCTGGTTGGTCGAGCCAAGTGGAAAAGCCTCGCGGAATGCCGCAATCGGCGATTCAACAGGCGTCGTGCGCACGTCCGCGCGCATCATCTGGCCAACGGTCAGGTCACGGATCCAGCCAACATCGGCTGCGCTGCGGATGGTTTCGCCGCGCAGATGAAACCGCCAGGTGGCGAACGAGTAGCCGAAGAACTCACGCGTCACTTGCATCGCTATGATGGCTGCGATGACCACCGCAGTGGTGAGCCACAAGTCGCCGGTGGTCTCCAGCGCTATGAACGTCATGGTCAACGGACCGCCGATTACCGAGACCGACAGCGCGCACATGCCGATGATGGCGTAAGAATCCGGATCGATATGCAGACCAGGCCAGACCGCTCCGAGCCCGAGTGCAAACAGCTGGCCGCCAAGCGCGCCCAGCAAAAGCGATGCAAAGAACAAGCCGCCACGGAATCCGGAGCCGAGCGAGACCATCGATGCAAGTGACTTCAGCACAAAGATCAGCGCAATCGTGGCGAGCGGCAGCTTGAAGATGCCGGTCAGATGCAGCGCGCCATGGCCGGAGGACATGACCTGCGGCGAGATCATGGCGAGCAGGCCCACCAGCGCGCCACCGATCATTGGCCGCAATGCCTGCTTTACCTTGAACCGCGTGAATAGCAGTTCGCAGGCTGCCACACCGCGCATCAAAATAATGCCGAACACAGCGGCAAGCACACCGACAAATGCCGCGATCACCACGTCGTGGACCGCGAGATTGGATACCGCGCCGGTCTCGATGCCGAGCCGATCGGGCGTGAAGACTTGCGCCGTCAAATAGCCGACCAGAGATGCCATGCCGACCGGCGCGAGCGAGGCGATCGAATAGCTGCCGATGATCAACTCGAAGCCGTAGAAGGCGCCGCCGAGCGGCGCCCCAAAGGCGCCCGCAATCGCAGCCGCCGCTCCGCAACCGACCAGGGTGCGCATGTCGCTGCGCCGAAGGCGGAACGATCGCCCGATGGCCGAGGCGATGCCGCTGGCGAGCTGCGTATATCCGGCTTCCAGCCCGACAGAAGCGCCGATGCCACTCGACCACACTGTCTGTGCCGCCACAATCAGACTGCCGCGCATGGACATGCGTCCGCCATGCAGCGCATTGGCCTCGATCGGGTCAACCTCGGTACCGCGCCGGCGCGTGATGTAGGCGGTCGCGATTCCGAACAGAAGTCCGCCGAGGCACGGTGTGATGAATGCACGGAGCGGATCGAGCGAAACACGGCCTGACAACCGCTCACCGGGATCAAGCCCGAAAAAAACCTGATGCATGTACCCGACCGCCTCGCCCATGGCGGCAACCGCAAGGCCGGCAATCGCACCGATGATGACCGCCAGCACGATCACGCTCGATTCCCGCGCGCGCACGATGGCGCGCAGGCGGTGCGGGACTTCGAGTGGTCTGCTGAACCAGCGCATGGTGAGCGAATTCAAACCGGGCAGGCAACGGCACTGCCTTAAATGCCATGCCACGACCGGGCGCAAGCGATGGATTCAACGCGCGAAGGGCGGCCTCGTTTGTCGCAAACGGACCGTTCTGGGACGTGCGGAAATGGAGGCGATTCGGACTAAAAATGGGGCAAAAAAAGTGGGGATTTTTACACCCACTCCCCTTTAAAAAACACTGCTAGATCAACATATTAAGCCCACTGACTTTGCGCTGTACGGGACCCATTTTTCATGTCACACAAACTGCTCATTCCGACTCAAATTTCTGACTGTTCCGAAGGTGCCGCCAATGGCTGAACCGGCCCGCAAGAACCCATCCGACTATGGCGCGGAATCGATCAAGGTCCTCAAAGGCCTCGATGCCGTACGCAAGCGGCCGGGCATGTATATCGGCGACACCGACGACGGCTCCGGGCTCCACCACATGGTCTACGAGGTGGTGGACAACGCCATCGACGAGGCGCTTGCCGGATTTGCCACTGAAGTTGTTGTCACGCTCAACCCGGACGGCTCCTGCACGGTGCGCGACAACGGCCGCGGCATCCCGACCGACATCCATAAAGGCGAAGGCGTGTCGGCAGCCGAGGTCATCATGACCCAGCTGCACGCCGGCGGAAAATTCGACCAGAACGCTTACAAGGTTTCAGGCGGCCTTCACGGGGTCGGCGTCTCGGTGGTCAACGCGTTGTCGACCTGGCTCAAGCTTACGATCTGGCGCGACGGCAAGGAGCATTTCATGGAGTTCCGCGACGGCGTCGCGGTTGCTCCGCTCAAGGCCACCGGCGCAGCCA
>Ga0335082_10001896_pt1 | contig 22425 bp, 18 predicted proteins | sample Lox_Sample_41_FD_206718 | JGI IMG/M metagenome (GOLD analysis project Ga0335082, IMG submission 206718) | Soil microbial communities from Loxahatchee National Wildlife Refuge, Florida, United States - Lox_Sample_4.1 | ecosystem: Environmental > Terrestrial > Soil > Wetlands | place: USA...
TTGCTCAGCTCATCCACGGCTTTTTCCACGCTGTCCACAGGAAAACTCAGCACGGTGAATGTCGCGGGCTGGTGGTTCGGCTTGGGATATATCAAAGCTTTCATCCCGCCGAAAACCAGCGTTCCCTCCGGACCATTAGAAACCTCGAGCCCAAGTGTCTTGCCATAAAAATCTTTGGCCTTTTGAATGTTGTCCACGGAAAAACTGCTGCGGGCCTTGTTCGCGTTTAGCATGCTGCCTCCTAATATGTGTTGGGTGTTTTCGGTTTTGATGCAGAATTGTGCAACAGGTGGCTCGCCCCCAGCGTTGTTCACTTGCCTCAAACTTTCGACAATCTCTCCTGGTTCTATGGCATTTCCTAAATACCTTGCCAGGCAAGCCTTTTCGTGGAGGTACTAACTTCTTTCCCCATTGACCCGGGGACCATTCCCCATTACGATTGCCATCATTTTTGGGGCGTCAAGGAGACTAAACATTGCGTCACTTCAAGCAAGTTCGAACAAGACTTCTCGCCAATGTTGGGTTGGCGTTCATGATTGCGGCCGGCTGCATCGCCGCGCCCGCACAACGCATCATCAAGTTCAATGCACCGGGCGCAGGTACGGGCATTGGCCAAGGCACTGTAGCCGGCGCCATCAACAACGGGGATACGATCGCCGGCTACTTCATCGACTCGGGCAGCGTGAATCACGGCTATGTCCGCACACCATCAGGCACAATCACTCCCTTCGATGCTCCGGGCGCGGGCACGGGGGTTGCCGAGGGGACTTTCTGCCGGGCCATCAACACTGCAGGCGTAATCGCAGGCTATTCGATCGATTCCGGCGGTGTGAACCATGGCTTTGTGCGCGCAACCTCAGGCACCATCACCGTGTTTGATGCTCCCGGCGCCGGCACGGGCATCAATCAGGGAACCATTGCTTTCACCATTAACACGGGAGGCACCATCTCGGGATACTACATCGACTCCGGCGGAGTACGTCACGGCTACCTCCGCGCCTCGGATGGCACGATCACTACTTACGACGTGGCTGGAGCGGGCACCGGTAAGGGCGAAGGCACAACCGGTTTCGGCATCAATGCCGCAGGCACCGTAGCCGGCTACATTATTGATTCCGCCTTTGTGGCGCACGGCTTCGTTCGCAGCAGCAACGGCACGGTTACCAAGTATGACGTTTCCGGCGCAGGCACTGGCTTTCTGCAAGGCACTGCTGCCGGCAGCATTAACACGTCGGGAACGATCACGGGCCTGTACTTCGATTCCGGCAGCGTACTGCATGGCTTTGTGCGCGCATCGAACGGGACGATCACCAAGTTCGATGTTCCGGGCTCCGGCACAGGTGCGAACCAGGGCACCGAGGGCGACTGGATCAACGCCTCGGGAGTGGTCACGGGACGCTACGCTGATTCTGGAACCGTGTATCACGGATATGCTCGGACGCCGACCGGGCAAATTCTCAAGTTCAATGTTCCCGGAGCGGGCACCTTGCTAGGACAGGGAACATCTCCAACCACGGTCAACGACTCGAACCATGTCACGGGATACTACGCTGATTCGGGCGGCGTGTATCACGGATTTGCCGCGGCACAGTAGTCTATTCACCTAGTCAACCCAGCGGCGGGCAGGACCCGCCGCCTGTGGTTATTTCAACGTGGCCGTAGCTCCCAGCGCCCATCCCAGCCTTCATTTCCCCAGTTGCCGTTGCCCCAGCCCCGAAATTGCGAGCCGTCTACCGTGCTTCCTTCACGATACTCGAACAATTGGGTCTGACCGTTTGGCCCCCGGGCGAAGATGCGCAGGGTTTTGACATGGCCGTGGTCAGGGTCCACGCCAAAGGTGCTGTTTCCCATGCGAAATGTCCGATCACGCCGAGCCAGTTCCCTCAGGCGACCGGTGACGTCCACGTGATTCCGGTATGTCCCATACTGCGCATTTAATATAAGAAATTCTCCCGAGTCCCGAGCGTAATTGCCCCCTTCCCACTGACCGCTCCAGCCTCCATTGCCCCAATTCCCGCCTTGCCAGCCGCTGAATTGCGCGCCATCCACGGTGCTGCCTTCTCGGAACTCGAACATACGCTCTCTTCCATCGGGTCCGCGAGCATAGATACGCAGTGCCTTGACCACCCCGGGATCCGGGTCAACGCCAAATGTACTATTGCCCATGCGAAACCTGCGATCGCGCTGGGCGAGTTCCCGCAGTCGATTGGTCACATCCACGTGACTGCGCGCCGTGCCGTATTGAGCGCTGAGAATGACATACTGTCCCTGGTCAGCTGGATAGTATTGGCCACGCGCTGTGGCGAGAACTAGAAGAAGAGCCGTTGCCAGGAAAACGCGAGCCGCGTAAAGGATTCGAGGCACAGAAACCTCCTTGCGTGCAAACTTCTCCCCCGCAGACTATGACAATCAGAGGCAGATCGAAATACGGTTTATCGGGTATTTTCTCTGCGGTCTCAGCGTGTCTGCGGTTTAAGGATTTCAGAGTCCAAAACCCTTAGCCGCAGAGTACGCCGAGGCGGCGGGGATAGGTGGGACTACATTTTGTCGTAAACCAGGGTGATGGCATGCGGCTGCCCGGTCTCGTGGATCGTCAGGGTCAACGTTTTGCCATCCGGCGCAACCTGGAACTTAGTGTGGTCCATGACCTCACTCTTCACCTTGTTTGTCACTTCGAGGGTGTGGGCATCCACGCGCTTGCCTGAGGACGCGGAACCAGGCGCGACATTCGGCCCTTTATCTTCGTAGTCCTTGCCGTCAAACTTCATGCTCAGTACTTCTTTATCGGCGGCAGAGTTGAACGTCAGTCCGCCGTTCTCATAGGCAGAGATCTCCCACTCTTCAGGAGAACTGACTTTCACGTCGGTACTTTCCCAGGTTCCGCCCCAGCCGGAGCCCCTGCCCACTCTCTTCATGTGCGTCTCGAAATCAGATGTGTCCCCGTTGGGTCGGTAGTTGGTTCCCTTGATGGTCTGGGTTTTTCCATCGGGAGAAAGAGTGTGGGTCATCGAGTCCGTGACCCTGCCGTCTTTCTTGACCACCATCTTCCAGGCGGTTGCCCCTTCGGGAGCGATCGACACCGTGTTTCCGAACCGGTTCGGTTGATCGCTTCCGTCTGCGGTAATTGTGGTTGGAGTTTCGCCCCAGCTGATCGAGTATTTGTTGCCGCCGAGGTCCTTGATCGTCATCTGCTCGCCGGTGATGTGGCTCTTGCCGAGATTGAGCTTCCACTTGCCGCAGAAAGGATCGTCGGCGGCCAGCAGCGTCCCAGTGACCAGGCACATCGATGCGCTGAAATAGAGGATCCGTTTGAACATGGGTGTCTCCTTCAGGCGGCGATTATAGGCCGGGAGAAGGGGAAAGCAAAGATGACAGCGGGGGATTGTAGGAAGTCGGAATTTACCGTTCAGCGCGGTTCAAAGTGTCATTGGACCAGGTCGTGCGGCCAGCCTTGTGCGTGTTCCATATTCCGTAGAAGTAGTGTCCCAACCCGTGTGGCGTATTTAGCCCCATGGCCGTCGCTTCGGTGCTAATACGCTTTTGCTATGACCGCGCGACGTTCGACCGGCTCGCCCGTAATGATGCACTTGCCCGGACCGTCATATTCGTCCATCAGAGGAATGCAGCGGATGGTGGCTTTGAACGCTTTCACGCGCTGGTCGCATCGCGGATCATCTTTCACGTGCGCCATCACGAACTTGCCGCCGCCCTTTTCGGCCGTGACCTCGTTGAGGATTGATTCCACTTCGCCGATCGAGTTGGCCAGAACGGTATTTGCCTTCCTACGTTGCTGGGCTGCATTGAACATTGTGTTTTGCATTTCACCCAGCAGCGCGGGCAGCTTTTCGGCAACCGCGGTTGCTGATATGGAATGCTTCTCCCCGGTGTCCCTCCGCTTCAGGACGATGCTGCCCGATGCTAGATCCCGGGGGCCGAGTTCAAGCACGACCGGAACCCCACGACGCTCCCAATGGAAGAACTTGGCACCCGGCGTCTGGCCCTCGCGGTCGTCTACTTTGGCGCCGATCTCTTTTGCAATGCGATGCGCCGCCTCGAGCACGCCGGATTTCTCGCCGTCCTTGCGATAGATGGGAATGACCACCGCTTTAAGGGGCGCAACTCTCGGTGGCAGCACCAGACCCTTGTCATCGGAGTGGCTCATAATCAGCCCGCCGATCAGGCGCGTGCTGGCGCCCCAACTGGTCTGCCACACATAGTCGAGCTGGCCTGCGCGGCTCTGGAACTGGACACCAAACGCCTTGCCGAAATTTTGTCCAAGATCATGGCTGGTGCCGGCCTGTAGCGCGAAACCATTCTGCATCATCGCTTCGATCGAATAACTTTGCAGCGCGCCGGCAAACTTCTCCGCCTGAGTTTTAATGCCCTTGATCACGGGCATCGCCATGACGTCTTCGGCTACCTCGGCATATACGTCGAGCATCCGCCGCACTTCCTCCACAGCCTCCTCGTGATTGGAGTGCGCCGTATGGCCTTCCTGCCATAGAAATTCCGCGGTCCGCAGAAACATTCGCGTGCGCAGCTCCCAGCGAACCACGTTGGCCCACTGATTCACCAGCAAAGGCAAGTCGCGCCAGCTCTTGATCCACTTGGCAAAGAAGTGGCCGATGATCGTCTCTGAAGTCGGCCGGATCACATAGGGCTCGTCGAGTTGCTTGCCGCCGGCCAGGGTCACGACCGCCAATTCCGGCGAAAAACCTTCGACGTGCTCCGCTTCCTTGTGCAGAAAGCTCTGCGGAATCAGCAAAGGAAAATACAGGTTCTGGTGGCCGGTAGCCTTGAAGCGGTTGTCGAGTTCGCGCTGCAACGACTCCCAGACGGCGTAGCCGTTGGCTTTGATGACCATGCAGCCTTTCACGATCTCGGCAGGCTCGGCCATGTCGCCTTGCAGAACAACGTCCTGATACCAGGCCGCAAAGTCCTGGGCGCGTGGAGTAATGGGAGATTCCGCCATTCGGAGACCAAGCCTTTATGTTGAAGTGCACCGCAATTTCAGTAAGGTTCAGTATTGTTGAGAGTAGCAGAAAGTCCGGGTGGCAGATGGGGTGGCGGGGTGCCGTCACCTGTTCCTCCACTTCGCAAGACTTCGAAGTCTACAGTCGTGTCCAGGGCCAATGAGGATGACGCAGCCTGGTGAAGGCGATGAGGTACTCCGGCGCTAGAACCGCCGTGGCGGCCACCAGCAACCCAGTTGTCGCGATAAATATCATGATAAACCTGCCGACATCCTCAGGTCCTCGCCTCGGCAGCCTGCGATATCCGCAGACCGAGCCGATCACGACTGCCAGGTTTGCCACGCATCCGAGCCCCTGGAGAACCAAGTCGGGCCGCGTTGGGTGATTCAGGATCTCGGCGAAGAGCGGGGAAGCGAACAGTGCAAGCAGAGCCCAGAGCCCCGCGGTGGATGAGCCGATGAAATAGCCCCAGCGATTCCGCTGGAGGCTGAGAGTAATGGCGGCAACGTAAAACGACGACTGTACTAGGTGCAGCCATCGGATTTCGGGAACGAAGATCGCCGCTACCGCCAGGGCAAAGATGAAGAAACTGCCACCTATTGTGATCAGCAATTCCGGACATCCCCAAGGCGGTGTTTTCATCGAGCGAAGTGTAACGCCCGAAGTGGGGCCTGAGCAACGCGTACAATTCGAGCAAGTGAGGTGTGGGATGAGTGTCGAAGTCATTCCTATGTTGGCGGTGAGCCATGGCAGGGATGCAATTGAGTTCTACAAGTCCGCATTTGGCGCGAAGCTACTCTGGCAATTAGGGGAAGGTGCAGATGTCGTCGCTGGGCTATCGGTTGAGGGAGGAAAATTCTTCCTCGCACACGAAGCTCCAAGATTCGGCACGCGAGGCCCCTCCTCGGTCGGCTTCACCACTGTGAGAATAGAACTCTTTGTGGACGATCCCGTAAGTGTTCACGGTCGGGCATTGGCGGCAGGCGCTGTCGAGCACAGTCCTGTCTCTGAAGATCAATTCCAGATGGCGGGCCCATATCCCATCAAGCGCATACTGCAAGGCGCAGTTGTCGATCCCTATGGTCACATGTGGCTTATCGGAAGAATTCTCGAGTAGCCCGGGCCCTCACCGCACCCCTCGTTGTGACGTGCGTCATTGATCTGTGTGGGCTGGAATTGCTCCACTTGCAACGAGAGGAAACCCATGCCCGCCGAACTCATCGACACCAAGACTCTTCCCGAAAACGCTTATAAACCGCTGCATGAGGGCGAATTGTATTTGCCCATTGTGGCGCCGTCCGCCCGAGTGCCGGAACTCACTGCGCGCTCCATTTTCTGGGGCGTGATCTTCTGTGTGATCTTCACGGTGGCCTCGGCGTATTCCACACTGAAGGTCGGCCAGGGAATGGAGGCAGCGATCCCCATCTCGATCCTCGCCATCGGGCTGGCACGTTTGTACCAGCGACGGTCCTCCCTGCTGGAGAACGTCATAATCACCGGCATGGGGGGCGCCTCCGCCGCGGTAGTCTCGGGCGCGGTCTTCACTATACCTGCGCTTTATGCCCTTCACCTCGACCCGCATCCCGTGCAGACCATGTTTATCTGCCTGGCCGGGGGCTGCCTGGGCATCCTCTTCCTTATCCCCCTGCGGCGTTACTTTGTGCGGGAAATGCACGGCAAGTTCCCGTTCCCCGAGGCCACGGCCATTACCGAAGTTCTCGTGACAGGGGAAAAGGGCGGCTCGCAAGTCAAGTTGCTGCTTCAGGCCACCCTCATCGCCGCGATTTACGATTTCTTTGTCACCACGTTTCACGTGTGGAAGGAATACCTGAATTTCCAATTCTTGCCCGCCGTGAAGTCCCTTGCCGAACGCGGCCGGATGGTCTTCAATTTTGACGCGGTCGGCTTCATCCTCGGCCTTGGATACGTGATGGGCTTGCGCGTCGCCCTGGTGTTTTGTGCCGGTGGCGTACTGGTGAACTTCGCGCTGGTGCCGGTCATCTGGTTTATCGGCCGCCACATGGGCGACGTCACTGTGTATCCCGCCACCATCCCCATTTCGCACATGGCAGCTGCGGACATCTATCGCAACTACGTTCGCTTCATCGGCGTGGGCGCTATCGCCAGCGCAGGACTGGTCGGCATTCTCAAGTCGCTGCGCGTGGTTGCGGGATCGTTCGGCATCGCGCAACACGCCTTCCGCCACGGCGAAGCGCACGACATTGTACGAACGGACCGTGATATTCCGATCATTACCATCCTGCTTGGAATTGTGCTGGGCGCGATCGGTGTGGCGGCTTTCTTTGGGCAGTTTCATGTTTCCTGGTCGGTGGTTGGATTAGGCCTGGCGCTGACGCTGCTGTTTTCCTTTTTCTTCACCACCGTAGCCGCCAACGCGATTGCTACAACAGCTAACAACCCTGCCAGCGGCATGACCTTGCTCACCGTGATCGTCTCTGCGGTGGTGCTTTTGAGGTTCGGATTGTCCGGGACCACCGGCATGTTCTTCGTGATGGCGCTAGCCGGCATGGTTTGTGTCGCCCTGTGCTCGTCAGGACAATTCATTACCGACCTGAAGGCGGGCTACTGGCTAGGTTCCACGCCGGCGGCGCAGCAGAAGGCCAAATTCATCGCGGTCGTGGCGTCGGCCCTCACCGCTGGGTTCACGATTATTCTTCTGGCCAAGGCATTCCAGTTCGGAGAAGCAGCACCCGGCGACCCGCGGCAGGTGCTGGTCGCCCCTCAGGCCTCTGCACTGAAAGCCGTGGTCTCCGGATTTCTGAGCGGCCAGCCTGCTCCCTACATATTGTTTGGTCTCGGCGCTGTGGTCACCGTGGTGCTGGAGATGCTCGGAGTCTCCTCCATGGTCTTCGCGCTGGGAATCTACTTGCCGCTACAGTTGACCACTCCTATCCTGGCCGGCGGATTCCTCTCGCACCTGGTGAACAAGCGCGCCGAAAAGACCGGCGGGCAGCAGGGCAGGACCATCCGCGAGCGCGGTATCATCATTGCCGGTGGCCTGATGGCCGGCGGCGCGTTGGGCGGCGTGATTGGGGCGGCGCTGCGGGTGCTGCCGCACTTTAAAGAAGAGTGGATTCAGACGCCGTTCTACGAGAATCCCGCGCTCTCGCAATCCATTTCCGCGCTGTTTTTTGTCGGCTTGTGCCTGTATGTCTGGTTTACTTCGCTGAAAAAAGAAAAGGAGATGTGATGGACAAAGCAGGAAAATTCGCTGCTGATGCAATTCTTGCGATCGACACCCTGTGGGGCGGCGATGTAATGTGCCCCTCCGGAACCGGCCGGTTCATCGCCGATTCCTGGTTTTCCGACGAGCCCCTACCCCCGGCATACACGCTTCCGGCTGCAGCTCGCGTAAGAGAATCCGGTGGCGTTGCGGGCAAGAATCTTGATCGCACGGCCTTGGATGAATACCTGGCTAACGTAGATGTCCCCACTGCTATCAAGGGTCTTCGCGAGGAAGGCTCGCGGATCAAAACCCTGCGGGGTGAGTATTTATCCGGCTTGGCGCTTTGCCTGGAAACCATGTGGGACCTGGCAATGGAGATCCTGGGCAAAGGGGATCCCGTGCCCTATGAACGCAGCGTCAAAGCTGCGACCGGCCGTGCGCCGGAGCCGTCCCGGCCGGAAGCGAAGCGGCGGCGGGTGGAAGAGTTGCTGGGCCGAGCGGGCTATTCGCCCTCAGGTGCGGCCGGAATTCTGGGCGCAGTGGATGCCTGGCGCCGTGACCGCATGGTTCCCATGGCTTCCGTGCGCGCGCTCAGTGCAGCTGTGATTGCGCACTTTGACCGGCTCAGCGAGAAGAATCTGTTGCCGCACCTTCCCCGCGAGCTGGCCCGGGTGCCACGCGCCAACATCGAGTTTCTGCCCATCAAGGACGCCTGGTTTTCGGGCTCCATGAACTACCTTGGCCGTGCCCGCACGCCGGATCGGAAGCCGAAGTACGAGGCAACCTACGAGATCAATGCCTCGCTGAAGATTTCGGTGCCGGAATTCGAGCAGCTCGTCAGTCACGAGGTCGTACCCGGGCACGTGACCACTTTCGCTTATTTGCAGGACATGTATGTCCGCGGCCAGGTGGGTTTCGAGGCCACAGTGCTGACCATGAACACCCGCGCTGCCACGCTCTTCGAAGGCATCGCGAACAACGCCATCCTGATCGCCCATGGAGTCACGGAGGTGGACCAATTGCCCGATGAGGATTTGCAGATTGGTGTTCTGCTTGCGCTCCTGCAGGATGACGCCAAGAATGAGGCTTCCTACCTCACCTGGGGCGAAAAGATAGCCAAAGAGCAAGTGGCCACAATTCTGCGACGGGACTACCTGGTCACCGAGGAACGTGCCGACAAGCTCTCCGGTGCATGGGGACGCCATCCGCTCCTGGGGCGGATGTATCTGCCAGCATACCGTTGCGGCACAGAACGGGTCGCAGAACTGCGCCGCAAGTATCGGGCTGGCGAACTGCTACCGGTACTCTATGGCGCTGCTGGATTGGTGGATTGCGAGACCGTCGAAGAGGCATGCGCACAGCTGGCTTATTCGGTCAAATAGCCGGTTGAGTTTCGCATAGGAAGGAGATCGGTTCAGACAGCCTCCCGGGGTGCGGCCGCATGCCTGATCGCGACCCGCCCCCCGTGATCCTGTTCGGTCTATGACGGCAAGCCCTGGGCCGACCCCGAGTCCGACTGCAAGCTGGCGCGGATCACTTCCAGCAACTGGGTGTTGTTCGCGGGCTTCTGCAGGAAGGCAGCCGCGCCTGCCGCCAGGCAGCGGTCTTCATTGATGTCAGGATCGCGGGCCGTGAGCACGATGACGGGTATGTGCCAGAGGGCATCGCTGTCCTGCAGGCGTTGAAGCACAGCGTACCCATCCCCTGCGGGCAGGCCGAGGTCCAGAATGATCAGATCCGGCTGTTCCCTCCGGGCCAGGGCGATGGCCGAGTACCCATCGCACGCGTTCACAGTGTCGTAATGGTTGGCCCGCAAGCGTACCCGAAGGGCCATCCGCAGTTCGGGATCGTCGTCCACGATCATGATCTTTGGTCGGTACATGTGCTGTTCTCCATTCTTCTTCTCAATTGCCATCTCGATGGGTCTCCCTTTCCAGGGAAGCGGGTTTGGGGCCGAGGGTCTTCGCCGTCCCGCTCATGAGGCTGATCGGCAACTCCAGAACAAGCTTGAGCAAGTGCACTCGCAAATGAAAGTCTCGAAAGAATCTCGCCGCTATGCGAGCGGCTGAGAAGTGGTCGCATTCCCAGAACGGACATCTTTCGGAAAAAGACGCGCGACCAACATCAGTTATGAGTTTGTGTAGAGCTGTTCCGAAATCCATACGAGGTTACTTAAGTGTAGTTTTCGGAAGAAGACTAAAGTGCGATGGCCGAAGCATGCGTTAGGCTTTTGGGGCGGACTCCCATGGCAGTCGGTTTGCAGTAATAAAGACAGTCACTCTCATTAACAAAAGTCTGCGCAGTAGCATGAACACAGGCGTGTGTGTTTTTAAGGTAGTCGGACGGCAATTGCGGAAGTGGAGGAGGGGCGATGCGGAATTCTAAGACGCTCTTTTGGAGCACGATCGTTGCACTGAGTCTTTCGGTGTTGGCCTACGGTCAGACGGGTTCCATTCAGGGAACCGTCATGGACCAGTCCGGCGCGGTGATACAGGGAGCCGAAGTTACGGTTCGCAGCCTGGAGACCAACCAGACCCGAACCGCGACCAGCAGCGCTACTGGGGCCTATAGTTTTCCTAATCTGGCGGTCGGGCACTATGAGATCACGATTAAGAAGGAGAGCTTTAAGACCTTTCGCGCCGCCGATGTGGAGCTGACCGTAGCCGAGGTCAAACCGGTGAACGCCCAACTGGAGCCCGGCGCTGTGACCGAAGAGCTGCAGGTGCGCGCCGACCAACTTCCGCCGGTGGACCTGGAAACACCGCAGATCAGCAACCTTGTGGACTCCCGCGAGATCAAGGATCTGCCCCTCATTTTGAGAGACCCTTACAGTCTGGTGCTGCTGTCGCCGGGAACGGCGCAAACCACGTCGTATCTTGGCGGGTTCACGGTCAACGGCTCCCGCGAACGCAACAACAACTTTCTACTCGATGGGACCGACAATAACGACACGTCCGTGCCCGGCATCCCGGGTGGCGCGCTCAGCGCGAATCCTGACTCGGTTGAGGAATTCCGAGTCATCACCGACAACTTCAATGCCGAATACGGACGAAACACCGGCGCCATTGTGGACGTGGTGACCAAGAGCGGCACCAACAACTTCCACGGTAACGCCTATGAATTCGGCCGTTGGAACAGCTTCGGCGGGGCCCGCGACTGGTTCAACCGCCGTCAGGACCCGACGACCGGCGCGCTGCAGAAGATGGATCCCTACACCCGCAACCAGTTTGGATACTCCATCGGCGGCCCGATCATCAAAGATAAAACCTTCTTCTTCTTCAATCAGGAGTTCCAACGCTTTGTCACGACCCTGACGAACTCGGCCAACGTCCCTACCGCGGCATTCAAGACAGGGAAGTTCAGCTACAACGGAACGCCGCTCGATTTGACACCGACGGGGGCGAACAACGGATGGATTTATCCTGTTTTTGGGGTAAGCCCGTCAGGACCATACCAGCTAGATCCGACCATGCAAAAGCTGTTGGCGCTCTATCCCACGCCCACCTCTTCGTCGGATGGTCTCACTGGCACAGTTTTCTATCCCAGTTCCTCCCGGCAGAGTAGTTGGCAGGCAGTGGCCAAGATTGACCACCACATTACGGACAAGGAAACCCTGAGCCTCCGCTATGGGTATAACTACTTCAAGGACCCCAACTACTCTCATGACGATGTGCTGCCGGGGAATGTGGGAGCCAGTGCGGAAAAGGCTCTGACCCAAGGCCTGTCCGCCAACTTAACCTCGACCTTCGGCAACAACCTTATCAACAGCTTCACCTTTGGCTGGAACCGGCTGTACTCGAATTTCTTTTGTACCAATGTGAGCGCGGTGGACGCGGTCATGGGAACTGATCAATTTGGCAATGGCACCGACTACTACCTGCAGCCTTTCGCCAGCCTGGGATGCATCAGCCTCGCCTCCAACTCGCAGCAGCGCACCACAGGAACTACCAGCTACAGCGACACGGCGAGCTGGGTCAAGGGCGCGCATACATTTAAATTCGGCTTCGATTTCCGCAATGTGCACGAGCAAGGTGGCAACGCCTTCTATTCGCGACGCCAACTCGACACTCGGGGATGGGAGTTCGCAGGCGTCAGTTTACTGGCCAACGAACCGCTGGATGGAAACGGCGATCCGTTCACCGACCTAGAGGATGCGGCGGATGCGCTCTATGGATTTGTTTACAACGACTACACGGGCGAATTCTTCAACAAGAACCAGGTTCGGCAACCCAACGACAACAAGTTCTTCCGGCAGCACGAATACGACTGGTTTGCGCAGGATACCTGGAAACTCTACCCAAACTTTACGCTGAGCCTCGGATTGCGCTATCAGATAAATGGCGTGCCCTACGAGGAAAATGGCAATCTCTCCAACCTCTTGACGCCTCCTGATTCATTCCCAGTGGTCTTTTCGTCGGTGGGACCAGGTACCGGGAACCAGCTCTACCACTCGGACTACTCGAACATCGAGCCACGGATCGGATTTTCCTGGGACCCCTGGAAGGATGGAAAGACGGCGGTGCGGGCGGCTTTCGGCATCTTCCATGACCGGGTCTTTGGCAACATCTTTGGCAACGTTCGCGGCAACCCGCCCTTCGAGCAGGATCACAATGCGTATCCCTACGCAACCATGGACAACAACCTGTGGGTGGTCGAGCCCTTTGCGCCGGTGGTTCCGAATGAGGTCCCGTCCGCTACGGTGCCCGACGGCAGCCTGGTCCCCGCGACCACGATTGACCCCCACTTCCGCAACTCGGCTAGTAACAATTGGAACCTTGGTATTCAGCGCGAGTTGCCCGGCAACAACACACTCGATCTGAGCTACGTGGGCACCAAGGGGACCTATATCTACCGCGCCGTAGACGGAAACCCACCCGATCCGACGCTGGTGAACCAATTGGTTGCGTATTGCAGCAATACAAGCAATCCATTCAACTGCACACCTGACGATGTTCAGCTGGGGAACCTGTATTATGGGGCGGATTACGGATTTCTCCCCTTCAACGCTGTCGCCCACAACGCGCTCTATCAGCCATTCCACGCGCGCTCGGTCGGGAACTCTATCTACAACGCGCTACAGTTGAAAGTCACGCACCGGCTCAACCATGGTGTGCAGGTGCAAGGTTCCTACACCTGGGCGCACGGGATTGACGACTCCTCCGACCTGTACGCACCGGCACAAGGCAACCGTACCTTCCCGCGCAACTCGCGGGATCTGCGCCAGGACCGCAGCAACTCAGATAACGACATCCGGCAAATCCTGGTTCTCAACTACATCTGGGAGCTGCCCTTCGGTCACGGACGCTCCTTCGCCAACAGCGGTACCTTGGGAAAGATTCTTGAGGGGATGCAATTCTCCGGCGTCACCAGCATCGAGGGTGGACATCCCTTCGACATCCGCTGCGCGACTGACAGCCAGAGGACAGGAATCTCGCAGTGGTGCGATCTAGTCGGCGATCCTAACGCTCCCGGCGCAAACTTTCTGGACAGCCAAAACCAGAAGGTGTACTTCAAGAATCCGGCAGCGTTTGCGGAACCACAATTCACGCGTCCGGGCACTATCCGGCGCAACCAGTTCTACGGACCGGGATACGTGGACTTCGACCTGGCCTTCGCCAAGAAGACCAAGCTGACGGAGCGCTTCGAGCTGGAGTTCCGGATGGAGGGATACAACATCTTTAACCACCCGCACTTTGAGCAGCCCGACAACGCGTTCTTCAGCCCCACGTTTGGGTTGATCAGCAACACCCAGTCGCGACCGGATGGAACCACCTCGTCCCGTCAGTTGCAGACCGCTTTGAAATTGAATTTCTAGAGAAGACTGAAGAGCAAACCGCCTGGGGGAACTCCGCAGGCGGTCTTTTTTTTGCGAAGAAGATTATCTTCCGAAACTGATTCCCAGCGATCCGCCGTAGCGTATGGCGTGCCCGGAACTGAACTCCACATTGTTGTTGATTAGGTAGACGCGGACTTCGGGGCGGATGAACACGTTCCGCCAGATGTAAGCACGGATGCCTCCGCCAAAGTCCCCCATAAAGTGGTTGCTGCTGGCGTAGGTCGTGCAACCCACGAAGCCGTTGCAGTTGAGGATTCCGTAGAAGCGGACGTCCTCCCCGCCGATTCCGGCCAGCAACTCCGCCGAAACATTCTTGTTGAGACGCGGCACCCAGATGGCGTTGAAGGAATAAAAAATTGGCCGGTAGGGCTGGAACCCATACATCGCTTGACTCGCGCGCCACGACATTTCGCCCTCAATGCCGAAACGATGACGAAGCAGGAAGTCAGCGCTGAAACCGGGGTAAGCTCCGCCGCTCTGCGAGGGGAAGGTCAGGGCTCCGACGGTCTTCGCGCTCGAGGCCGACACAGTACCCACACCGAACGCCACATCAAACTGCTGGGCCGAAGCCGATTCGGCCAAGACACAAAACAAAAACACGATGGCACTCAAGGTTAACGTCTTCACTGGCTTTCTCCGTGAGAGAACTTAGAAAGTAGGATGTGAACAGACACGACAGAGTTGGTCACTCCGCGAGTTCCAGGATTAGCTTCTGTAATCGCAGTCATTTCAATGGCTTGCAAAGAACAACCTCAGCCCAATCATGCACTGCACGATAGGGCAAGTAAAGCCGTTCGGATGACGCTGAACACAGTTCGTCATCCCTATTAAACCGTGATTCGCCGCAAAAGTTGTGCGCAAGGGTTCGTTTCGCCGTAGTGACCAGCAACCTTTAGGCAAGTGCCTCGGCGGGTGACGACGCCGGAGCCGGCTTGTGTGCTCCCACGACTTCGACGGTGGCGTTGTAGTCCGGGATACCGCTTTCGTCCAGGCGCCCGGCAGGAATCAGCACATTAATCTCCGGCCAGTGGGCTTGCAGGCATCCCGGTTTGATGCGGTCGATCTTTACGCGCCCTCGGAACTCGCCGAGTTCGTTGCGTAAGGTAATCGGGCTGCCGCTGCAGAGACCAAGCCGGGCGGCATCCTGGGCGGACATCAGAATATCCTCCCGGTGGGCCCCGGTAATGGGATCGACCTCGGCATTGATAATGCTGTTGAACTGCTTTCCGCGGCGGGTGGAAAGCAGAAACTGGCCATCGGAAACCTTCTCCTCGGGAAGTTCGACCACGCTGAAGTGCGCTTTACCATCGGGTGTCGGACAACTCTCGCTCAACAGATGACGGCCTCCATACTGAATGCTGTCACCCTTCTTGTGGAGTTTGGCAATTCCCTGGTAGGTGGGGCACACGCGGTCGATCTCATGGCGGATGTCCTGCGTATCCTTCCATGGGAACGCACGCTTGGCACGCGCCCCGTCCATGGCCTTCGCCACCAGCATCGGGATCTCCCACTCGTCCCTCGTCTCGGGAATGCGCGGGCCGGGAATTTCCGGACTATAAATGATGCGGCGCTCGGTACTGGTCTCGGTGCCGCCGCCGCGCTGTTCATAGCGGGTGCGGGAGGGAAGCAGGACGACCGTGTCGGCGGGGTCGACCAGCATGGTGGGGTTGAGAACGATGTCCTGATGGATGCGCAACTTAATTGTTCCGAGCGCATGGTCCACCAGTTTCGGTTCCGGCAAAGTGTGTTTGAAATTCCCGCCGCTTTGCCAGAGCGCATCAATTTCGCCGCGCCCCGCAGCCATGATCATGCGGCTGGCGCTCAGGCCTTTCCATGAGGGTGGCTCGAAGTCCCACAACTCCGGCGCCGAAAACTGTTTTGCGTTTTCCGGATTTGCGGGCACTCCCATGACATAAGCGCTGGGCTGCGCCCCCATCTCTGCGCCACCCTGCACACCGCTGTGGCCGCGGATCGGCATCAATCCCGTGTGTGGCCTGCCGATGTTGCCCTTGCACAGCTGCAGGTTGACCAGCGCGCGCACGTTGTCGCTGCCGTAGCGATGCTGGGTGATCCCCATGCTCCAGACGACGATTGCGTGACGCGCCTTGCCGAAGGCTTCGGCAAAACGCAGCATGTCAGCGCGGGTCAAACCCGAACCACGTTCCAGCACGGCCCAGGGGAGATCTTTGACTTTGCTCTCCACTTCATTCCAGCCAGCCGTGCGTCGGGCAATGAAATCTCGATCGATCCAGCCATTCTCGACCAGATGCTTGATCACGCCATAGAAGAAGGGAATGTCGCCGCCCGCATGAATACCGAAGAAGTCATCCGCGATGCGGGTGCCGAACAGCGCGCTGCGCACCACCGACGGCACCCAGTAACGATCCAGACCGGGCTCGAAGTAAGGATTGACGACAAAGACCTTCGTCCCGGCCTGTTTGGCGTAGACCAGATACTTGGTGGTCACCGGCTGGTTGTTGGCGACGTTCGAACCGACGAACACAATAAGGTCTGACCCAATCCAGTCCGTATAGGAGCACGTAGTCGCCGCGCACCCGACTGTCGCGCTAAGCGCCGCTGTGCTGGGGGCGTGGCATATGCGGGCGCTGGTATCGACGTTGTTGGTCCCGAGGAAGCGTGCCACCTTCTGGTGCGCGTAATAGGCTTCGTTAGTCAAGCCGCGCGAGGTGATGTACCAAGCGACCCGGCGCGGATCCGTGGCTTTCAGCTTTTCCGCCACGGTAGCGATTGCCTCATCCCAGGAAACCCGGCGGAAACCTTTCTCGCCTTTTCGGCGAATCATCGGAACCGCCATGCGGCCGAGCTTGCGCAGCTGCTTCTCGCTCTTGTTCCGCAGTGCGCTTACATCCTCCAGCCGATGCCAATCCATCGCAGGCATGGTGTTCAGCCGGAGGAGCTGCAGGCGCACAGCGCACAGGTGCGTGCCTTTCATCGTCCAGTCGTGCATGCCGGTAGTGCCAAGCGAGCAGCCGTCGCAACAACCATCGTTCAGAATCCTCCAGGCATAGCCCAGATTGTCGCGATTCTCCCAAACAGTGCTAAGAATGTCTTTGTACGCGTTGGGATGCTGCTGGTTGACCCCGTAGGGAACCAGGCTGACCCAGTTGCGCTTGCCATCATTGCCCTTGGATGCCATCTCTACCCTGATTACGACGATAGCATGGGGTGGCCGGATTTGCCCCGCACAGGGGCAGGAAAAAGAGCTACAATCGGCATCTATCGTGAAGGGTGAGCGCTAACCTTCTGATGTGCGCCGGTTCGTAACTGCGAGTGGGCCTCGTCGTCCCACGGGGATGCGGGCTTCGCCGACCTTATATTGCAAAGGAGACAAAAGTATGGCCACTGCTCTGAAGATCGTTCCGCCGGAAGCAAGAGTCACCAGTTTCGTTGCCCGCAAACACAAAATGCTGATCAACGGCAAGTGGATCGACGCGGCCTCGGGGAAAACCTTCCCCGTCTACAATCCGGCCACCGGAGAAGTTATGGCTCAAGTGGCCGGGGGCGATCGCGAAGATATCAACCGGGCGGTGAGCGCCGCGCGCAATGCCTTCGATAAAGGCCCGTGGCGGAAAATGACGCCGTCGGAACGCGGCCGCGCCATATGGAAACTCGCGGACCTCCTGGAAGAGAACCTGGAGGAGTTCGCTGAGCTGGAGAGCCTGGACAACGGCAAACCGCTGACCATCGCCCGGGTCGCGGACGTCCCACTGGCGGCCGACCTGCTTCGCTATATGGCGGGCTGGGCCACGAAGATTGAGGGCAATACCATTCCGATCTCGGTGCCCTACGCGCCCGGCGCCAGGTTCCTCGCCTACACTCTGCGCGAGCCGGTAGGCGTAGTCGGCCAGATCATTCCCTGGAACTTTCCGCTGTTGATGGCCGCATGGAAGGTTGGCCCGGCGCTGGCGACAGGCAACACGGTTGTTCTGAAACCTGCTGAGCAGACGCCGCTGACGGCGCTGCGCCTGGGCGAACTGATCGCCGAGGCCGGCATTCCGGACGGTGTGGTAAACGTCGTTCCGGGCTACGGGGAAACTGCCGGAGCGGCGCTCGCCGCCCACCCGGACGTAGACAAGGTCGCCTTCACCGGCTCGACTGAGGTGGGCAAGTTGATCGTGCAGGCCGCGGCCGGGAACCTGAAGAAAGTTTCGCTTGAACTGGGAGGCAAATCTCCGAACGTGGTCTTTGCCGATGTCGATCTCGAAGCGGCCATCGAGGGCTCGGCCAGCGCCATCTTCTTCAATCACGGACAGTGCTGCTGCGCCGGGTCGCGCCTGTTTGTTGAAAAGAAGATTTTTGACAAAGTGGTGGATGGCGTCGCGGACAGGGCCTCAAAGATCAAGATCGGGGCCGGATTCGATCCTGCGACTGAGATGGGACCGCTGGTCTCCAAGGAGCAACTGGACCGGGTCTGCGGGTTCCTGGAGTCCGGCTTCTCCCAGGGCGCGAAGGCGGTGGTCGGCGGCAGCAAGGTCGGCGACGAGGGATATTTCGTAAAGCCTACCGTGCTGGTCAACACCAAGCCGGATATGAAAGTTGTGCAGGAAGAAATCTTCGGGCCGGTGGTGACCGCGATTCCGTTCGACGATCCATCGGAACTGGTGACGCAGGCTAACAACTCGAGCTACGGGCTGGCTGCCGGCATCTGGACCAACGACATCAAGAAGGCCAACCGCTTGGCCGCCGAGATGCGCGCCGGCACGGTGTGGATCAACTGCTACAACATTTTCGACGCGGCCATGCCCTTCGGCGGATACAAACAGTCCGGCTGGGGCAGGGAAATGGGTCACGAGGTGCTGGAGCAGTACACGGAAGTGAAGGCTGTCTGCAGCGCGATGTAGGCTGAAAGTATTTGTGACACACAGGCGACCGGGCGGAATACTCCGCGGCGGTCGCCTGTTTTTTGGGCTGGTTCAGTCTTCCCGCTGACTTTTAACCGGCCTTTGGCAGACTCAGATGACGGGCGGGTGGCCCGCCCTTGTCACGAGCGCTAGCGAGGGCAGGGTGGGGTATTTGACCGCATTCAAAAACGGGGTCCTTCGACTTCGCTCAGGATGACAAGGTTAGAAAGTGTAATTAGAACACTGGCACTAGGTTGTGTTTCTTCTGGTACATTTTGCGGTCGACGGCGCGCAAGACGTCGCCGAAGTCGGTTCCGGTGACATAGGGCGCCATGCCCCAGCTGAAAGATAGTTCGTAGCGCTTGTTGGCGTTAAGGTTCCAGTGCTCCACCGCGCGAAACAGGCGCTGGATAGGAGCATCGGCCTCGGTCTCGCTGGTCTCGGGCATAACGACAAGAAACTCATCGCCCCCGTGCCGGAAGATCAGGTCTCCGCCGCGAAAGACAGAGCGCAGCATCTTGCTGAATTCCATTAAGACAAGGTTGCCTTCGTTCGCGCCAAATTTGGAGTTGATCTCGCGGAAGCCGGTCAAGTCCATGGTCATGAAAGTCAACGGACTGCCCAGGCGGTTGGCGCGGACCACTTCGCGGGGGATCAATTCATTCAGAGCGCGGCGGTTCAGCAACTGGGTAAGCGGATCAACCAGCGACAAGCTTTCCAGGCGCTCGTTCAATACCAGTTCGCTGATCAGGGCTCGGCGGGTATTGTTCAAGGCCAACTTCTGTCCGATGAGATAGACGTTGAACAGTAGCACCAGCGAGATCAGTCCGAAGAACAATTGCGGCAGGTATGCCGACTCGATGCGGATCACGCGCTGCGACCAGACGACGTTGGGAAAGAGGAGAGCGGAAAGCCCGGCGGCCAGGACCAGCATGACCAGGGCGCCGATTGACCACAGTTGCAGGTCGCGGCCGGAAATCTGCTGGATCTGGCGTTGGATCTCGTCGGCGCGCGCCAGCATCGACGGCGTGGCAGCGGTATCGCCCTTGATCGACAACGTTTCTCCTCCGGCGCCGGCCAGACCCTGAGGGGGACAGCAGTGCCTAGGAAATTTTCATCCCGAGGTATGGTTGCGGGCGAGGCGGAACCGCAATTTCAGATTACGTTAGTAATACCCGAAACGGGACGAGTCGGCGTGTGGCAGCGACGACCCTATGAATATTGGACATCCGCCAGCACGTTCTGCCCCTCTTCTTTGCGCAGAGTGATCTGCACGCGCTGGCCGACGGGAAGGGCATTGCGCACGTCGCCGTCCAGAACGAGGGTCTGAGCAGCCTGGCCATCGTTCGACAGGGTGACGATTGACTTGTTGGGCTGGCCGACGTTGGATTCGAAAAACACCACGTCTTCCACCCGGCCGCGATGAAACAAGCCTCCCGGAATCGCGCGCGCCGCGGGCGGACTTGCAGAAGCGAAGGCGGCCTTGCCTTTGCGCAACTCAAACAGGGCGGTCATCCCCAGGATGCCGGACATGGCCAGCAGGATCAGCGAGGTAAACAGGCCGTCGACGGTCAAGGGGGCGCCGGCAAAAACGATGTACACGACGCCAAGCAAGGGAACTCCGGCTAGGGCCAGTAGAACAAGCAGGGTCATGAGCTTTTCACAAGAGAGGGGCGATTGCCCCGCGTCGGCAACAGACTAGCAGAAAAGATCGCTCTTTGGGAGGTTGCGCCCGGGTTCAGGCGCACTGGTCGCGCCAGTCTTCGATCTCGCGCAGGCCCTCGCTGCGAGTCTGGGCGAACAGGCGCACGCGGTGGCGGGTGTGCTCGAATTCATGGATGTCGGCCCAAACTTCGGCCCGCCAGGACTCCTCGTGGACTTCCATCTCCCCGCAAGTGGCGCAGCGGGTGTGGAGTCGGACCACTGCGCGGCGCGGTTCTGCGGCGCTGGCCAGCTCGATGAAGATGCAACGGACCTCCTGGATCTCTTCGTTGCCGTCGATGATGTGTTCGTAGCGCAGCAGGTAGCCGAAGCCAAGCTTGCGCGCTTCAATCTCGGCCTCGTTGCGGGTTTGAAAGGGGCCGTACTCGGCCCGCAACTGCTCGGTCGAGTCACATGCCATCCAGAAGGTTTCTTTGTGGGTCATTCGGGTTACCTGGGAGCTATCTGGCTAGGGCACTATGCCTTGTCTCCGGCCAGCATGCTGTAATGTGCAATTGACTTGCCGCCTGCGTGGAAGTAAGTGCTTGGTTTCAGAGGAGCAGGCGCCACCTTCCGACACTGCCATGCAAGCTTTTGCAGGGTTTTTCCCCGGGATTAGCCTCAACGTCGCCCGGCCTGGTAGCCGGTACGGCACTTTAGTAACCGCGTGGTTTGAATTAGAATCACGGGTTCCAAGACTTCAGCTCACAGCAGAGTTCGATCAATTATGGGTAAACGCCGGGAGCCCCGTAAGGAGATCAAGGTGCCCGTCCGCATCTTCGGCACCGATCGCGGGGGGCAGGTCTTTTCCGAGAAGGTGTTCACGACCAACGTGAGCCGGCACGGCGCGGAGCTGATCGGCGTACAAGTCCAGATTAACCCGGGCGAGGTCATCGGGCTGACCTACGGGAGCAATAAGTGCCACTTCAAGGTGATGTGGACCGGCCAGCCGGGCACTCCCAAGGACGCCCACATCGGGCTGCTGAACCTTAACCCGGAAAAGCCGTTATGGGACTTCCCCCTGCCTCCGCCAGCCTACGACGGAACCGTGCGCGATGCCCACGATCGTCGCGCCCACCCGCGCTTCAAGACTGCGAACTCGGTTGAGCTATATCCCAGTGGCCAGGACAGCCCAATCCGTGCCCGCACCGCCGACATCAGTCTCGGCGGATGCTTCGTGGAGATGCCCAATCCTCTTCCCAAAGGGACTCCACTCCGGATCGCCATCTGGGTGCAGGACACCAAGCTGTGGGCTGAGGCCAAGGTCATCACCAGCACGCCCGGCTTCGGGATCGGAGTGCAATTCACTTCGATCTCCGAGCAGGAGAGAGCGCAGTTGCAACAGTTCCTGGAGAGCACGATCCGAATCGCGAGATAGCGAAGGTCAGTTGAAACGCGAGGAGTGGGGGAGCGGCCAGGGCACAACACGCTGGTTTAGCGGCCCGTCCGCGGCGCTAAACACATCCCGGATCAGGCATCGCTCCACCGCGGCGGACAAATAAAGATGTTGGACCGGTTTTACCAGGTAGGCCTGAGCGCCCAACGAGATCGCTTCCCGGATGGTATCGGGATTATCCACGCCTGAGCACATGATGATCTTCAGGTCAGGACGAACCTGACGCAGGATGCGCAGAGTTTCGATCCCATTGATCCCGGGCATTTGAATATCCAGCAACACCACACTGGCCACAGAACCCTCGCGCAAGTGGCGCAGGGCTTCTTCGCAGCTTCCAGCCAGGTCTACCTGATAGCCGTCGAGCTGCAGCAGGACTCGAAGGTAGCGTTGCATGTCCGGGGAGTCTTCGACCACCAGAACCGTGGCGTTGTTGCGATTGAGTCCGGAAGCTTTCATGCGCGGTCGTCAGT
>Ga0335082_10001899_pt1 | contig 22413 bp, 20 predicted proteins | sample Lox_Sample_41_FD_206718 | JGI IMG/M metagenome (GOLD analysis project Ga0335082, IMG submission 206718) | Soil microbial communities from Loxahatchee National Wildlife Refuge, Florida, United States - Lox_Sample_4.1 | ecosystem: Environmental > Terrestrial > Soil > Wetlands | place: USA...
CCCCGGAAGGGCTGGAGGACGCCGTCCACCTGGGACGGCGTCAGGAGCGTGTTGCCGGTCACCTCGAAGCGATCGATCGCGAAGGCTGGCCCGCCCTGCGCCGGTGTCTCGGTCTTCTCGGGCTTGGGCTGGACGGGGGGAACGCGGATGTCCTCGAGCTTGACCTCGTGGGGCGCGTAGCGGTGCTGGCCGGATTCGAAGGTCGATGCGCCGGCGTCGAGGCCGAATGCGTGAGCCGACACCGGCAACACGGCGAGGCAAGTCAGCACCCAGGCGAGAATCGGGGGGCGATTCACGGCGCCGCATCCTACGGAGCGGGCACAACGCGTGGGCGACGAATCCGTGAATAGATCTTGGCGATCGAGTGACGTTTGCATGCCTCGCCAACGGCGGATCGGGCCCGTGGTAGAGCGCAGATACGCAAGCGACGTGCCCGCTCCCCGTCAGCTCGAACGGCCGCGCGCGGAGCGCATCCGCGACATCGAACGGGCCAATCTCCGAATCGCACGGGTACCCGTGAAATGAAGAAGCCCGGCCCCCGCGCTTCGCGCGCGAGGGCCGGGCAGGATCGGACTCGCGTGGTCTGCCTAGGGCGCGACCGTCGGGCTCGCCGAGATCGTGAGCTCCGGGCGCGGGGCCGCCGGGCAGCTCGTCGGAACGAACTGGATCGAGTAGGGCCCGTCCACCGACGACTTCACGACGCCGACGCCCGTGTTCACGCCGAACGGGATGTAGGCATTCGCGTTTACGTAGATCGACTGGGTCTTCAGTGCGGCTCGGTGCGCCGTGATGAACACCGAAGCGCCGCCGTTGTGCGCGCCGAGGCCGCCCGCGAGCGGGCCCCAGTAGCGGTAGTGCCCGCACTTCACGAGCTGGCGCAGGTCGTCCACCCCCGCCGTCCCCTGGGCTGCCGCGTCCGTGTCCACGCCTTCGACGACGACGCCGTACATCGTGCCGTCGAAGCGGTTCCCGTCCACGTAGCCGATCGAGCCCGGGAAGCCGGCGACGCAGTCCTGGACGTCCTGGTTGCCATTTCCCTGCTTGACCCGCTTGGAGCCCGTGAGGGTGAGGCCGCCGCCTTCCTTGGTCTGGGTCGTGCAGCTCGTGACCGTCCCGTTGGACCCGCCCGCGGTGTCCTCCGAGAAGTTCTTCGGGCCCGCGGTGTTGGCCATGAAGGTGAGCCGCGTCGTCTCGCGCGTCCCGGAGCCAGAGGGTCGGATGCAGGCGGTCGTATTGGTCGTGCCTGCATCCACGGCGCCGATCGCCTTGAGCTGGCACACCGAGTTGCCGGGCGGATCGCCGAAGATGTTCTGGATCTGCGCCATGTTCAGGTGGAGCTTCGCGTCCGCGCCGCCCGCGATCGAGTGCGTGGTGCGCTTTGCGACGATCTTCATGATCTGCGCGCCGTAGACGTCCGGCGAGTTGTAGGGCGGCTTGGGCGGCAGGAAGTCCCCGGTCGGCAGGTCGGAGAAGGCGGTGTCGCAGCTGATCTTCGTGTTGGTGGTCTCGTTGGTCGCCGACAGGGTCGTGATGTTGGAGCCAGGCTGCGGGAACTGGCTCGGAAGGCCGGCGCCCGTCTGGTCGTTCTGGATGGTGCCGTCCTTGCTCAGGTCGAAGTTCACGACGCAGAACTTGGCGCTCAGCGGGACCGCGGGCAGGGTGCCGAGGGTGTCGTAGGTCTGGATCAGGTTATCGCACTGGGTGAGCGGCGCTGCGACCATGGTCGCGGTGCCGGCACCGGTTCCGGCCCCGAGCTGGCCGAACACGCCGCTCCCGCCGGCGTCATCCGCGGTGTTCGGGGTGCCGTCGAGGCCTTCCGGAGCCAGGAAGCCCGTGCCCACCGGAGAGCTCGCGGCGGCGCAGCCGATCCCGTTGCCGGAGCCGTTGCCCGACACGCGGTAGGTGTACTCGGTCGTGCCCGGGTTCGGAACGCCGACGCTCCCGGTGTCGCAGGTGCCCGGGGTCGTCTGGGTGCAGGTCTTCAGCGTGCCCTGGATCACGAAGAAGTCGGCGAGCCGGCCGTGCCCATTGCCGTCGCAGGCGCTGCCGTCGTCGACGATCTTGCTCCCGCCCGCGACGTTCGTGTAGCAGGCGCGGAAGGCGCGCGTGATGGTGGCGAACTGCGCCACGACGGCCTGCATCTGGGTGATGAAGCAGCCCGTGCAGCCGCCGGTGCGGAACGTGTCCGTATCCGGATTCGCCGAGACATCGGGAGTCGCGGCGAAAGCGGGTGCCGCGACCGCGAGCATCGCGGCCGAGCCGAGCGCCACGGCGATCTTGGAGAGCCAGACGTTTCTCATGATGCGATTCCTTGCGAGTTGGAAGGTTGGGAGAAGGGGGGTGGCCCGCACCCCCCTTTCTGGCGAGTCGGTCAGGCGTCTCGCCTTCGGCCGAAATGCACGAGCCCCAAGAGGCCCGCGCCGAGGAGCAGCACGGTGCCGGGCTCGGGGACGAGCCGCAGCGACCCGAGCGATGCCACGTCGGTCTTCACGTCCACCGGGTTCCCGTCCATGTCGAACACGAAGTCCTGCACGATCTCGTAGAGCGGGAGCGAGAAGTCGGTCACGTCGCCAGGGGGCCCGCCGGGGAGGCCCGGGACGATGCCGGCAGTGCTGATCGGAACCGTCGCGCCGATGTTGTTCTGGCTCGAGCCGTTGAGGATGCTCGTGTAGGACTGCGGCAGCGCGCTGGCGATCCACAGCGTGTTCGCCGTATTCATCAGGATCGACGATCCGTTCGCCGCGCCGATCGACTTCAGCAGAAAGAACCAGTCCGACTGCGATCCGGGGAAGTCGATCTGCGCCTGGGCGTCAGCGGTCTGCTGGAAGCTGACCGCGTTCGGGTTGCCAAGCGTCGACAGGATGATGTTGGCCTTCGGCGCGCCTTCGACCGCGGGCGGGGCAGTGAACACCGCAGCGGGGTCGCGCACCGCGAACGCGTTCACCTGGGCGCCTGCGAGGGTGCCCCCGAACTGCGAGGGCAGGCTCAACGTCGAGGCGTCGATGGTCGCACCCCCGCTCGTCGGAGCGGCCCCGAGGTTCAGGACGACCTCGGCGCCGTTCTTGAAGAAGTCGACGACCAAATTCCCGGTGCCGATGCTGAACGCCGACGCGGGCGTCGCAGCAGCGAGTAGGGCGGCTGCCCCCAAGCCCGCGCCCGCTGCGACGCGGCGCAAGCCCAAGCCGATCTTGAGAGTCATGGTTCCTCTTCTCTCCTGTGATGTTTCGCAGGCCTATTGCTGCATCCGTTCCTCGGATGCGTCCGGTCGTTGGACGGGCACTCTTATAACCGAAGCGCGCTCGACCGGGGCGGCCGTCACGCAAACGTGGTGATACGTCCTCATCTCGAAACATTGCGTGATGGGGTTGCATCCCTCCTGCGTTTGGAGGTGTCGCTTTGCGGTTTCGGGTTGTGGGCTTCGCAGAATCGTTGCGCGGATTTCGCGTGATTGGGTCGGGCGAGAAGAGCGCCGCGAGCGCGCGTCGATCGGAACGCCGCCGGTCGGCGACGGGATCATTCAGAGGAGAGTGGACCGCCGCATCGATGCGTGGCGCTCTTCACCGAGAATTCGCCGTCTCGGCAGAGAAGTCGCATCCAACGACGACGTTCTTGCGGCTACTCGGGGGAATGCGCCCGGCGCAGCACATCGACTCCTCGACGGCGTCGGACCCGCCGATCGCACGAGCGCAACCGATTCGTCGCTTGGAGAAGGCGCGCGCAGGGCGCGCTCGGAACGTCGCGGGCTTAGCGGCGCTTCTTCGAGTCGTCGTCGCCGCTGTCGCTGTCGATCACGCGAGACGAGACCTGGATCACCACGCCGTGGCTCGCGGCGGCCCCCGCGGCGGCGTTCTGGAGGCCGGCGAACCCGCTCGCCTCGGCCTTGCTGCCGAGCTGGTTGAGCTCGGCGCTCGCCTTGCCGGCGCCGGCGTTGGAGCCGACGCCGGCGCCCGCGCCGGCGACGATCCCGCCCGCCGAGAGGCTCGCGCCCTGCACGTTGGCGCCGCCGGAAACGTTGATCGATCCGCCCGCGCTGATGTTCCCCGTGATGCTCCCGCTGGCGCTGATGTTGAGGCTTCCGGAGGCGTTCAAGCTCCCGGTTCCGGTGCCGGTCACGTTGGTCGCAGAGATCGTGATGCCGGCGCCCGTGATTCCCGCCCCGATCCGGATGTCCTGTTTCGCGAAGAGCCCCACGTTGCCGCCCGGGGCCGCGATGCCTCCGCCCTGGTAGCTCACGTAGACCGTTCCGTCGGCGCCGACGAAGACGCTCGGCTTCGTGAACGGCGTGCTCACGCCGGCGTCGATCGATCCCTGCCGGCTGTAGATGGTGACGTTGCTCCCCGAAAGCGCCGCGAGCGCGAGGCCGCCCACGTTGAAGTCCCGATCGACGTCGACGCCGATCTCTCCGCCGCCGCTCGGATCGGCGGGAAAGTCTCCGAAGGCGGGGGCGCGGAAGAGGGTCACGATGCCGCGCCGCCCGGTGAATCCCGGAGGAGGGCTCGCGGCGGAGACCCCGCCGCCCACGCTCTCCACGAAGAGCGCTCCGCCCTGGTAGGTCTCGATCGATCCGCGCGCGTTGAGGTCGATCTGGTCGTTCGCCACGATGTCCAGCTTCGCGCTGCCCACGGGGAGCGCGGTGTCCTCGACGTTCCCGATCGTCTGGAGCCCGAGCGAGCCCTGCAGCGGGACTCCGATGCCGCTCGAGAAGGCTCCCGCCAGGTGGATCGTTCCCCCGCTCGGCCGGGTCGAGACGTAGGGCGCCTCGTCGGGCGTGAGGCTGCCGTCGCCGGCGAAGATGGTACGCGGGGTGAAGAACGGCCCCGGCCCGTCGAGGTTGATCGTCCGCTGCGACGCGTCGAGGTGCGCGAAGACCTCGGGCGCTCCCTGCCACTCGCTCGCGTCGACGTGACCGTCGCCGTTGCGATCGCCCGTGTTCTCCTCGGGATCGATCTTGCCGTTCCCGTTGAGGTCCAGCTGCGGCTTGTTCGGCAGGACGCCAATCAGGAACTTGGCCGTGCCAGGCCCGGCGACCTGCATCCCGGAGAATGCGTCGGGAGCGACGCCGGGCGCCGGAGGATCCGCCCCGAGGCTCGCGCTCCCGATCGGCGCCCAGACGACCGTCTCGTCGGTCGCGCGATTGTTCTGCGCGATCAGCGCGAAGTCGGCGAGCGAGCCGTCCGCACCGTCATCGGGGGTGCCGAAGAGGCCGTCGGGTCCCGGATCGCCGGTCAACACGAAGACCGCCTTCGCGAGCTGGATCTGCACGCGGTCGAAGCCGCCGAGCACGCGCAGGCTGTCCCGATTGCGATCGTCGGCGTGCGTCGGCCCGCTGCCGAAGAGGCCCTGCGCGCAGGCGACCCCCGAGCGACAGCTCGAGAGGTAGCCGAAGTAGTCGAAGGAGCCGTTCAGCGAGCGCCCGTCGATGCCCGGAGCGGCGTCCGATTGGCCGATCCGCGCGCTCACTCCCGCCCCGTCGCGGATCCACGTCTCCGCCGGCGAGACGGATGCGACGGTTCCCGGCGCGGGGTCGGGGCGGAGCGTTCCGTCGTTCCCGAGCGTGGGTTTGCGGAAGAGCGTCGGGGAGACTGCCGCGCCCACCGCGATCTGGTCGACCGCAAAGAGGATCTCGCTCGCGTTCACGCCGGCCGGGAGCACCGAGGGATCCTCGATCACGAGCCGCGTTCCGGGGACGAGCTCTCCCGCGGGCCCGAGCACGTCCGCCGTGACGAGGGGCTCCTTGCCCGTCGTGATGCTGCTGGTCACGGATTGGCCAATGCCGAACGGGGCGAGGTCCGCTCCTCCCTGGAGCTGCTTGGGGTTGTCGACCGATTCGACGCCGGGGATGGGGCTCACGAGGGCGCTCACGAGATGGGGGAACGCATTGGTCGCGGAGCCGACGTCGAGAGCCATGACGGTCGCGGTCAGATCGGTCGGCCGCACGGTAGGGCTCAGGTTCCCGGCCCGATCGATCCCGGCGATCGGGCTCGCCAGCGAGAGCGCGTAGGCGGGAGCGTCGATCCCAGGGGACTCCGGCGCCGCGACGACGTTGAGCGTGATCGAGAGCTGGCCCGGCTGGAGCGTACCGGGGGCCGTCACCAGGAAGCGAGAGCCATTGGGGCCGATGAGCTGGGTCCCCCGGTCGATCAGGATCGACTTCGAGGCACCGCCTCCCGACGCGTAGAACGTCACCTGGCCCTGCGAGAGACGCTGCGCCGGCGGCAGCAGGATCGCATCGCTCACGACCCGGTAGAGCCTCCCATCGCTCGCGGAGACGATCGTTCCGGTCGGGATCGTGAAGGTCCCGCTTGCCGCCTCGGGGGAGAGGTGGAAGACGACGCTTCCCTGTGCGGGGGTCGGGGGCGTCCGCGAAGCCACCGTTAGCGCATTCGAGACCGTGTAGGTGTTGCCCGTCGCCGGGTCGCGCAGCTTCGTGCCCGCGGGAATCGTGAAGGCACGATCGCCGGTCGCTCCCGCCGTGAGGAGCGTCAGCGCGAGCTGCGCGTTGGTCGAGGCGGAGAGGCCGGCGGTGCGCACCTGCCCCGCGATCTGGAGATCGAGGCCCCCGCGCTCCGACGGGTAGAGCAGGAAGTCGTTCACCATAACCAGGTCCCCGCGGTCGGTCTGGATCGAGACGTTCGGCGGGAGCACGCGCACGAGCGGGTTCGGCGCGATCTGTCCGTTCAAAGACGCGCTCGGCATCGAGATCTCGTTTCCGACGAGGAAGACGTCGCCTTCCGGGGAGCGGAGCGTCGCCGAGTCGGTCTCCTGGTAGGTGGGAATCGCACTCGTGCCGAGCCTGGCCGGCGGGTAGACGAGCGAGGGATTCTCGATCGCCCGGATCGCCACGCCGTTGCGGCCCACGCCTTCGACCGACGCGTCGATCAGGTCCACCGTCACGGGCCGCGCGAGCGTCCCGAACCAGCCATGCGTCGCGTTGGCCTGGGCCGCGCCCGACTCCACGAGCGAGGCGTCGAGGTGCGCGGGATCGAGCGTCCGCGCCGAGACGCGGCTCGCGAGCGCGTAGCCGGCCCGCATCTCCGCCTCGCCGTTTCGCATTGCGAAGTCGCCCTCGATGGCGTCGCCGGCGACGACCGTGAGGTGGCTCTGCGGAGCACCGGGGAGCACCGCGTTGCGCACCACGCCCGTCAGGTAGTCGATCGCCTGCACGACCGGCACCCCGAAGACGCCGATGTGGCTGCCGTTGTACTGGGTGCCGAGGCCCGCCGCGGTGGCGCCGCTGCGCGTGACGCTGCTCGCGCCGGTCCGGACCGAGCCGCCGGCGACGATCGTCACGTCGCCGCCCGCCTCGGTGCCTATGCCGAGGATCCCCTGCCGCACCACCGGCATCGGGTCGAAGTTCGGCGGCGCGTAGCCGGGCGGCGGGCCCGCGTCGGGCGGGAGCTGCGAGACCAGATCGGCGTAGTCGGCGGCCGTGAAGGGCGGGCCGGGCTCGAGCCAGCGGTTCCCGACCCCGGCGTCGACGTCGCCGCCGACCTGGATGAAGATGCTCCCGCCGTCGCTGATCGTCGTCTGGCCGAGCGCGTCGGTCCCTGCCACGCCGCGCGTGCGAATCGCCGCGTTGCCGCTCGTGTTCGGGCTCTCGGCCAGGTGGATCGAGCCGGCAGCCACGATCGAGATGTCGCCCGAGCCGTTCTCGATCACGCCCTCGATCGGCTGGCCGGTCGAGTCGACGTCGCGCCGCGCGCGGAAGCTGAGGTCGCCCCCGATCGCGATGTCGATCTGCCCCGTCTCGTCCTTGAGCCCGCCGCCGTTGCCGATCACGAGGTCGCCGGCTGCGCGCACGGTGAGGTTGCCGCGGGTCAGCGCCACCTCGCCGTTGTTGCTCCCGAGCGAGGTGACGGCGCCCGTGCCGTCGAAGGTGGCGCCCGAGAGGTAGATCGAGCCCTTGGAGCCCGCGACCGCGAGCAGGTTCGGGCTCGCGAGATCGGCGCCCGCCACCAGGTTCACGTCCCAGATCTTCTGGCCGCCGGCGCCAGTGCCATCGTCCACGATGCTGGAGTCGCGCCCGAAGCTGATGTCGCCGCCCGAGCGCAGCGTGAGGCTCTGGCGGTCGGCGCTGTCGTCGCCGGCCTGCGTGTTGTCCGCGAGGTTGATCTTCGCGCCGGTCGAGACCTCGATGCGCTGGCTCGCCTCGACCACGATCGCGCCCGCGCCCTGCAAGTTCACGTCGCTGGGCGGGACGGTGAGGATCGTCGGGTCGATCGAGATCGAGCCTCGCTTCGAGCCCGCCTTGGCGCCCGCGCGAAGCGTCCCGGAGAGGGAGAGGTTCCCCTTCGCGCTGAGCTCCGCCGCTCCGCCGTCACCGCCCGCCGCACCGCCGGAGACGTCGAGCAGCGCGCCTGGATCCATCTGCGCGTCGCCCTCGGACTTGGCGCTGACGACGCCGCCGGGTCCCTTGCCGGCGCCCCCGGCCGCCTCGGTCACGCTCTCCGGCGCGAGCGTGAGGCTGTTGCTGGCGTAGAGCTCGATCTTGCCGGCGCGCTCGCGCACCGCGTTCGCCTGCACGAGGCCGCCCTGGCGCACCACGTCGGCGCGCATGCGCGCAAAGCCGCCGTTGGCGACGATCTTGCCGAGGTTCACCGCCTCGCCGCCGGCCTTCCCCGGTGCGGTGTAGCGGATGCCGAGCCCGACCCCGCTCGGATCGTCGGTGAGCGTGACCGTGGCGCCCGCCGCGAGGAGCACCTCGCCCTCGGGCGTGGTGATCACGGCGTCCTTCCCGTTCTCGACGCGCGGGGCGATCAAGTAGACGAAGCCCCCGTCGCCCGACTGGATCGCGCCGTGGTTCTCGATCTTCGCTCCCGGGGCCGACTGCGCCGAGGCGTCGTAGCCACCCGTGAGCTTCTTCAGGCCCTCCGCGTCGATCCCCGTCATCGCCGCGAAGGAGTGGGTGTTGATCTTGGCCGTCGCGCCGAACAGGAAGCCGTTCGGATTGATCAGGTAGACGTTCCCGTTGGCGTTGAGCGAGCCGAGGATCTGGGAGGGGTTTTGCTGGAGGATCCTGTTGATCGCGGTGGCGCTCGCGTTCGGCTGGTGGAAGTTAGTGACCTCGCCCGGCGCGATGTTGAAATGCTCCCACGAGAGCACCGCGCCCTGCGAGTGCTGGACGACGTCGACCTGCGCGGTGCCCTGTCCGCTGATCGTCGCGCTGCCCCCGCGCACGATACCCCCGTTCGGATTGGCGCCGGCGGGGCTCGCTGCGAAGAGCAGCCCCGCCGCGAGGAGGACCCTGCGGAGCGCGCGCCGGCGTCGGCGCGAATGGGGATGGAGGAGGAGGGAGCGCATGGGTCTCTAGTGCGGGAAGAAGCGCACCGTCACGGCGCGCGCCCGGTTCTCGGGCGGCGCGGGGAGCCCGCGCGCCTGGACCTTCTGCGCCGCGGCGAGCAGCGCCTGGTCGTTGGTCGACTCGCCGGAGGACTTCGTCAGCCGGTAGGACTGCACCTGGCCGGTTCCGTTCACGGTGAGCTCGAGCTCGGCCGGACCGAAGTTCGTGCTCGGCTGCTGGTACGCCTCGCGGAAGATGCGGGTGACACCGGCGTGGAACGCGCCCTCGGGACCGTCGAAGTTCCCGCCGGCGAACTTGCCGCCCCAGCTCGAGCCGATGCTGCCTCCGCCTCCGATCGAGGGCGCGGCCGCGCCGGAGGGCGCGGCGGCCGCGAGCTTCGGTGCCTCGAGCGGCTTGTCGATCTTGGGCGGCGGGGGCGGCGGCGGCTCGTCCGCCGTCTTCTTCTCGGGCTCCGGCGGCTTCTCGGGCTGGAAGAGCTTGATGTTGTAGGTCTTGGCGAATTGCCGTCCCGCGTCGGTCTTGGCCATCCACAGCACGCCGAGCCCGATCGCGGCGTGGATGGCGACCACGATCAGGAAGACGCGGCCGAAGTCGATCCCGCCGCCGCCGCGCGAGGCTCCGATCGCCTGGTGCCTCACTTGACCTCCGTCGCCAGCGCCAGGTTCTCGACCGGCACGCTCTTGATCGCGTCGAGCACCTTCACGACCTCGTCGTAGACGAGCGAGCGGTCGGCGCGCAGGATCACCGGGAGGCTCGGATTCGCGGTCTTGAAGAGCCGCAGCTTCTCCTCGAGCTGCGCGAGCTCGATCGGTTCGTCGTTCAGGAAGATGCGGCCGGCCTTGTCGACGCTGACCGTGGCGACCTCGGTCTCCACCTCCTCCTTGTGGTCCGCCGTCTCGGGGAGCTTGACCTCGATTCCCTGCACGAGCGCCGTCGTGGTGAGGATGAAGATCACCAGCAGCACCCACGCCAGGTCGAGGAGCGGGGTGATGTTGATGTCGGCGATGACGCCCTTGCCGCCGGGTGCCTTCATGTGGGGGGAGGCCTCTCAGTGCGTGGTCGCGAGCGACTGGCTCGGCAGCTCGCGCCGGCCCGCGTCCGTCTCGCCGCCGCCCGAGGCGATGTAGTCGATCACGAAGGTGGCCTCGAGCTCGGAGGCGAAGTTGGTGAGGTCGAGCGCCATCGAATTGATCTGCGTCGACAGCATGTTGTAGGCGAAGAGCGCCGGGATCGCGACGATCAGGCCGAGCACGGTGTTGATGAGCGCGCCGGCGACGCCGGGCGCCATCGCGGACAGGTTCGCCTGGCCGGCCTGGGCGACCCCCGAGAAGACCTCCATGACGCCGAAGACCGTGCCTGTGAGCCCTACGAAGGGTCCACCCGAGATGGCGAGGGCCAGGATCACCATGCCGGCGTTGAGCCGCACCTGCTCGTCGCCCATCGCGCGTTCCATCGCCGCGCGCACGGCCGAGAGCACCTTGTGCGGCGCCCGCCGCGAGCCGTTCGTCTTCTCCTTGGGTGCGAAGCGGACGAGCTGGTCCTGCATCTCCTTGCAGGCGTAGCTGTACACCGTGTAGGGAGGGGCGCCCTGGAACGCGTCGTCCTTCTCCTGCCCGAGCAGCTCGAAGGGATCGTCGGTCGCCGCAAATGCGTGGTAGAACTCCGCGGCCTGCTTGCGTTGCTTCCGCAGGCGCAGCGCCTTTCCGACGATCACCGTCCAGGACGCGAAGGACATGAAGCCGAGGATGGTCATCGTGACCATTCCCTCCGAGGTCATGTGCTTCAGCGCGAAGAGGACGGCGGATTCGTGTCCTTCCACAGGGGCCTCCGAACTGGCTCGCGGACAAGGTAACCACCGGAGAGACGGCTTCGGTGAGAGCGATGTGACGTTTATGGCTGGATTAATTCACTATTGCGCCATCGAAACGTCAATAACCCGCCCCTTCCCAGACTTCGCCGATGAATTGCGGGGCCATGCGCTCGCTTGGGGGCTGCGCGAGGGCTCGCTCGAGCATGTCCCGAAGGTCTTGCGCAGTCGCCCCGCGAACGAGGGACTCGGCGAACGCGCGCTCGCGGTCCTCCGCCGGATAGCCCAGTGGATAGGAGTTGCCGCGGTAGGCCTCTTGGAGCATCGAGTCGACGACGTAGGCGCTCGAGAGCTCCCCGCGGCTCCTATCGTCCTGCCCCTCGAGGACCGGGGCCCCATGAAGGGGCTGCAGGCCCAAGGCCTCGGCGCGGCGCGAGGCTTCCTCCTGAAAGACGCGCAGGTCCGCCGCGACTCGCGAGTCGACCGGATGCAGCCACTCCGGCGCCCGAGCGATGAGCGGGAGCGGATCGGCAACCGCCTCCCGGCGCGGCGCCGCGTGCTTCGAATCTGGGCTCGACGCCGTGGGCGGCGGCGAAGAATGGGGCAGCAACGCGGCCGCGGGGTGCACGCCCGTCTCGCTCTCGGCCTTGGGCGCCGGACTCCGGTCGAGCGACGCGGCGCGCGTTGGCTGCCGGGGCTCGCCGCCGACGTCCGGCGCCGCGAGCCGCAGCACGGCCGCCGCCGCGGCGAGCGCAACCGCCGCCGCGAGCCAGATTCCGGGACGGATCCCCCCGTTCATGGCGCTTCTCCATTCGCAAGCCGCGTGCCATCCATCTCGGGATCCGCGGGCTCGCCGCTGGTTGCGCTCGGACCCCGTCGCCGTGGAGCAGTCACACCCACGGCTCGAGCCGTCGCGGGTCACGGAGACCCGTCGGGCGCCACTGCTTCGGCCGAGCCGATTCCCACCCCGTATCGATCGCTCCGAGCGTCCCCGGCGGAGAGCTCCGCGGCGAAGGACCCGAGCCACGACGGCCAGGAGACCTCTCCGGAGTAGCCGCGGAGCGCCGCAAATCCGCGCGTCAGGATACCCTCGGTCAGCGCTTCGGCCCCGCAGCGCTCTGCGCGCTGGCGCGTGGAGAAGGACCACGCACACCGAAACCCGCGCTCGAAGAGGTCCCCGAACGCGTCGACGTCCCCCCGCAAGGCGCGCCGGACCTGGTCCAGATCTTCTGCGTAGCCCATCCCGGCTCCTCTCCGGATCGCTCCGAAGGCGCTCAGAGTGCAAGAGCGAGGCCGGCGACGCCGTCACGTTTCGGAGACGCTTCGCGGAAGGACGGGCCGTCACGAATTCGCCTCGCTCAATTCTCTGTGGCGCCACGGTTTCGTTGCAGTGCTGGGGTCTCGTACGTCGGGTCCAGCATGCCCTCCTCGAAGAAAATCCTCGTGGTCGACGGAGATGCGCTCTGGCGCGAGCGCATCTCGACGAGCCTCGCGAGCCCATTGACCACGGTCGAGTCCGTCGCGACCGCGGCCGAGGCGCTCGACTACGCTCGGCGCGAGAAGCCGGACCTGATCGCGACCGAGCTCGCGCTTCCCGACATCACCGGGATCGGCCTGTGCCGACTGGTGCGCGAAGAGCCGGCGCTCCTTCACACGGGCATCCTGATGGTCACGGGGCACGCGAGCGAGATCGATCGCATCCTCGCCTTCGAGAACGGCGTCGACGACTTCCTCGCCAAGCCCTTCTATCCGCGGGAGCTCGCCTCGCGCGTGGGGGCAGTGCTGCGGCGCAGCAGCGGGCTCCGCCACGCGATCGGGGAGGGAGAGCCGTCGCTCGGCGGCGGACCCACCGTCCACATCGCCGCCGGCTCGATCGTGGTCGGCGACCAGCGCCTCGAACTCACGCCGCGCGAGCACAACCTGCTCGCCGCGCTGATCCGGCAGGCCGGTCGCGTCGTCACCCGCCGCCAGCTCATCGAGATGGTCTGGGGCGACGACGCAGCACACACCGATCGCGTGATCGATGCCCACGTGAAGGCGATCCGCCGCAAGCTCGGCGACGCGAAGGAGTGTCTCGAGACCGTGCGCGGCGTCGGGTATCGCTTCTCGGAGCTCGGCAGGCGCTGACCGATGCGGCGGAAGCACCGGAGACTGCGGGCCGCGAAGGCGGCCGGGATCGGCAAGCCTGCGGCCCTGCTCTGCTGGGCGGTGCTCGCCGCCGGCTGCGCTGCCGCGCCGCCCGCCCCGCCTCCCAAGCCCGCCCCGCCGGCCGAAGCGCCGGCGCCGATTCCGGAGCTCGAGGCGAGCGACTGGAGCCGGACGCCGAACGCCGTGATCCGCGAGCCCCGCCCCGGGGAGCGCCTCGTCTGGGCGGGCTCGATCGAGCGGATGAAGTACAAGCAGGTGGGGGACATGATCGAGTTCGAGTGGATCTTCCGCCATCTCGCGCTCCGCGGCGTGCCGGCGACGGCCGTGCGGGAGCGCCCGATCCCCGTCGAGCGGACGGGCGACGGCTACTTCGCCGTCCGCTACCGCGATCCCATGCCGCTCGCGAAGGCGAAGTACATCGCCGAGGACCTCCAGATCCACTCCCCGCAGTTCGTGCTGCTCGGCGGGATCTTCGACTCCGTCACCGAGCTCGACGGGAAGCAGCTGGTCATGCTGAAGGAGCCCTACCTCGAGACGGGGCCGGAGATGGTGGCCTTCCCGCACTAGGACCCGCGAGATCCCCCGATGCGCCGGATCGGACCCTACGCCTGGCTCTCGGTCGCGCTCGTGGCTGCGACCTTCGCGAGCTACGCGGGGGTTCGCGATCACGCGTTCCTGAACTTCGACGACCCGCAATACGTGACCGACAACGCCGTCGTGCTCGCGGGGCTCTCGGCCCGCGGCGTCCGCTGGGCCTTCACGACCTTCCATTTCGCCAACTGGTCTCCCGTGACCTGGCTCTCGCTCATGCTCGACTCCGATCTCTTCGGGGCGCGGGCCGGGCCGCGCCTCGGGATGAACGTCGCCCTGCACACTGCGGCGGCCGTCGCCCTGGACGCCGCCTTGCGCCGGGCGAGCGGGGCGCGGGGGCGGAGCCTCGTCGTGGCCGGCCTCTTCGCCTTGCATCCCTGCACGTGGAATCGGTGGCATGGATCTCGTCGCGCAAGGACGTGCTCTCCGGCCTCTTCTGGATGCTCGCAATGAACGCCTACGTGAGCTAGGCGGAGAGGAGGCGCGCGTCGAGCTACGCCTGGCTCCTGCTCTGGACGGCGCTCGGCCTCGCGTCGAAGCCGGTCGTCGCAACGCTCCCCTTCGCGCTCCTCCTCCTCGACCTCTGGCCGCTCGGCCGGCTCCAGCTGCCCGGCGAGCCGGCGTCGAGCCGCACCGTCCCCCTCCGGTGGCTCGTCGTGGAGAAGCTCCCGCTCGTCGCGCTCGGCGTCGGCGCGGTGGTGCTGACGCTGCTCGCGCAGCGCGCGGGGGGAGCGGTGGTCGACCTGGCTCTGATCCCCCTGCCCGACCGGATCGAAAATGCCGTTCGCTCGTACGCGCTCTACCTCGTCCACGCGCTCTGGCCGGCGAATCTGGCGGCGTTCTACCCGATTCCCGGAGACCTCCTCCAATCGACGTCGTCGCGCGTCGAGATCGCGGCGTCCTCGCTGCTGATCGCCGCGCTCAGCGCGGGTGCCTTGGCGTCGGCGCGACGGCGACCCTGGCTCGCGGTCGGATGGCTCTGGTACCTCGGCGTCCTCCTTCCGATGATCGGGATCGTCCAGGTCGGCCGTCAGGCGATGGCCGATCGCTACAGCTATCTCCCTCTCATCGGAAATCGATCGCGGAGACTCCGCCACGCTCTTCCAGCGCGCGCTCGCGGTCACGACCGACAATCCGGTGGCCCACAACAATCTCGGCGCCGCGCTCGCCTCGCAGGGCTGCACCGACGAAGCCGTCGCGCACTTCGAGACCGCGGTGCGCCTCGATCCGGGCTACTTGCGCGCCCGCGAGAACCTCGCCCTCGCGCTCGACCAGATCGGCAGGATCGACGAGGCCGCGGCCCAGTTCCGGTCGATCGTGGCGCTCGACCGGGACCGCGCGAGCGGCCACTTCGGGCTCGCGCATGTCTTCCTGGAGATGGGAGACCCGGCGGCCGCCATCCCCGAGTACGAGCTCGGGCTCGCCGCCGATCCCGACAATGCGATCGCGCGAGCCAACCTCGCGCAGGCGCGGTCGCAGCTGGACTCGGCCGTCCCGCTGGAGGACGGCGGCGAGGGAGCTAGCACCTCGGCGAGATCTTCCCGATCGCCTCCAGCTCGGTCTTGAGTCGCATCCGATCGAGAGAGGCGATCGGGAGGCTGAGGAAGAGCCGGATCCGGGCTTCGAGTTCGAACAAGGCGCGCCGGAATGCGTGGCGCCTCTGCTCCTCGCTGCCCTCTGCCGCAGCGGGGTCCTCGATCCCCCAGTTGGCCGTCAACGGCTGACCGGGCCACAGGGGGCACACCTCGTTCGCTGCGGCGTTGCAGACCGTGAACACGAAATCGAGTCGGGGCGCGCCTGCCGACGCGAACTCGTCCCAGCTCTTGCTCCGAAGTCCCCGCGTCTCGACGCCCAGCTCGTCGAGCAGCTCCAGAGCGAGTGGATTCACGCGGCCGGTCGGATGGCTGCCCGCGCTGTACGCGCGAAAGCGGCCCTCGCCGAGCCGGTTCAGGATACATTCCGCGAGGATGCTGCGCGCCGAATTGCCGGTGCAGAGGAAGAGGACGTGGTACGGCTCCGCCATCCTCAGATCCTCGTCACGTTCGGAGCGAGCCATCGCCAGAGGCCCACAGCCGCCGAAGCTCCGAGAAGCTGCGCGGCCGCAAAGGCGGGGACGTCGGCAGGCCGCACGCCTGCGAAGGTATCGGTGGCCGCCCGAGCGATCGTGACCGCGGGGTTTGCAAAGGACGTCGAGGCGGTGAACCAGTAGGCAGCCGTGATGTAGGCGCCCACGGCAAACGGAATCGTCAGGGGCCTTCGCGAGCAACCGAGGATCGTGAGGATCAGGCCGAAGGTGGCGACGAACTCGCTCAGCCACTGCGACGGGCCGTGGCGAACTCGCTGGGAGATCGAGTAGACGGGCAGCTCGAACATCAGGTTGGCGGCGCCGACGCCGACGAATGCCCCAATCAGCTGAGCGGCGACGTAGCCCGGCACCTCCGCCCACGGCAGCTCTCCGCCCCAGGCGGCTGCGAGGGTCACCGCTGGGTTGAGCTGGGCGCCAGAGATCGGCGCGAAGGTGAGGATCAGGGCGACGAGCACCGCGCCGGTGGCGAGCGTGTTCGCGAGGAGCGCCACCGCGACGTTCCCGCCGCACAGGCGCTCGCCCATGATGCCCGAGCCCACGACGGCGGCGAGCAGGATGCCGGCGCCGATCGCTTCCGCGACCAGGCGCCGGCGGTAAGTCGGGGGCTCCTTCAGCAGCAGGACGCCCGCTCCGGCTGGCGCGTCGCGCCGCACGCGGTCGCGGTCGTGGCGCAGCCCTTCGGCTCGGCCGGCACGTCCTCCCCGTAGACCGTGAGCGAGCCATGGGTCAGGAACGTCTCCCAGCGAACACCCTGCGGGTCGATCGACCAGGCCTTGTCGCCTCGCGCGTAGCAGCAGGCGGCGTCCTTCTGCTCGAGGACCGGCGCGTTCGCCGCCGCGAGCCGCTCCGCGACCTCGCGCAGCTCCGGCTCGCTCTCCACCTGGAGACCGAGATGGTCGATCCCCGCCGCGCGCCCCGGCGACGAGATCGCGAAGTTGACCCGCGGGTCGTCGAGCATCCACTTCGCGTAGTCCTTCTCGCGGACGTTCGGCTCTGCGCCGAACAGCGTGTTGTAGAAGCGAATCGAGTCGGCGAGATCATCGACGGCGACGTGCACGTGCAAGCGCTTCATGGCGTTCTCCTCGGGTTCGAGACGGGACGCGCGTGGAGGCGGAAGGCGGAGCGCAGCTCGCGACCTCACAGCTCTGTTCGTTCGAGCAGCAGTTCTCGAGCAGGTAGGCGACGAGGTCCCTCATCGCGGCGTAGTTCGCGGCGTAGATCAGCGAGCGGCTCTCCCGGCGACAGTTGACCAGTCCGGCGACCTTGAGCTGCGCGAGGTGGAAGGAGAGCGTCGGGCCCGGAAGCGCGAGCCGCCTGCCGATCTCCCCCGCCGCGAGCCCTGCCGGCCCCGCCTGGACCAGCGCCCGGAAGACCGAGAGCCGCGACTCTTGCGCCAGCGCGCCGAGGCTGGCGAGCGCCTCCGGTATCTTCATGTTTCCAAATCTATCGAAATGATCGGCATGGTCAAGCCCCCGCTCGAACCCGTGGTCCACGCTCGGAGGGACTCGGTCGGCGCCCATCTCCGCCGAGCCGCGTCGCCCGGCGGGACGCTACGCGAACACCATCCTGCGGAGCCGGCCGAGCATCCCCTGGGTGCGCTGCAGCACGATCGCGGTGCGGTAGGCCTGGAGCAGGCGGCGCGTCTCCGCCGGCCAGCTCGACTCTTCCGCGCGCTTGCGCGCCATGCGCGCCAGGAAGAGCCGCCTGCCGTCGTCCTCGAGCAGCCCGCGGATCGAGGCGATCGCTTCCTCCTCGCGCTCCGGGTCGTAGAGGAGCCCGCTCTCCTCGTGAGCCACGAGATCCGGGATGCCGCCAGCGCGCGCCGCGACCACCGGACAGCCCGACGCCATCGCCTCGAGCACGACGAAGCCGAGCGTCTCGGTCCGCGAGGGCATCAGGAAGACGTCGGCGCTCGCGAAGGCGGCCGCGAGGTCGTCGCCCTCGAGGAAGCCGAGGAAGCTCGCTCGCTTGCCGCGCAGCCGCCGCTCGAGCGCCGGCCGCGCAGGGCCGTCGCCGACGAACGCGACCCGCGCCTCGGGGATCGCCTCGAGCACGCGGGCGAAGAGGCCGAGGTTCTTCTCGGGCGAGATCCGACCCACGGAGAGCACGATCGGCCCGTCGGGCGCGCCGCCCGCGAGCCGCAGCCGCATCTCGAGCGAGCGCTTGGCTGGAGAGAAGCGCGCGGTGTCGACTCCGCCGCGCCAGAGCTCGACCGGCTCGATCCCGTGCGCGTGCAGCTCGTCGCGCGTGAAGCTCGAGGGGCATAGGTTCACGTGCGCGAGTCCGTGGATCGCGCGCAGGAGCGGCCAGATCACGGGCTTCGCGAAGGAGAGGCGGTAGCCCGCGAGGTAGCGCGGCAGGTCGGTGTGATAGGAGGCGACAAGCGGGATTCGCAGCGAGCGCGCCGCCAGCGAGGCCCAGATCCCGAGGCACGCCGGGCCGACCGCGTGGACCACGTGCGGCGCGAACCGCGCAAGCTCCCACGCAATGCGCGGATCCGGAGCGCTCACCCGCAAGCCGGGATAGGGAGGGAACGGAGCGCCCGGCACGCGCACCACGCGAGCGCCCGCGTGCTCGGCGACCGCGCCGGTGGGAGCGAACACGAGCACCTCGTGGCCGAGCCGGGTCAGCTCCTCGATCGTGGAGCGGAGCCGGTTGGTGATGCCGTCGATCTTCGGGAGGAAGACTTCCGTCGCGATCGCGATGCGCATCCGAGGACCTCCTCCGGGGGTTCCGTGCTCTCTCTCTCTCTCTCTCTCTCTCTCTCGATCGATCGATCGATCGATCGATCGGCGAAACCGTAGGCACGACGGGTGGCGATCCGCGCACCTCTCGAAGGCGGCGCAGCAACGCTTGCGACGCCGTTGCGTGGCGGCCTCGTCAGGAACGCGTGACGGGGCGGCGCCGGGCGCGCGCTCCGATTCGTGGTAGCGTCGCCGCGGATGAAGGTCTCCAAGTCGATCTGGGTGAAGCGATCGGTCGAGGACGCCTTCCGGCTCTTCACCGATCAGATCGGATCGTGGTGGCCTCTCGACGAGGGCTTCTCGTACGCGGCTTCGCGCGCGCGCAAGGCCACCGGGATCCCCTGGAAGGCACCCGCCGATGGAGCCTCGACGCCCTCGAGCCGGCCCCGACCGGGGGTCTACCTCGAGGCGCGGCTCGACGGCCGCTTCTACGAGCGGTTCAACGACGGGACGGAGTACGAGGTCGGGCGGGTGATCGAGTGCGAGCCTCCGCACCGCTTCGTCGTGACGTGGAAGTCGCCCGACTGGGAGGGACCGACGGAGGTCGAGGTGCGCTTCCAGGCGGAGGGCGAGGGCACGCGGCTCGAGCTCGAGCATCGGGGCTTCGAGATCGGCCCGAACGCGGAGCGCGCGCGCAAGGGCTTCGACGAGGGCTGGGTCACCGTGCTGGCCCGCTACGCGTCGGCTGCCTGAGCGGCGCGCCGCTAGACGGGGCGCGCGCCCGCGATCATGTAGCGCCAGAACCGACGGGGCTCGCCGACCGCGAAGTTGCCGCCCGCCTTGTGCTGCACGGAGGCGTTGTCCCAGACCAGGACGTCGTGGTCGCGCCAGTCGTGCTGGCAGCGCGGCGCATTCCCCTCGGCGTGGTCCTGCAGGCGCTGGAGCAACGCCCGTCCCTCGCCGAGGGGCATCCCCTCGACCGACTTCGCCCGATCGAGGTCGAGGAAGAGGGACTTCGTTCCGGCGACGGGGTGCGTGCGCACGAGCGGGTGGATGACGTCCTCGAGGACGTCGTTCGGTCCGCTCGCCGCGCGCCGCGGCGGAAAGGCGTCCTCGTTGTTGTGCGCGTAGCGGACGCGGAGTTCCGAGAGACGCGCCCGGGTTCCCGCATCGAGCGACGCGTAGGCGGCGCGCATGTCGATGAAGCAGGTCGGACCGCCGCCGCTCGGCGGGAGCTCCCGGGCGTGGAGCACGGTCGCCATCGCGGGCTCCGCCGTGTAGGTGTCGTCGCAGTGGAAGGTCTCGAAGAGGCCCGGCCGCCGGTCGTCGAGCCCGCCCAGGGCCGGCGTGCCGAGCTTCTCCCGGATCTCGTCGGTCAGGACGAAGCCCGAGTCGATGATCTGTCGCGTCTCGGCGTAGCGGAAGGCGCTCCCGTCCTTGGCGCGGGCGACCGGCTCCTTGATGTCGCCGAAGAGGCGCGCCAATGAGCGGAGCTCCGCGTCCCGGAGCGCCCGGGGCATCCGCAGGCAGAGCACGGCGTGCTCGGCGAGCGCCTCGCGCAGCTGCGCCGCGTGGGAGTCGCTCCCGGGCACGAGACCGGCGACCTCCGACACGCCGAAGGCTCCTCGTTGCACTCGGATCTCGACCATCGGAGCGCAAGCCTAGCCGATGACCGTCGGGCGGAGGCCCCGCTAGCGCTTGCGCTGCTCCTCGAGCCACGCTTGGATGCGCGCGGCGATCTGATCCCGCGCGCGGCGGAAGCGCTCGGTGCGCACCGCCTCGTCGCCCCCGCCCGCCACCGGGTCCTCGACGACCCAGTGCACGCACTCCGTGAAGCCCGTGAAGGTGACGTCGTCCTCCTGATCCCCGAAGGTGACGAGGTGCGAGAAGACCTTCTCGCCCACGTAGTCGCGCACGTGCTTCGACCGCTGCGCCCGGATGTCGATGCCGATCTCCTTCATCACGCGCACGGCGAGCGGATGCACGTCCTTCGGGATGAGGCCCGCGCTGCAGACGTCGAAGCGATCGCCGGCCCAGCGTCGGAGGATTCCCTCGGCCATCTGGCTCCTTGCCGAGTTCCCGGTGCAGACGAAGAGCACGCCAGGCCGCATCCCGACGATCCTACCGGCGAGAAGTGACGGTAGACTTCCGCTGGCGTGAAGTTCACGACGCTCGATGTGAATCGCCGCCCCGTAATCCGGCGCCGTGGTCGGCCATCTCGTCGACCTGATCTGGCGCTGAGGGGCGGTTCGGGCTCCCCCTACTCCGGAAGCGCGAACGCCATGAGCGCGTCGCCCGGCTCGGACCAGCCGTGGCCGCCCGCGGCGACGACCACGAACTGGCGGCCGTCGGGGCGGAGGCGATACGTGATCGGCGTCGCGTTCGCGGTGTAGGGTAGGCGCTGGGTCCAGATCTCGGCGCCGCTGGTCGCGTCGAAGGCGCGCAGGAACTTGTCGGTGGTGGCTCCGATGAAGACGAGCCCACCGGCCGTGGCGATCGAGCCGCCGAGGTTAGGCGCGCCGAGCCGCAGCCAGATCGGCGGGGGCGCCTGGTCGCGCGTGGTGCCGAGCGTCGACTCCCAGAGCACGCGGCCGCTCTGCAGGTCCACGGCCGTGAGCACGCCCCAGGGAGGCGGGTTGCACGGCGCGCCGAGCGGGCTGAAGAGCGGCGAGATGCGGAGGCCGTAGGGGGTCCCTTTCATCGGCGCCAGCATCTCCGGGTAGTGGACGGACTCGGGATCGAGCTTGTCGAACTCCGCGCGCGGGACGAGGCGCACGACGCTCGGGACGCGCATCGAGTTCACGAAGAGGACGCCGCGCCGCGGGTCGATCGAGACGCCGCCCCAGTTGGGACCGCCCGCGTTGCCGGGATACTGGATCGACGGCTCGAGGCCGGGTGGCGTGAAGATCCCCTCGGAGCGCATCCCGGCGATAATCTCGCGACACTTCTTGCGGTCCCAGGGCGTGAAGCCCCACGCGTCGGCGGGGGTGAGCGTCTCGGGCGCGAGCGGCGCTGGATGCGTGGGGAAGGGCTGCGTCGGCGAGAGCACGTCGCCCGGCACGGCCCCCTGCGGCACCGGCCGCTCCTCGACCGGATAGAGCGGCACGCCGCTCTCGCGGTCGAGCAGGAAGAGGTGACCCATCTTGGTGATCTGCGCGACGCCCGGCCGCCCGGCCCCCACGCCCTCGATCTGGAAGAGTGCGGGCTGCGCGGGGACGTCGTAATCCCAGTGGTCATGGTGAACGCTCTGGAACTGCCAGACCGGGCGGCCGCTCGCGGCGTCGAGCGCCACGGTCGAGCTCGAGTAGAAGTCGAGCCCCCGGCGCTCGCCGGCGAAGTAGTCGGGCGCCGCGTTGCCGGTCGGAACGAAGACGAGGCCGCGCTCGGGATCCGCCGACATGATCGACCAGACGTTCGGCGTGGCCCTCGTGTACTCCCCGGGCGCCGGGCGCTGCCAGTCCGGGGGCACGGGATCCCAGGCCCAGCGGAGCTTCCCGCTGCGCGCGTCGAAGGCGCGCACCACGCCAGCCGGCGCGTCGGTGCGGAGGTTGTCCAAGATGAGCGCGCCCACCACCACGACATCGCGCACCACCAGCGGCGGCGACGTGACGTAATACTCCCAGGGCGGTGCGTCGCCGACGCCCTGGCGGAGCGCCACGCGGCCGCCCTCGCCGAAATCCTCGCAGGGCCGGCCGGTCTCCGCGTCGAGCGCGATCAGCTGCGAGTCGAGCGTGCCGGTGAAGATGCGGCGTCGGCAGGCGCCGCCGGCGGCCGTGGCGTCCGACCAGTGCGCCAC
>Ga0335082_10001901_pt1 | contig 22409 bp, 16 predicted proteins | sample Lox_Sample_41_FD_206718 | JGI IMG/M metagenome (GOLD analysis project Ga0335082, IMG submission 206718) | Soil microbial communities from Loxahatchee National Wildlife Refuge, Florida, United States - Lox_Sample_4.1 | ecosystem: Environmental > Terrestrial > Soil > Wetlands | place: USA...
CGTCGGATGCGTTTTCAACACTGATCCTGAATGGAACATTCGGCACGACAGAGAAAGTATTACTGATCCCGGTCTGCGGTCCGGAGGTGTTGGTAGCGGTGAGCGAGAAGGAACCGGTATTACCAACGATGACCGTCATAGAATCGAGGACGCCGTTGACAAAGGACTTGCTGATAAGCGGGCTCAGGAGGTTACCAGTGGATGATAACTGAATTGTTCCCGTGAAGCCGGTGACGGTATTGTTGGCCGGATCACGAGCTGTCACGCGAATGAAGAATGGTGTTCCTGCAGTCTGCGTTGGAATCGATCCTCCCGACGAAGACTCCACAAGAAAATTGTTCAGAGATCCGGGTAAAATCGTAAAGGTCGTCGTGGTATCTGGTGTTAAGCTGTTGCTCGTCGCCACCAGTCGTTTCGTTCCAGGAAGATTGACGCTCAATCCGCTGTAGGTGGCAAGACCTGTGGCATCGGTTAACTGTTGGGTTGATCCCTGCAGTGTGCCGGTTCCAATCAGCGAGAGTGTGATCGTATCTCCGGCAGCTGAGACAGTATTTCCCTGTGCGTCTTCGACCTGGACGGTCACTGAAGGTGTGATGAGAGAGTTATAAACAGTGTTTGAGGGCTGTTGGACGAAGCTAAGCCGGCTCGCCGCTCCGGCAGTAACAGTAAGCGTCCCAGAGTTCGTGGTCTGGAGTATCCCCGACACTGCGTGGATCTGGGCCGTGCCGGTTTTATGTCCGGTAAAGACGGCACTCTTCTTATCTCCGCTGGGAACCAGGTCAGAAGGACTCACACCACCGGTACTGCTCTGAAGTATCCAGCTATCGGCACTGACATTCCCGATGAAATTGTTCAGCGAGTCCCGTGTGATTGCATAGGCAGTCACCGACTGACCGGCAGTCAACGATTGTCCGGGGAGAACTGATCCGGTTCCGTCCGATGCGTTTTCAACACTGATCCTGAATGGAACATTCGGCACGACAGAGAAAGTATTACTGATCCCGGTCTGCGGTCCGGAGGTGTTGGTAGCGGTGAGTGAGAAGGAACCGGTATTACCAACGATGACCGTCATAGAATCGAGGACGCCGTTGACAAAGGACTTGCTGACAACCGGGCTCAGGAGGTTACCAGTGGATGATAACTGAATTGTTCCCGTGAAGCCGGTGACGGTATTATTTGCCGGATCACGTGCTGTCACCCGAATGGAGAATGGTGTTCCTGCAGTCTGTGCTGGAATGGATCCTCCCGACGAAGACTCAACGAGAAAATTGTTCAGCAATCCGGGCGAAATTGTAAATACTGAACTTGTGTCCGATGTCAAGCCATTGCCGGCTGCAACAAGCTGTTTTGTTCCAACAAGATTGATACTCAATCCGCTGTAGGTGGCAAGACCCGTGGCATCGGTTAACTGTTGGGTTGATCCCTGCAGTGTGCCGGTTCCAATCAGCGAGAGTGTGATCGTATCTCCGGCAGCTGAGACAGTATTTCCCTGTGCGTCTTCGACCTGGACGGTCACTGAAGGTGTGATGAGAGAGTTATAGACTGTGTTTGAGGGCTGTTGGACAAAGCTGAGCCGGCTCGCCGCTCCGGCAGTAACAGTGAGTGTCCCGGAGTTTATCGAATGGAGAGATCCGGAAACTGCATGAATCTGTGCGGTTCCAATCTTGTGCGCCGTGAAGAATGCGGCCCTCATGTCTCCGCTGGGAATCAGGTCAGAAGGACTTACTCCGCCCGTACTGTTCTGAAGTGTCCAGCTATCGGCATCGGTAATTCCGATGAAATTGCTCAACGAATCCCGGATGATTGCGTACGCTACCAACATCCGACCCGCGGCAACAGACTGCGCAGGGAGAACGGATCCTGTTCCGTCGGATGCGTTTTCAACACTGACGGCGAATGGAACGTTCGGTACAACGGAGAAATCATTGCTGACTCCGGTCTGGCCCTCGTCAGTACTGGTAGCGGTCAATGTAAAGAGCCCGGTATTTTTGAAGTTGACGGTCATGGAATCAAGAACGCCGTTCACAAAGGGCTTGCTGACAACCGGGCTCAGCAAGAAACCGTTGGAGAAAATCTCGATGGTCCCCGCAAAACTCGTATCTGTATTGTCGGCACTGTCTTTTGCTACTACTTGAATAGAGAACGGTATTCCGGCAGTCTCTGTGGGAATGGAATTCAGTCCGGGAGCTGTCACGGTAAAATGATCCACCTGGGCCATACCGGTCGTCATGAGTATTGCTGAAAGTGATACTATAATGGTGATTCGTCGCACTACTTGTCGACAGCACTGAGTGCTGTTGCAATTTTCTTAAGAAGGACGTCAACCTCAACCGGCTTCTGAATATAATCGTACGCGCCGGACCGCATGGCAAGGACCGTCGATTCTACTGAAGGATATCCCGTGACAACCAGGACCTTTGCCTTCTCATCGATTCGTCGGATCTCCTTCAAAACTTCGATGCCGCTCATGCTGGGCAATCCCAAATCCAGAAGGACGAGATCGAATTTGTGTTTCTTGTAGATTGCTATTCCCTGCGGACCATCGGCTGTGGAGTTGACTGTGTATCCTTCCTCCATCAGGATTGAACGTTCAAGCTGGAGCTGAACTTCGTCATCATCGATTATGAGAATTCTGGACATGTCTCATCTGGTAATAATACGTGAATGATGTTGACCTTCCGCAAGGAATCACAGTGACCGACGATCGGCAGTTCCAACCGGCTGGTCGCGGGTCGTGCGGACCCATTCCTGCGTCTGTTTATTCTTAAAGAGTCTTGTATACAAGAGAATCTTCCAGAGGGCGTAGCGCGGGATGTGAAAAAATGCCCTATAGAGCAGGCGATCTGCTCTCGCCGCGACAAGCCCAAGGAGAACGTGGAGAATTCCGCAAATTACAACAAGTGCCCACCAGAGGATATATAATTGTACGAATTCTCCCCCGCATTCCCAAATGATGAAATTGAGAAGAAACACGAGAACCGCAGCACCGAACAAATTCACGAAAGCAGGGGTCACCAGTTCGACAAATGCATCAAATGGAAGAAATGAGGCACGTCGGATCGATTCCCCGAGAAGTTTTGGGCCGTATTGTCTGATGACGGGAAAACGGCCGCGTTCCCAGCGCGAACGCTGACTTTCCGCATTGCGTGCACTGGTCGGCATGGTGGCAAACACCTTCGCCTCCGGGGCGAAACTCACGCTGATGCCGTTCAGGAGGAGGATCAGCCCGTACTCGAGATCTTCATTCAGCGAATAGGTGTTCCAGGGAATCGTCTGGAGTACGCCGGACGTGAAACACATCCCGTTCCCGCGGATCCCGGCCGAGCCGCCGAAAAGCGACCTGCCCAGTGGACGCACATGGTTGTAAAGTGTGAACCCCAACCTTGTAATCTCGGAGCTCCACGATCCAGGTTGGGGATCGACCATGTCGCTGCACTGCAAGACTCGCGAACCCTGATCGATATAGTAATTCATGACCGTCAGGAAATTTGCCGAGGCCGTGCTATCCGCATCGATCACAACGACTGCATCGTGGGCCGGCGTCCCTGACAGGATCTTGTCGAAGCACCACCGCAGAGCATGGCCTTTTCCCCGTTTCGAAGTATCCGACCGTTCCATAACAATAGCATGTTCGCCGCGCGCAACATCCGCAGTCCGATCGGTGCAGTTGTCCGCGATGACGATAATATCAAAGAGATCTCCAGGATATTCGATCTCTTTCAAGCTCCTCACAGTCCGCCCGAGACTGGTCTCTTCATTGTGTGCGGGAACCACAATCGCGAATTTACGGTTCGCGCCTGCCGCGAACGATCTCTTCTCTTGAGCAAGCAACGCGAGAACACTGAGGACTGCCAGATAGCCCAGAAATCCTCCGAAGAACAACAGGAGTACTATTTCAATACCAGAAAGAATCATGATCTCCTGTTCCAGCGGTCTCGTTCCAATGATGCTGATGTTCCATAGTGATCGGCCGTAAATAAAATCCGCGTTTAGGCAGTCCTCGTTCTCTCTCGAATGTGTGCGCCGGGAGAAGAGTCAACAATCTCTCGACGTAGAATTCCCGATGCTCGTCAGGGAAATGAACAAATGATGTCGTTCGTTGCTCCTATATGCCCCAGACGCTTAAACTTTCGGAGAGCACGCCGAACGGTAGCGACGATCGCATCGTTCCACACCTTTTCCCTCACAATGCGTCTCATTGCCTGCAGTCCGGAGAACGCATACACCTTGAGACTTGCTGCACCCTTATTCCAAACAAGGGCCTTGGAAAAGGCCTCGGGATGTCCACCGAGCTGAAACTTATAGCTCTCCTGGCCGCCCTGAAAATCAAATTCCGTATACCCTCGGGCTATTGCATCCTTGATGACAAGACTCAGGAGCACCTTTCCCGGACTAAGGGCGACCATGGGATCGTGGCGATCCAGGCCGCTGAGGTAGAAACAGCAATGTCGATTTGCAAAAAATGCCTGGACTGCTGCAAATCGATGGCCATTTTTCTTGAGAAAATAAATCCGTGCCATGTTGAGAGGGGCAAGTGTGGAAGTGATCGACTTCTGAAATTGTTCGAACTGTTTCAGCGACCCGAAATACCCCTTGCCTCCGCGATCAAGCCAGGATGCGGTATGCAGCAGCACAAAATCGTGAAATGCTTCATCAATCCCACCTGAGCCGTCGACAATCTCCAGCTCAACGCCGTTTTTCAACAAGGCCCGGGTCCGTCGGCCAAGTGTCTGACGTTCGCTCGGCGTGAGCGATGTCAGGTATTCTTCCCATGTCTGTGGAAGAGGCATCATGACCCTTGCGACACAATTCCGGGTGAATGTTACGTTGAGGTTTCTCGCACGGAGCTCCCCGAGCAGCCGTTCCATGAAAACGGATGTCGAGGGAAAACGGAAAAACGACAGCATATCGAATTCCTCTGCCGACAATTGTTCCGCACAATAATTGACCATGGCCCCGAGCACCGGCTCCTGATAGGACGGATGAATGAGTGGAGCATACTCACCGTACGTTTCGTATGTCCCGAGAAACCGCATCCGGGAGACGGTTACGAGCTTCGCATTGATGAATTCAAGGAACGTCGGAAGGAGTCCGACGAGTTCTTCTCCTTCCCAGAATGTCGTGATCCGTAGTTGCAAATGGTCTCTCCGGTAGATGCTCCACCATGTGTTGTTCCATTCGAATGTCTGGAATACCGTACCGTCTGCTGCCATGTGGAGGGCGTCCCATGCCTTCCGCAGGTCCGACAACTCCTGTTCAGATGTAACTGTTCGAACGTTCACGCTGACCCTTCACTTTTTCTTGCCGTGCGAACATAGAGAATCTCATCATCCCATCGTTCCCGGACGTGTTTCCTCACGACATCGAGTTTCAGCTGCCGGAGGGATTCCGTCAATGCGGAAAGCCGTTCGTCATGATTCAGCGGACCTGGAACCCTTCTCAAGGCGATCAGGCCCCCGGGGAAGAGAAGTGAAAGGTACTGGCGGCAGAGCGCGATTTCATGCTCTTTCGACAAATCCGCGGTTTCGACGGTTGCCGTATCGATAACAAAATCAAATTTTGTTCCTTCCGCTTGCATTTTCCTGAGAGCCGGCTTCATGTCACCAACCAGAATTACCGCACCCTGATCGACGCCAAAAAATTCCCTCGCAAATTCCGCAAGCCGGGGGTTTCTTTCAAGAATAGTTATCCGGGAAGGATCTCCGGTTCCCTCGAACAGCCGGATGATCGCAGAGCCGCCGGCGCCGAGTATAAGTATTTTGGGAGTTGCAGGGAGTGGGAAGGGGGTCTCAAGGAGTTTCCCCCAATATTCTCTTTTCAGTTCCGCGACGGATTTTGGCAAAAAGATGATTGGATGATGATCTCCCGCCACCATCAGTCGCCGTTCCGGACCGCTGTCGACGACACGAATAGTCTGGTCCGTCCCCGGGTTGATTTCAGCCACGGTTCTTTCGCCATATCTCAGTAGGCGCAGCCGGGCGGTGAAGCGGCTGGGGCGCAGTTCCCGGGTAGCCGTGGACCACCATCCGCCGAGAAGAGTCGCGGGATGAAATTTGTTCCTTACCTTGCCACCCGATCCGCCGAACACCTCCTCGTGAAATGAACGCTGCTTCAGTTGGTACTTCCGTAATGCCCGTACCGGTTGGTGTCGGAGAATAAAATTAAAGCCGAGCGTACCAAGCCCGAGACCCTTGATGGTGAGATATCCGGCCTTATCGAAGAGGGATCGCTTCCTGATGATCTTGAACCGTTTATACTCGAACAATTCACGCTGTGTCCGGATGAGTGCCTTGTGCGAGAGGTCCTTTGTGAAGAAGAGCGCAATGCGCGGTTTTGACGAGAGGGAGGGCGAAACGATGCGCAGGAGATAGTTCTTGCTGTCCACTGCTTGCCACTCTTTGTATTTGTATGGTTCATCGCCACGGAGATAGTCGAAGATCTCCATTTTGAGATTAATTGCTTCCACGAGTGCAGCGTTCCGGATAAGAAAGCCCGGACTGCATCTCATGATTTCATCGGTACCGTGCGCATTGCTGTGATACATGTAGGCACGATTCTTATAATAAAACGTGTAGCTCACGGCAATCGGCTCGTCATCAATTTTGAGGAAAAACATCCTGAGCCATCCCCGGCGCGCAAATTTCCGTGAAAATTCCACATGGAACGACTTGAGATGATCATCATCGAATGCGCTCGGGTAGCCGAGATTTTTCCAGCGTTGACCATGGATATAGGCGAACGCATTGACGCCGTGCTCGATATCGTCCGTGTCCTTCTCTATGACTTCCATCTCCGCCTTGAAATTCTGCTGCAACCGCTTCAGCTTGCGTTTGGTATGATCACTCTTGGCGGGATCAAAGCTCTTTGCCGATTCAACACCCGAAGCGGGGAGCACGATTTGGGGGCAGACATTCCCCTGGTACTGAATCATGTGGAAATGGGACTCTTCCAGGATTTCGGGAAGGAGCGTGAAAAAGATTGCCGATTGATTGACATCTTCAAGATCCAGAACGTCCCAGTGTTGACGCGACGAGCGCAGGTAGGAAACGAACTCGGTGAGAACCTCGCGTTCAAATCCGGGAAGCGCAATCACCTCGCAATAATCCGACAGCCCGTGGCCGATAAACTGGAGATGACGTGCATACGGCAGGCCCAGCATCTTGGAGGTCCGTATGTACAATGGAATAATGCCTACCGGGCGGTCTTCATGAGAGAAGAGGAGAATCCGGAGCGTGTGACCCGGTTCCGCAAAATATTTCCACCACGTTCTTTGCCACTCGTATGTCTGATAAATTGTGGCATCACACTGCTCGACCAAAGCACTCCATCTTTCTTCCATCCGGTCGAACTCGGCATTTGTCGTGAACGCCTGAACCGTGAGACGATGAGTCCCGGCGTTTGAATCTGTGTGCTTCTTCAACGGTGGAGGATCGATCAGTATGGATTCTTGTGTCTGGTGCATCGGGTCATTGGCTGATGATACATGTCTATCTCGTCACTCTGAGAGATCTTTTCTCTCAGGAAGAACGGAGAAATCGAACAAACCCGAACGGGGCCGCTCGTGCGACCCGTTCGGCTGTGTGAAATTGGACTGGATGCATCCATCTGCAGGACCATCTTCAGTTCTGTGGAATATGTAAGTTAGCGAGAAGTATCTCATCCGAGTATGATCTGCATCAATACTGAGGGATTCGAATGCGCTCGGACCTGGTACAAAAGGCCCGGTTCATAACCGATTTCCTCATTTCTCTTGTGTTGGTTTCCGGTCCAGGGCCATCCATGCCGCCCAGCGCTTGAAGATCGATCATGAAGAAATCTCCTGTTGCACCGAGATGGGAACGCCCTGCAGCAGTTGCGTGCGAAGCTCCTTCCGGGATACCACGTTATTCGCCTTTGGCAATCGGCTGACTCGATACACAATTCTCGGGATCTTGTCCTTTTCCAGTCGCAGGGCGAGTGCCGAAGAAAGCTCGGAGGTGATGATGGTTTTGTTGTCCTTTGCAACATAGCAGAGTACCGGAATCTCGCCCACAATTCCCGCGGGGTCCGGAATTCCGACAACGCAAATTTCCACCCCCGGATAGATCTCGTGTATTTTTTCTTCAACCTCGAGCGGTGAAATTTTGAGTCCCGCGAGATTGATGATTTCTTCCTTTCGTCCGAGAACGGAGAGGAATCCCTCGCGGTCCAGAAGTCCGATATCGCCGGTATAAAACCACTCAGACGGCTCATGAGGGACAAACCCATTTCCGTTTTCACGCCAGTAACCGGCGAACCGGTGGCTCCCGCGAACTACGATTTGGCCCGTCTGACCGCGGTGGAGCAGGGCACCCGCATCATCGACAACCGATATCTCCGCGTAGGGGGCCGGCTTTCCAACGGTTCCGTACTTGCGCCGATGGTCTCCGAATTCCATGAACGTGCTGCGTGGAATTTCCGTGAGGCCATATTGGAGGCAAATGCGCGCGTGAGGGAACATGTCGGTGAGCTGCCGACGGTCTGCGGCATTCAGAGAGGGTGTGGCAAGTTCCACGAACCGTATTTGCCCGGAAATCTGTTTTATCAGAGCCGGAGCATGCTGGGAAAGGAGTGAGAACGTCTGCAAGGTGAAAGAAATCGCATTGCAGTCATGTCTGAGAATGTGCCGGACAATTTCCAACGGAGCGAATTGACCGGTTCTGGTGTTCACCGTCCCGCCGGCAAAGAGGAGGCATTGAAGTCGGCCGAAACCGATCGATTGCGTGAGCGGGGAATTCACGAATTCATTGGTCGTCTCATCGACCTTCGTAAGTGAGTTTGTCGTCAGTGTCGTTTGAATGAGACTCCTGTGTGTGAACACTGCTCCCCGCAAATGGCCATCATGATTTCCCGTGTAAAGTATCAGGGCATTGTCGTCTTCCTTCAATTCCATGAGTTTCGCGATCCGTTCGAGCGCTTCATTCGATCGCTGTGGCGTAGGCGACGGAGACGAAGACGAGGGAATGACGTCTTCAAGAAAGAGAAAATTACACCTCACCTTGTCGCGTAGAAGCGGATAGTGTGCAAGATCTGTCCTGTTCGTAATGACGAGGGAAGGTGAGCAGTCTCTCGTTATGTGCTGGAGAGTTTCCAGTGACGAGCGCTCGGGTACCGGAACGGCGATGCCGCCTGCTCTCATGACGGCGTACGCGGCAACGACATATTCGCATTTCTTCTGAAGAAGTAAGAGAACGCGATCGCCCTTTCGCAGTCCCTCGACGATACAGACATCGCCGATGGCATGGATTCGTTCCGCCAGCGACGAATACGTCACTTCCTCGGCGTCACAAATCAGCGCGCTCTTTGACGGATGCCGGAGTGCGGATTCAAAGAGGTATTGATGTACCAGTTGCATGTGTCCTCGCTAACGTTCTGTTGCGTTGTGCGTTTTTGGAAGAATCGTTTCGACTGTCGACAAGCTCTTCCGCAAACGTATTGATATTCTTCACAAATTGGTCCCAGGTGGTGTGCGTTTCAACAAACCGGCGGGCTTCTCTGCCCAGGGTTTCTGCCTTCTCGGGGTTGTTCCAAAGGTCGAGGATCGCTTCCCTGAGTCTCCCGGGATCACCCGGCGGAACAAAGATCCCCGTCTTTCCGTCCTGAATAACGTCCCGTTGTCCCCGAATTTGGGAACAGATGACCGCCTTGCCCATTGCCATCGCTTCCAGAATGGTGGTGAGCCCGTTATCGGAATCGGATTGAAGGAGAGGGACAACCACGAATCGGGATCGTGCATAGATCTGCCGGAGTTCATCCGCTCCCAGCTTCTCAACGGTCACATTGTCGGGAAGCGGGCCGTGTTCGTAGATTGCCGAAACCGTACGGAACAGTTTTCCCCTGAAGTTTCCCGCCGCGATGTGACAGTGAATGTCGAGTCCCTTTACGGCCTCGAGAAGTGTCGGATAATCCCGCATTTCAACTCCGGCAGAACAAATCATGTCGGTTGGCCGGGGCATGGGGCGCCAGAACTTCTGGTCGACATAATAGGGGATGAACCGGATCTTCTCGGGGGGAACACCCAGATTGTTGATGGCAAATTCTCTGTGCGTCGAAGTCCAGAGCACGATCGTATCGATGTGCGAGTGCACGCGTTTGAGCAATGCTGCCTTCTTGGGTTTGGAAATCCAGAACATCAGCGCCACCGTCGGGACCCGCTTGCGCGTCAGCTTGAGCAACGCTGCAAAGAGGAGCGTGTGCGGGTCCGACCATGAAATTACGACATCATACTTCTTCCGGAGAGCGTATGCTTCCAGGACTTCCGCAAGAACCGGCGGGATGAAACGATACAACCATCTGCGCCAGATCGGGGCATGTTTCAATGAGTCTTCATTGAACATGTCCGTGTCAATCGTTTCCTCGTAGAGCGAGGCCCGCGGACACTCGTCCCGGAGTTCCTTTTCCTTGTCCAGCTTGAGCAAACCGGTGGTAAGTAATGTCAATGCCTTCATGAATGCTTCTACGTTCTATAGTTCATCAATAATATCCAGGCGACACGAAGTCTATTCGTGATCAACCTGTTGTCCGGAGTTGGTTGCCGCACCAACACGAAACATTCTTTTCAACTTACGGCGGAGCCGTGGAGTGCGGAACCTGATGTAACCCGCAACGAATCCGGGGAAGCCGCGCTGCCGAACCTGCACCTCGAGCAATCGCGCTTCACGCGCCATAAGAAAATTGGCGAACCGGAGCCAGAGAATTCCGGTCCCGATCCCCGTGAGGAACGTTCGAGGGCCTTTCTCAATCGTATAGTTCCAGTTGTACCGGGAACTTGACGTCAGTTCAAATTTGTATGATTCATCTCCACGCAGAAAATCGACACGTCGTAATTTTTCACCGATACCGTCACCGATCATTGCCAGGAGAAGTGCGAGGCCGGGTCTGCGTTTCGATGCTGGTGCTGCATCATCGAAGCCGGAGAGATAATCGTAGAAGCTGTCTCCGAAACGGAATGCAAGTCGGGATGCAACGCAGCCGGATTCCGTCGAGGCCGTCTTGCACCAGAGCCACCCGTTGGCATGGAACGCATCCACGATGCCGTGCTGGAATTCGGTGAAGCGGGCATCGGCAAACAGTCCGGGAAAACCCATCTTATTCCAACGGCGCTGGTGAAGGCCGGTGATCTCGTCCAGAGCCTGGTGGTATTCCGCCAGAGTTCCCGGTTTTGCGAGAGTAAACATCTTCTCTTCCGAACCTGCCCGACGCGCCTGTTGCAGTCGCCGGCGCACACTCGCACTCATCGACCCGATGTACTCGTCTAACGATTTGGGAAGCGTGAGATAGGGGCAAATATCGGCCTGCCGTGTCTGGATGAAAACTCCCCTCTTTTTCAATTCCCCAAGGAGAGCCCTGCGGATAACGCTTTGTTCCGGTACATTGACCAAATGAACGTGGATTCTTCCGGGAAGGCCTGCAGACAAGAACTCCGCAAATTGTGCACAGACAGGTTGCTCAAATTCCGGATCGACCAGAATATCGAGGTAATCGGAAGGGCCGTTGTCGAAGAACATGCCGAAAGAAGTCTGATACGAATTGCCTTCACCGAGAAATCCAAGCCGGGTTTGTGCCTGGAGTCCTGCAAAGGATATTCTCTCTTTGAAGAGTGGAGCAATCCCGATCACCCGGTTACCTGCCTTCATGACGAGGCAGCAAAGTGACTGGCCCGGCCTTTTTCCGAAATGCTTCCACCAGCACGATGCCCATTCATGTGTCTGGTAAACCGTCCCGCTGCACCTTTCAACCAGGCCATTCCACGCAGCTCGAAGCGATGAGAATTCCTGTTCATTCGTGACGACTTCGAATTTCAATGTGCGATCGTGCGAGTTGCCGGTGTTCTCCGTCTCCGGCTCGAGCACGCGGATGCCGTTTGTTATGACGTCTTCATTCTTCATGCACGTCCGTCAGTTCTTCTGCGCCTGATCAGGCGCCGGACATAACCGGAATTGTTCAGGTCATCATCGCACGGATTGTAGTGCTTCCCGAGCAGCATCTTTTTCATTTGTGATCTCATCCAAGCATAGTATTCGTACGGAGCGAGCAGGCGTAATGCGAGACCCACGATGTCAGTATTCGGCGGCATGAGAATGCGGCGAATCTCGAAGAGATCTGTACCAAACGCTGCGGGCCCGGAATGGGTGGCACAACCAATCGTGTAGCCCGCATCCTGCAGCATCTTCTTGACATCTTCGCTTACAAATCCATACGGGAAGGCAAACGTCTGTACGGGGGCGTTGAGAAGAATTTCGAGCCGCATCCGGGAACGCGAGATCTCATCCCAGGCCTGATCATGGGGAAGGAGCGGCAGTTTCGCATGGGTCATGGTGTGGGATCCGATCTCAAATCCTTCGGTGTGGAGCTCAATAACCTGTTCATCGTTCATCAAGCGTTCACCGTGGACCGCGGGAAGCTTGTCCCAGGTGTTCGTTGTGATCTGACGGTCTCCGAGCACGAAGATCACCGCCTTCATCCCGAACTCCTGGAGGAGAGGAAATGCAAGTTCATATGTGTCAACGTATCCGTCATCGAACGTAATGATCACCGGCTTTTTCGGAAGATTCATTTCTCCTTTCTGAAAAAGACGGAAATCTTCGAACGTGATCGCAGTGAATCCCCATCGCTCGAGCAGGGCGAGGTGTTGTCTGAGCGCCTCCGTATGTATGCATAAATCGGATTGCGACATATGCTCCTCAACGGAGTCCACCACCCGGTGGTACATGAGGACCTTAATGTCCCGTGGATTTCCTTCGCCTGACATCCTAGTGACTACCGCTCCTCCCTGGTTCATGACTGAATTCTCCAGTCTGTGAAGTGATTTCCTGAATGATGCGAGCCGGTACGCCGCCGACGATGGTATGAGGGGGTACGTCCTTTGTTACGACAGCACCCGCGGCAATGACCGACCCCTTACCAACCCGAACGCCTTTTAAAATGATTGCCCTGCAGCCGATCCACACATCGTCTTCGATAATCACCGGCGCAGTGATGAACTTTTCGCCGGGCAAGGCGTGAAGATCCGAATCCATGATCACGACATCCCATGAAATCCGGCAATCCCGTCCTATTTCGATGAGCTCTTCTGCAACGAGGACGGTGTTGCGATTGAGATAGGATCCGTTGCCGATCTTTACGACGGCGTTCGCGCCGACTTCAAACCGAACGCCGGAATAGAACTGACAATTCTCGGCTTCGATCCTCCCCCCTCGGTTCACGATTTTCGGTAGAGGACGTCCGCCGGTAACGACCAGGATTCCGTGAGATGAAAACTTCATACTCATCCAGAGCCCGAGAAGATGTTCCCATATCGAATACTTCCTCAACCTCTTGCGAACTTTTGTCCACATGGACGGAAGTGAATTCTCTCTGTTCTGGATTGTATGTGGTTCTGCCGTATTCATGACATGAAGATTGTGTGTGCGGAAAACGTCGAAACGAAAAACAGTACCACGAGCAACAGCACAGAAGAGACTGCGGGAGCATTTTCCTCTGTAGTGCGTCGTTGCGGAACGTTTTCAGGACGGGAGTGACGACCCATCATCTGTTCGTACATCGTTTTCAGTTTCTTGTATTCCTGCTCCCAGTTGTACGTCGTCTCTGAAAGTTTCAGACAATTACGCTTCATCGCATCATATTCACGAGGATTATCTGCCAATTTGTTCACCGCGGCTGCAATCTCTTTCGGGTTTTCAGAATCAACACAGTAGCCGATCTGTCCCCCTTCGACAATTGCGGAAATGCCGGGATAATTATTTGTGACAACCGGGAGACCCATCATCATGTATTCAAAGACCTTGTTGGGGGCGCAATAATAATTGTTTCGGCAGTTGTTGCGATAAAAGAGTATACCGACGTCAGCCGAGGACGTATATGCATTGAGTTCGCTGTACGAGACTCGCGGCAAGACGACGACGCGTTTCGAATCTCCGATGATCTTTTCGGGCTCTGCCCATTCGTTAAAGCCGCCTCCCACAAGCACCAGGTAAATTCCGTCGTTGAAATGATCGGCAGCGTGGATGAGTTCCCTCATGCACCGGGAATCGTCAAAGAGACCCTGGTACAGAACGATCATGCGGGGATTCAGACCGCGTTCATGGAGGAGGGACCGGAGCGTTGTGCCTGAAGTCGGACTCATATATGGCGGGCAGTTTCTGACCGTTAAGGGAATTGCTTTCGCCCCGCGTTCCCGATAGAGGATCATCGACCGGTTCTCATCCGGAGTGACGACGAATCTCGCACGGGGTACCAGCAGTCGTTCCAGGAATTTCCAGAGGCCTGCAAATTTCACCTTTTCATGCATTTCGGGATACAACTCGTGGGCCCGATACACCAGCGGTTTGCGCCTCAGCAATGCTGCAAGAAATGTCGGAAACAGGGCAGGTAAATCGTGAGCCTCGTAGACGTCGGCGTTCGACCGGAACGCGGTCCAGGCCGCCTTCCAATTGAATTCCAGATACGTGAACGCGTACTGTATCGATGCCTGAAAAATACTCGACGGCGAAAGCCCGTATCTGTCGTTGAAGAACTTCGAGCTTCGTGAAAATAGCTTGTGCACTGTGAAAGTGTCCTGAACTTCTTCTCCGAGTGCGTAATTGGCATCATTGGTGACACAGATAACCTCTACCTCAAACCCCTCTTCGGAAAGTGAAACGGCCGTGTTGTACATCGGGGGAAGCAACGACGGGTTCGGTAAATAAGTCACCATGCAGACTTTTCCCCGTCGGCGCTTTTCATCTTCACGTTGATATCTGTTCTTGTTCGCGTTCATAATCTCCGAAATTGTTGGTAATTCAAATCGTGGATTGTTCACACCATAGGTTATCGGGAATCAGTGCCGGCGGATAGTACGAATGCAAAGTGTACCGACACCGAACACCCGAGACTCCGAAAGTGTGTTTCTGCATATTGATATTTTTCATGAACATGAAATCGACGTTATTCCCATATTTCCCGTACGACGACACCGAGCGAGTATGCGCGAATGTTTTCATGCACTCGCTCCCTTATTGAGCGCGAACGTCTTGAGCAAATTTCGGGGAGATAAGAGACTCTTCATAAGCTCCACCTCGTTTGCACTAAACGTCCTGAACAGGAACAAGGCCGCGCAATAAATCGCCGCACCCGCGAAACCCCCAAAATACCAGGGCACGGCGGTCAGATTCATGTATCGCATCACGACAGTCATCAGCACACCCGAACCGATCGCCTTAAGCGGGACGGCGATTGTGCTTCCCTGGAAAACGGATTTCGGCATGATGGCCAACGCGCTCAGCATGACCATATATTCTGTCGCGAGCGTTGCGATGGATGCCCCGATGCCGCCGTTTCCGAGGGTCTTCTGCGTGTAGGGAATGAGGAAGGCGTTCAGCGAAACATTGACAATCATGGCGAAGAACGCGACAGTCGCCCATTGCCGTTGTTTGTCGCATGCGAAGAGCGCCGTCCCCAACACCATATCGATGTACACCAGGAGCAATCCGATGGAGAATATCTGAAGATTGATGACTGATGGCCCGTATCCCTGGAGCCCGAAAAAGAGTTTAATGATAAGCTCTGCATAGAAATAAATCAGGATACTTATCGGAATTCCGGCGATCACCATGAAGTTGAGACCCTTTTGCGTCGTCTGCGCGAGTTTTCCCTCCTCCTTTCCCCGGAGTTTCGACAGAACCGGAAGGATGGAGAGAGAAAAAATGCCGGGGAGGAAGGAAAGGACGTCAAAAAATTTATAGGATGCACCATACCAGCCGACAACAGCTTCGGGCGTGAGAAATGACAGCATCACACTGTCGATGCGATAATAGACGACGCCGAAGATTCCCCATAGAAAATATGATGTTCCCTCGCGAATCATCTTCTTTGTCTGTTTCCAGTCCACGGCAGGAATCTTGGGAATCATCCGGCCGGCAAACTTGATGCAAAGGAGCGAGTTCAGGAATGTGCCGGTGACCATGATGATAGCCATACCGATGACACCCGCACCAAGAAGGAGCGCCGTAATGCCTATGGCAGAAATGAACAGACGTTCCACGATGTTTCCAATGGTGGAGTATTTTACCGCTTCATGTCCGAGGAACAAACCATTGAGTACCGTCCTCAGTGCCAGCCACCCAAGTTCCAGCCCAAAAATCAGAATGAGAATTTTGACGGTCGTAGGATAATTCGCCACAAACCCAAACGTCAGCATCGCGAGGAAGGCGACAACCCAGAGGATGATCCTGAAGGAGAGGGCATTGACGATAATCTGACCGCTCTGTTGCGGGTCTCGTGCGATTCGTTTAGCAACGGCGATACGCCCGTCAAAATCAACGGCCAGGAGGAAAATTCCCGAAATCGACATTGCAAGATAAAGTCTGCCATAATCCACGGGTCCGAGGCATCGGGGAAGAAAGAGCATGAGCGCAAAACTGGTCGACCAGGTGATCACCTGCTGGACCATTTGTGCGATCGTATTTCTCGCGACAGATGATGCTATCTCATTGCTCATAGACCTTCACGCTCTTGCAGAGACTGACTGGATAAGAACAGCGTAGGCAAACCTCGGGAGCGCGAGCATCCGTTTCCATCTCCAGGGTTCGCGTATGAGTCGGTAAAGCCACTCGATGCCCATTTGTTGAACGATTCTGGGTGCCCGCGAAGATTCCCCGGCGAGAAAATTGAATGCCCCGCCGACACACATGGCAATCGGTACATCGAGATATCCATGATTTCGATCGAGCCAGAGTTCCTGTTTTGGAGCCCCGTATGCGATGAAAAGAATATCCGGATGTGCTTTGTTGACGCTGCTCCGGATCAGCGCCTCATCCTCACGGCGCGGCGAGCCGGCCAGTGTACCGACGATCATGAGGGATGGGTATCGCTCCTTCAGACGTGCCGCTGCCCGTTCCGCTACACCTTCCTGTGCACCGAGGAGGAAAATTCTGAACCGGCGTCGTTCGGCCAGTTCGGCAATCCGCTCCAGCGTGTCGATTCCCGTCAAGCGCGTTGCGATAGGAGATCCGAGCAACCGCGAGGCGACGACGATGCCGATTCCGTCCGGGAGGGTAATCGCGCTGCCGGTAATGGCCTGACGAAACGCGGGGTTTCGCTGCGCGGTCATAATCATCTCAGGGTTGACCGGGATAATACGGCACTTGCTCCGCTGCTCAATCATCTTCTCGATATCGGTCAGCACCCGATCGAGCGTGATGTTGTGTACCCGGACGGAGAGAATCGTCAGGGATGAGAGCCCGGAATCCTTCGCGCCGCTTATATGTATATCGTTCGCCATTTCCAATTTGTGCCCAAATCCTTCTTGCATCAGCTTCTCCGATGAACTCCATTCACGTTCGTGCTGTCGGTGCTTCCTCGTGATAGCTTTCACCAAGCGATTGGATGACCGGGAGCAGCCCCATCATGAGACCGAGGAAGATCATGTTGCGATAATAGGTGAGCTGAAGATCGACAAAGGACACGATGACTTGTCCGAAAATCGCAATGATAGTTACGGCACATATCGACTTGGCGTACGGATCCTTCATCTTGCTGAACAGGTGTGCTGCGTAGAAGATGTAGGAATCGAGAAAAAGCCAGAAGCAGAAGAATCCCACGGCTCCCATTTTCACCATGAGCCAGTAAATCTCATTGTGAGGAATATAATCTCTCAGCGAGAACGGGATCATCGGCAGAATGATCGGCTGGTCGTATTTCTTTCCAAACCCTATACCGATGAGGGGGGACCGCTTGATGGTTTGTGAGAGATTATAATTTTCGAGTTCGCGGTAAAGGTTTGAATAGTACCGTTCCCCGGCAGTTTCCTTGTCATTCGAGAGGGAGGACTTCACGAGCTGAGCAGGGAGAGCCAGTGTACTATCGCTTTCCCAGAACGCCGCGAGATAGATGAACATCAGCACGAGAAACGGGGCAATGATCTTCAGCATTTTCATCCGCTCCTTCGAGGCCAGAAGAGCGATGTACACGATGAGTCCGATACCGAGGGCCACGTAGGTTGCCCGGCGCTGCGCCAGAATGAACACCGCAAATGTGGGAAGCAATGCCCAGAGAATGACTTTCTTCTGTGATGTTTTCGCCTTGTTGATGTAAAATCCGAACATCGTGAAGTAGAGCGACACCATGAAAAGAGGGTCCTCATGATTGGTAACATCCGTCCGTCCGTCGAATTGAAAACTGAGATGCAAGATCCTCACCAATCCCTGAAACATCTTAAAGAAGACTGCCCCGATAAGGATCCAGACGAGAATATTCAATTGCCCCCGTTCCTGAATGATTTGGGGAACGAAGAAATACATGATACCCATGTAGAACAACGCCCGAAGTTCCCAGAGCGCGGGAAGAAAATCACCTCCGGTAGCCATGCCGTACATGAACGACGCGATGAGCCACAGGAAGAAGAGAAGGGCCGATGGCCAGACCGAAACATGCCGCAGGACGACGCGCTTTCCGAGAGCGATGAGGATAAACCACACAATGAAGAGGAGCCCGAGCTGAATCTCCAGGGGATTCACAACTGCGAAATCAACGGATGACAGAAAGTTGAGCGATTTCAGATTCTGAAAATACTCGACGCCGACAATGGAGCTCTCGTAGCCGCGGGGAGGGAATTGATCGAAGGTCATTACCATCCCGACAAAAAGAAAGAATCCCCAGTCGAGCCGTACAAGCGACACGATGACCATAACGGTGATGCCGATGAGCGCAAAGGAATTGAAGAAGCTGCCGTCGGACGCGATGAGAACTGCGGCAATGGTGACGGATGCGCCGATGATGAACAGCATCGTGAGCTGGCTGTCACGGCCTCCCTCGCCGTTGAGCGGAGGGTTCTCGGCGTCAAGAATAGTAGTATTCTGGTCTCGTTGGAACATAGATTGTGAACGAAACTTACTCAGTCGGGGGTTGCATTGTGTACATCGTGTAGAGCACAATGCCGACCTGGAGAAGCGCGATCAGGACGATAACAACGTAGCTCAGCGGGCGAATCTTTGGGAAATTCTTGCCGAGGAGCATGGCAATGATCATTAATGCGATTGTTCCGCCGACGGCCATGGGAAGACCTCAGACTGAAAGCCGTTCGTTGAAACGATTGAGAACGAACCCGAGGACCTGGCGTTCGTTAAGCTGATGAAACATCGAATCGAGTTCTTCCCTCTTTGTCCTCCCGCTGTCGATTACGACGACAACGCCATTGAGCTGATTTGCAAAAAGGACGGAAACACTTTCTGTATTAATGGGCGGCATGTCGACGATGACAACATCGAATTCCTGTTCAAGGGAATAGACAACATCACGGAATGCTGCGAGATGATGTATGCCGAGTTCGGGTTTGAGCACCAGCGGCTCGACGACGAATGCATTCGAATCTCCCTGGGGGAGTGCTTCCTCCTTGGTCGGCATGAAATTGCCGATGGGAAGCACGGCAAGATTGTCGATCGCAGTTCGCGAAACGTGTATTTGACCATTCAGAAAAGCGTCTGCGAGCCCCGGTGTTGGAGGAACCCCGAAGATATTATGGAGGCGAGGGTTCGCAACATGGAGATCTACAAGGACCGTTTTCTTCTGTGACCCAAGTGCCAGTGAGACGGCGAGATTGCATGCGACGAGCGTCTTGCCGATCCCGCGGCGCGTACCGGTGACACCCATGGAAAGGTGAACATTGTCCCGGTCCCGCGAGAGGAGTGAATAGTTGAATGCATTATAGTACTTAAACTTCACGATAGATTCGTCAACGTACGTGCCCTGGTCCGCGCCGATGATGACCGACTTGATCAGCCGGACGAGCTTCGTCTCTTTGTGCTCGTGCCCGAATTTTTCGTTAAGTTCTGAATCGTTCGTATTCATTGAAACCGTCTTGTCGTTATCCATGGAACTCCGATATGGTGAAGAACAGGCCCTGAAGATCGTTGCAGAGTCTAGTTAAACGACTCTTCGTTACCGTCAGTGATAAATGCGATAACGGGTTTTTGGAATACCTCGATGTCTCTCGGTGCGCGGATCGTGGTATCGAGCATTTCCTTGAAGATGGCGGAAAGGAAACCGACAAAGAGCCCGAGGCAGAGACCACCGATGATTATCATCATTCTGTTCGGTTTCGTGGGATGCGACGGCACCAGCGGGGGATCGAGAACCACAAACTGATTCGCTCCCCGGCTTTCCAGGTCGCGCTCGGTCTTTGCCTGCTCCAGTTTGACTTTCATTTCATCATACATCTTCTGATAAATGCCGTAGTCGGATTCCTTATCCTCGTTGGCTTTTTCACTCAACGAGGATTGCTTGATATTTTCCAGCAGATCCGACCGTTTCTTTTCCAACTCCATGAGTTGCGGTCGGTCCTGGTCGATTTCCTGCTCGACCGCATTCCGCATACGCTGAAGAAGATCGAGAATCTGCGTCTCGAGTTTTCCCACTTCCGGATATTGCGGCGTATAACGATGGAGATCGTCGTCGTACTTCGTTACGAGCAACCTCAGGTCGGAGGCAAAGGGAATATCCTGTCGCTGGAGATCGAAGAGCGACTGCTTGCCGTCTTCGGTGTGGATGGCGTAGGGAAACGTCTTCAGCACATCCAGCTGCTGCTGGTAATTCTTGATCTTCAGGTCCAGACTCGCGATCTGCCGCTCGACATCTTCAACCTGCGAATAGGCCATGCGGCTTTCGGTCGGCATGGTAGAGAGCCGCTGACCCAGTATCGACACCACCTGTTTCTGGCTCTCTTCAAATTTCTGACGAATATCCTCGAGCTTCTTCTCGAAGAACTGAACAGTAAATTCGTTCTTCATTCCTTTCACGCTGATAAGCGTCGAGATGAACAGGTTCGAAATCGCCGCGGCCGCTTTCTGAGCACGAACAGGATCGGTATCGACGTATGTGAGACGGAATGAATCACCGCCGCGCCGTTCCGTCGTGATGTTGTGTGTGATGGCGTCCACCAGGGCCTGGCGTTGGTCTTCATTTTTTGCCTTTGTCCCCAGTCCCAGACTGTCGATGAGCCGCTGGATCGTTGTTCGGCTGTAGATGATCTCATTGAACGTCTGGAGCCGGTCTTCCGTTGCCATCGACATTGCCTCAGCATAGCTAAGAAGCGGATTGACTATTTCCTCCCTCTGGAGGAGAATCGTTGTCGAAGACTCGAATTTGCTGGGGAGCATGTATGCGCCGATCCCTGCCAGAGCCGCGATGAGAATGGTCGGCAAGATAAAAATTTTTTTCCGGCGGCGGAAAATTCCGGCAAATTCCCGAAATGTGAATTGTGCAGACCGCACGATGGATTCCTTCTTAAATTGAGTCGTGAAAGGTTAGTGAGTTAAGAGTAGTGAAGTTCTGTCACAATATATGTGCCACACCTCACGTGGAAAAAAATTACTCACCCTGCCCAATAATCAGAAATATCTCAGATCGAGGAGAGCAATCTTCTCATATCCGGAGATGTTAATTGTATATTCGTGTAATTTTTATACATTAACATCTCTTAAGAATTCGAAGATGTATAAATTTTACACTATTTTTTGCGAAAGTCAAATGCTGGGCCGGGACAACAACATCCTGACTTGTAGTAAATGCGCAAATCGAGTATATTAGGCGGCATTGTCGAGACACTTGAAGCAGAGGTAAAAATTAAAAAACAGCTGGTCCGCATGATAGTTGTCACAGTATAAGTGCCAAAATGAGCTTTCTTATCGATGAAGAATGATCTGCCCGTTTCAAATTGCCAGAAAACCGGTTTCCAACGGGTTTACGCAATAATCGATTCCCGGAACTCCCAATGAAAACAACTCACATAAAGCTCTTGCTCCTCATTATCGGTGCGGTGATGGGGATGCTGATCGCCGGATGCTCTTCCTCTTCCGATGAGATTGCAAAAACCAATCTTGCCCAGATCATTCGCTCAGGAAGCAAACCTGTCGAAGCTGAAGCTCAGGCAGATACATACGTGATCCGACAATCGGACACCGTTCAGGTTTCGGTTTGGGGGTATCCGGAATTCGATACCTCAAGAGTTCCCGTGAAGGAATCCGGAACTGTGACCATCCCGAATGTCGGTGAAGTCGTCTGCGCTGGTTTGACGAAGGAGCAGTTTACGCAGAAACTGAAACAGAAACTTTCTGAATACATCCAGGGTGAGGTCAAACTCATCGTCACGGTGACGAGCACGCTCGTGCAGCGCGTGGCGGTGCTCGGAGAAGTCACGAGACAACAGAATCTTCCGCTTACCGCTGATGCTTCTCTTATCGAGGTGCTGTCGGGAGCAGGGGGGACGACGACTGATGCCGACCTGAAGCACGTGAAGATATTGCGCTCCGGGATGAAGCGACAGCCCATTGAGATCGACCTCACGTGGTATATGGAAAATGGAAACCTCGATGCGATCCCTATTGTTCATCCGGGTGATACGGTCTTCGTTCCGAAAA
>Ga0335082_10001902_pt1 | contig 22409 bp, 17 predicted proteins | sample Lox_Sample_41_FD_206718 | JGI IMG/M metagenome (GOLD analysis project Ga0335082, IMG submission 206718) | Soil microbial communities from Loxahatchee National Wildlife Refuge, Florida, United States - Lox_Sample_4.1 | ecosystem: Environmental > Terrestrial > Soil > Wetlands | place: USA...
TTGTCATAATCCTTTCAGCATGACCATAAACAAACCGCGAAGCATATGGTTGCCGAGACTCCTCTCCCTCTGCCTGCTATGTCTTACGGGCTTAGGCTCGGCCCAGAAAGCCCCATCCACCGTTCCCACCGTGACCTTCACCTGTGACTTTCCCGGGTCGGAGCCCTCGCACTACGGCATCTCGATTTCGTCCGATGGGCACGCTTCCTACATCTCGGACGGTAAGCTGACCAGGGATTCGGACCCGGATGAGCCCTTCACCATGAACTTCCCGGTTTCCGGTGCTACGGTCACCCGCGTCTTTGATCTGGCGAAGAGTGCGGGTTATTTCTCCGGAAACATCGACCTCAAGAAGAAAAACATAGCGTTTACCGGGGACAAGACCTTGGCCTATTCGGATGGGAAGAATACCAGCGCGAACTACAACTACTCGCCGGTGCCCGCGGTCCAGGAACTCACGGCATTGTTTCAGAAGCTGTCAGCCACGTTGGAATTTGGCCGCCGGCTGGAGTTCGACTACCGCTATCAGAAACTCGCCCTGGATGACGAACTGAAGCGGATGGAGGAGGCTGCTAATCGGGGAGAGTTACTCGAAGTGTCCGCCGCGGCCCCACTCCTGCCCAAGATCATGCAAGACCCCAGCGTAATCAATACCGTACGCGCCCGGGCGCAGCGGCTGTTGGGACATGAGAGCGGCGGAAGTAACTAACACGAAAGATCAGGGCAACCCGACACCGGGTTTTTCTCCAGGGAATTGACAACCCTGCTGGTCGAAAAGTGTTCTAATAAAACATAGCGTTTTCTTGGGGGTGTACCGTGTCCACGTCCATCCGCGTGCCTTTCCTGCTGATTCTGGCTTCAGTCCTATTAGCAGCTCCCTCGTTCGCCGATTCGCAGGCCCGCATCGTGCGTTTGAGCGATGTCCAGGGCGATGTCCAGATTGACCGCAATACCGGGCAGGGATTCGAGAGGGCATTGCTGAATCTGCCCATCACTCAGGGTGCGAAACTTCAGACCGGGGATGACGCCCGCGCCGAGATGGAGTTGGAAGATGGAAGCACGCTGCGCATAACCCCCAAATCGATCGTCGACGTGCCGCAGCTCTCACTTCGCGATTCCGGTGCCAAGGTTACCGCTATCCATCTGCAACAAGGCACAGCGTATGTGGATTTTCTGGGAGCGAAGGGCGATGAGTTCAGCCTGAGCTTCGGGCGCCAGCAATTCACCCTGATGCACGCTGCTCGCTTGCGAGTGGAACTTGAAGACGCGAAGGCGACTGTCGCCGTGTTCAAAGGTGATGTCGAGGTCGAGGGCCCCTCCGGCACCATCAAGATCGCCAAGAACCAGACGGGAGACTTTGACCTCTCCGACGATCACTCCAAGCTCGCCAAGGAAGTCGAGCCCTCCCCATATGATTCCTGGGCCAAGCAACAGGACAAATACCGCGACCAATACAAGGACAGCTCTTACTCCAGTTATTCTCCGTACGCCTACGGCACGACCGACCTGCAGTACTACGGCAACTTCTTCAACGCTCCCGGTTATGGGTTGCTGTGGCAGCCGTACTTTGCGGGTGTGGGCTGGGATCCGTTTATGAACGGAGCCTGGGCATTCTGGCCGGGATTTGGATACGGTTGGGTTTCGTCGTATCCGTGGGGCTGGACGCCCTATCATTACGGGTCCTGGGTCTTCGTGCCTGGCTTCGGCTGGGCCTGGCAGCCCGGTGGCGCCTGGATGGGTTGGAACACGCTCCCGGTCGTCTTGAACCCTCCTCCGGCCTACGCACCCCCGCACGCACCCGCTCTGCCGGGGCGGAGGATCATCGCGGTGAACCAGGGACCGATGCCGACGCAGGTGGGAAAATCTCCCGCCAGGATAAAGATCCCCGGGAACTCGGCGGGTTTAGGTATTCCGCGGGGAAGCGTCCAGAATCTTGGCCTGCTCTCGCAGGACGTGCAACAGCACGGATCAGCGATCACGACGATTCCGTCTGCACAACCGAGCAGAGTATGGCGGGGCGGCTTTGAAGGACCGGGTCCGGCAGGGTCGCCGGCTTGGAGAGGCAGCGCCGGTTCCTCACACGTGGGGACGTCCGCGGGGAGTTCGGCTGTGCACGGAGGCAGCGTCGGGCGGTCAAGTGGCGGCCGTCGTTAGGCGGCTTAACTCGCCGCGCCGATCAGCCTAGTCCTTGGGTTTCGCTTCTTTCTTGGGGGACGGCTGGAAGTCGACTGTCCACGGCGGAACCACACCAACCATCCGCGCATAAGCGATCGACTGGCCGAGATGCTCAGCGCCGTGTCGAACAATGAACAGTAGGACACCGCGCTCCGTATTCTTTCCACCAAACCAGTCCAGGCTTTTGTCCAGATCGGCGTCAGGCATAGAGCTGATAGCCTTGCGCGCGTGGGCATAGGAATCTTTGAGGGTGGCGATGACCTTGGTTTTGTCAGCGGTGGATTTTTCCAGGGTCTTGAGATCGATACCGGACGGCGGCGGTGCGCCCACAAGTTTATAAAGATTGTAGTTGGCTGCCGAGACGTGCAGAAACACTTCCGCAATGGAGCGGACATCGGCATTTGGACGCCAGGCGTATTTCTCGGCAGGAATGGCGTCGGTGAGCCGCTCGTACTTATTTTCCTGAATCATGACCTCGGCCAGGATTTCGGAGCGATAGCCGGTCACGCCAGGTGTGCCGTCTTTGTACGGATTCACCTGGGCCTTACTGTGAAGTGCGGGGAAGAGCAGAGTGATTACTAGTAAGGCGAGGGCACGCCGCATTGTTGACCGCTCCTTTTCATTTTTTCGCGTTTGCAGCTTCGTCCTTGAGATACCCGGCACTTAGAGTGTGCTTATCCTTGGCGATGCCCAGCAACGTCGGATAGAACTGCACGAACGTGGTGTCCACTGCTGCGTGCTGCTCGTGGCAGGAGTAGCAGGCGGCCTCTTTCGGGACTTGCTTGGCCGTGTCGGAATCGTCAAAACCAAAGAACGCCCAACCGCCGGCGAAGCGGCTTGAGTCCTTTACGTGGACTTCCTTGCCCATCGTCTCCGCCGTCTGGAAATGACCGCTCTTGTTGATGGATGCATTGCTTCCCGCCACCCGAACTTCAAGCGCGAGCATGGTCTTATCCGGCCAGGTGCCGGTCTGGAGAAAAGACTTGTAGGCTGCCGGGTTTACGAAGACGTTGTCGAACATGGAATGGTCCATGGTCCGGCCCGGAGAGTAGCTCATATCAACGCCTGAGGTCAGGTAAATCCATTCGCGATACTGTGCCGGGAAGATCAGCTTGCCATCGGCGGTGTAAGCCGGTGTTTCTCCGGATGCCGAATTCTGTGCGGAAGCCGGCGTCGCAAACTGAAGGCAAACCGTCAGCGCCAAGACGCAAAGCAGAGGCATTGTGATTACTCCGACTGTCTTCGAGATCATTATCTGTCACTCCTGTCGCAATGCAGTGAAAGGATCAATCAACGTTGCCCGACGCGCCGGGACAAAGCACGAGAAGGCGGCGACGGCAATGAAGAGCAATGAAATAGCGGCAAACGTCGCGGCGTCCGTGGAACTGGTCTCAAACAACAACGACGAGAGCAAGCGCCCTATGCTGAACGCTCCCACCAGGCCAAGGGCGGTTCCGGCGACGGCAACGGCCAATCCTTGGCGAACTACCATCTGTACCACTGAGCTCTTGGATTGTCCCAAGGCCATACGAATGCCTAGCTCCCGCGTCCGCTGGGTGACCGAAAGAGCCATGATCCCCACAATGCCGCTGGTACTGATGACCAGGGCCAGCGCGGCGAACAAACCGAGCAGAATGGTAGTTACTCGCGGGGAAGCTACCGATTCGGACCGTAGGTGCTCGAGAGTCTCGACCTGATCGACCGCCATGTAAGGATCTACATCGTGGAGTGCGCTGCGAATGATCGGTGCGATCCTGTCCGGATCGACGATTGTGCGGACCACCAGGTTCGTACCTACTCCGGACTGCGCCACTGGAGTATAGAACTCATCCTTGGCCGGGTGGTCCAGTCCGTACTCGCGGGCATCGCCCACGACGCCGACGATCTTAATCCACGTCTTGCCCTGGTCGAAAGAAACGCGTCTGCCGACCGGATCTTCCGCCGGCCAGCGATGGCGGGCCATGACTTGGTTGATCACACCGACTTTGAGCGCTTCAGGGTCATCGTGGTCAGAGAAGAGCCGGCCTTGTAGCAAGGGCTGCCGGATCGTCTCAAAGTATCCTGGGCTCACATAGGTTGGATCCACCTGAGGCGCGAGTTCGCCCTTGGACACGGGCTGGCCTTCGATTTCAAAGGCAATATTGCCCGGGCCGCTGGTCACCCCGGCCGGATTGAAAGGGAAGTTCGTAGCCAGGGCTGCGGATTCGATTCCGCCCACTGCTCGAATGCGTCCCAGAATGTTGTCGCCCAGCTCCCGCAATTGCTCGGGTTTCGCGTAGTGGGTGAAGTCCGGGGTCAACTGCAGGGTGAGCACGCGGTCGGCGCTGAATCCCGGGTCAACCTTCTGCAGGCGGAGGAAGCTGTGGAGCATCAAGCCGGCCCCGATCAACAGCACGAAGGAAACCGCGATCTGCAGGACCACCAAGGCGGCGCGCAGCCGCTGCCGTCCCCGTCCCGATGTGGTTTGCGCGCTGCCCTGTTTGAGCGCATCGGACACGGGCGCGCCCACAGACAAGGCCGGAAGCAGCCCGAACAGAACTCCCGTAGCCAGGGAAACCAGGAATGTGAAGGCCAGCACCGTGCCGTCGATCCGGACTTCAGCCGCTCGGGCGGTGAATCGCTCCGCGAATTTCACCAGGAGGGAGAGCGCCGGAGATGCGAGCGCCAGCCCAAGTAGTCCTCCGCTCAGCGCCAATACAATGGTCTCGGTCAGCAGTTGACGCGCCAGGCGGAGGCGTCCCGCGCCGAGAGCAGTTCGGATGGCGAACTCCCGCTCTCGCTTCAATAACCGTGCCAGCAGCAAGTTGGCAACATTTGCGCACGCAATGAGCAGAACAAAGCCGGCCGCCCCTAGAAGAACTAACAGAGTCGAACGGGCGCGCTGCGTCAGTTCCTCGCGCAACGGGGCGATGACCGCAGCGTACCCGTAAGAACTGGGATAAATCTCGGGGTAAGAAGTTGCGACTTGATGGGCAACCGTCGACAGGTCAGCCCTGGCGCTCTGCAGCGAGACTCCCGGTTTCAACCGCCCGAACACCGTCAGCAGGCGAGCCTGGCGGTTGCCGATGACGGCGGCGGAAGAGCGAAACGGACACTGCACCGTGGGCGTGTAGATGTCGTTCTGCGCCGGATACTGTGGGAACGGTGGAAGCACGCCGATCACGGTGTGCGGCCGGTCGTTCATACGGAAGGTCTTGCCGACGATGTTGCGATCGCCGCCCTGATGCTGCCAGTATTCGTAGCTCATCACCAGCACCGGATCAGCCTGCGGGGTGTCGTCGGAGGGCAGAAAAGTCCGCCCCAGGAGGGGCTTGATCCCGAGAACATCGAAGAAGTTGGCGGAGACGATGGCGGTCTGCACGCGTTCGGCTGAGTTGTCCCCCAACAGCAAGAACGTCATGCTGTGGTACTCGACCAGCGCGTCAAGAGAATGGTTGAAGTCGCGGTAGTCGAACAGCTCTTTTACGGAAAAAGGAACATTGGCCAACTGGGCGTGACTGGCCTGCTGGTGCAGCACCACGAGTTGACCGCCATGGGCGTAGGGCAGCGGCCGCAACAGAACTCCGTACACCGTGCTGAAGATTGCCGTGTTTGCGCCAATCCCCAGGGCCAGAGTCAAGGCCACCATGGCAGAGAATCCAGGATTGCGAACCAGGATCCGCAGGCCATAGCGCAAATCCTGGGCCAGGGTCTCAAACCATCTCCCAGCTTGCACCTCACGGACCTGCTCTTTGACCTGTTCGATGCCACCCAACTCAACCCTGGCCTCACGGCGTGCTCTCTCGGGGTTCATGCCCGCCGCAATCTTTTCGTCGGTGAGACCGTCAAGGTAAGAGCTGATCTCACTGCTGAGTTCGTTTTCCTGATCCTGCTTGCGCCATAGATTGCGGAAGAGATGCCTGATTCTTGGGAAAAAAGACATGTGTAATCTCCGCTTTATGAGGCTTCCAAGGCCTGCGCCATGGCGAGAGAGATCCTCCCCCAGCGCTCCGTCTCGGTGGCCAATTGCTTCTGCCCGACTTTGGTCAAACGGTAGTACTTGGCGCGGCGGTTGTTCTCGGACTCTCCCCAACTCGAGGTCAGCCAGCCTTCCTCCTCCATTCGGTGCAAAGCCGGAAACAACGAGCCCGGCTTGACCTGAAAGGTCCCGCCTGTGATCTGCTCGAGGCGCCGCGAGATCCCGAGGCCGTGCATCTCTTGCAGTGCCAGGGCCTTCAAGATGAGCAGATCGAGTGTTCCCTGCAGAAGAGAGGTTTGTTCCTGTGCCATCCCCATACTCCTATAGACGTTCTGTAGAAAGATAGGTTAGCGACCTATAGGATGTCAATAGGAGAAGTTTTAGGGCTTAGCGGGGAATCAGCTTCATGGGGGAGGTCGCTCTCAGACTTTGCGCCCTCGCGGCAGCTTCAGGGCGATTTCTGCGGTAAAGCGGTAACCGCAAAGGTCGCCAAGGCAAGGATTCGCGAAGGGCGCGAAGAAGGACCAGCTGAACTGAACCCACTCCTCAGGTTCAGCGAACAACCACACCCGCGTAGCCTACGACCATTTCGCGGTCGCCGGAAACATCGCCGGAAGTGGCGTATTTGACCAGTTCGGCGGTACGCGCACCCAGGCGCTTAGCGGCGGTCAGCATCACGATCGCGGGCCCAAAGCCGCACATGCCGACATCCTCTTTGGTCACCACGTCAAACAAGCCGCGGGAGTCCAAGGCCAGAATGCGTTCGATGGCCTTGTGGTCCTTGACCCGGGTAATGCGGTCGTTTTCATAGTGATTCATGTCGCTGGAAGCCACGATCAGCACCGGTTCGTCTTGGGCTTTAAGCACCTCGCCCACCGCCTCGCCGAGTTTCTCGAGCACCTCGTAGTGTCCTGTGCCCAAGGCGATTGGAACGAAGGCGACGTGGGGGCTGCGTTCCTGCAGGAAGGGTAACTGGACCTCGATGGCGTGCTCGGCGCGATGGGCCTCAGCATCCTCGGCGAGCAGAGGGAACTCTGCTTTGAGTGTCTCGGCCAACGAGGTGTCGATCTTCAATTGACCGAGTGGAGTCCCCCACGTTCCCGTGCTCATGATTGCCAGAGGCCGGCCGCGTCCGGTGTGGTTGGGGCACAGCACCAGGCAGCAGCGAGGCACTTCGATCGTGGCGTAGACTGCCCCTGCGACCGGGCCGGAGTAGATGTAACCGGCATGGGGTACGACGCACCCCACAGCATGAGCAGATGCACTGCCGGGGGGCAGATAGGAGTGCAAGTCGTCGAGCAATGCGTCGCGCTCGCGCGGATAGAAGCGTCCGGCTACAGCGGGTTGGCGCAAGACTTCCATGACGCGGCTTGCGGTCAGCTTGATTGTAATCCCGAACTTGCCGACACTGCGCGGAACAAGGCGGCGCTCTGCTCGAGCGAGAGTTCCTCCGCCCGGACCGTCGGCTTTATTCGCGCTTTCTCCATGGCAGCACGAAGGGCTTTGGCTTCGTACGCGGATTTCAGATTGTTCCACAGCGTCTTGCGCTTCTGGCCAAAGGACAACTTCAGGAAACGGATAAAGCCATCCTCGGGCACGTGCAACGCTTCCAGCCGCGGCGTCATGCGCAGCCTGACGACACTCGAGTGCACCTTGGGCGGGGGAGAGAAAGCACCCGGAGGCAGCGTGAAGAGTGTCTCGACTTCGGCGTATAGCTGGGCTGTGGCAGAGAGTAGACCGTAGTCGCTGTTGCCGGGGCGGGCCGCCAAGCGCTCGGCTACCTCCCGCTGAACCATCAGCACGATGGTCTCGAAGTATTTGCGGAATTGGAAAAGCCGCAGAAGGATATCGGAAGTAATGAAGTACGGAAGGTTGCCCACCACGTGTGCGGGTTCGGGCTGGTGGTTTATGCCAGGGCGCGTACTGCCGGGCTTGGGACCGAAGAGGGTGTCGAAGTCCATCGCCAGGATGTCGCCCTCGAGAACCTCGACGTTCGAGGCCAGAGCAAAATTCATCCGCAGCTGCGCCGCCAGAACCCGATCCAACTCGATGGCAATGAGGCGGCGGGCACGCCTGGCCAGAAGAGAAGTGAGCGCGCCGCGCCCGGGGCCGATTTCCAGCACGGTGCTTTGCGAGATGTCGCCGAGGGCGTCGACGATATGGGTTGCGGCCGCGCGGTCCGTTAAGAAATGCTGGCCCAATTTGGGTTTCTTGCCCTGGGCGGGCGCGGCAGAAACTTTCGGCACGTTGACCCTCTTTCTCAGGCGCATTTACACTGAAAGGCGACCCCAAAAGCTGCGAACTGGATCGCGTGTGTACGTCTTTCTATCATAGCTTGTGCGCGAGTCCGGCGTTTTGGGCCCGGAGGAACGGCTTTCATGCATGTTGCATTTGTGGCTTCGGAATGCGTGCCCTTTTCCAAGACCGGTGGATTGGCCGACGTAGTCGGCGCTCTGCCTCGGGCGCTGGCGGCTGCCGGCCACCAGGTAAGCGTCTATCTGCCGCGCTATCGCCAGACCAAGCTCACTGACGTTCAAACGGTGGTGCGGAGCATCACCATACCCTTCGATGACCACTACCGGTTTTGTTCTTTGGTCACCGGTGGAAGCCATTCCGGAGTGAAGTTTTACTTCGTGGATTATCCTCCCTTCTTCGACCGGGACGCTTTGTATGGGACTTCTTCCGGCGATTATCCGGACAATGCGGAGCGGTTTGCTCTGTTCTCCCGCGCGGTGCTGGAAGCTTCGAAGATTCTTGGCGTGCCCCAGGTCTTTCATTGCCACGACTGGCAGTCCGCCCTCATTCCGGTTCTGCTGCGGACTCAGTATGGCGAAGACCCCGCCTTCCAGGATGTCGCCACCGTGTTCACGATTCACAACATGGGCTATCAGGGTCTATTTCCGCCCGACATCTTGCCCCTGCTTTCGCTTCCCTGGGACCTGTTCACCATGTCGAAGATGGAGTTCTTTGGCAACGTGAATTTTCTGAAAGGGGCGCTGGTGTACTCCGACTTCATCACTACCGTCAGCCGGAAGTACAGCCAAGAGATTCAGACTGCAGAATTCGGTTTCGGGCTGGAGGGAGTGCTGCGCGACCGGGCGGCAACGGTCACCGGCATCCTTAATGGCGTGGATTACGACGAGTGGAGTCCGGAAGTCGACAAGTTCACCGTAGCCAAGTACTCCGCCCAGGATTTAAGTGGAAAAGCAAAGTGCAAGCAGGACCTGCTGGCAGCTTTCGGGGTGACCAGCCCGGATCTTCGGTTGCCGGTGATCGGAATCGTGTCGCGCTTCGCGGCACAAAAGGGTTTCGACCTGATCGCCCAGATCATGGACCGGCTGGCGCGCGAAGAACTGATCGTGGTCGCGCTGGGCAACGGCGACCGCCAGTACGAGGAGATGTTTGCCCGCCTTCAGAAGCAGTTTCCGCAGAAAATTGCGGTCAAGATCGCCTACGATAATGCGCTCGCCCACAAGATTGAAGCTGGCAGCGACATGTTCCTCATGCCCTCCAAGTACGAACCTTGTGGGCTGAACCAGATCTACAGCCTGCGCTACGGGACCGTCCCCATCGTGCGGGCCACCGGTGGTCTGGACGACACCATCGAGCCCTGGGACTCCCGTAGCGGCAAGGGAACCGGTTTCAAGTTTAGCGACTACAGCGGAGAATCGCTGTTGCTCACCATCAAAGAGGCGCTCAAAGCTTACCGGGACCATTCCGGCTGGCAGACGCTGGTCCGCAACGGCATGAACAAAGACTTTTCTTGGAACGCGTCCGCCAAAGAGTACGTGCGGATCTACGAACGCGTGCGCCAGTTGCGCACCGCCCCGGCCATGGCAGGGGTGTAAGTCACGATCGTGGAGGACGGGCGTACCCGCCCGTCCTTTCTTCTTTCCACTCGTAGGACCTTCCTGCTTGATAAAATCCCCGTGTACTCCTCCTATGTCTCCCGCCAAGACCATCTTCCACGTCGACATGGACGCCTTCTTCGTCTCGGTCGAAGAATTGTTCGATCCGTCGCTCAAAGGAAGGGCCGTCGTCGTTGGAGGGCAACGGAACGAACGGGGCGTCGTCTCCGCGGCTTCGTACGAAGCCCGCAAGTTCGGAGTCCACTCGGCAATGCCGTTGCGCACCGCAGCCAAGCTGTGCCCGCATGCCATCTTCGTCGATGGACACCGTGACCGGTACCTGGAGTACTCCGAGAAGGTCTACAAGGTACTCACCTCGTTTTCGCCGCTGGTCGAGATGGCCTCGATCGATGAAGCTTACCTCGACATGACCGGCACCGAGCGTTTGCACGGGCCGGTCCTTGGCGCTGCGCAGACACTTCACCACCGCATCAAGTCGCACACCCAGCTCAACTGTTCGATCGGCATCGGGGCGTCGCGTCTGGTCGCCAAGGTCGCTTCCGCGAAAGCCAAGCCCCACGGGATTCTCTGGGTAATCCCCGGGCAGGAGGCGCGGTTTCTTGCTCCTCTCGACGTACGGGATATTCCCGGTGTCGGCAAAGTCACCGAGCAGAGCCTGAACGCGCTGGGAATTCGCCTGGTGGGCGACCTTGCCCAGTTCGAAGAGTCATTTCTGGGAGAACATTTTGGAAAATGGGGACTGGCGCTGGCTGGCAAGGCGCGCGGCGAGGACGCCGGCGGTTGGTTCGACACTGACGTAGGCGCTGGTGATGATCCGAAATCCATCAGCCACGAGCACACCTACAACGAAGACACCGCCGATATAGAGAAGATCGAATCAACGTTGATGCGGCTTTCCGAGATGGTGGGACGCCGGTTGCGAGAACAAGGGCTGAATGCCCGCACCATCCAGCTGAAGCTCCGCTACAAGGATTTCACTACGATCACGCGCGCGCACACTCTGCCCGATCCGACCCAACTGGATACGGAGATCTTTCAGCAGGTGAGAACCCTATTTCACAAGAATTGGCGTAAAGAGGCACAGGTGCGCTTGTTGGGTGTACACGCCTCTTCGTTCGAGCAGAGTGTCGAACAGCGTGATCTGCTGGAAGACGAGCGTCGCCAGCGCTGGCAGCAGGCCTTGGCGGCAGCGGACCGCCTGCGGGACAAGTTCGGCGACTCCAGTGTCTCCCTGGCGACGGGGATGAAGGGTGTGTTCCGCGAGAAGACCCACGAGAATCCGGCCGGATTGCCGGGAAAGAAGGAGCGGGCTTAGGTTCACCGCGGCTTAAGTCCTCTCAAAGCTTGCGTTTTTGCGCAAAGGCCAGAAAGACTGGTATCCCCGCCAGAATCGCCAGGCAGCCCAGCACCGAATTTCGCAGATTGTCGGTGAAGGTGTAATAGAGCAGAACGGACGACGCCAACACGAACAAAAGCGACACCACCGGATAGCCCCAGACGCGATAGGGGCGGTTGGCTTGAGGTTCGCGCCGCCGGAAAACGAACACCGTGCTCCCGGCGATCATATAAAAAAGCCATTCTGCGAAGATCGCCAGCGAGAAGAACTGGCGGAAGCTGCCTCCCAGCAACAGGAGAAAAATCGACAGCGCCGCCTGCACCACGATGGCCACCGACGGAGTGTGAAACCGCGGGTGCACCTCGGCCAAGGCGGAAAAGAAGTAGCGGTCACGCGCTACTGCAAACGGCACACGCGCCCCGCTCATTGTCGTCCCGTTGAGAGTGACGAGCATGGAGATCGCCATGGCGGCCGAAACTACTTCAGCGCCGGCGTGGCCCCAAACCAAACCGATCGCGTCCGACGCAGGGCGGGGCGAAGCGGCTATAGCCTCGGCGGGAAGCACAAACTGGACTGCGGCGTTTACCAGCATGTAAAGCAAGCCCACCACAGCAACTCCCACGATAAGCGCGATTGGAATGTTTCTCTCCGGACGGCGCACTTCCTCTGAAACCATGTTCAAGTCATTCCATCCGTCATAGGCCCAGAGCGCCGCGACCAGGGCCGCCATAAAGCCCGCCAGTCCGCCTCGCGCACCGGAGTATCCACCTGCGAAATGCTGCCAACTGCCTGCGCCGTAGCTGAATCCCACCAGCACGATTCCGAGAATGATGGCGACCTTCAACAAGGTGAAGATCAACTGGAAGTCTCCCGCCTTCTTGATGCCGAGATAGTTGAGCAACGAGATCAGCACGGCCGCGGCGATGGCGATCAGAGTTCCGTAAGTAACTGGGAAGGGTGAACGCAGAATGTAGTCGGAGAAAAACGCGAAAGTCGAAAATGTCCCTAATACCCGGACCAGCCCAGTGGCCACCGTGGCGATGGAGGCCGGCTTCGCAATCAGAAACCAGGTCCAGGCGTAGAGAAAGCCCGGCAGCGGGCCATAGGCGTCGCGGACGTAAACGTACTCACCTCCCGAGAAGGGCCTCATTGCGCCCAACTCTGCGTAGGTGAGCGCGCCGAACAGCGACAAAATGCCGCCCACCAGCCACGCCAGGTACACCAGCTTTGCCGAGCCGACCGCCTGCATCATCTCGGTAGGGACAAGGAAGATGCCGCTGCCGATGATTGTGCCCACCACGACCGAAGCGGCATGGCTGAGGCCGAGTTCGCGTAGAAGCCCGGGGCTGGATGTTTCGGGTCGCGCCATGTCGAAGCGGAAAGTATACGTGAGTTCAGCCTGAGCTCTGAGCCTCGGAACTGTGTGGTTCGAACCAGGCACTAGCGGCATAGCCGACGCCAAACGTTACCGCCGTCCCGATCATCACGTACCAGGTCCAGGGCACTTGGGTCCCCAGCCAAAGGTAAAGTTCAGTGACAAAGCCGCAGACCATACCCAGCGTGGCCCCGTTCTGATTGGCGCGGCGCGTCAACACCCCAAGCAGGAAGACGCCCAGCAGTGCGCCGTACGCTACCGAGGCGATCTGCAGCCCGACTTCAATTACCCGCCCTACCTTGTGTAAAGAGACGATCGCCAGAGCAAACAACACAAGTGCCCACAACAACGTTGCCATCCGCGAGAGTTGCACTCGGCGGGATTCCTCGATCTGTGTTTTCCTTCGCAGATAAAAGTCGATGATCGAAGTTGACGACAGCGAGTTCAAGGCTGCGCTCAGGTTCGACATGGCGGCCGCGAGAATGGCTGCAATCAACAGGCCGGAGATCCCGTGCGGCATGCGGCTAACAATAAATTGCGGGTAAATTCTGTCCGCCTTGCCGAAATTCGAAGAGGGCACACGGTAGTAGGCGAAGAGCATCACTCCGACCATCAGAAAGAGCGCAAACTGCAGGAGAATCGCAACCCCGCTGGAGAGCAGCGCCGCCACGGATTGACGCTCATTGCGGGCGGCCAGCAACCGCTGCACGATGAGTTGGTCGGTGCCATGGCTGGCAGTGGTCAGGAAGGTCCCGCCGATCACGCCCGCCCAGAACGTGTAGGGCTTCCAGACGTCCGGAGTGAAGTCGAAGATACGCAGTTTGTCATGGCTCGCGGCAACGGTATGCACAGCTGCCCACCCGCCCGGCACCAGATGCAGGATCGTCACCAGGCCCACCACCGTCCCACCCACGTAAATCACCGTTTGTACGACGTCCGTCCATATGACGGCTGCCAGCCCACCTTCGAAGGTGTAGATCAGTGTGAGAGCCGTAATCAGAGCGATGGAGGCGACCTCCCCCGTTCCCAATGCAATGGCGACCACGATGGAGACGGCGTACACTCGAACCCCTTCAGCTACGGCCCGGGTGAGGAGAAAAAGTCCGGCAGTGAGGGACCGCAGGCGAGGGCCAAACCGGCGATCGATCAGTTCGTAAGCGGTGAACAAGTCGCCGCGAAAATAGTGGGGCAGCAAGACCAGGCTGATAATTACTCTTCCAACCAGATAACCCAACACCACTTGTAAGAAAGTGAGGTTGGTGTCGTAGGCGAGCCCGGGAATGCTGATGATGGTGAGAGTGCTCGTCTCCGCCGCCACGATGGAGAGCGCAATCGCCCACCAGGGAATATTGCGGTCGGCCAGGAAGTAGTCGCGCAGGGAGCGTTGCCGTTTCCGGAAGCGGAGGCCAAACAGGGTGATCCCTGCCAGATAGAGCGCAATGATGCCGAGATCGAGTTTATCCAGACCCATTCCCGTGAGGCACTGACCGACTGTCGGCTGACGTCCTTTGACAGGTTAGCGGGCTTTGCGATCCTGGGCCCGCAATATCTCCCAGCGAGGTATCAAGCTTGTCAGCGGCGGGCGGAGCGCTCATGTCCTCGGACTTGAACTAGTGTGCGACGGCTGGGCACCACCCTGTGGTAGAACTAGCAATCGTGGGTATCTTTCTCGGAATTGACGGTGGCGGCAGCAAGACGACGTGTGAGGTCGGAGACGCGGTTTCTGTCCGGGGCCGCGGGACTTCGAGCGGCAGCAATGTCCTGCGGGTGGGCGAGCACAAAGCCCGCGACGCGTTCCGCGCGGCGATTCATGAGGCCTGTGCCGCTGCTGGTATCGCGCCCTCGAACGTCGAAAGGACCTGTGTCGGAGTGGCAGGCGGCGCCCGTTCGGAGACGGCCGAGATAATCCGCAAAATCCTGTCGAAGCTGGTTTCCGGGGAGATCGAAGTGGTCGGCGATATGGTCATTGCGATGGAAGCAGCTTCCGGCAGTGGGCCGGGAGTGGTCGTCATTGCTGGCACCGGTTCGATCGCCTACGGGCGCAACGCCGCAAGCGAGACGGCTCGCGCGGGTGGCTGGGGATTTGCCATCTCCGACGAGGGCTCGGGCCACTGGATCGGCCGGGCAGCGGTTTCTGCGGCGATGCGCGCTCACGATGAGGGCCTGAACATAGCACTGCTCGAAGGTGCGATGAAGAGCTGGGGAATCAGCACGCGCGAGCAGATGATTCTGGCTGCCAACTCTTCGCCGCCGCCCGACTTCTCCGCGTTGTTTCCGGCAGTGGTCAAAGCAGCTGAGGCCAGTGACCGGACCGCGCACGAGATCCTGGTTCGCGCCGGCGCCGAACTGTCCCGGCTGGCAGAAATCGTGATCGGCCGGCTCTTCAGCGGGGTGGAAAGCGTCCCCGTGGCCATGTCGGGGGGTGTCTTCGGTAACTCGGCCCTGGTGCGACAGATTTTCTACAATAATTTGCGTGCCCATTATCCGGGCGTGGCGCTGAATGCGACCATCGTCGACCCGGTGAAGGGCGCGCTGGAGTTGGCCAGAAAGAGCGCCCGCCGCGGCGTCGGAGCGTAGGCGAAGCGTCGAACTCCTTCGTGGCCTTCTACTCGCTCTGAAGGCTATGGTTCCCGACAACTCAGAAACCGCAAGCGCCACGGCACAAGAGGCGGAGACTTCGGCTTCGCCAAAGCTGGCGGACGAATTACGCGCTCTGGCTTCCGACCCTGGCCTGAACGAGGACCGCGCCCTGGCATTGCTCAAGCGGAATGATCTTCCCGCAGAGGTCCTGGAGCAACTCAGTCACAACCCAGCCGCTTTGCGAAGCCGCAAGCTGAAGGCGGCGGTTGTGAGCCATCTGAACACTCCGCGCTACGTGTCCCTGGCGCTGCTGCGTCAGCTATTCACCTTTGACCTGATGCACGTAGCTCTGGCGCCGACCATTGCCGGAGATGTGAGGGTGGCAGCGGAGCAAGCCCTGATCAAGCGGATCGAGAAGATCACCTATGGGGAACGATTGTCGCTGGCGCGACGCGCATCCGGGCGTGTGGCTGGTGCCCTGCTACTGGATCAAGAAGCCCGGGTGATTCACGCGGCGCTCGATAACCCAAGGCTCACGGAGGACTTTATCGTACGGGCTCTCACTCGAGAAGGATCGCCAAGGCTGGTTGATGCCGTTTGTCGCCATCCCAAATGGTCTCTGCGGCGCGACATTCGCATTGCCCTGCTGCGTAACGAACACACGCCATCCGTGCGGGCAATCGAATTCGCCAGGATGCTTTCGGCACCTCGGCTGAAGGAGATCATGCAGGACTCGCGGTTGCCCGAAAGCATTAAGGCCCGACTTTTGCAGAGTGACTGACGCTACGACACGGTCGCGCCCGCACGCTTGCGGCGGAGCAGTTCTACCAACGTCTGATTCAGCCGGGCCCGCATCGCAGAACGCTCCTGCGCCCGGGTAATGTAGCGTACGTGAACTTCTACACCTGAGGGAGTGGGGCGAAGGTTGACGGCAGGTGTCGCCGAGACCGACTGCACCCGATAATGGCCCGAGACGTTTTGCCACTCTTTCTCCGCGGCCTGCGCGTTCTCCGCAGTCTCCCGGAGCACTGCCTGCTGGATAGCATCGATAAAGGAGTAAGGGTCTTGTTCCGAGGGGACGGTGATCTGTATTTCGTCCCATAGCCACTGTCCGCTAGTGGTGAAGTTGAAGAAGTGGCCCTCGATTGCATAGCTGTTCACGAATGCGACTTTTCTTCCCGTGGGATGGCCGGTTGTGGTCCAGTTACCGGTTTCGAGCAGCACCGTGCGCAGCAGATTGATTTCAATGACTTCGCCAGCTACGCCGTTGATTTCGACCCAGTCCCCGACCCGCAGGCCGTTCTTGCCCATCAGCACGAACCAGCCGAAGAACGCCACGATGAAGTCTTTCAGGGCGACGGTCAATCCGGCGCCGGCAAAGCCGAGGATGGTTGGCATTTGCTGCGGAATCCCCAGCACCACCAACAGAATCAGCAGAACACCCACGGCCTGCAAGGCGAAGCGGATCACGGCGCGAAGAGTGTGCAGGCGAGTGCGTTCGCTGCCGGAGTGACTCAGGTAACGGTCGACGATGCGATCGGCGAGATACACGAGCAGGATGATGAGCAGAATCCAGAGACCCGACTCGATCATTCCGTGCACGACCGCAAGTTGATGGACCTGGACCAGGGCGATCCAGTTGGTGTAGGCCGTCTGTACTTCCTGCATGTCCTGCAGTCGTTTGCCCAGGTCGGCGAGGGTCTTCTGGTCGTCGGAGAGAACCTTCAGGGCGGCCACCTTGACCCTGGCAGGTTTCGCCGTTGCATCCTGGGGGTGGTCGGATGGCTGCGAGCCGGGTGCGGGCTCAGCTGCCTTGGCAGCGGCCAGTTGCTGCTCCAAGGTGTCGTGAGCCTGGTCCAGCGCGGTTGCGACCTCGGCAGCCTCGTCGAGCGCGCTTTGCAGTTGGGCTTTCTTGGAACGGAAGCCTTGCCAGGCCTCGAATTGTCCGAGAAGATTTCCAACCTGATAGTTGATGGGCGTCGCCGAGGGACTGGTAGGACCGTGAGCCGCGTCGGCAGCGTGCTCGCCGTCTTCATGCCGTTTAAACTGCCTTTGCACCCGGCTGAACTTGTCAACGCCCGAGCGGATCAGATCGGTATTGGCGCTATCAACGTTGTCCTGGTCGAGTTCGAGCTGAGCTTTGGCCAGGTCTAACTGGTCCTGCAGTTCGTCCTTGCGGGCGCCGGTGGCGGCGGCGACTTCTTTCGTGAGCTGATCAACCCGCTCCTGGTCGTGCTTGGCCAGTTCTTGCGCTTTGGTCAGGCGGGTGTACAGCGCTTCAGTTTGCGGGGTGTGCTGAGCGGGGTGATTGGCGGCATCGCGCAAGGCATCGGCGAACGCCAGGTCGACCTCATGATCAGCCGCGCGCAGGGCCTGATTGGCGAAGCGCTGCTCGTCCCAGGTGGCGCTGAGCTTTGCCACGCTGCGGGCAGTTTGCAGCGGACGTTCGTCGACCACGGGAAGGCGGCGGGTGGGCGATTTCGTCGAGATCTGGATGGCTGCATTGCGGGTGAAGAAGGCCCCCACCGCCGCGGCCAAGATCAGAACCGAAAGTCCGACAACCGTCAACCACTGGCGGGATTTCAGTAAAGGCCGCATTTCAAGCCAGTGGTGACATTATACGGCTCGCCCGACCCAGGCAGGCTGCCGGCAGGGCAATCGGAAGTAATAGAACTACGGCACCCAGTCTGCAATAAAGATGTTGGTCTCGTGCGGCGCTTTGGCATTGCGGTTGGACGCCCAAACCAACTTCCTTCCGTCGAGGCTGAACATGGGGAAGCCATCGAAGCCCTCGCTATAGGTAATTCGTTCAAGGTTCGTGCCGTCCCGATTGATGGCGTAGAGCTCGAAGTTGCCCATCCCGCCGGTTGATCCTTGATTGGAAGAGAAAATGATTCGCCTGCCGTCGCGAAAGAAGGCCGGCCCAAAGCTGGCTGCGCCGAGGGTGGTGACCTGTCGCTTGCTGCTTCCGTCGGCCTTCATGATCCAAAGCTCGAGGGTCGTCGGGCGAATCAGGTTTTGCTTCAGCAGCTCTGTGTAATCGGTGATTTCCTTCTCCGTGCCGGGATGGTAGGCGCGGTACGCAATCCACTTGCGATCGGGCGAAAACACCGGCCCGCCGTCGTAGCCCAGCTCATGGGTTAGCTGCCTCACATGCTTGCCGGTCGCGTCCATGGTGTAAATATCCAAATCGCCGTTGCGCATGGAGGTGAACACAATCTTCTTGCCATCCTCGGAGATCGTGGCCTCGGCGTCGTACCCGGGAGTGTTTGTGAGTTGCTTCAGATTGGAGCCGTCAGGGTTGGCGGTGAAGATGTCGTAACCGGCGTACACGGCCCAGACATAGCCTTTGGAGAAGTCGGGGCGCGGCGGGCAGGCGGCATCAGCGAGGTGGGTGGAAGAGTAAAGGATCTTCTTGCCGTCCGGGTAGAAGTAACTGCAGGTGGTACGACCCTTGCCGGTCGAGACCATGCGCACGTCCGACCCGTCCAGGTTCATGGTGAAGATCTGGTCGCACTTTACGTCCCCGTGAGAAGACTGGAAGATCAGCTTGCTGCCGTCGGCGGAGAAGTACGCCTCAGCGTTCTGGCCCGCGAAGGTGAGCTGGCGCACATTGCGCAGGTGTTTTTCCTGAGGAGTCGCCAGATTCTCAGAATCCGGTACTTGCCCGGACGAGGTGGAAAGCAGCAGTCCTCCGCCGAGTATCCAGACAAGAACGAGGAATGTTCGCTTCATGCAGTGAGCTGCCAGTTTACAGCAAGTCTTGCTTCGCGCTGACGAAGTCAACATCCTAAACTGCGGAGGGCGCAGAGACCGCCGCAAAGCTTCTTCTTTGCATCCTCAACGTTTCTCTACGATCTCTGCGGTTTGAGATTTTCATTTGCGGAAGTGTTCGAGAATCGCCGCCGCCTGTCCTCGTGTGACCACTGCCGACAACGCAGCTGCATCCGCCTGCTTGACCGCCTGCACACTCCCGAAGTGCTCCAGCAGCCGGCGCGTAGTGCCGGCGCCGACGCCGGGAATTTCCAGCAGCTCGGTGGAGCGGTCCCGCATCTGCCGGCGTTTGCGGTGGAAGGTCACGGCAAAGCGGTGGGCCTCGTCGCGGATCATCTGCACCACGTGCAGGACCGGTGAGTGGTGGTCGAGCACAACCGGCTCGTCTTCCTGCCCCAACACGTAGATGATCTCTTCCCGCTTGGCGATCGCGGCCAGCGGCTGATTGATGATTTCCAGCGAAGCCAGCGCGTCGGCGGCAGCGTGCAGCTGGCCTGGGCCCCCGTCAATCAGAATCAGGCTGGGGAACGGCTTCTTCTCTTCCTGCAGGCGCTTGTAGCGGCGAGCCACGACTTCGCCCATGGAGGCGAAGTCATCCACCCCATCGACGCTGCGAATGATGAACTTGCGGTAATCGGACTTCTTCATGCGCCCATCCTCCCAAACCACCATAGACGCGACGGTCTCGGCGCCTTGAATGTGCGAAATGTCGAAGCACTCGATGCGCTGCGGCAGCTCGGGCAGGCCCAGTGCATCTTGCAAGGCCTCCTGCATCTGGCGCTGATTCGGCTTCATCACTCGGAAGCGCTGGTCGTAGGACTGCTTGGCATTGTTGCCGGCCAGATCGATTAGAGACCGCTTGTCCCCGCGCTGCGGCACGAGAATGTGAACCCGTGTGGCGCGGGCGCCCTTGCCCGCGATCTGATCAGAGAGAAGGTCCTCGAGTGCCTCCCGATCTTCAAAGTCCACCGGAACATAAATGTTCCGGGGTATGTACGGCTGGCCGGTATAGAGCTGAGTCAGCAGAGTGGAGAAAAATTCACCAGGATCAAAACCGCGTGGTTGGGTTTCAGCTGCAGGCCCTGCCGTACTGCTGCCTTCTTTGCTCTCGGGCTGAGGCAGTTCTTCCCAGAAAAACTCGCGGCGATCGAGTACCTTCCCGCCGCGCATATGGAAGAGATTGACCGCCAGCATGTCGTTCTCGTAGTGATAGCCGAACACGTCCGCGTCGTCACCTTCTACTGCGGCGATGCGCTGCTTCTCCTGCAACTGCTCGACCGTGGAGATCAGATCGCGATATTTCGCGGCGCGTTCAAACTCTTCCGCCTCCGCAGCCTTTGCCATGCGATCCCGCAGGGAACGCGAGAGATCAGTCGGCCGGCCCTCGAGGAAAAGCTTCACATCCTGCACCGCTTCCTGATAAATCTCCGGCGTGGTCAGCCCCTCTACGCACGGCCCCAGGCAGCGCTTGATGTAGTACTGCAAACAGGGACGGGGATGGTAGCGGGTCAGATCCACCTTGCAGGAGGGAACCAAAAAATGCCGGTGAATCAAATCTACGATGCGATACGCTAGGTTTGCGGGAAAATATGGCCCGTAGTAGTCGCTGCCGTCTTTACGTAACCTTCGGGTTACATATACCCGCGGGAAGCGCTCGCCCAGCGTCAGCTTCACGTACGGATAGGTCTTGTCGTCGCGCAACAGAATGTTGAACCGCGGCTTCTTCTGTTTGATGAGGTGGTTCTCAAGGGCCAGGGCTTCTTTGTTGTTGGCGACAACGATGTAATCAACGTCTACCGCTTCGCGGACCAGCGTCCCGGTCTTGGCATCTTCGATGCGTCCCTCATGAAAGTAGGAACTGACCCGGCTGCGCAGGCTCTTTGCCTTGCCGACGTAGATGACCTCGCCTTCGGCATTCTTGTACAGGTAAACACCGGGTGAAGTGGGCAGGGTGCGGATTTTCTGTAAAAGGTCCAAGTGATATAGGGCTTTACTTTCATTTTATGGGATTGCGGCCGGAGGCCACCGGGTTGGCATTTCCGAGCCTCCGGGCAGCACCGTATAAAATTTCCCCGACCTGTAACGCTTTGGCCTAGCGAACCGGCTGTTTGCCTTCTCATCGAGTTGGCGTATCATATTTGGCATCAATAGCTTAACTAGGGATAGGCAGGTGTGGCCGGTTGGCAGCAGTCGTGCTTTACTCTGGCTGCTGACGGCAACCCAGCAACGCAGTGCAGGTTCCGTACCCAGGAATTGCAAAAAGACAACGAAGGAGCTCTCCTAACATGAATCGCATTCTGTGGACAATGTTGTTGGCAGCGACGGCGGCGGCAACGGTCGGCTGCTCCAGCAAGAATTACGTCCGCCAACAGACGACGCCGCTGATCAACAAGACCAACGAACTGGACGACATGACGGCCAAGAATTCGCGCGACATCAAGGATGTTGACGCTCGCGCCCAAGCCGGCATCCAGCAGGTCCAAGCCAAGGCGGCCGAAGTGGACCAGAAGGCGATGGCCGCCGGCCAGCAGGCGGACCAGGCCCAGACTATGGCCAACAACGCCACCCACCGCGTGGATACGCTGCAGAACACCGTGGCCAATCTCGATAACTACCGCGTGGTGAACGAAACCTCAGTGCTCTTTGGCTTTGACAAAGACAACCTTACCAAAGACGCCAGGGAGGCCCTCGACCAGCTTGCGACCAACGTCCCGAATACCAAGGGCTATATCATCACGGTCGAAGGCGGCACCGACTCCACCGGCAGCACAGAGTACAACTACGACCTCAGCCAGCGCCGCGCGGACTCGGTGATTCAATACCTGGCTTCGCAGCACAGCATTCCGGCCTACAAGATTTACCTGATTGGTCTGGGCAAGGATAAACCGATAGAGTCCAACAAAACCCGCGAAGGCCGGGCCAAGAACCGCCGTGTGGAGGTTCGTTTGATGACGAACACGGTGGAGAACACCCCGGCGCAGAGCACGACGGGTCAGGCGACACCGCCAGGCAACAATTAACAGGAGTTTTTCCCTCCTCCCCGGAGGACTTCGCCAATAGGCCATTCCGACCCTCCCCCTTGGAATGGCCTCTTTTTCTGCCTGCGCTGATGAACCTCTTGTTGGTTGCAACAACTGCCTGTTGCCGGCTGTGCATCCTACCATTGAGTTCATCCTTGGCGGATCAGGGGTTTAGAATCAAGTTATGCGCTGGACGAGTTGCGCGTTGCTTCTCTGGCTTTGTTTGGCGGGCGGGGCCGCGGCCCAGCAGTCACCCCAAGCTGACTCCTCATCACCCGGGCAGAGTCAGGCCTCTCCCAAGCCTGACGAGGATAAGGCGGGG
>Ga0335082_10001903_pt1 | contig 22407 bp, 21 predicted proteins | sample Lox_Sample_41_FD_206718 | JGI IMG/M metagenome (GOLD analysis project Ga0335082, IMG submission 206718) | Soil microbial communities from Loxahatchee National Wildlife Refuge, Florida, United States - Lox_Sample_4.1 | ecosystem: Environmental > Terrestrial > Soil > Wetlands | place: USA...
TGCCGTGCGTACTCTTCCACGAGGTGCTGCCACATCCAGCGCACCGACATGGTCTTCTCCCGGAAGGTGAAGGTGTCGTCCAGCTTCGCGTCCTCCAGCGCGGCATCGACGGCCCGGCACTCGGCCCGGTAGCGCGCGAAGTCCTCCTCAGCGCCGGCCGGGCCGGCCTCTTCGAAGTCCGCGTCCGGGGCATCGGGGCGGTAGTACAGGTCGGGCACCTGCTCACCCCGGTAGGTCTGCCTGACCCACCCGCGCTCGGTGTCGCTCATGTGCCGGATCAGGCCGAGCAGCGAGAGGTTCGACGGCGGCACGGCGCGCGTGGCCAGCTTGGCGGCGTCCAGGCCCGCGCATTTGCGCAGCAGGGTGGCCCGGTGCCAGTCGAGCCAGTCGCGGAGCATCTCCCGCTCGGGTTCGTTGCGGCGCGCCGGATAGTGCTCCGAGCGCTCGGCTTCGGGTGCGACCCAGGTCACGGCGGCAGTTTATGCGTGGGCTTGTCTCGGACGCCAGCGAATTCTGGCCGGTCCACCAGGACACTCGTCCGCACTGCCGTCACTACCGCGTTATCGAGCGGCCGGGTTTAATGTCCGCTCAGTGAAGCAGGACGCTGGCCAGGACCTGGCCTGGCGGAAGGAGGAGTGCGGTGACGCAGGAAACGGTATCCCCCCGCGGAGGCTCCCAGGCCGTCCGCGCCGCCCGCCGCGATGAGGCAGCCCTGCTCGGCGAGGTGCTGGCCAACGCCTTTACCGAGGACCCGGTCTTCGCCTGGCTGATCCCGCCGCAGCCGTCTGGCCGGGACAACCGCCTGCGCACGTTCTTCACCAGCATGAGCCGCAGTTACCTGCGGCGGGGCAAGCCGTGCTACCTCACCGGCGACGCCTCGGCCGCTGCGCTGTGGGCCGCGCCGGGCGCCTGGGCGATGCCGCTCAGCCAGGTCATCCTGGAGGCGGCGCCGAACGGGCTGGCCCTGCGCCGTCGCCTGTTCCGCGCGCTGCGCACGCAAATGCAGATCGAACGCCTGCACGCAGGGCAGTCCCCGCCGCACTGGTACCTCGGCTACCTCGGCACCCGCCGCGACCGGCAGGGCCAGGGGCTAGGCGCCCAGATGCTGCGGGAGGTCCTGGCCGGCGCGGACACCGATGGCGTGCCGGCCTACCTCGAATCCTCCAGCGAACGCAACCTGCCGCTGTATGAGCGCAACGGCTTCCGCGTCGTCGGCGAACTACAGGCCCTAGGCCACGGGCCCACCATCTGGCGTATGTGGCGCGAACCTCCGCCCCGCACCTGAGCCGGGACGGCACTACGAGACGTCAACTGCCTCGTGAGACCGCTCCTCGGCCGTGGCAGTATGGCAGGCATGACCGCCGTCTTCGTCCATGGCGTGCCCGAGACCCCCGCTGTCTGGCATGGCCTGCTAGCTGCGCTCGACCGTCCCGACACCGTGGCATTGTCGCTCCCCGGCTTCGGCGGCGCCCGCCCGGCCGGTTTCGGGGCAACCATGGACGAGTACGCCGCTTGGCTCGCGGCAGAACTGGAGCGCCTCGGTGACCCGGTCGATCTCGTCGGGCACGACTGGGGCGCCGGGTTCGTGGTCCGGGTGGTCTCCACCCGGCCCGACCTGGTCCGATCCTGGGTCGCCGACGCCGCCGGCCTCGGCGACGTCGAGTTCGAGTGGCACGACTTCGCCAAGATCTGGCAGACACCGCAGGCCGGGGAAGACTTCTGGGACCAGCAACTGGCGGCACCGGCCGAGGAGCGAGCCGGTGTCTTCCAGATGTTCGGGGTTCCCGGGGAGCCTGCCCTCGACCTGGCATCGCACATCAACCGCACCATGGCTGACTGCATCCTCGACCTGTACCGTTCGGCCGTGGACGTCGGAAAGCAGTGGGGCCCGGATTTCGCGGCCATCCCGGCTCCCGGATTGGTGATCATCCCCAGCGAGGACCCCTTCCTGAACGCGGCCTCGGCGACCAGGGCCGCCGCGCGAGCCGGTGCCAGGACGGTCGCCCTCGACGGGCTTGGCCACTGGTGGATGCTCCAGGACCCTGCCCGGGCGGCTACCGTCCTGCGCGAGTTCTGGGCCACCCTGGCCTGACTCCGCCCGCTCCGGTCGATCTGGGGTGGCGGTGCCGGGACGGCTCGTCCAGCGGTTTGGGGTGGTCATGTTCAGCTGGACCTGACGGCTGGCCGGGCACCCGGCGGATGCCGCGCAGCTGGTACCCGGCGGCCAGCGCGAGGACGAGCACGCCGATGAGGACGTAGACCGCGCTGCACGCAACGGCGGCCGCGGGCATGGCGAGCCAGCCCGAGGCGGGAGTTGCCTGCGCCAGCCGGGTCCATCCGATGACCGCGACCGCCGCGATCCCGGCCGCACCGAGCCGGGACGCTGCCGTCTTCCCGGCTCGCCAGGCGCGGTAGACCGCCGTCCCGGCCACGAGCAGTGCCGGGATGGCGATGACCCAGTGGTGAGTCCACGAGATCGGCGAGACGAGCAGCCCGGTGACCGCGCACAGGCTGAAGCCGAGTGCGTCGTCGCCGCGGCGGCCGGCTGCGGCCGCCAGCGCCAGCCCGGTGACCGTCACCGCCGCGGCCAGCGGTAGCCACAGCGGCAGCACGTTCACGGTGTGCAGCGTCCGTGACAGGACGCCGAGCAGGCTCTGGTTCTCCGGATCCTGCACCGGGCTGACATGCCCGGGGTTGGCGAACTCGCCCGCCCAGTACCATGCCGAACTCGCCGGGATCACCGCGAACCCGGTCGCGACCGTCGCGGCGAACACGGCGGACGCGGTGGCAGCGGCCCGGTAGCGCCTGGTCAGCAGCAGGTATGCCACGAAGATCGCCGGGGTGATCTTGATGCCCGCGGCCAGGCCGATCGCCGCGCCCTTCAGCCGGGAGGTATCCGGCAGCGCCAGGTCGTACAGCACCGCCGCGGCCAGGAGAATGTCCACCTGGCCGTAGCCGAGCGCGGCCCTGGCGGGGTCCAGCCAGATAACCGCCGCCCCCGCGGCCAGCGCGACCGCCGGGGCCGATCCGCGGCCCGGCGGACCAGGCTCGCCGGACCGGGATAGCCGCAGTGCCAGATACAGCGTGACCGGCAGGGCGGCCACGCTCGCCCCGGTCAGCACCACTATGGCCGCGCCAGACGGGATGGCGGCGAGCGCGGTGAGCAGGACCGCCGCGAACGGCGGGTAGGTAAACGGCAGCACGCCCAGCCTGAGCCGGTAGAGGTCCTCGCCGTGCAGCACGGCGCCGCCGCCCATCCGGTAGACCCGGATATCGACGAAATGGGCCGAACTGCGCGCGGCCAGCACGCAGCACGCCGCGGCTGACGCCAGGTAGACAGCCGCCGCAACCCAGGCCACGCCGGTTCGGACGCCCACCCTTGCAGGCTAACCCGGTGCGGGTCAGCCGCGGACCGGGTTACCAGGGGTATCACCGTGGCCAAGATGCCCAAGCTCACGCGGCCGCCGTGCTTGACAGGCGCTCACGATATTCACTACAACTTAGTAAGCGGTACTGACGAGTGGGGGAACCGTGGTCAACCTGTGGGCCCCGAGGACTAACTATTCGGGCCGCGGATCCCAGCGGAAGCGGCGAACCGCCACGGCCGCTCCGGCCGCGCCCCAGGCCGCAAGCACCGCCAGGTGCCGCCAGTCAGCGCCTGCGTGCTGAGCGAACGGCGCCGTCAGGGCCTCGTTGAAGGGCCGCACCGGAAGCCAGCCGGAGACCCGGTTGAGCAGCGCGGAGTGGATCGGCAGGTAGGTGCCGGAGATGAACATCAGCGGGAACAGCACGAGCTGGGCCACCGCCGGGGCAGCCTCGGCGTTCGAGATCATCGAGGCGACCGCCACGCCCAGGGCGCAGAAGCTCGCGGCCCCGAGCACCAGCGTCAGCATGATCGCGAGCCAGTGCGACGGGAACGGCACCCCGTAGAGCCGGCCCACCACGACGATGAGCGCGATGTCGATCACGCTCACCAGCACGCAGTGGGCGAGCAGCCCGGCGAAGTACGCCCACGCGGGCAGCGGCGTCGCCCGGATCCGCTTGAGTACCCCGGCCTGCCGCCGGGCCGCGAGCGCGACCGCGAGCTGGCCGTAGCACGAGCCGAGCACCGACAGCGCGGCGATCGTCGGCACGTAGTACTGCAGCGCGGACAGCCCGCCGAAGTACGAGCTCTTCCCGACCCCGCCGAACAGCGCGCCCATGATGACCACGAACACGACCGGGAAGATGAAGGTGAACACCGCGCTCTGCGGGTTCCGCCAGAACGACAGCTGCTCGTACCACACCTGATGAGCCAGCAGGCGCAGGCTGCCGCGCGTGCCCGCCGGCCGGCCGGCCGGATTGCCAGCACGCCTGCGGGCGGCAACGACGGTGGTCATCGCATGATCCTCTCCGGCGCACGTGCTGGTACGCCTGCGCGAGTTAGTTCCAGATAGACGTCCTCAAGGCTGGGCCGCTCCACCGTGAGCCCGTTCAGCTCACGTCCGCGGCTGATCGCCCAGTCCGTCAGCCGGTGCAGCGCCTGGGCCGGCGCGCCGGTCTCGACCACGACCATGCCGTTCGCCAGGTGCGCTGGGTGCGCCAGGACCGGCAGGTCCGCGACCGTGTAGCCGGCTGGCAGCCGGAACGAGATGCGGGCGCGCTCGGCGTCTCGCCCGCCGAGGGCGGCCGGCTCGCCGGCGGCTACGACTACGCCGCCGGCCAGCAGCACCACCCGGTCGGCCAGCGCCTGCGCCTCGTCCATGTCATGGGTGGTCAGCAGGATCGTCATGCCGGCCGTGCGCAACCCGCGCACGAGCTCCCAGGCGTCCCGGCGGGCGGCCGGATCGAACCCGGTCGTCGGCTCGTCCAGGTAGAGCAGCGCCGGATTGCCGATCAGGCCGAGGGCAAGGTCCAGCCGGCGCTTCTGCCCGCCGGACAGCGACCTGACCTTGCGGCGCTCCAGGCCGGTCAGGCCCACCAGCCCGATGACCTCGGCCACGCCACGCGGCGCCCGGTAGTAGCCGGCCGCGCGTGCGATCGTCTCACGGACGGTCAGGTACGGCTCGACCGCGATGTCCTGCAGGACCAGGCCGATCCGCTCGCGCAGCTCGCGGGCGCCGGACCGCTCGCCGGGGTCGTAGCCGAGGACCTCGGCTGTACCGCCGTCGCGGGTGCGGAAGCCCTCCAGGATCTCCAGCGTCGTGGTCTTGCCGGCCCCGTTCGGCCCGAGCAACGCGACGATCTCGCCGTAGCCGACGGTAAAGCCGACGTCTCGCACGGCGTGCACCTGGCCGTAGCTCTTGCGCAGGCCGGACACTTCGACGGCACTAGGCATGAGCCGTCCCTCCTCGTGTGCACCGGACCTCCACCGTCAGGTCGAGATACCGCCCGGCCAGCCCCGGCATCGCCGTCATGCCGAACTCGGTCCGGTCGACGCGGACGGTGGCGCTGGCGGTGAACGACTGCCCGGCCACGGTCACCTGACCGATCGACAGGCTGACCGGCCGGCCGACCTCGCGCACGGTCAGCGTCCCGCGGATCGTCTTGCCGTCTGCGCAGACATGCCCGTCCCGGAAGGAAATGACCGGGAACCGGGCAGCGTCGATCTCGTAGTGGCCGAGCCGGGGTGCCTGGGTGATCTGTGGTTCTGTGTGCATGTCCCCATTGCATGCCGCCGCGGGTGCCGCCCGGCAGGGCAGCCGGTAGGGTCCTGCCCCTACGAAGGGATGGCCTCGGACGGCGGTATGCAACTTTCGTATGGTCCTGCCGGTCCGTTGGTATTGCCAGCGCGGGCGGCCGGGACGCGGTGACATAGCCTGAACGACATGGGCCTTCGAGCGTGCGCGCGGCAGAACCGCCTGGCGCTGGATGCGCTCCTCGCTGGCTTTTTCGTCGTGCTCGACACCGTCCTCACCCTCGCCGGCACGTCCTGGTGGCCTGCCCACCCCGGGACGCTGGCCTGGGCCATGCTGGCCGTCCAGGGGCTGGCCGACGCCTCGCTCGTCTTCCGCCGGCGGGCGCCCATGCTCGTCATCGCGATCCTCGGCGGGTTCTCGCTGGTCATCTCCCTGCTCGTCGCGCCTGCCGGCCTGATCACACCGGAGAACGCCGGGACCGTGTGGGCGCCCCTCGGAACCGTTCTCGCCGCATACGGGCCGTTCTACTACCGCAGGGACCGGCGCGCGGCGTTCGCGGCCGTCGGCACGCTGACGCTCATCGTGGCCAGGGTCTGGGATCCGTCCGCGTCCGTCCTCGTGATCGGCGTGCTCAGGACGGCGGTCGGGCCACTGCTCGCGCTCTACTTCACCGCGCGGCACGAGGTCCTGCAGGGCCTGCGCGACCGGGCCGAACGCGCCGAGCAGGAGCGCTACCTGCTCGCCGAGCAGGCCAGGGCCGAGGAACGGGCCCGGCTCGCGGGGGAGATGCACGACGTCGTGACGCACCGGGTCAGCCTGATGGTGCTGCAGGCAGGCGCGCTCGGCATCACCGCCAAGGACGAAGCGACCCGGCAGGCCGCGGAGGAACTGCGGGCCGCGGGCTGCCAGGCGCTGGACGAGCTGCGGGATCTGGTCGGCATCTTGCGGACCGGGCCCGCTGGCGATCAGACGCCGTCAACGGCGGGGCTGCCCACGCTGATCGCCGAGTCCACGGCCGCCGGCGCCCGGGCCGAGCTGGCCGAGGACGGCGACCCCGCGCTCGCCTCGCCGGTCGTGGGGCGCACGGTGTACCGGATAGTGCGCGAGGCGCTCACCAACGCCCGTAAGCACGCGCCAGGCGCGCACGTGCTCGTCCAGATCGGCTACCGCGAGTCGCAGGTCACGGTCGTCGTCAGCAACGGGCCGGCCGCGCCAAGCGCGGACAGCGAGCTGAGCGGCACCGGATCCGGCCTTGGCCTGGCCGGCCTGCGCCAGCGCATCGAGCTCGTGCACGGCACGTTGCGGGCCGGGCCGACGCCGGACGGCGGGTTCCGGCTGGAGGCCGTGCTGCCGGCGTACGTCCCGACGGCTGAGCCGGCCGATTACGCCGAACGGGCGGCGGAGCAGCCCATCCCGGCCGCGCGACCAGCATGATCCGGGTGGTCGTCGTCGACGACGAGCCGATGGTCTGCGCGCACCTGCGCACGATTCTCGGTTCGTCGGGTGACATCGAGGTCGTGGACGAGGCTCACGACGGGGCGGCCGGGGTCGAGGCCGTCGTCCGCAGCCGGCCCGATCTGGTGCTCATGGACCTGCGCATGCCCGGCGTGGACGGCCTCACCGCGATCGAGCGGATCGGCAAGCTCGCCGACCCGCCCGTCGTGGTCGTGCTGACCACCTTCGACGCAGACCAGTATGTGCTCCGCGCGCTGCGCGCCGGAGCGGCCGGGTTCCTCGTCAAGTCGACGCCGCCGGCCGACCTGATCGGGCTGGTGCGGGTAGCGGCGGACGGGCATACGGTGCTGTCCCCGGCTGCTGCCCGGCGTCTGATCGCTGCGTCCACCGACAGCCAGCGGGCCCGCGAGCATGCCCGGAAGCTCGTCGGCACGCTGACCGAGCGAGAGGCCGAGGTATTGGGCTGCCTCGGTGAGGGACTGTCGAATGCCCAGATAGCGAGCCGGCTGTACCTGTCGGAGGCCACGGTCAAGGGATACGTGTCGCGCATGCTCGTCAAGCTCGGCTGCGCCAACCGGACGCAGGCCGGGCTGCTCGCGCACGATGCCGGGATCGTGAGGCAGTGACTCAGGGTGGGGGTGAGCCGATGGGCAGGTCGGTGAACTGGGGCTTCATGTCGCATGTCGCACCAGGGTCATCGTGGTTGCTGGCCCATGACACGAGCATGGTGCCGGGGGGAGCCGGGCTGGCCGGGTGGGTTTCGGCCGAGTAGGTCCAGGCGCATCCGGGCGCGGGCTTGGCCTGCCACTGCTGGGTGGCGACGGACCAGGGCCCGGTGACATTCCAGGCGTTGAGCCGCTCCAGGGTGCTGCCGACGATGTCGTCGCGCTTGGTGTAGGCGACCCAGCCGTGACCGCTGACGGGGCTCATGCTCACGACCGTGCCCAGGTCGTAACCTTCGCCAGAGGGCAGCACGCCGAGCCGAACCTGCCAGGCTGAGGGATGCGTCATGACGTTGAGCGGGACATACGCGGTGTCCATGGTCTTGCAGTCCGCGACGCAGCCGGTACCGCCGGTATTGCGGGTGCCGGTCAGCCACCACCCGCGGCCGTTGGGATCAGGTGTGGCTGACCCCCACTGGGAATCGTCCGCCGCGCCGGTGAGCGCGGTGATGCCCTGGTAGGTAAGGGCGTCGCCGGCGCCGACCGCAAAGCTAGCCGTGTACTCGCCCTCGACCTCGCCGGCCGACGGGCTTATGCGCTCCCCGATGACGTACAGGCTGTTGCCCTTCACTGCGGGCGCGGCCATCCAGAAGTAGCTCCCGTCCGGCCAGTTCGGCACCCACTGCCATCCGTACGGGCATCCGGCGGCGGCGCAAGACTGCACCTGGAACGCTGACGTGCCCGGTCGTTCGATCGCTATCGAGTCGTGCGGAAAGCCGTAGGGGCAGTGGGACGGACCGCAGATTACCTGGCCGTTGACCGCGAGCGTGTCTCCGAAGACGTAGACCTGGCCGCCGTCGGGGAGCTGGATGCTCGCGGCGAGATCAGACCTGACGGCCGCGATCAGCCCTCGGCAGCTCATCGGCGATTCCTCCGATCAGGGCACTGGCAATGCGGGCGGCCAGCCAGCGGCCCGCCTGATCCTCCGCGGGCACGCCGTCTCTGGGCACGCCCATCACCCGGTCCGGCCGCGAGGGCTACCGGTCCACCGCGAGTGCCGGCATCGCACGCGACGCGCGCGGCCGGCAGTAGCGTCGCTTACGCCTGCTTGCCTGGCAGGCAAGCTGTGTTCCGCACCGCGTCAGGGCATGACGCCAGCGCGGGAGTGATTCGGGACGAGCTAGCGGCTGCGGTTGCCGGCCCGGGGATTGCGTACCGTCCGGCTCACCAGCGCGGCCCGCCGGGCACCGACCCGGTCGCCATCGCCAGCGGCATCGTCGCGATGATGCTGTTCCTGCTCATGGCTGCGGTCCAGCCCGGGCATGCGGGAGATGGGTACAGCCCAGGCAGCGGGGCCAGGCCCCGGGGACGGCAGCCATCCGGCTTGCCCCCGGTGTCCGGCGATCTCTCACGCGGTCAGACCCCTTGCCCCCGCACCCGCGTATAGACGATCGCGGTCTCAAGGTCATGCACCTGCGCCTCCACGGGATCGCCCTCGTCTGCATTCCATGGTGGCCACCGACCCGGCCGGTGTCGTCAGCCTGGCGAACCGGCTTTCCCTCCAGCCTGTGCGTCAGCGGCTGCGACAAGCTGCATCCCGGGATGTACTCCCCGCAGCGGTCAGGCCCGGGCCTGCGGACGTGGGCAGCCTGCGCGCCAGCTACCGGCCCTGGGCGGGCGCCCAGGCTGAGTGATGGCGTCGCCGATCGGCCACGACTAGGCTCGGCGATGATGGGTGGCGAGGAAGGTCTCTATTTCGCACGGGACGGCGCCCCTGGGCCGGATGACCTCGGCCTGGCCTGGGATGCCGCGGAGAGGTACGCCGTTACGCTGCTCCGGGAAGCCCTTCCGGAAGCACAGGCCGCGCCGGTACCCGCCGGGGAACTCGCCGCGGAGGCCGCACGTTTCAGGTCCACCGCGCGCAAGTGGCCGTACAGGCAACTGGCCCGCGCGGCATGGGGCCAGCGGCCACGCAAGCGGTCACCGCCTGACGACACGGACCTGTGGCTCGATGCCGCCGGTGCCATAGCGACAATGCGGCGCCATATCGGCGCTGGGTCGCCCTTGCTCGAGCCGGTGACGCTGCTCCGCCCGGCGGACTGGGTCGGCGCTGTGACCGGCCTGGTCCGGTCCGGCGTCAATTCGATCGCTACGGCCGAGGATCTCGTCAGGTATGCCAGGCAGTGCCCGGAGACCATGAGTACGAAGGAACTCGATGATGAAGCCGTGGCCTACGATCCGTTCGCCGGTGGCGTGGCTGACGACGAGTCACTGTGCCGGGGGTTCGAGGCAGTGCTGCTGTGCTGGGAGGCGATCGGGGCCGTCAGTGAGCAGCGCTGGCTGACCAGGCTCGGCTCGTGGGGGCTGCCCCGGGCGCTAGCGCGGGCCTGGAACGGCGATTTCGACAGGGCCGTCTGGGCGGACTCCACCGACAGCAGGGAAGGTAGCTGGCCGGGACGGGCGCCGAGCCCGGCCGAGCTCGGCATCTGCGAACCGCCGTTCGCTACCTGACCGATCAGTCTCATCGACCGACCGCCCGATCCGCCAGGCATCTACCTCAGCGATCTGCCCGGCGTGCTGGCCATCGGGTGCGGCTACGCCGGGGAGGCCAGCATGCCCGCGCCTCCTGGAACTCCGTCCCACCAATTGAGCACCCTGAGCGCGCGGAGGGTGTTCCAGCGGCTCGGCGTGTCCACGCCGCCCTCAAGGTCGAAGTAGACGCGGCCAGGATGGATGCGGTCGAGGAGCCACCGGCCGTCGGGCTGCCGCTTCGACTGCACGACCGCGACCGCCTCGGCCATCCGGGGATCGGGGTCCGCGCCCGACCGCCGGAAGTAGTCCAGCGTACGCAGCACGTCGTAATGCCAGTAGTACGGGAACGCGAACTCCAGGTAGGCCGGCTGGACGACGACCACCGTGCTCTTGCGGCGGAACAGGCCTCGCTGGAGCAGGTACTCCTCACCGCTGCGGCGGGCCGTGCGCACCTGGTCAGTACCGCCGGTCGCGCGTTCGAACTCGAGCAGGCCGTCAAGCACGTTGATCGTGGTGTCGAAGGAGGACCGCACCGATCCGTTCTCGGCCTCGCAGTTCCAGCCGCCGTCTGCGAGCCGCTCGGCCAGGATCCGCTCGACGATCGCTGTGACATCCACCCCGAAGTACGCGCCGGTGTCGATCGTCCTGCCGTTGATGCAGGGCTCGACCTCGCCGTCGAAGTACCGCTGCCCGGCGTGCTCCCAGCGTCCGTTGTCCGCCACCAGCCCGATCGCCCGGCGGGCGGACTGCGACGCCGGGTCGAGCCCGAGCATCTGCAGAGTCTGCAACGTGTGCATCGTGGCCGTCCAGGGCTGCCCCGGCTCACCGCCGGTGTAGGACGCCGGGAAGCACGCGCCGCCGTCCCAGAGCCCGTCGGGACCCTCGCGCGCGAGGAGACGCGCACCCCAGCCGTCATACTCCACCCTGGCTCGTTCAGCCGCCACGTCGCAGGCCGGCGCATTCATGAGATCGCGCAGCACCTGCCAGCGGATGGCGGGGTCGCCTTCGAGCAGCCAGTCGATCACGCTCATGACCGCAGGCTACCCGGTCGCCGGCGGCCGACCCGGCGGGCGGACGCGACCCGCATCGGGACGCGCAGAGTCACCGATCACCGTGGGGCTTTGGGGGTGCGGATGCGGCCTGGTCTGTCATTGTTAGTTGAGGATTAGCAAGTACCCGGGTTCTAGGTGGGAGCATGTCCGCCCATGACGGTTAATTCTGACGCGGCAGGCGCACCAGTGCAGGCAGGCCGTGCGCTCGGACCGCGCTACAAGTGGATCGCGCTGTCCAACACGACGCTTGGCATGCTGATGGCGACGATCAACCAGTCGATCGTGCTGATCGCGCTGCCGGACATCTTCCACGGCATCGGGCTGAACCCGCTGAGCCCCGGTAACACCAGTTACCTGCTGTGGATGTTCATGGGTTTCCTGGTGGTGTCCGCGGTGCTGGTGGTGTCGTTCGGTCGGCTTGGCGACATGTTCGGCCGGGTGCGGATGTACACCCTGGGCTTCGCGGTCTTCAGCATCGCGTCCATCTTCCTGACCGTGACCTGGATGCACGGCAGCGACGGCGCGTTGTGGCTGATCATCTGGCGGGTCGTGCAGGGTATCGGCGGCGCGTTCTTGTTCGCCAACGCCGCCGCCATCGTCACCGACGCGTTCCCGGCCAACCAGCGCGGCACCGCCCTCAGCGTGAACTCGATCGCGGCCATTGCCGGGTCGTTCATCGGCCTCATCCTCGGCGGTGTCCTCGCCCCGGTGAACTGGCACCTGATCTTCCTCGTCTCGGCACCGATCGGCGTGTTCGGCACCGTGTGGGCGTACTTCATGCTGCATGACATCGGAGTGCGCAAGCACGCGCGGATGGACTGGTGGGGCAACCTGCTGTTCGCCGCCGGGCTGATCGCCATCCTGGTCGGCATCACCTATGGCCTGCTGCCCTACGGCGGGCATCCGATGGGCTGGACCAACCCGTGGGTGCTCACCGCGCTCTTCGGCGGCCTCGCGCTGCTGGTCATCTTCGTGTACGTCGAGACCGAGGTCGCCGAGCCGCTGTTCCGCATCTCGCTGTTCAGGATCCGGGCGTTCACCGCCGGGAACATCGCGAGCCTGATGCTGGCGATGGGCCGCGGCGGCATGCAGTTCATGCTGATCATCTGGCTGCAGGGCATCTGGCTGCCGCTGCACGGATACAGCTACAGCGAGACCCCGCTGTGGGCCGGCATCTACCTGGTGCCCTTGACGATCGGCTTCCTGGCGGCCGCGCCGCTGTCCGGAATACTGTCCGACAAGTTCGGCCCCAAGCCGTTCACGGTAGGCGGCGCGCTGCTGACGGGAGCGAGCTTCCTCCTGCTGATTTTCGTCCCGGTGGACTTCGCCTACTGGGAGTTCGCGATCGTCATCGCCCTCAACGGCTTCGGCTCCGGCCTGTTCTTCTCACCGAACTGGGCCGAGATGATGAACTCGGTTCCGCCCGACAGGCGCGGGGCGGCTGGCGGCATGATCGCCACCTTCCAGAACTCCGCGTTCGTGCTGTCGATCGGCGTCTTTTTCACCCTGATGGTGGCCGGCCTGTCCAGCAAACTCCCGGCGGCCATGTACAGCGGGCTGACCGCGCAGGGCGTCCCGGCCGCCACGGCCGCGCCGATCTCGCACCTCCCCCCGATCGGCGTGCTGTTCGCCTCCTTCCTCGGCTACAACCCGATGCAGCAACTGCTCGGCCCGTTGCTGCATCATCTGTCCCCGGCACATGCGGCCTACGTCGCCGGGCGGGAGTTTTTCCCGCACCTGATCACGGCACCGTTCCACAGCGGTCTCGGCGTGGCCTTCGGGTTCGCCATCGCGGCCAACGTGATCGCGGCTGTCGCCTCGGCCCTGACGGGCCGGCGCACGCCGGCCCCTGCCGCGCGCGAGCCACTGGGTTACGAACTGGCCGCCGTGGCCGGCGACGGCGGCTTCGAACCCGGCGAACTTGTCGTTCCCAGCGTCCCGGACGAGAGCACCGGACCGCCCGACAAGCCCGCCTAGCGGGGAAACAGTGCTGCCGCACGGCTCATAACAGGGTTTCTGGTTGCCGTGGCTACAGTGCCTGCCAGCGGAGCGGGAGTTCTGCGCGGGCCTCGGCTGATTGCCCGGTTGCCCGTACCTCGATCGAGGTCGTGGCGCGGCTTAGCGGTGGCACTATTTCCAGGCGTAGCGCGATTTCGCTGTTCATGCCGCTCTGACCGCCGGTACGGGTGGCGTGCCAGCGGCCACCGTTGTCGCATATCCATATCGGTGGCCAGGAATAGAGCTCGTCCGGCCCGTAGGCCGTGTGACATGCCGGGCCGCTTGCGTGCATGTGCAGGACGCTGCTGTCCCGGCAGTTATGGAGGCCAAGGATGGTGAGCTGAATTCCGTCCAGTTCGGGTAGGACGGCGGCCGCGGCGGCACAGCCGTCGCGCGCCGGCGCTCTCCCTGTTTCCCCCTGCCGATATTGGGTGAGCACGCTGAGCCAGGGTTCGGGCAGGTCGCGGGCGGGCGGCGTGGTGATGCCGTGGCCGGCCGCGTCCAGGCGCGCGCACAGCGCGGCGAGCTGGCCGGGAACCGGGCTGTGCCGGGGCAGGGCGTCGCATTCTTGCAGCGCCGCTATCACGTCACCGAGTCCGTCGGTGACGTCGGGTAGCGGCCTGGGCCGGGGTGCGGTCCCGTACAGCCAGGGGTCGTGCGGCAGGGGCGGCACGGCCGCCAGCAGCCGGGCCGCGATCGTGTTCAGCAGGTGCTCGCCGGGGCTGGGTGCTGTCTGGCTGACCGTCACGCCGGTGGCAGCTGGCGGCCGGGTTTCACCAGCCGCGGCGTGCAGGACGATGCGCGCGGCGGGCCCGCCGCCGGTGGTGGTGGTCAGGTCCAGCCACTCCGGGTCGTGCGACGGGTCAGGATGCAGCATAAGGGTCCACCCGAGCACGGGACTGCCGATGTCGCGGATGGAGACCTGGTAGCTGGTCCCCCGGTCGTCGGTGGCGGTGAACGGATCGAACAGGCGCGGGCCCGACGGTTCCCACGGGCCGGACGGCTGGCGTGTCCGCGCGAACACGCTGAATTGCGGGCCGGATCCTACGCGCGTGTACGACAACAGATAGACCTCGCCCTGGATATCCGTGCCGCGAACCCGGACTATCTGCCCGAGCGGAACCGGCACGTGCGTCCGCTTGGCCGTCGTCCCAGTGCCTGACCTGGCCGCCGCCGCAGGCGGTACGCTTGCCCGCCTGGCCAGCCGCGTGCGTCCCGCAGCCCGCCGCGCGGGCCAGCCCGGAACCGAGGCGGCCTGGCCCGCCTGCCGGGCACCGAGGGCAAGCTCGAAGTCGTCCAGAATCTGATCGGCAGCCCTCTCATCGAGCGCGCCCACGAAGGCCAGGACCTGCGCGACCCTGTTCAGCCGGGCGGCATAACCGGCCCGCTGAGCATTGCCCCAGGGCTGGCCCGTGGCACGGCGCAGCTCAGCCTCGGCCAGGACCCGCAGATAGGTTTCCGCGCGCTCGCGGTTCATATCCTCAGTGTCCTCCGGCTGCGGCCGCAAATCGTGCGGCAGCCTGAACGCAGCACCATCCGCGCTCAGATCGAACTCGCCAGGTTGCCGGGATGGTTTCAGATGCTATCATTGTGATATCACTTTTCCGGGAACGGGAACGGGCAGCACAGAGGTGAGACGAGGCAGGGAGACAGACACGGAACTACCGGGTATCGCCGGCCGGACGGTTCGTCGCCGGGGCCCGGCGCGGACGAGCCCGCGGTCATGGGTGATCCGCGGGACGACGAGCGGCCGGTACGACGCCGTCGTTCCCGCCTAGGACGATGATGTAGCAGGGAGCGCCGGCAGAACCCGGCGCGCAGCCAGGGAGGCAGCAAATGAGCACACCGGACGGCGCGGACACCGAACTGCCCCGCTACCCGGGACCGGCAGCGCCCAGGACAGGCGGAGCGGCCGTCGTGGTGCGCGGGCTGTGGAAGAAGTTCGGTGCGAAGGAAGCCGTGGCCGGCATCGACCTGGAGGTCGCGGCGGGTTCGCTGGCCGGCCTCGTCGGGCCGAACGGGGCGGGCAAGACCACGTCGCTGTCGATGATGACCGGGCTGCTGCGGCCAGACAGCGGCCAGATCCTGATCAACGGCATTGACGTGTGGGAGGACCCGCCCGCGGCGAAGGCGGCCATCGGCGTGGTACCCGCGGAGGCCCGGCTGTTCGAGCGGCTGAGCGGCGAGGAACTGCTGGAGTACGCCGGCCGGCTGCGCGGGCTGCCGGCCGGCCAGGCGCGCTCGCGGGCCGCTGAGCTGCTGGACGTGCTGGACCTGGCCGGGGACGCCAGGCGGCTGGTCGCCGACTACTCGACCGGCATGCGCAAGAAGGCCGCACTCGGCTGCGCGCTGATCCACAACCCGCCGGTGTTGTTCCTGGACGAGCCGCTGGAGGGTGTGGACCCGGTATCGGGGGACGTGATCCGCCGGCTGCTCACCCGGTTCGCCGGATCCGGCTCGACGGTGCTGTTCTCCAGTCATGTCATGGAGCTGGTCGAGCAGGTTTGCGACCACGTATCGATCATCGACAAGGGCAAGATCGTGGTGACCGGCACCATCGACGAGGTTCGCGGTGGCAAGACACTGCAGCGGGCTTTCATCGACCTGGTGGGACCGCGTGCGACCGATGAGGAGGTGCTGTCGTGGCTCGGCTCCTCGTCCAGCTGAAGCTGCGCCTGCTGGTCAACGCGCTGCGCTCGTCCAATTCCGCGAAGATCTCTTTCATCATCAGCTCGACGTTCGCCGTGCTGCTCGCGATCTTCACCTTCCTCGTCCTGGCCGGGTTCCGCGGTAAGAGCACGTCGGTGGAGCTCACTTCGGTGATCTTCACGGTGTTCGCGTTCGGCTGGCTGATAGCGCCGATCATGGTCTTTGGCGTGGATAGCACGCTCGACCCCGCGACGCTCGCGCTGTACCCGCTGCGCACGCGGCCGCTCGCGGCCGGCCTGCTGGCGGCGTCGTTTACCGGTTTCTGGCCGCTTGCCAACGTCATCGGCCTGCTCGGCGTGACGGTCGGCCTGGCCAGCGGCGGGCTCGGCGTTACCGTCGCGGTGGCAGCGGTGGTGCTGCAGGTTCTGTTCTGCATCGCCCTGTCCCGGTTCGTAACGACGTCCCTGGCCAGCCTGCTTCGCTCCCGCCGGGGCCGGGATCTGGCCGCGTTCCTGATCATCCCGCTGGTCGCGTTGTACGAGTTCTTCACTCAGGTGGTGCCGAAGGCGGCCAGCGAGGGCAAGATCACCGCGGCGAGCTTCACCGGCTTCGACTCGTGGATGCGCTGGCTGCCGCCAGGCCTGGCCGCGCACGCCATCCAGGATGCCTCGGACGGCCGTCCCGGCATGGCGTTCGCCCGCCTGGGAGCATTGGCCGCGGTCATCGTCGTCTTTGTCTGGCTGTGGGTCCGCTCGCTCGGGCGGGCTCTGGTCACCGCCGACACGACCACCCAGTCGTCGCGGGTCCGCGGCATGAGGCTGCCGCTGGCCGGGCTAGGCCTGCGCGGCGCGGTCGCTGCCAGGTTCTGGCTCTACCAGCGCCGCGAGCCGCTATCGCTCGTCTACTGGGCGCTCGTCGCGGTGATAACGGCCGCGGTCTCGGCGAGTTCCGTATTCGGCCAGCAACATCATCCCGCTACCATCCTCGCAAGCGCGGTCTTCGGCGCCGCGTTCGTGGGGATCTTCCATGCCAATGCGGCCGCGCAGACCGGACCGGCGTTCGTCCTCGAGGCGACGGCGCTGAGCCGCCAACGCGACCTGCGTGCCTACTTCTCAGGCCAGAACCTCGTGCTGTGCGTCATCGGGGCTCCGCTAGTCGTCGCGGTCTGCTTCGCGCTGGCCGCCGTGGCCCGCGATTCCGGGATGGGAGTCGAGGCGACGCCGATCGTCCTGGCCGGGCTCGGCGCCGCCCTGGGGCTGGGCGACCTGTTCACTGCGGCGCTGCCCTACCCGATGGTCAAGCGGGCCGGCACTCCTGTGTTCGTGGCCGCACCGGGCTACGCCGGCCAGCGGATCGCCAGCGTCCTCGGCACCCTGGCGGGCACCGCCGCACTGGCCGCGCCGGTGATCATCGGTGCCGTGCTGGCTGCGAACGGGCCGGACGCGATCCGGATCGGGGTGATGCTGCCGTGTGCGGCCGTGTACGGTTTCGCGCTCGCGGTCGCCGGCGTGCGGCTGGCCGCGAAGGTAGCCGAGAGCAAGATGCCCGAAATATGCCAGGTAGCGCTGCGCACGGCGACGTGATGGCTGGACCGCCTCGCCGTGACCCCATCCGTCGACGGCTAGTACCACCCCTGTACCGTCGGCAGGCCAGCAGATCAACCCGCCAGGCTGATTCATTGAGCTTGATTCGCGGCGGTGACGGGCCCTGGGAAGATGCCTCATGAGGGAATGATGGAAGCGACCATAGGATTTGACCTGCGCTCGACCGCCTCGGACCCCAGTTGGACCGTCGACCGGAGAACCCGCTTTCTGCTACGTCGTGACGTAGCATCGGTGCGTTCGGTCGATCCGCTTGCATGGGTGCGGCCGCCTGGGCTCCCGCCGGCGCCGGATGCTGAAGGGCTTTGGCCTGAGCTCTCTGCCCTGGTCGCAGCGGCGCACGCGCTGGACCACGCTGATGCCATGGCCGTGCGGATCACAGCGCTTGAGGAGGACGAACGGCCGCCGGTAAGCGCCGGTACGATCGAGCCAGCCTTCGAAAGGTACGACCTCCTTGGCTACGACGTCGCCGACTATGACCTGCTAGGCGGCCTGACCAATTGTGGCTATGCACCCGAGGAGGCGGCTTCGCTGGCGCCGGTCTGGGCGCCTCTCCTCAACGAATGGCACCTGTTCGGCAATCCCGAGGATGCGACCGCCTTCGCAGTTGTCACGGCACAACGAGTGCCGGAGCATGCGCCGTTCTTCGTCTACGGGATCTATCAGCTGGGCTGATCGCCATCGCTGGTCAGGACGAATACCGGGCACCCCGGTTCGGCGTTCTATGTGGCCATGCGCGGAGCTCCTCAGTCGCTCGTGACATGGCATTGAGTTAGCGGTTATGGGTTACCTGGCAGCGTGCTGCGGACGGTGCGGGTGATCTGTGCGATGTCGGCGGGCCGGACCCGGCAGCATCCGCCGACGATGGACGCGCCCGCCGATATCCACTGTTGCGGCTGCACGGGGCAGTACCGGGACTGCCCCACCCAGGCACGCCGGCGTGCGTCCCACTCCTCACCGCTGTTGGGATACACGATCACCGGCTTGCCCGTCGCCTCGCGGGCGATGGCGATGGCCGCCGGCAGGTCCGCTGGCGTGCAGCAGTTGACCCCCACCGCCACGACTTCCGGCACGCCGGCGGGGACCGCGAACGCCGCGGCCAGCGACTGCCCGGCGCGGGTGCGGCCGTCGGCGACGCTGTAGCTGAGCCAGGCCGGGATCCCCAGCCCGGCGACCGCGATCATCAGCGCCTCAGCCTCGTCGATATCGGGCACCGTCTCCAGCGCGAGTACATCGGGCCCGGCCTCGGCCAGCACCTCCAGCCGCGGCCGGTGCCACGCCGCCAGTTCCCGCACGCCGCGCCCGTACCGCCCGCGGTACTCTGACCCGTCCGCCAGTGCCGCGCCATACGGCCCGGCCGAGGCGGCCACCCACCGCGCCCGCCCGTCCCCGGCCATCTGGTCGCGCGCGGCCCGGGCCAGATCCACGCTGCGCCGTATCAGCCCGGCCGCCCGATCGCGATCAAGGCCCCGCCGCGCGAACCCCTCAAAGGATGCCTGATAGCTCGCCGACGTCGCGATCGCGGCCCCGGCCCGGAAGAACGCCAGGTGCGTATCCAGGATCTGCTCCGGCGCGTCCATCAGCAGCCGCGCCGACCATAGCGAGTCCGACAGGTCGTTCCCCCGCGCCTCGAGTTCTGTCGCCAGGCCACCATCGGCCACCAGCACCGTGTCATCCGGCACGAAAAAGCTCACCACGCCACTGTAAGCGGCTAAAGATCTTCACCGGCGGAGGTTACAGCCTGGTCCAGCCGCTATCCGCCGGCACAAGTCGCGGTCGCGCCGACCCGGCCCGCCAGCGTCGGGCACGCCACCCAGGCAAGGCCGGAACCTCCACCGTCAAGAATCGTGAGCCGGACGGCCGCGGAACGGGTTCCTACGCGGTAAGGACCGTGTCATCGCCGGGCCACCGCTCGACCCCGGCGAATCACGCACCGTCACAGCCTGGCGGGACAGGGCCCCGGGCGCGTGCGCCATGCTCACCTGGCAGTACGCCACCCGCTGCCCGACATCCCCGTCACCGCCTGACTTGGTGGCTGGCCGCCTGCAGCACCTCGGAAGCCTCATCCAACCGATCGGCCGGGACGAGGACGAGGTCGCCGTCGTAGCTCGAAACCACCCAGACCGGCACGCCACCGGCCGCCAGCGGCGCCGCGATCGCGCTCAGCATCCCGGTCGCCTGCACGTCATGCGCCTCGTCACCGTTCCACAGCGCCGACCATGCATCCTCGACGGTGTCGTCCTCCATCTTGGCATTGTGTCGCACACCGATCGCTAGCCGGGCGTCCCGTCGCGCTCGCGTCTTCGGGCGAGGCTCTGGAGTTGCCGTGCGTGCACGCCGCTCACCCATTCCCAGCCGGACTTGGCCGATGGGCCGACCCGCGGGTCGCTGGGAACATGGGCGTCACGCAAGGCGCGCACGTACGCCCGATCCTGGTCGATCCGTGCCTGTACCTGATCAGTTCCGCCGATGGACCCGTGGCCGGGGACGAGGGCATCGACGTCGCTCGCCGCGTCCTCGAGCAGCAGCAGCGCGGCGAGGTAATCCTCGACCGGGTCAGCGGTGCCGTTCAAGTCGAGCATCGGAATCAAGACATCAGAAAGCATGTCGCCGGCGATGAGCACCCCGCGTTCCTCGATCAACAGCGCCGCATGGCCCGGTGCATGCGCTTGATGCTCGAAAATCCGGACTTGAGGGCCATCCCAGGGAATCTGCGCCGTCTGGGCGGGCAGGCCGGTAATGAGGCCGAGCAGGTCCAGCGGTACCTGCTCGGCGATGTCCGGCGGTATCAGCCCGGCGACGCGGGCCTTCGCACCCGCGTCCGACAGCCGGTCTCGGACAGTGGCCGCGCAGCGGGCCGTGCCGTAACGGGGCGCCGCGCCGAGCCGGGCGTGCCAGAGCAGGTGATCCCAGTGCGGATGCGTGGAAAACCCTGCCACAACGGGCTGGCCCAGCTCGCGAAGGTCGTTCGCGAGGGCCGCCATTTCGTCGCCGAGCACCCCGGGGTCGATGAGCAGCACGCCAGCCCGGCCCTGCACGACAACGGCGTTGCTCTGGCAGAACTCGCTCTCGTGGATCAGTACACCGGCGGCGACCTGCCTCAGCACGGGCGGCTCCTTCCGCTTGTGGTTTGCAACCGCTTTTCGAGACGCTAGTACCTGGTGGTAGTAGATTGCAAGCAGTACGGGCGTAGCGCATGAGCCGCGGTCGGGGTCTGACGCACACCACCATCCCGCGCCCGAACAGGACATTCGGTCGCGCTCGGGGAGCGGGCCTCAACCCGATTGTGACCTGGTACCTTCACCCTAGCCGGGTCTGATACTTTCACCCTTGCCGGGTGAAGCGCAGGGCCGGAGACCACGAGATCCTTCGACGTGGCCGGATTCCCAGGAGCGCAGGAGCATGACATGACGACGCGGGACGCCTTTTCACCCGAGGAATGGAAGGTCGTCCTGGAGGGGCCGCCAGCCGCCGGCCTGATCGTGATCACCGCGGCCCACGGCGGCACGTTCCGCGAAACCTTCGCCATGTCGAAGGCCTACGCCGAAGCGCGCGCGGAGCACGGCGAGAGTGAGCTCCTCGATGAGCTGGTGTCGGCGAAGCCCAAGGTGGACCGCACGCGATACCACTCAGCCGAAGAGCTCAGGGATAGCGGGCTCGGGCACCTTCGCGACGCCATGACGCTGCTGGAGAGCAAGGCGACCGCCGAGGAACGCAATGACTACAGGCGTTTCGTGCTTACCCTGGCCAGCAAGGTCGCGGCCGCCCACAGGGAGCACGGGCAGAGCGTGAGCCCTGCGGAAGAACAGGCCATCCAGCAGATCACGGCGGCGCTCGGCGGGACTGGTTCCTGACCAGCCCTCCTGCTACGACCGTGCCAGGGGACAGTGGATCGAGTACGGTGTTGCGGAGCGCGCGTACGTGCTGCATGCCCTGACGATTTCGCAGCCATCGTGAGCCGATACGGTCACACGGCAGTCATGCCCGGGCGATACACCGCATCAGCCTTCCTCGCCGGCCGATCGACAGTGCACACGGATGTATCAGCCGCCGTCGGCTGGCCTCCGCAAGGTATACGCATTAATGGCGGCGCCGTCGACGTTGTCGTCTTGCGGCGGGCGGGCGGCATGTTGCCTATGACGTCACCAGGCCGGCGGATCTGAACCCTGGGTTGCCACCGGGCCGCAGATCCCGGTCATGCGGGAACAACTGCGGGGGGAAACAATGAGCGGAAACCAGCAAAGGGCCGATCCTAAGCTGTGCTGGAATTGCGGCAAGCGAGGAGTTCCCGGGGTCGGCAGCCGGATGACTTGCCCCGAGTGCGAGGTGACGTGGATGCCGTGGTCGTCAGCTGCTCGCGGTGACCCGGAAAAGGTCTGCTGGGAGGGCACCGTAATCTTCTGCGTTGACTTCTCTAGGCCAGGGGCTCTCGGAGCGCCAGCGTAAAGGACGCAGGCAACCGGCATGCGTCGCCCGCTGGCTTACGTTACTGCCAGTTCGTGACGTGTTAGCCGCCAGCCGGGGTCACGGCCCGGCCGACACGGTACTCCGCGTCGGCGCTCGTGCTGTCCGGCCGACCCGGAAAGTCATTGGACGCGGCACGCCCGCCTGAGCACCATCAGCACATGGACATTCGCATCCAGTGCCTGTGCATAGACACCGCCGACCCAGCCAGGATCGCCAGCTTCTGGGAATCCGCGCTGGGCTGGCGCCGTACCTGGGAGGAGGAAGATCAGGTCTGCCTCGAGCCGCCGGAGGGCAGCCCGGAAGATGGCATGGCTCCTGACCTGATATTCCTCAAGGTCCCAGAGGGCTAGGATATATGTGTTAAGATCGGATT